>Ga0272448_1000405_pt1 | contig 67000 bp, 55 predicted proteins | sample YNPCB0191_FD_202220 | JGI IMG/M metagenome (GOLD analysis project Ga0272448, IMG submission 202220) | Hot spring sediment microbial communities from Yellowstone National Park, WY, United States - YNP-CB-019-1 | ecosystem: Environmental > Aquatic > Thermal springs > Hot (42-90C) > Sediment... | reverse complement strand
ACAGGCTGGTATTCACCAGCACCAGCAAAATAAACACAGCAACTCTTTTCACTATGCCTCCCTGGTTTTATCAATTATAATTTATAGATTCTGGTTGTCAATATATATATCGCCTAAGTCTCGTAAAGTTTGATACTTAGACCTATTGACAGTTTTTATGTCTTTAGGGGGGTATCTGGCGGTTGACCCAGGTGTGATAGTCCTGTATGTCCCGGTCAAGGAAAAGCCGGCGCAAAAGAACCGCACCTCTGCCCTTTTCTGGCAGGGGCTCCCGATTCGCCTCCAGCCGTTTGACAACCACAATGATGAAGATAACCGCGGTGAACAAGATAAGTGCGGGCGGTTTGTGAAAGATTGCGGCTAACAAGGGCATTGTGCCCAGGGTAAAAAGGACACAGATTGCCCCGGCATTGAGCAGTTTGCCCAGACCGAGCCCGAACAGGATATAAAGCGCACCATAGGGAAATAGAAATGTCAGGGTTCCCAAAATCGGGCTTACCCCTCTGCCGCCCTGAAACCGAAGCCAAAAGGGCCAGCAATGGCCAATGATGGCACCAAGCCCGATTGCCATAGTCAGAACCGTATCCGGAATCAGTTGATACCCAAAATAAACCGGTAAAAGCGCCTTAAGGATGTCAAGTATTCCCACCAGGGCGGCGGCTGGTTTGGAGACAAGAAAACCAACCATTGAGCCGGAGACCGTGCGGGTTCCATAGTTGCGCATGTCAATACCCTTTATCAGTCGCACTAAAATATAGGAGAATGGCACCGAACCGCAGAGATAGCCTCCCAAAAAGCCCAGGGTCAGATAGGTGATGCTCATTTGACCGGCGGCGGAATGTATTTTATCAAAAAGCCTTTCTGCCCGGCGCCGGACAGAAGATGGATTTCAAAGTGCCAATCCCCGCAACTCAGGTGCGCGCTAAACTCCTGACCCGCTCCCATCGCATCCATTTTCAAAAGTAGTGCCCGGACCACCTGATCAGGGAAAATCTGCCTCAGGGTTTGAGCGGTCACCTGCCGGCTATGATATACCACATTCGCACGGGCATCCAGGACCAGTATGGAACTGTTATCCTGGCGGGTGATAAATGAAAATGCGGTCTGGACAAGTTTAAGGTTTGCCAGTTCCTCTTGTAACCGTTTCAAACGGTGATGCTGGCGTGCCCACATTATTGGAAAGAGCAGGGCATAAAGAACCCAGTTGGCAAAGAAGGTGGCAATATAACCGGGAACACGCTTTATACCGCTGAAGAAATTGACGAATCTAAACCGGTAGATTTCCCGGCGCCGTTTGGCAAGCCGGGTGGGCGGTTTTGGAGGCAGGGCAAAACCGAAACGGGCAGCAATCCGGAGAACCTCCTGCTCCAAGCCTTCGGAGACATGGATGTGAAAATGGGTGGTGTTGTCAACGATGTTAAAGGTCATCTTCGGATTGGGCAGGCGGTTATCAAGTTTTTTAAATTCGGCACTTAACTGCTCGGCAACCTCACCGATAACACAACCCTCAACACAGAAGCCGCGCAACTCCTCAGGCTGGCGCCGGTAGATAAGCCGCTGGCCGAGTTCGGCATGGCGACGAACCTCCTGCAGAACCAGACGGTAACGTTCCTGAATCCGTGATTCCCGATCGAGCCCGAGGGTGCGCAAAAGCGCTAAGAGTAACAGGGTGAAGCCGAAACCACCGGCATCAACCATCCGCTGCTGACGCAGAATCTCCACCTCCTGAACCCGGGGATTGAGTAACTCCTCAGTTGCGGCAAGATATGCCTGAGTCAGGACATTTTTGAAGGTCGGGTTATTTTCAAAAGCCTGTTTTGCCGCCCGTTCACAGGCACGCATCACCGAAAGGATTGTCCCCTCTCTGGCATCGGACCCGAAATATTCGTAGCACCGGTCAGTGCCCCGGGCAAGAGCCTGAATTAGAGTTTTTAGATTCAACTTCTCATTCTCCTGTTCCTGAACACAATCATTGAACCCCAGGAAAAAGGCGCTCAACGCACCACCAGAATAACCACCACCGCGGCGGGCAATCCGGGTGACAATCTGATTTAATGCCGCATTTATGGGTAGATTGGGCTCTATCCCTTCGGTAACACCAAGCAGCGGTGAAAGTAGGTTTGAGCCGGTATCACCATCCCGGACCGGAAAGACATTGATGGCATTAACTGCCCGGCGCAAGGTTTTCAGTTCATTCTGTGCCTCTGTGAAAAACCGCAAGAGGACCGGGGTGGAAATCGCATCATAACCCAGTCCTACCACACCCAGGCCAACCAGACCAGAACCGGCATGAACCCCGACCACCGGACTTGCCCGGCCGATTTGAATCGGTCGGGCAAGGATAAAATCCGATTGCGCACTGAGCACATCCTTAAGCAGATAGACTTCGGATGGTGCTTCAGCCCCGGTATAATTAATCTTAATAATGACCGGCTCAAGAAAGCCCACCCGCTGCCGGATGGTGTTGAGAACGACCCGGCTGAAACTGCCCCGGCTGATGATGCTTGCCATTCTTGGCCCCTCCCCTTCAAGAATAAAGGTGGGCAGGAGTCTTAAGGTTTTAAGCAAGGGCTGAACGATTGCCGTAACTGCTAAGGGTATCTGCACCCTGCCGGAGCGGCGCAGACGGCGCAGGTCCAGAAGGGTGCCCCAGACAAATGTCCGATGCCTTTTGTCCTCAATAAAATCAAGCACAGCCTTGAAATCCTTGCCAGTTTGAGCAAATTCTGCCGCAACCTCGGACAGAATCTCAAGGGAGAGATATGCCTGCTCGCCAATCACCGCAATCCGGTTGGGATATTTACGCATCAGTTCCTGGGCAGCCTGTATTGTGTTGTCATAAAGGGCTGAGAGTTGACCGCTGACCACCAGGCAGATAATATCACAGTCATCACTGTTAAGCATCTTTTCAAGAATTAAGCGCATTTCATAAACACTGCCTGCCTGGGTCCCGGGCTGGGTCTGGCTGCGGCGGTGTTCAAGAAGGGTGTAAAATTTCTTATAATCGGAACGATTCAGCGCCTCCTCGATTTCGCCGGGCAGGTTAGTTATATGAATCGGCAAAACCTCGATGCCCAGATGTTTTCTTATCTCTGGTTCAATGTTGGCGGTCTGGTCAACAGCAATTCTGACCCGGCGGTTCATCGTAAAATCAGCAATTTCTGCCGGAACAATTTCGTCTGGTTATTGGCAATTAAAAAATAGACACCGGGTTTTGCCAACGCCGTCACAACTCTGCCACTTGGGTCGTATAACCTCCTCCGGTAATTCTGCCCAATCGCCAGTTGCAGTTTTCCTGCTTTTTCTTTCACCCCGGTAACGACACTGTCTCCTTCAATACAGTAAACATAGCCCGGGGCACCGGTAAACTGATTGCCGGCGATGGCATCGTCAAGCATATCTCCGTTAACATCACTGATGCTGCGCACCGAATTGACCCAGCCACCGGTGCTGTAGTTCCAGACCTCCTCTCCGTTGACTCCATTCAGACAGTAGATGTTGCCATCACCGCAGCCGGCAACAACATCCTTCCTACCATCACCGGTGATATCGCCAATCGGATACACGGTCCAGCAGTCGTTGCTGGCCGGTGTAAACCAGATTTGGCTGCCGGTTTTCCCGTTTAGGAGCAGAACCCCGTTATTCCAGGAACCAACAATCACCTCAGGAATTGTATCGTCGTTTATATCCCCAAGCAGTTCAATCCTCATACCATAGGCACCAATATTGCTTGACCAGAGCACCTGACCGGTTCTGCCCTCAAGACAGTAGATGTAATTGTTCCAGGTTGAGGCCAGGGCATCATCCCAGCCGCTCTGGTTCACATCCGGAATCGACCGGACGCAGTAAACATCACCTCCAGCATCAAATGACCAGATGAGCCGGGGTTGGTTGCCCCGGGAGTTGCCGCTGATGCAGTAAATGTGTTTATCCCGGCTGTTACCCCAGGCACCGGCAAGGACATCGGTATAGCCATCACCATCCACATCCGGAATTGGCCATACCGAGCCGAAGGCATCCTGACCATGGAAACGCCAGATGATATTGCCACTGGCACCGGAAAAACAGAAAACGGTCTGGCAATTGGTGCCGGTTGCGGCTAAAACCTCAGGAATTGAGTCTCCATCAATATCCGGCAGTGAACTCACACAGTAAACCCAGCCTGAGGCGATGGAATCGGTATAGGTATCGTAGGACCACAGGACATCACCGTCGCAGCCGCTGATGGCAAACACCGTTCTGCCGCCCCAGGCTGTACCCAGAAGCGCATCTTGATAGCCGTCGCCATTCAAATCCGGGACAGAATTAACACACTGGTCACCCCAACCACCACTGTTGCTTATTCCACCTGATGGCCAGATCGCCCAGATAGTATCTCCGGTTGCACCGGAAAGGCAGAAAAAATGAGCCGGGCCGCTGGCACCGGCATCATAGGATTCAGCAAGGACATCAGGAATGCGGTCACCATCAATATCACAAAAGGGGGCGATACACTCCACATCGTCAATTGCCGGAAAACTCCAGAGCCGATTACCCGGACCGAAAAAAGGCACCGCTGACTTGCTCTTTCTGCTCATTAATGACCCAGCACCCTGGTCAGGAATAAAACCGAGCAAGGTTAAGAGTAACAAAACTGCCATCTGTCCTCCTGTTAAACGATACTCAATAGCCTAAAACAAAACCAACCGAAGTCAAGAGCAAAGAAATTGATAAGTTGTCCGCTTCAACCGCCGGTTAATTCCTCCGGCTTAATTGCCCAGCTCGACCGATTCCTACTATCCCGTTATCAAAACTCCAGACCCAGGCTCAGGCGGTGAGACATCCCTAGGCGGCCCAGGTCCCGGTACCCGTAATCTAACCCGAGACCGAGTGCGGAAACCGGCCGGATGCGGAAGCCAGCACCGAACGAGATTCCGGTTGACCAGCCAATATCAGCGGCATACTGGACATCGGTATTCAAGATATAACCGGCACGCAGATAAAAGCCCTGAAGCCGGTATTCCAGACCCATATTCACCTTTTCGTTGACATCGTTAAAATGATTCAGGTCAACCGCCGCGGTCAGGATATTGTGCTCAGTCCGGAACAAATCGTAGGCGATACCGAACCGGAACAGAACCGGCAATGGGAATGTTTCGGTCAGATAGGTTGCCGGAATCGGCTCTCTAGTCCAGGGCCAGTCCCAGTCCGGGTAATGCGTGAAGTTGAGCTGTTTGCCAGAATAATGCAGGTCGGGTCCGAAATTGGCTATCGCCATCCCTAAACGCAGATTGCGCCAGCCGGTGTTGTAATGGACCCCGAAGTCAAAGGCAATGCCGGTTGTGCCAACATCCCAGATTCGCTCTGACAGTGCCTTGGCGCTCAGTCCGAAGGCAAGTTTGTCGGTAAACATCCGGGCATAGGAAACCGCCAGTGCCAGGTCGGTACCGGTAAATGTCCTGCCCGTGCCCTGGTACTGGTCGATGGTGGTTTCTTCAAACTGCCCGAGCGAAAGCGCGGTTACCGAAAGGGCAATATTCCCGGCCCGGGTAGGAACCACTGCAGAGAGAAACTCATGGTTGATGTCGGTTATCCAGTCAATATGGTTCACCAGCACCGCACGATTGCCAACCATCGCCAGTCCTGCCGGGTTCCAGTATGCCGCAGAGGCGTCATCAGCAATTGCCACGAACGCCTCGCCCATCCCACTGCATCTGCCCACCCCGATTTTCAGAAATGGCAATCCGGCCATCCCGACTTTGGTAAATGCGGCAAAATTAGGGCTGGCAAAAATCACTCCGAGGCAGTAAATTAATGACACCCATCTGGTGGCATTCTGGTTATATTGCAAAGTCGGCCTCTTCACTTTTGCCTCCTCGCTTAATAAATCAGAACAAACTTGCCGGTCTGAGACCTGCCGTCATCGGCCTGAATATAAAATATGTAAGTGCCCGGGGCTGGCTTCTGATGGGCCTCGTTCAGCAAGTCCCAGTCTTCATCACCGCCAAACTGACCCGGGACCCCGCCAACATCCGGCCTGGTCTCATCATGGTGGATGGTTTTCACCAGGTCACCAGCCAGGTTGTAGATATAGATACAACAGTGAGCCGGCAGGTTGATGAATTTGAGTTTCCGGAAATCCCGGTGCCGTTCCCATTCGTTCCGGATCAGGTAAGGGTTGGGGACAACCTTGACATTAAGCGGCTGTGCCTCCGTGGTTATTGTTGCCGGTGTGAAGTCAATGCGGTAACTGGCAGAGTAAGGTGCGGGCGAGAGCGCCCTGGTATAGATGAACCAGGTATCGCCTTCTTCCGGTAACTGCAGGATGGGATTGCCCGAACGGGGACGAAACTGGAGTTGGCAGCCGCACAGGGAAAAGTAAAGGGTCTGCCCGATTATCAGTGTATCGGCAGCGCTGTTAATCGTCTGGAAACACCAGCCGTCTGCCGAATCCGGGTCCCGGCGGAATCGCATAAACCGATAGGGCACCTCAAGGTCATTATCCAGGTCGTAAACCCGGGCGGTGCGACTGCCTCCCTTTGTCTCCCAGATAACACGGTAATGAGAGCCACGATAAGCCCAGTGGGCACGGTTGTTTGTGCCGTCGTCAAGAAAGGCAATTGAGTCCCGGGGATAGGAACCTGTAACCCGAACCCGGTCAAAGAATTGATAGGGTATGGAGTCCATCTGGAGTTTAATCGTTATCTGCGCGAGCGGCATCCAGGCACGGGTTGTGTCAATGAACCCGGGTTTGTTTGAGAGGATATTGGTGATGATTGAATCAAATACTGTCAGCACCAGCCTGATGGTATCGGTTCTGAAATCAAGTTTGACCGGGAATTGGGTAATGGGCACCAAGGTATCACCGGATTTGTCAAGCACGAGATAACGATACCGGGGTTGACGCAGGAGCGGGTCATAAATCGGGGGCAGGAATTTAATTGAATAGGTGTCGGGTTTGACGGCATAAGGTGTGATAGTCAGGGGCTGGATATTGATACGCAGCCGGGGGTTGCCGGCAGTCTGTATCCATTGGGCACCGGGGGGCAGATATCCTGCCGGTGCGGTCCTGGGCACGGCGCGCACAGGAATAATCCCTGATTCAAGGGAAAGGGTATCGGGCGGAACCGGCGGGGTCTGATCAGGGTCGCCGCCGAGGTAATTGATATCATAGGCGGTTACCGCATAGTAATAAGGAAATCCGAGTCTGAGTCTGGTGGAATCAATGTAGCAGTAGACCAGTCCAGCATCCTGAGCATTGGTGCGCAGGGATTCAACAACCGTGGTATCCTCAAATTTGATGCCGTCCTTTTTGTCAAACTGGGCAAGAAGTTGCCAGTCACCGGGCTGGCCTGAACGGCTGCGATATATCTTGTAGCCCTGAAAGTCCTGTTCAACGTAGTAAGGGTTCTGGAGCGTGGCTGCCAATGGATAGAAGCGGTCTTTGGCAGTTTCCCCAATGTCGTCCCAGATTAAAGTAACCCTGCCATCACCGGGAATCGCGGTGATGTTGGGTCCGGGTGGAGGTTCGGGCATTATCCAGTTGTTGTCATAAGCCTGTTGTGCTGCCCGGGAGGCTACTGCCAGGTAATACGGCCAGGTTGAAGGGTCACCGCTGCGGTCTGACTTGGCAGCAATCACCGCAACCGTTACGGTAGTAAGTTCATTGGGAGCAAGGGTTACTGGTCCGGTTGCCTGCAAAAACCGTTTGTCATCGGGTGCGGCATCATTGGAGTCATAGGGTACATAAGGATGGGTCGGGTCATTCCAGTCGTAGCCAGCGAGTCCCAAATACTGTTCAAAGTCATCTTTCGGGTCACCGGCAAGGATAAAAATCTGGAACGAACTCATCCCGACCTGTCTGCCTTCAGCCGGCTCGTCAATCAACCCGTTGCCGTTGTTGTCAATGCCGTCAAAGCCGTCAATTGAACCATCCGGGTTTTTAACATAGGGGCTCTGGAGAAAGTCAAATCCGACAAAACCGTTAGGTGCGGCATCGTCACTGTAAACATAGCCCAGATTATCGGCATAGGCCGAGTCAGTGCCGGCAGCGTTTTTGATGTATTTATGGAGACACAAACCACACCAGTCATCAGTGGCGTTACCGACATCGGCGTCGCAGGCGATGCCGAGATAAAGGTCTTTCAGGGTGTCAGTGCTGCGGTTTCTGATGTCCAGTTTGAAGAAGACGATGTCTCGATTCCAGGGCAGATTCCAGGAATAGATGGTTTGGTAGACCTCAATGCCGATGGGTCGCGGGGTTTTGCCCGCGGTGTGGTTCGCCGGGTCAGCATCGTTAAAAACGGTCCAGGCATCACCTGTTGAAACCGCACTGCGCGGGATATAATGGAAATAACTGGGAATCGTCTCGTTGCCTTTGGGAATCCGTAAAGGGGTAAGAATTGAATCCTGTAACGAGGCCGGAAAATCCCCCGGATTGGGCGGGAAATCCGGTGTGATGTAGAGCCGCTCAAAGGAGCGGGAACTGTACCCGGAACCGGCATTGTCAAAGCAGCCCGGGGTCATTTCGGATTTGCCCGAGCTCGGGTTGTAACCATTGGAAACAAAGGTATCAGGACCGGCAGCAGACCTCTTGATACACCCGATCCAGATACCGGCGCCATAGATATACATATCACCTGAACCGGCAGGCCATTCGCCTCCAGACCTGCCGATGCCGTTTCCAAATACCCCATAATTGGTTACCGCCAGGTTCCACTCGTTCTTCTGATACCACTGGAAATCGTATATCCTTTTGGGCCGGGTCTGGGGAACCGCAGTTCGGGCAATGGCCCCGGAGATGAGCAGCACCAATAGCAGAATGGTTGGAGGGAAAAGAACCGACCAATTGAGAAACGACTGATGACGATTGACCATTTTCTCCTCCTTAAAACTCAAACACCAGTCCGAGTTTAACCTGTCGGGGTGGACCGTAGTTAGCCGGGTTATTGACAAAGTCAAGATAAGCAAGTTTGTAGGCGATGTATTCCTCTTCGTCGGTTATGTAGCCGTCGTGGTTAATATCCCGGACCGGGTTATACTTGCTCGTATTTAAGAGTGTAACATCCGGGTCCAGAACCCAGTTTGCTGGTGAATAGGTGGCGATATAACCATCATCGTCAGGACGTCCGGTGTAGCCGTAAACCCACTGCACAACACTTGCGTCAAAGAGGTTGGTCACAACACAGGTTAAACCCAGTTTGACTTTGCCCAGTTTAATGTATTTTGCCGCATTGAGGTCGGCGGTGAAACGGGCGGGCATTCGTGCTGAGTTGCGTTCCGCGGTTGGCCGGCCCGCATTCAGACGTCGGACCTCGCGGGGCGTGTAGGGAAGTCCGGAACCGTAATTGAATAAAAGCGATGCATTGAAAAACCTCAGGGGCAGGAAGTTGAAGTCGCCCGGGAAATCACACCCGAGAGAGAGTTTGGCGTTGTGTCGTTCATCAAACTCCAGGGCATAGTCGCGCCGGGGCGGTTCCATTTCTTCGCCGGTAACCGGGTCAACGCCGTAACGGTAGCGTTCGTAATACCACTCGTAGGCATAGGAGGCGGTACCGCGGGCAATTGCCAGTCCATAGGAGAGCCGGGCATTCCAGTAAGAAGATTCCAGTTTCTGCAGTCCAAGTTCAAAACCCCGGATATTACCGTATTCCTCATTGACAATCGGATAATAACCCATTGGCACCGCCGGTTGATAACGGACACCCATCAGGTCAAAGACATCCTTATAATAGGCGGTGGCGTCAAAGACCACGATGTCGGCAAGTTGCTGTTCCAAGCCCAACTCATAGGCGATGGTCTGCTGGGCGCGGAGGTCAACATTACCGATGATCTGATTACCCCGGGCATAGGCGGCTGAGGAGATATTATCATACAGGAAGTGATAAGCCGGGGTCTGGAAGAAGTGACCGTAACTGAACCGGAATTTGGTCCTGGTGGTTATCGGATAGGAAATGCCGACCCGGGGTGAGATTTTATATTTCACCGTTGCCCTCACCATCGTGGTATCCTCAATATCGCCCGGATTAGCCCGTTTATAAGCCTTGGGGTCAAGATAGTCCAGACGCAAGCCGATGCGGGCGACCAGGTCCTCAAAGTCCATGCGGTCCTGGATAAATAATGCGGCACCGAGTGGCGTAACATCGTAGAGGTCAACAAACGGGTTTGGGTCCCAGGGCAGGGAGTTATAGCGCCGGTGGAGGTAATTCTCACGCAGTTCAGCGCCGAATTTAAATTCATGCACCTTGCCGATATTACGGGTAATATCACCTTTCAGGGTCCAGACATCAGCCCAGTGCAACTGGAAGTAGCGGTAATCACCATAACCGTAAAACAGGTTATAAACACCCCAGGGATTATTCGTATTTGACTTGGACTGCTCAACATAGCCGGGCATCGGATGAAAGATGACCGAGTTGTCCTTTTTGACCGTGTCCTCGGCTTTGAAGATGTAATCCTCCCAGAAACGAAGGGAATAATCCCGTTCCTGCGCTTCCCGCTCCAGGTCCCGGATACCAATCATCCTTTCGTTGCCAAAGTAACTTAATCGCAGGGTATAAACCGTGGATTTGCTGAGCATATGGTTCGCCGAGATGTTGAACTTTTTCACCCGCTCCCGCCGGGAGAGAAAATGGTCTAAATTGTATTTGAAACCAAGGTGGTTTTCATTTTCCCGGTCATAGGGATAAAGTCCGTATTGTTCCCGGGCAATATAGCCATCCGCAGTCAGTTTCAAACCCTGACCAGCAGGAATGGCATAGGTAAGTTTGCCGGTAAGTTTGTAATCCTGGCGGTTCTGATGGGGCAGTTTATAACGCATCGGGTTGTAATCATCGGCAAAATAAAGTTCACCGGAAAGAAAATACCGCAGCGGCCTGATGCCCAGAACTGGCCCGCCAATTGACGCCTCATAACGGTTATCGCCAAAGTTCAATGGTGCCGGAAACAGTTCGTCGGTTGTCCAGCGCAGCCGGCCCTGAGTCTGCTCCCTTCCTTCCTTGGTAATAACCTGGATAATCCCGGACATCGCCTCGCCGTATTCGGCATCAAATCCGCCGGAAATCACCACCACCTCTGCTGTGGCTTCAGGGTTGACCCGTGCTGCCTGATAACCGAAGAGCGGGTCCGAGGTGGCAACCCCATCAACATAGTACATCACCTCATCCGGTCTGCCCCCGCGCAGATGCTGGCCATAGGCCGGGCTGGTAACAATCCCGGCCTGGAGCCGGATGATATCGGCAAGAGTGGCTACCGGCATCTTGGCAAATTCGTCCGTGGTCATATAGCGGCTGGTGGTCGGGTCGGTCCGAACAATCGGCTCCCGTTTTGCATTGACCTCAACCACCCCCATCTCCACTGTCGCCGGCGCAAGCCGAAAGTCCTCGGTTATCGTCTGGTCAACAATCACCAGCACATCGGTGCGACGCTGGGTCTGGTAACTGACATAGGAAGCGACAAGGGTCTGTTTCCCAGCCGGGACATTACTGATGAGATATTCACCTGCCGGGTCAGTTGCCGCACCCAACATTGTTCCTTCAACAATTATGTTGGCGCCGATTAATGGCTCACCGGTTTTGGCGTCAACCACCCGGCCGCGAATCCTGCCGGTCTCACCTGCTGTCGCCCGGCTCAAAAACATGACCAGCAATCCAACCACTATTATAATCTTTGTTTTCATCCTTCCCCCTATTCTGAAACCACCCGGACCGGAATTGCCCAGATGGTGCCGGTAAAACCGGAACCGGGATAAAGAATATTGGTAACAGGCAGAACCTCAATATAGATGTGCTGATAACCGGTGTCGGCGGCAGAAAAGCGCAGCAGCCCGAAACCGGTCCTGGCACCAGCAGTAATATCGGTTTTATTGCCCGAGCAAGTGATAAAAAAGCGGTTCTTATCCGCAATGGTATCCTGCGGGGTGCTGGTTGTTATCGTGATGGTAAGTTCTTCATTGGCTCTGATCTGATAAAGTTCATCCCACTTGCGCAGATTGGTTAAACCTTTGCCATCAGCACGCGGGGCATAGAAAAAGGTATCAACCCTTCCTGGCTTGCTCAGAATTACCCTTAATATCTGTGGCGCCGCCTCAGCCCCGGGAATAAGGGCATAGCCGCCACTGACCTTTTCCAGTGCATAATAAAATGTGTCCGGTAATGTATCACGGCGGAGAAAGAGCCAGCGGTTGGCAACCCAGGCATAACTCTTAGTCGCATGCTGAATCTGGTCAAATCCACGACATTCAACATAACTTACTTTCTGAACAATTGTCGTCTCTGGTGGTGTTTTGGTTGTATCAATTATTGTATCCGGACGAAAACCAACGATCCAGAGAGTGTCGAATTCAACATGCAACAGACATTGTGTGATTGAATCCCGGTAAATAACCTGACAAAAGGTGTCTATCATGCTCACCGTATCGACGGTAACGCCAAATTGATAGATGTCCTTGCGCAACCGTTCGCCCGGTTCAATCCAGGCACGCAGGATATGGGCAATCTTATAGAGCGTATCGCCGGTGCGGGAACTGCTGTCAGCATAATCAAGGCCGGCCCAGAATTGCAATCTGAAGGTATCTTCAAGAGCCCGGGTTATGTCCAGAAAATTATGATAGGAAGAAAGGCAACTCGTGACCGCGCTGGAGTCTTCTGCTGTCCACCAGGGCCAGGGTGACGGTGGCATTCGACCACAACGAAAAAGAAAAACCGTCAGGCAGAAAACAGCAATGAAAATAAAAGACCGATACCGGAAAACCGAAAACTGACCCCGGTTCTCCGGTTTTGTCTCTCCTGCTATTTGTTCCACTTTGCCCCCTTCAAACAAAAACGGGAGATTTGACCATCATCTCCCTTGTGTGTTTTAATTGGCGGGGCGGGCAGAACTGCCCGCCCCGCCTCAGACTATTTAGCGCACAACTGTGAATTTCCTGGTCAGTTTTGCGCGCTCGGTGGTAAGTGTGCAGAAGTAAATACCAGCTGCCAGTTCATTACCCTGCAATCCAACCGTAAACCTTCCTGTGGGTCGGTTCCCGGAAACAAGCGTTTTCACCGGTCTGCCTGAAGCGTCATACAGAATCAAGGAAACATTGCCTGGCTGTGGCAGGGCATAGGAGATGATGGTCCGGGATGAGAACGGGTTGGGTTTTGCCGAAAGTTCCAGTCGTGTTGGAACGGTCTTATGGACTTCAGCCACACCTATCCCCAGTGATTCGGCTGGGACCCAATGAACAACAACCGGGTTGTTTGTTACCTGGCCCTGGTTATAAAGAGGGTAACCTGCCTGCTGGTCAATCAAATAAATAACCGGCACATAAAGCTGACCTTCCCGTGTAACCATCCTGTTGGCAACACAGGGAAACCGGCAGGAGGCAGTTCCCGCCTCAGTCAGTTTTACGGCTGGCAGCCAGGTATTGCCTCCATCCTCAGACGCGGCAATAAAGATGTCGGCACGCAGCAGGTTTGTCACCGGCTCAACATTGGCAGAGTCAAACTGCTCCCAGGCAACATAGAGCCTGCCCTGGTCATCCTCGCCAATGCTCGGCCGGCAGGCATAACTAGCATTATAGCCTACCCCAGCCTGGAGATTTTCCGGGTCACATCCCGCCCGGTGAATCTTGCTCCATTGCGGGCTATTATCCGCACACCAGTGCCAGATTTCCGCAGGCAAAATCCAGTTGGTATCACGGACATAGGGTGTAACATGAGCAACAATGTGCAACCGGTCCTGGTCGTCAAAGAAGGGGAAAAGAGAACTGATATGGAAGGATGGTGAAGTATCACCACTGTATGCCGGCGGGTCTTCAAGAATCGTAACATCATCCCAGGTGGTTCCGCCATCGTTGGAAATCCGGTAATAGCCCGGCTCATCAAAATAGCCCGACTCAACGGTCTGAACCCAGGTGATGCATACCTTCTGACTGTTCTTTGAGGCAACGATATTCTGGGTTGGAAAATTGGGGTCTGGCTGAGGAGAAGTAATAAGAACCGGGGTCTCCCAGTTGCACCAGGTCGCTACCTTGGTGTAATAGAGCTGATTTCTGGTCGGGTCATCATTGAGCGCGCAGTGAACAACCTGATTGGCATCAATTGAAATCGGCGGCCAGAGATAAGCCTCGCAATTGGGTGAACCGTCACAGTATTCAAATATTCCGGCGCCCGGTGCCATATCTCTGCCTAAAACCGGTCTGATTGCCCCGCCACCCGGGGTCTGATGGGTTGAAAACATCGCTACGCCGGTAACCGGGTCAGCATCAAGGTGACCAAAACCAGAACGTTGGGTATAAACATTGACGCCGGATGCCATGAAATCCGGGTCAATCCAGTTCCAGGCACCATTGGCATAGTCAAAGAAGTTGTAGCGCTGGTTGCGGTCGGGCGCAGATGTCCCCGGGTCAGCCGAAAACATCCAGCCCGCATGCAGACCGTATTCAGACGCGTTAACCAGAAGCCGATACTCTGGTCCGTTAAACTGCCAATCATAGGTTGTGCCTCCGATCGTATCCACCCGGCCGAGAAGAAAAGTTACGGTTGCCGGGGCAGTTGGTTTTGCTGCCGGTGTCTGATCCGCCACCGGTGTTTCTGAAGGCAGAACCGTCACTGGCTGCAGGTTACCGGCAATAATTATTACCGGCACTAGCAGAATGAGGCATAACATGGTGCGCATCAGTATCCTCCTTTTTGTTTTTGCTTTACTACCACTTTCCCTTTCCCTTATTGCAGCGTAAACTGGTACGGTATTGAGACCCAGACCCGCACCGGCTTATCCCGCTGCATTGCCGGGGTGAACTTGGCTCTGAATGCGGCTTCAACTGCGGCTGCATCCAGAGACTGGTTTCCCGAACTCTTGATAATCTTAGCATCAATTACCGAGCCGTCAACATCAACCAGCGCCTCAACAACACACTTGCCTTCAATCCCAGCATTCCGTGCCAGGTCCGGATAAACCGGCTTGGGGATATTGACCGGCTCGGGTTTCCTTTCCACCTTCCAGAAGGGAACAACCGGAATATCGGTCTCCTCCACCCGCTTTGTTACTTCGGTAAAGGTGGTTGCTTCAACTGTGGTTGCCTCAACCTCGGCTTCACTTGCTGCGGCAACCGGCACCGATGGTTTTGCCGCCTTGGGTGGTTCAGCAATCTTTTCCAGTTCTGGCGGCAGCGCCTCCATCACCATCTCCACCGAACGGCGCAACTGATAGGGTTTGACCACAAACTCCTTGGGTAGAAAGAGAAAGGCAGCAATTGTAATTATCAAGGCAGCAATAAGTCCGAGCCTAATTGCCACCGCATAGTAGCGTTCCTCCCATTCCAGTGCAACGATGTTGCCTGCTGACTCCTTCATCCTCCCCCTCCTTTGCCATAACTGGTGGCAAATGTTACCTTTAATGCCCGCGCATCCTTCAATGCCTCAAGGACATCGGTAACAAATCCATATTTAACATCCTTATCCGCCTGCAACAGGACCACCAGTTCTGGATTCTCAATCACCTTCTCGGTCATCAGTGCGGTTATCGCTCCTGGTGTAACCCAGTTGTCGTTAACCGTCATCTTGCCGCTGGCATCAATCCAGACCGCCGCCACATTGCGCCTTTTGAGAATCCTTTCGGTCATCTCCGCCCTGGGCAGATTTATCCTTAACCCCCTTTCCGTCCGGAAATGGGTGGAAACCATAAAGAAGATAATCAGCAGAAAGGCGATGTCAGCGGTTGAGGCGGTCGGAATATTGGGACTGGTTGCCCGTTTTACCGCGATGCGTCTCATTGACCGCTCCCTTCCTCCTCCTGAACCGGCATCAGACTGATTCTTTCCGCTTTGGCGACTTTCAACTGGTCAAACACCTCAATCATCGTCTGATAGGGTGCCTTCCTGCTTACCCGCAGGGCAATCGCCATCTCCGGATTCTTTGCCAGTTCCTCCCGCACCAGCGTTGCCACCTCAGGGATATTCACCACCCGTTCACCAACCAGGACCTGTCCGGTCTGACTCACTGCCACGGTCAGGATGTTTTCGGACTTGATTTTGGTCTCCGCCCCCTTTTCGGGTAGAACAATCTTTAACCCCTTCTCCCGGCTGAAGATGCTCGTGGTCATAAAGAAGATGATAATGAGAAATGCGATGTCGCCCATTGAGGCGGTCGGGATGTTTGGTTCAGCAGCACCCCTGCCTCTGGTTCGCAGACTCAATGCCATTCTTACTCCTTGCAGGCACCGCGCCTGGTCACCAGATAATCCAAGAGTTCACTGGCTGCGGTTTCCATATCCCGCAGATACCCATTGACCTTGCCGGAAAACAGGATATGGACAATCGCCAGCGGTGCGGCAATAATCAGCCCCCACTTGGTGGTAATCAGCGCCTCAGCAATGCCGCTGGAGACAACGGTCGGGTCAACTTCCCCAACCGCGGCAATCGCCTTAAATGCACCAATCATTCCACTAACGGTTCCCAAAAACCCGAAGAACGGCGCCACGGTTGTAATACCGGCAAGCAGAGCCATTCCCCGGTCAAGAAATGCCAGTTCCGTGGCACCGGCACGGACAATCGCATCCTCCATTACCGTGCGGTCCGCATCTGCCTTCAAGAGCGCTGCCCGCAGCACCTTTGCCACCGGGCTCGGGGTCCTGTCACACAACTCAATACCAGCCTGGATACCATTCTGCTCCACGGTCTTGAGCAGATTCTGACTGAACCTCTTCACATTCACCCTGGTTCTGATAAACAGGGTGAACAGCCGTTCCAGGGTCAGGGCGATGCCCAGCACCGCACAGACCAAGAGAAACCACATTATGCCGCCGCCGTCTTTAAATTCCTGTATCATTAATGTCCTCCTTGGGTTGGTTTTATTTTTATAATTTGCATCAGCAGCATAATTAAATTTAACCAATTCCTCTCCCCTGTCAAGAATGTTTTAAAGAAATTATTTGCCCCTGTTCTGGTCAGGTTTGACAACCGCCTTTCCATATTCTAATATATGTATTAATTTACCGGTATTTTTAGCAGGTAAAAGATGACGGGAGGCAACAATGAATGTTATTGCGTCTGGTAGCGGCGAACTTTTTCAGCCCCCGGACCCGGATGGTTTCCGGGAATGGGTGCATAAGAATAAAGACACCCGAATGGTGCCCAAGGTGATGAGCGAACAGGAGGCAATCAGGCGCTTTGTCAAGGATGGCGATTACATCGGCACCGAACTTTATGGCACGGTCCGGGCACCAATGTCCTTAATCCGGGAACTCATCCGCCAGGGTAAAAAACATCTTAGGGTTGCGGGTCAGGGTATCCATGAACTTGACCTGCTCCTCGCTGCCGACCTGGTTGACACCCTGGACATCACCTATATCGGCTGGGAGGTTTATGGCATTTCCAACATCCTGCGCCGGGCAGTGGAATCAGGCCGGGTCAAGACCACCGAATGGTCAAACGCCGCCATCTCCTGGCGGTTCAAGGCTGCGGCAATGGGTGTCTCCTTTATCCCGGTGCGCTCAATGCTCGGCACCGACACCCTGAGATATTCTGCTGCCAAGGTTGTTGAAGACCCCTGGACCCATAAACCGGTCTGCCTGTTGCCCGCGCTCTATCTTGATGTCGGCTTCATCCATGTCCATCAGGCTGATGAGTTTGGCAACTGCCGGATTGAGGGCATCTCCGGATTCGGTTTTGAACTTGCCCGCGCCTCAAAAAGGCTGATTGTCTCAACCGAGGAAATCATCTCCAACGAGGAAATCAGGCGCTATCCAGAGAGAACCATCATCCCCTACTATCTGGTTGATGCGGTGGTTGAGGCAAAATACGGCTCCCATCCCGGTGAGATGTGCTACCGTTACTGGCGCGACGAGGAACACCTCCTTCAGTATTACAAGGACTCGGCAGACCCGGCAAAGACCAAAGCCTATTTGGACAAATGGGTTTACGGGTGCCAGAATCACGAGCAGTATCTGCAACTGGTTGGCTGGGAAAGGCTGAAGGAACTTGAAAAACAGATTGGGGGACGCTGATGGCAAGATACAATGAAACCGAATTTCTCATCTGCCTTGCTGCCAGTCTGATGCAGGACGGCACCACCGCCTTTATCGGCACCGGCATTCCGATGCTGGCTGCCGCCCTGGCAAAAAAGACCAGTTGCCCGAACCTGGTGGCAATCTTTGAGTTCGGCGGGACCGGTGCCTCGCTTGAGCGACTGCCCCTCGCGGTTGGTGAATCCCGGACCTTTCACAGGGCGGTTGCTGCCTCAGGCATCTGCGACATAATGGAGACGGCCCAGCGCGGGTTTGTTGAATACGGATTTCTCGGTGCTGCCCAGATTGATATGTTCGGCAACCTGAACACAACCGTTATCGGCCAGTATTGGCCACCAAAGGTCAGACTGCCCGGTTCTGGTGGTGCCAACGATGTCGGCTCCCTTTGCTGGAAAAACATTATCATCATCCGCCAGCATGACACCCGGCGCTTTGTCCCTGAGGTTGACTTCCTCACCACACCCGGTTATCTGACCGGACCCGGCGCGCGGGAAAAGGCAGGCTTGCCGCCCGGAACCGGTCCTTACCGGGTTGTCACGAGTTTGGGTTTGATGGACTTTGAACCAGAATCAAAACAGATGCGCCTGATCGGGCTTAATCCCGGTGTTACGGTTGAACAGGTGCTCAAAAACACCGGGTTTGAACTGCTGGTCGCGGACAAAATCGTTTCTAACCCGGAACCAACTGATGAACAACTCCGTCTTTTGCGTGAGGAAATTGACCCGGCCCATTACTACATCTAAAATGTTAACCAGTTTTTCCCCCTTAACCTCTACCTTACCCTGGAGGTAAACTTGATTCTTTCCGAATTCCATCAACAGTTCCAGCAACAGGTGCGCGAATTTGTCCAGACGGTGATTGAACCAAGGGCAAACCACTACGACCAGACCGGCAGTTTTGTCAAAGAAAATGTTTCTGCCCTGGCTGAACGTGGCTATCTCGGCATCCCCTGGCCCAGGGATCTGGGTGGTCTTGGTTATGACCATCTTGCCTATGCCCTCGCGGTTGAAGAGGTCTCCCGTGCCTGCGCCTCAACCGGACTCACCCTTGCTGCCCATACCTCGCTTGGCACCTATCCGATTTACAAGTTCGGCACCGAAGAACAGAAAAGAAAATTCATTCCGCCCCTTGCCCGGGGTGAATATCTGGGTGCGTTTGGCTTGACCGAACCCAATGCCGGCTCTGATGCCAGCGGGATTGAGACCAGCGCGCGCAAGACCGCTAACGGCTACATATTGAACGGCTCAAAAAGGTTTATCACCAATGCCGGTTATGCCGGGACCGTAATTGTTGCTGCCACCCTTGACCGCAAATTGGGCAGAAAAGGGGTTACCTGCTTCATTGTTGAAACCAAATCCAAAGGCTTCATTGTTGCTAGGGAGGAAAACAAATTGGGCTTAAAGGGCTCAAACACGGTTGAACTTGCCTTTGAGGACCTGTTTGTCCCGGAGGAAAACCTGCTCGGCAAGGAGTATGACGGCTACCGCATCTTTATGGAGACCCTGGATGGCGGCAGAATCTCAATCGGTGCCTTCTGCCTGGGAATGGCACAGGCAGCCCTGGACAGTCTGACCGCCTGGGCAAAGACAAAGGAAATCTCCCAGCAGACCGCGAAGGCAATTGCCGATGTGGCGATGGAGGTTGAGGCGGCAAGGCTTTTGGTCTATGATGCGGCAATCCTCAAGGACAAAGGCATCCGCGCGGACAAACAGTGCGCCTTTGCCAAACTATTTGCCTCAGAGGTTGCGGTTCGTTCGGTCTCAACCGCAATCACGACCATCGGACCCCTGGGCTTGAGCACCGATTTGCCATTAAACCGGGTGTACCGGGATGCAAAATTGGGTGAGATTGGCGAAGGGACATCAGAAATAATGCGTCTGATTATCGCCAAAGAGGTTTTAAAAGAAGTATAGGTTGGGGACTGGTGAATGGCAAAGAAAATAGGCAGTAACCAATGGCGATTATCCTCTACCTTAACCTGTGCCTCAACCTGTTCTCAAAATAGGAGGAAAAATGGACTTTAATTTGACCGAAGACCAGATAATGCTGCGCAATATGGCGCGGGACTTTGCCCAGAAGGAACTTGAGCCCAGAGCCGCAGCAATTGATGCCTCGGGTGAATTTCCTTCAGACACCATCAAAAAAATTGCTGAACTCGGACTCTTGAGTATGACCATACCTGAGCAATATGGCGGGACCCAGTTTGACTTTGTCTCACTGGCAATTGCGATTGAGGAAATCTCCCGTGGCTGCGGCTCAACCGGGGTCATCACCGCAGTTCACAACACCCTTGCCGCCTGGCCCATTGTCAACTGGGGAACTGAGGAACAGAAACAGAGATACCTGCCGAGAATGGCAACCGGTGAACTCCTGGGCGCCTTCGGATTAACCGAGGCAAACGCCGGCTCGGACCCGGCATCAATGGAGACCAGAGCGGTTCTCAAGGGTGATAAGTTCATCCTCAACGGGTCAAAAAGGTTTATCACCAATGCCGGTGCTGCCCAGCTCTTCATTGTCTTTGCCAAGACCGCACCGGAATCAGGTTCCAGGGGTGTTACCGCGTTTATTGTTGAACGGGGATTTCCCGGCTTCTCCTTGGGCAAACACGAGGATTTGCTCGGCTTGCGCGCCACTGCCAACTGCGAACTCATCTTTGAGGACTGCGAGGTCCCGAAGGAAAATGTCCTCGGTGAGGTCAATGCCGGATTCAAGGTTGCGCTCGGCACCCTTGATGTCTCAAGGATTGACATCGGTGCCCAGGCAACCGGCATCGCCCAGTGCGCACTGGATAAGGCGCTTGCCTACTCCAAAGAGCGCAAACAGTTTGGCAGACCAATCTGTGAATTTGAGATGATTCAGGCAAAACTGGCAGAGATGGCAACCAAGATTCAGGCATCCCGGCTCCTTGTTTACTATGCCGCGGGTCAGAAGGATGCGGGCAAACTTAGATTCAGCCAGGAGGCGGCGATGGCAAAACTGTTTGCCGCAACCACCGCGGTTGATGTTACCCGGGAGGCGGTCCAGATTCTTGGCGGTTATGGCTACACCAAGGAATATCCGGTTGAGCGCCTTTACCGGGATGCCAAATGTATGGAGATTTACGAAGGGACATCAGAAATCCAGCGGATTGTGATTGCCCGCAACCTCCTTGCCTGAACAGAACAGGCAGAGATAAAGGAAAGGGTCAAGATTCAGGAAAAGGAAACCAGTTTCCCTCCCTTCTCAACCTCTACCTTTACCTGTCTTCCTTATCACCTCGCATACCCGGTTCAGGTCATCCTCGGTCAGATTTGAGCCGCTGGGCAGACAGAGCCCGGTTGCAAAAAGTTTCTCGGCAACCCTGCCGCCCCTGACCCGGCAGCCCTTGAAAACCGGCTGCAGATGCAAAGGCTTCCAGAGCGGTCTTGCCTCAATATGCTCCTTCTCCAGCGCAAGCCTGACCCCCTCGCTGCTTGCGCCAAACTCCTTCGGGTCAATCGTGATACAGGTGAGCCACCGGCTTGATTTGCCATACGGTGCCTCAGGCATAAACCCGATTCCAGGCAAACACCTTAGCGCCTGCTGATAAAACTCAAAGTTACGGCGTCTGGCTGCCACCCGCTCATTCAGGATGGACAACTGCCCCCTGCCAATTGCGGCGAGGATATTACTCATCCGGTAATTAAACCCGATTTCTGAATGCTGGTAATAGGGTGCGGGGTCCCTTGCCTGTGTGGCAAGAAACCGGGCTTTATCAACAATCCCCTTATGATGGGAAACCAGCATCCCGCCACCTGCGGTGGTGATAACCTTATTGCCGTTAAAAGAAAATGCGCCGGCAATCCCGAAACTCCCGGCATACCGGACAGGTTGAGGTTGAGAAAAGGTCGTTGGTTTTTCTTTGCTGTCTCCCTTTTCCTCTACCTCTAACTTTCTTTCATAGGTTGCGCCCAGCGCCTCAGCCGCATCCTCAATCACCGGCACTTCATATTCAGCGCACTTCTTCAAGATTGACTCATAATCACAGCACTGGCCATAAAGGTCAACTGTAATCACCGCCCTGGGCAGTCTCCCCCTTTTTGCGCACTCATCAAGTTCCTCACCGAGCAAGTCCGGGTCAATCGTCCAGGTCTTCTCATCACAGTCAATAAAAACCGGCACACACCCCTCATAAACAATCACATTTGCCGAGGCGGAAAAGGTCAGACTCGGACAGATAACCTCATCAGAATAGGTAGAGGTTGAGGGATGGTTTTTCTTCCGACCCTTTTCCTTAACCTGTCTCTGTAAGACTATCCTGAGCGCCAGATGCAATGCTGCGGTGCCTGAGGAAAGTGCGCAAGTATGAGGAACACCGACTATTTGGGCAAACTCCCTTTCAAACGCATCCACCATCGGACCTAAAGGTGCAATCCAGTTAGAGGCAAACGCCTCCTTAACAAACTCCATCTCCCTGCCGCACATATGCGGTGGCGAAAGATAAATCCGCTTATTGCTCATTTTAACCTCATAATCATCCAGACTCTTTATCTACTGGTGCACGATATGCCGGGAAGTAGTCAATAGAGGCACACTGGAAACCGTTGCGTCTGTTCCAGCGTTCCTTCTCGCTGCACAGTTTCTCATAGATTTCCGGCTCAACTATCCAGCGCCAGACCGCAAAATCGTGCCTGCGGTCAGAAAAACCTGCCTTGAACAGAAAGAGCGAATCCTCTTGTGAACCCCGTCCACCACCAAGATGCAACACCTTTGCCTTCTGCTCAATCGCCCATAGTCGCACCCCGTCAATTAGCAGTTTTGTTGGAGCCAGTTTTCTATACTCGTGCCGAGTCCCAGAAAGGAAATGCTGGACAATCCCATTGCAAAGAGTCTGTAACCCCGCACAGATTACTTTCCCGGAAAGTTTACAGACAAATAAGTGCACTTCTGGCATTCCAGCGAGTCCGCGGAAAAACTCATTATCAAAATAGTAATATTCCTTTGCGTTTGCCTTTTGCATCGTTTCTTTATAGATATTAACGAAGTCATCAAGATAACGAAACGCGTGGTCAATTTCACAAACTACGCCGTGACGTTTAAGATGTCTAACTCCCTGGCGATGGTCTTTTCTATACCGGGCAAATTGAACCTCAGGCGGCAGGGTCAGGTCAATTGAAACTGTTCGGCCGATGACCGGGCATTCGCCAAGACCAGCAAGGATGTGATGCTGTTCAATCAAAGGATGGAGTCGGGAGAATACCGCAACCACACCGATTTCTTTGAGGGTGCTGATTAAAGAATTTCTAAACTGGTTCAGAAATTCTGCAGTAACTTCAGTTCTGAATACAACAGGTCCGGCATAACCATATACTGAAGTTGCATCATAGTAACCCCTGCCAGTCTTTTCCAACCCGGGCACAGCCTCAATCGGTCTGATTAACAATGGCAGGGCAACCAGATAATCCCCTTCCTCATACACAAACAGCCGGGCTGAACCCTCACCCCTTTTTTCTGCGAGTTGATGATAGCCGGGCAGATGAAAGAAATCATACTGCTCAGTCCGGTTAAGGACCGCCTGCCATTCATCAACCTGTTCTGCCCGAAGAATGCGCAGACTACCCATTGCCGAACTCCTCGCCTGCCCTGCGAATTATCCCGGTAACTTTTTCCATATCCTGATAGGAATACCGCATATCACAATGGATTGAGAGCATTCGGCGGCTGAACTCAATATTTTCAGACAGGATGTCAGGCACAACCGGTGATTCCAAAGACCATAGAATTGCCGGATAGACTTGTTCATTTATCAATTGTTCACGCACATAATCTCTACGTCCTAAGGTATCAAACAGAAGCACACCGGAAAAAGGAACCGCATCAACCCCATCTGGCGGTTGAAGAATCTTTAACCAGGGGATTCCGCTGAGTGCCGCTGAGAGTTTCTGGTGATTCTCCTTTCGCAGTCTGCGCCAGGATAACAATGGAAATGTGCGCAGCAGGGTCCGGGACCAACCGCTCATTCCTGAAACCTCGCCCCGGGCAATCTGTCTGTTGCCGGATATCGCCAGTTGCCGGAAGATTTCCTTGTTATCGTAAAGCCCTTCAAGATAAAGCGCCTTCAAAGACATTGCCGCAAGTTTCTCCAGCGCTGCCTGGCGTCGTTCATCAGTCAGAACCGGTTCCGGTGGCAAACGACGACCGGTTGGAGACCAGAGCACCGCGCCATCTGGCACCGGCAGAACCTTTCTCAAGGAAACAACACACCAGTCAGCCCTGCTTTTCCTTGCCCAACCCGATAACGGGTCGTGCGTGTGATTCTCAATTATTGCGATTGTGTCCCGGGGTAAAAGGTCATAGGATGGTTCTGACCTGAGACCAAAATAGTTCATTATCAGGATGGCGTCGCCACGCTGAAAGCCAATGCTGTCAAAAACCGGTGCAGGTAAATCCGGTCCATCTGGATAAACCTCAATCCTGACTCCGGTTGATAAAAGTGACGAAGCCACATCCTGACAGAAATAACTTGGAATTAAGAGCCTCTGCCAGCCTAACTCCTTTTGACCGAACATAAGCAATCCCCGCAGGGCGTCTCTTCCAGAACCAAAGAGCACCCCGTCTGTGTCCCAGGGAAATTCTGTCTCCGCCTCATTCGGGCAGGACATCAAATGGAACTCAGAACCCTGTTTCCAGCGCTCAGAAGGAATTCGTAGCATATATTAAAATTGAATTCTGTGCTCGCTCCGCACCGTGATTTTCTCCTCAACCACGCCTTGATATGCAGGTGGTATATATTCCCTGAAAAGCGGATGGTCAAGAACATCCTCAAGCAGCACCCCAACCCCGTATTCATCATAGAATCTGCCGTCCCGAAAAACCGCCTGACGCAGAACCCCTTCCACCTTCCAGCCACATTTCTCAACATAGGCTTTGTATGAGGCAATATTGTAGGGAAGAATCCTGCACCACAGGCGATGCAGACCAACATTAAAAAAGGCATAACTCATCATTGTCAGGATTGCGTCTGTTCCATAACCCCTGCCCCTTGCCGCCTGTGGTCCAAGTTTCAGGCCAGTCAGGGCATTGCGGTCGTGCCAGTTGATTTGCCATAGACCGGTTACCCCGATAACACCCTCATCATAACTTTCAACAATGAAACGCTGAGTATTTTGGTCCTTCAGACTTTGCAAAAACCACTCCTCCTGCTGTGCCATTGAGACTGGAAAACACCATCCCAATACCAGACGGGATATCTCCGGGTCGTTTATCCACTCCTGCAGGAATTTCAAATCCTGCCTTTCAATTGCACGGAAAAACACCTTTTTACCTTTAATCATAATCACACCTCCTTATGATTTATACCTTGCGTCCTCCGGGAATGTCCGGATAGCCCCAGGTCATCAACATCTTCTATCCTCTGACCCGGCTCATCACCTCTGGTAAATAACACTGCATAAACCGAAAGAATTATAATCTTTAAGTCAAGCCAGAAGGACAGATTGTCCACATACAATACATCCAACTCAATTCTCTTGCTGAATGGTATCCGACGTCGCCCTTGGACCTGAGCGAGTCCGGTTATCCCTGGCTTGGCAAGATGGCGCCTTGCCTGTTCTGGCGTATAGCGCTCAAGATATTTCATCAGCAACGGTCTTGGTCCGACCAGGCTCATATCCCCTTTCAGAACATTCCAGAGTTCCGGCAGTTCATCAATGCTCAAACGGCGTAAGAGCCGTCCCAGTTTTGTTAAACGCTCGCTATCCGAACCTGGTCCCTGGCGCATTGTCCGGAACTTAATAATGCGAAACGGCTTGCCATATAACCCGGGTCGTTCCTGAATGAAAAACACCGGCCGACCCATCGTAACCAGAATTAGCAATGCCACAACCAATAGGATGGGTGAAAGCAATATCAATCCAACCACAGCGCCGATAACATCCATTACCCGTTTCAAAGGATAGGTATAAGTAGAGGCAGGGGTTGAGTTTGAGACCGGAGCCGAACCGGCTTCTTTATCATTCACCTTTTTCATTTTCATTGCCTTCTCTCCACTTTACCTTTACCTTTCCGAGCATTTCCCGATATAACTTCTCTACCCCTCGCCAGATTCTCTCAGGCTGAAACTCGGCAATAACCCGTTTTCTGCCTGCCTCACCCATCTGTTTTGCCAGTGCTGGGTCTGCAAGCAGACGGGCGATGGCATCAGCCAGTGCTTGAGCATCTCCGACTGGAACTATGAATCCGGTAACACCGTCAATAACCGAGTCAATTGCTCCGGTAGCATTAGTTGTTACCACCGGCTTCCCGGCAGCAGCAGCCTCAAGAGGAGCACCCGGAAAACCTTCGCGATAGGTCGGCAGCACGAGAACATCCATAATATAGTAATAAGGAACCATATCCTCTTTTCTGATGCGACCAACAGCAATGATTTCCGAAGTACTCTGTATTAACCGCCGGGTTTCCGGGTCAACCGGGTCACCCTCTTCAAATGGACCAACCAGCAGAAGGCGCAATGATGAAAACCTCGGTTTCAAAATAAAGAAGGCATCAACCAGTTCTTTGATTCCTTTGTCCTTAACCAGCCGTCCAACAAAACCAATGACAGGAAAGGTAGAAGGAGAGGAAGAGGTTGAGGTTAAGGTAGAGGTAGAGCAAGACTTTGCAGACAATAGACCGAGTTCCTGTCTGAGTCTATCAACCTGTCTCTGGACTTGCGGGGTCAGCACAAACCGTTCTGATGGCACACCTCCCACACTCCCCGAACCGATAACGACAAACTTGTCAGGGGATGCCAGTCTCAATTCAATCGCCCGCTGTCGCAGACTTGAACTCACGCAGATGATACGGTGGGCACAGGCGCACGTAATGCGTTCAATCTGCTTCAGGAGCCAGCGTAAGAATCCACTTGTAGTTTCAAGGCGAAGTCCGTGTAGGGTGTAGACTCGACAGGGAACACCATAAAGTGCTGCTGACAGCGTAAAGAGCAAACCAGCCTTTGGGGTTGAAGCATCCACGATATCCGGTTTCAGCCGTCGCACCAGCAACCATGCGCGAATGAGCGAGACCAAATCAGCAAACAGAGAAATCTCCCGTCTCATCGGCAGCGGGTGAATCGTAATGCCCTCCTGCCTTCTGGTTTCCTCAAGTTCCTTTCCCGGTGATGAAACCAAATGGACATCAAACCCCTGTTTTTTCAGATATGCCAGTCTGCCTCTGAAAAAACCGGTGCTGACCAATGCGGTTACAGCATAAAGCACACGCGGTGAACGAATGGCTCTGCTAAGTTTGTTCTGCATAAATACTACGCTCAGTTGCAGGCTTGACCGGTAAATGAATAGACCTTATTGAAGAAAGCACCGCTTCAGCGTTCTGGATTTCTATGGCGGTTAATGGTTGACTGCGCCGGCTTATAAGATGTTTCTCCAGTCCGGTAATTATCGCACATCCATATATTACAGGCTTTAACCCTTCAAAACAGATAAACATAAGCGTTTTTCTCAAACCGAGATAAGAACGACCATATTTCAAGTAAATCTTCATCATCAGCCGGGATGCGATAATATGTTTCATCAGCGAGAAGGAATTATATTCTCTATAGAGGTAGAGACATTCTGGAATATGGGCGAAGTGTGACGAGGCGAAGGACCTGACCCATAATTCGCGGTCTTCGCAACCATCGTATGCGGAGTCATACGGATTGCTCCTGAACCAGTCTATTTTTCCCATAATTGTAGGATGCATAAAACAGCCCCGTCTGAGCACAGTCTGAACATTAAGATTCATCTTCGGAAGCCGTTTGCCGACCGGTCTGCCATTCTCATCAAGAATGAACATCCCGGTTCCAACAACATCAACTTCTTGATGCTCCTTTAGAAAATTGACCTGCTTTTCCAGTCTATGAGGATGGGATAAGTCATCCGCGTCCATTCTCGCAATAAATTCACCTCTTGCCAGTTGGGCAATCTGGTTCAATCTTGCTGACAAACCAAGATTTCTGCCATCAGATACAACTTTGACCCGGGGGTCATCAATGGATTGGGCAATTGCCAGACTGCGGTCGGTTGAGCCGTCATCAATCAGGAGCAATTCCCAGTCGGTAAAGGTCTGGGCAAAGACTGAACGGATGGCATCGGCAAGTGTCGCTTCGGCATTATAGAATGGAATCCCGACCGTTACCAGTGGTATCATAATCACATCATACAGAGGTTAAGGTTGAACTTAAGGTAGAGGAATTTTGTTTCATTGTATCACCACAATTCAGAATAGCGTTGAAAACCATTGTTGAACTGAAGGGTTGAATGTGTAAGGGACAAGATTGGAGAATCGCTGTAAACTTAATGGATAGTATATCAGGTAAAAGATAACAAAAGCAGTCAGAAACAAAGGACGGAAACGTGGGTCTTTAATATTCATAACTACAATGGGCCAGAGCAGAATTTGACCCGCAGTAAAGAAATGACTGATGCGCAGCGGACCTGAAGGGTTGGTTTTTTTGAAAACTGATAATATTGCAATAATCATTCCCATTAAAAACATATTAACCAGCAACTCGTAAAGGGGTCGGTGTTCAGTTACATATCTCCGGAAATAAAGAAAGAAAATGCCCAGGATACCGGTGAATATGGTGGTGGTAACGCCCGCGGCTCTTTCTCTTGGGACTCCATAGGTGCTAAACCACTCGCCCCGGTAAGGTATCCATTTTGTCAGTTCGGCCAGGGGTTGAAAATATATAACTGCGCTCGCAAAGAGCATTATCAGCAAAAGGAAGATTCGGAAATCGGTCCTCGGCGGGAGGATAAAATAGGCGGGAAGAAATAGAAGTGAAGATAAATGAAAAAAACTGGCAAGCGCAACCAGGATGAGAAAAAGCCAGAATTTACGCTGATAAATCATTGGAATGGCAAGAAAACACAGGGCAAAGGCAATACCGTGTCTTATAGTGTTGTATGAAAAAAAGTTGATGCCGGATACTAAGAGGACAAACGCGCTGATGGTCGGGTTAACCGAATACCTGCGAATTCCCCATAAATAACATAGTGTTACTATCACCGCCACAAGTGTAAATGTCAGCGCATAATCAGAAGAGATGAACTTGCCCAGCCAGCACAGAAGGTAAAGCCCGGGTTCCTGTTGTGTTTTCCATATATCAGCCCATTCACCTATTTGCTGGAATTTATGTACATACATATATGTATCTGTTCCTACATTTTCACTTCGCAACCCGGCTAATAGAATAAGAACTATGAACGCTATTGCATATCCCGATATCCTTTCAAATCTGCCCGTTCCTGCTTTACTTGCCTGATAAACCGCTGCCACAACGATGGCAAGGACAACGAAATAGATAAGCATCAGCGATAACCCCGGATGTTATCCAGTAGCGATTTGGCGATACTTAGTAATACTTCACAAACTGCTTGCTTCATCGGTAGAGCCCAAAAATGCGTTTGATAAATCTGCCCGATAAAACCACTACTTTCCAGAATGTGGCGGTTATTTTTGTAGGCAGAAATGACAACAAATACCACAAAGCCACCGCAGCACGAAGTTTATGTGTTGACCAAGCAGATTTCAACATTTTTCGCGCAACCGGACCATATCCTTTGAGATTTACAAGTCCGGCTCTCGCTGCCACCATTACATGATGGTTGCGAAAGTCAAGAATATCCCTGTTCGTCACCCAATCCGGCAACCTGTTTTCTCTTAATGCGCTATCCAAGGTGCTGATTAACGAAGTATATATCGGTCCCTCAATTTTCCCACTGGTTCGGTTGTCCGCATTCTCGTAAGTGATTGCACCATAAAGAGTGCTGAATGCAACCCGGTATTTGAGCGCAATCCGACACCACATATCTACGTCACCGGAAGGTTCACCGACTTGGTTACGGTATTGCCATCCCCTGTAACTATATTGATAAACCGGGAAATAACCAACATCTTCGAAGACCCTCCTCCAAATTGCAGAGTTAGAAGCACAAACAGGTGGCGGGTTCACTCGGAAGTAGTTTGGAATTACCCCTTCCCAGGGTGCGGGTGGAATCCCGGAATATTTCAATTTCACTTTATCCCCACTCTGCTTATGGGCTATTCTACCTGTTGCATACATTCCGCAATCAGGATAATTCCGGGATAAACGGAAGATTGTTTCCAGATGTTCGGGCAGCCACTCATCATCTGCATCCAGGAAGGCAATCAGGTCTCCCTTTGATTCGGCGATGCCCCGGTTCCGCGCCGCGCTCTCACCGGCATTCTCCTGATTAATCAGTCGGATGCGCAGGTCGGTATATTGCTCAACCACCTTTTCCGAGCCGTCGGTTGACCCATCATTGACCACAATCACCTCAAAATCCTGATAGGTCTGCGCCAGAACCGAATCCAGCGCCCGCTTAATATGGTTGACCTTGTTATATAGCGGAATGACGACCGAAATCATCATTCGCCTCCCTTTGAAAAATTCATAGAAAATGTCCGCATTATGTTGATACCACTTCGCGCAACCGCATGAAATGGTCAAGTATCCGCTTCAGGGTCGCCAGATTCTCTTCAAGGTTAAGTCCGAAGTTGTGCGGATGCCACCACAGGTGATACCCTGTCCCAATGTCAGCGGCAGAGGTCATTTCTGAAAAGATTCGGCGCAAACGGATTGGCTCAAGAAATTTGAGTGATGAACTCCATGGCCTGAGAAACCTGCTTGCCGGAACATTTACCGGGACATCCTTTTTCTCGTTTCTTGGAATACAGAAATTATTACCGGTCAGCGGAAGGTAGGTATCTGCAAGCCGTAACGCCCGTCTTAATAGCATAATTATCTGACATGGGTTAAAACCATAACCGCGCTGGGGAATGCCCCGGTAGGCAATAAAACCCATCTGCCGGCAAATGCCGAGGTAATCATTACGAATCTGGTTTTTGGGAAAAACAAGGGACTTTAACTCAATGCCAATACGCCTGGCTGCCAATATCGCCGACCTCAAGTCATCTTCAAAGGCGACAATGTCCTGACCGGGTTCAAGACAATAGTAATGGGAAAAGGTGTGAGAACCAATCTCCTGATCAGGATAATTCTTTATCAATTTTATAAGTGATGGCGCATAGTGTAATGGGTCATCTTCTTCGCTCCTGCCAATCTGGTCTAAATAATTATAAGGAGATAGTCTCTGGTTCTCATAAGCCGGCTTATGAACCGGTAGTATTTCAAGCAGTTCGTCCCGATTGCTGCAAAAAAGAAACCCGACAACCGCCCAGGTCGCATGAATTTTGTACTGGGCAAAAATGTCCAGGATGCGGGGTATGGCATCCCTTGCCCCGAGCAGATTCCTGCGGTAGGGTTCAACTCGGGTTGGGTCTGAATCACTTCCCCAGGCAAGTTCAAAGTCAAGGGAGATGACAAAAAAGCCATTCGGAAGCGCTCTCGTGCATTCATTAGTAAAACTGCTTATCATATCGGTGTGGTCAGATTATTTTTAATGAATAAATCCAATTGGCAGACAAGCCCGGTAAAGCATCTAACGCAGAGTAGTGAAATGGCGCTTTAAAAGATGAATGTCTTAAAAGCATCTTAAGAATCTTGGTTTACTCTCTCAGACTTGATAAAATCAAAAACTCTTTTGACAGTGGCGTCCCAGGAAAAGCGCTCTACTGCCAATCGCCGGGCGCGCATACCCATTGCCCGAATCTCGTGGTGCGGAAGGGACAACATCACTTTCAGATTTTCTGCCAGTGCATCAATATTACCTGCCGGGTAAAGTCTGCCCACCTTTTCATCCGCTATAAATGTCAAATCCGGCAGGTCCGAAGCCAACACCGGTTTGCCACACGCCAGATACTCGTATATCTTCAGTGCAGAAAAACCGACGGTACGGTTTCTAAACCCACCGTCAAAAGGACCAACACAAAACTCGCAGGCGTTGATGTAAAGCACAACCGCATTATAGGGGACACGGCCAACAAAGTCAACCCGCTCGGTCAGTCCAAGTTGCTGGACAAGCGACTTGAGCCGACGGGTTTCGGTTCCCTCGCCCACAATCAGGAGCTTGGTGTCTTCATACTGGGCTGCAATTGCGGAGAAAGCCACAATCAGGTCGTCCACTCCGTGCCATTTGAAGAGATTCCCAACGAAACCGATGTAACGAGCGTTTGGGCTGAGGTTCAGTTTTTGCCTGCATTCCTCAGGGTCTTGCGGGTAAAACATATTGACATTAGCGCCATTCGCAAAAACACCAATCATTTCAGGCGAAACTCCGTATTCTGACACAAGTTCCTGGCGCAAACCGTCTGTCACTGCCACGATTTTGTCTGCAATATGGTAACAGTAGCGGTGTAAAGCGAGCACAATAGATACTCTCAGACGCCAGCACCAGGATTGCCAGTCTGAGTGCACTGGTTTATAGAGTAATGACTCTAAACGCACCGAACCATTGACCTCCAGGACTGTTTTGACCGAGGCATATTTTGCCCATATCAGTGCAGGAATGGCGAGAGAACTATCTCTGACATAGAGAATGTCCATCGGCTTGCGCCGGTGAAGTTTCAGCAGCTGGATTGCAGCAGCAATTGTGGCAAAAAGACGGTTCCAGATACGCCGAGGATTGCCAACGCGGGGATACACGATTTGCGCATAATCAAACTCTTCTGCCTTTACCAGGTCTCGCGGGGTTGGAGTTACTACCGTAACCCGAGCATAGCGTGTCAGAGAGCGGCTGAACTCTAAAACATGGGTGCGTGGTGCACCGTGTTCTCTCAGGTCTACGAATGCTAGATAAGCCCAATGGGGAGGAGAGGTATCTTTAATCATTTACCAGAAATCAAACGGGTCGGTATATTGCTCAACCACCTTTTCCGAGCCGTCGGTTGACCCATCATTGACCACAATCACCTCAAAATCCTGATAGGTCTGCGCCAGAACCGAATCCAGCGCCCGCTTGATATGCCGAACCTTGTTATAAAGGGGTATGACCACGGAAATTGCCATCTTCATCGGGTGAGTAATTTCTTAAATTTGTTGCCTAATTTTCTCAGAGGTAATCGTCGTCTGATATGCGCAGGTGGCGGATAATCAAAGAAGTCATAGTGAGAGAAGCGCCGGGTAACCGTCCTGAAAAACTCTGACGCATTGGCAAGTAATTTTCTTGACTGATTATATTCCCTATTCTCTTCCCATAGCCTGCTATCAAGAAATGCCCGCATTTTCGGCGTATACCATTTGGCATCCGGTCTATCTCTTAGTTCAGCATAGGATGGAGAGTAAATTTCCGGTATTACGCCCAAAGCCATAAAGTGGGCAGAATTCACACAGTATGTTGAGTTGCAGTTATTACCTACAGCCTGAAACTTTATTGGCTTGTTAGGGTCCTTGAAAATGTCTTGGGTCGAATATGAATCATAGCAACTTCTTAATATCCCGGTATGCAAATAAAGTTTGAATGGCCAATCGCCGGCATAGCAAAACTCCCTTCTCTTTGAAAGAAAGGTTTTCATCTCGAAATCAAACAGCGGTGAATTAAATGACCGTCCAATCCGAATATATTCATCGGTAGGAAGATGGGTCCTAAGACTAATATATCCACCTGACTGATCTCTGGTGACGGCGACTTGTGGCAGAGCGCCTATTTTCTCCACGCAAAGGTTTTTGATCTCATCCAAATACGGGAGATATTCATCGCAGAGATTAATCTTCACGAAGAAAGAGCAACCCGCTTCCCTGATCTTATTGATATTATCAAAAAATTCTTGCACTTGGGATGTCCTTACTAACTCCAGATAATGGAATGAAAAACAGATATGCAACCGCTCCAAAAATGGCTTGGGAAACGAAACAATTTCATCAAACCTTTTACTCAGAGTTCCATTAGTTGTGATATTTACATAATGCCCTTGATTCAATATCTCTTTAGTAATAAAGACCACCTCACGCGGAATAAGGGTCTCGCCTGCGCCTGTCAGACTAAATAGGCATACCCCGCCAAAGCGCTCTTGTGATAGAGCCTTGCCTATATATTCTGGTTGATTCATAAATTGAACATCATATTTATTTTTCCGGCACTGTTGAATTACATAACAGTAAGAACATCTCAAATTACATGCTGTTATCGGAACATAGCATTCAACAAATCTTTTTATCTTATCCATTATCTATAGTTCCCCGATAATAAGTTTCGCAAGTTTATCAAAATATGGACGCAGACATTGGTTATCATATACGCAATCATCAATCTGTAATAAACGAGGTATATGGTTCAACATCTCGGGCGGACTGTCAATCACCTGAATATATTTTAAATGTTTTATCGTTTCATAACAACCTTTGACTTTTCCACTTTTGTTGTTAAGGGCAATACAGGGAGTTCCAGTTATGGCAGCAAACAGCATTCCATGCAGGCGGTCAGTAATCACCAACTTCGCCTTTCTGAATTCATTAAATTTGGCTTCGAGCAGATGGCCTCGTTCATCTATTGATACAGGACTATTGAGAACAGTGTCGGTATAATGAATATCTTCACCACTCCTCCGCGCATAGGCATCAATTTCACTCTTCAACTTGTCGTTTAAGATAGACTCCTTATCTTTTCTGAGACAAAGCAATATTCCCTCACGCTTAAGAGTCGTTTTCTCTATGGCCAGGTATGTAACCATATCCGGTATCAGATAACAATTATCGGGATTAGCCAGTAATTCATTTGATATAACAAAATCATAAGACGCTTTTTCCCGGGCGCAAAATATTAGGTGGCGATGATTACTATATATTGCTTTTGTGACTGCCAATTGTTTTCTTCCCTCGGCAGTGGCATCAAAAAATATTGTCTGAGGCAATATTATGATTCGGTTATCAGGAAAGCTTTTGATGATATCCCTTACCATTATTTCGTCGTGGAACCAGAGTGTGCCCAGGTAACCACCTCCATTTGTCAGCAGCACATCGTTTCTTGAGATATATTTCCTAATTCCCGTCCGGTCGTATTGGTAGTGGGGATATGAAATTTCTACGACCGGGACTCCCGGCAGATAATCCTTAAAGAAGGTCATTTCGGCTTTGGCGATGGCATGGCCACCAAGATTCCCGTGTTCTGGAGAAAGAAATAACACCAATCTTTTATCAGCGCTTAAATTTCTAAAACCCAACAATGTCCGCCTTCTGTATCTTCTTCGTTTTTTTTGTTTATTTACGGCATTTATGATTGTCAATATTTTACTTTTAACCGGTTCGGGAAGAAGTTGTTTGACGGCTTTATAGACCTTTGTTTTGTAGGAACCCAACTTTAACCTCCGGTTTCTCATCAGATTGCTTATCGCGCGGAATTTTTTATAGACTTCATATACGAATGCAAACCTGCAAATTATGTAGATTCGCCAGTCATTGAGATACCCCACTTTCTTCATTAAATAGACAGCCTCTTCAATAATCCGCTTATTTATCTTCTTCTCCCCCGGGGTAAGAGTTCTATACATATTATATACTCCTGCAAAAAATTTGGCAATATGTTCCTTAACTGCCTGTTCAGCAATTGGCCCTACCGCATTCTCGGCATAATATTTTATCATTTCTTCAAGAATACATTTTAGACTGACGAATCTTCTTTCATTTGCCGGCGGAGTCATAATTGAACCTTTCCTTCTGCGTCGATAATAAAGGGGGATAGCCAGATGAGTAACTCTTCGGCAATGCATAAGTAGTAAAAAGGTGAAAAGTTCGTCTTCGTGTAGAATACCTTCATAGAATCTCAAATGATAATGTTCAAGGCAGGCTTTCTTTATGAAGAGAAATGGCACCCCGGAACGGAAGTCAGAATTACCCGTCATTTCGGAAAAAATAGTCTTCCCATCATAAACTCTGGGGTATCTGCCTGTCCGGATATAGTATCGGTCGGTTTCAATCAATTTTCCGTTCTCATCTATGACCACGCCGTCAAACAACACTACATCAAGGTCATTCTCCTGTGCTTTGTTATATAACTCCATAATAGTGTTTTCTGCGATATAATCATCACTGTCGAGAAAATAAACATAGTCTCCGTTTGCCATTTTGATGCCGGTATTACGGGCGCCGGAAGGTCCACGATTCTCCTGGTGAACAACCCTGATGCGAGGGTCAAGTCCCACATATTCATCGCATATCTGGGAAGAGCCATCAGTTGACCCGTCATCTACTAATATTATCTCTATATTCTGATATGTCTGTTTTAAGGCGCTCTCAACACATTCCCGCAAATACTTTTCTACATTATATACTGGTATTATAATGCTTATTAAACCATTGCGAGTGCTCACTGATTTAGCCATTATTTTGCTGTTATCCCCGCCTCTTCCTGCACAGTTGCCAGTAGTTTCTCATTGACCTTGCTATTGGCTGTTAACACTGCCACAACCTTCAGTAATTGCTGGCGTGATGACGGGACTGCTAAAAAAAGTCCTGTGTAGATAGCGGACATAGTCAGAGCCGCGCCCAACAGCACAATATGTCCTGATAATGACCGCGTGCGTATAAAAAAATAGGGTGCAAGGACTGCCAACCAACTGAATATAAAAGGGAAAAAACAAGGCTCAAGAAAGTCAGTAAATCTGCCCGGGGTGCTGCGGAATGCCATACGAAACAGAAAATACTGCGGCAGATAAGAAACGGCAATGAAACTGGCAGCAACCCCGGTTATCCCCCAATGGATACCGATGCCGAAGCCCGTCAATGCGAACAAAGTTCCGATAATCCCGAGTTTCAGATATAACTTTGACTGCCCGCACGCTAATACCATCATTCCGAGTGAGCCAATCACGGTTTGAGAAAATCCGGCGATGGCGAGCAGACGAAATACCGTTGTCATTCCCAACCATTGTCTGCCAAAAATCAGCAGAATTATTTCTCTCGGAAACATAACACAAAATGCCATAAGTGGCATTGAAAGAAACGCCAGCGCAAAGTTGATTTCTCTCAGATAGCGCCGAAATCGGTCGCAATCGTGTTGCATTCTACTCAATGCCGGAAATGCAACCGAATTCAGTGGGGAACGAATATTTACCACCGGGAGATATACAACCGCATATGCCTTGCTATAAAGCCCGAGCGCCTCGGCACCAATAAATTTCCCGATGAGCAAATTATCCCCGTTCCGAGCAAAGTAATTGATAAAGTTAAATGCGGTGATATCCACTCCAAACTTCGCCATCTTTCTTACTCCGGTTCCCCTCTTGATTCTGCCCGGTAGCCATCTGCAGTAAAACCAGGTCTGGGCAATTTGCACAACATTTGTGGTCAGCGTTCCCCAGACCAGGGACCAGTAACGCCAGCCAAAATAAGCCAGAATAATACTTACAATTACACCGGCAATCAGCGAACCAATCAATATTGTCCGCTGTGCCTGAAACATCATATGGCGCTGCAGGAGGGCATTGTGCTGGATTGTTAAACCGCCAAGGATAAAATTGATTGACAGGGCAGCAGTAACCAGCACCAGTTCGGACCGTTTGAAAAACAAACCGACCAGCGGGGCACTCGCCAGAATAACTAGGCCCAATCCGACACTTATCAGGACATTGAACCAGAAGAGCGTGCTTATCTGCTCGTGGGTGATATGTTCTTGCTGGATGGTTGCTATACTGAGACCGGCATCCTTGAACATCGCAAGGAAGTTTATCACCACTGCTGCCATTTCTATGATGCCATAATCTGTCGGTGATAACAGCCTTGCCAGAATCATTGTGCTGCCCGTTTGAATGAGAAACTGCAGACCCTGAGCGGTAAGCGTCGTAACTCCGCCCCTTGCGGTCTTTTGCGCCAAACCTCTGCTCAGATGTTCTGACTGAAACAAAATGTCAGGGTTAAGCCGTCTTATCCGCATCTGCCATCTCCTTTGAGAAGAGAAGTCGTCTTCATACGATAAGTATTTGCATAAAGAAGACAGGCAAAGGTAGAGGCAGAAAAAAAGATAGAGGTAAAGGGTAAGAAAGTGGTCATTGGAACTGCTGGTGGTTGACAAGCCGGGCAAGACCTTCGGAAAAGGAGACGAGCTGGTGCAAGCCCAGTTGCTCCTTGAGGATTTTAACCGAGGCAAGGGAGTGTTTTATGTCTCCGGGCCTGGGTGGGGCATAAACCGGCTCAATCTTTTTGCCAAACAGGCGGCACAGTTCCTGAACCAGTTCGTTCAGGGTATGCCGCTCACCAGTCCCGACATTGGCAAGAAGAAAGGGAAAGGTAGAAGTAGAGGTTGAGGGGGAACCGGCAGACTCTCCTTCTTCCTCTTCCTTTACCTTTTCCTTAACCTGCCCTGGCAAGGGCACTAAGCAGGCGGCGAGGTTGGCGCGGACAACATTCTCCACCGGGATAAAGTCCCTTGACTGCTCGCCATCGCCATAAATAACCGGACGCTGGTTATTGCGAAACGCGCTGATGAACTTCGGGATAACCGCAGCATATTCGCTGTTCGGGTCCTGGCGGGGTCCAAACACATTGAAATAGCGCAGGGCAACCGTCTCCAGGCCGTAAATCCGGCTGAAAACCCGGCAGAGGTATTCGCCGGTGAGTTTGGCAACCGCATAGGGTGAAAGCGGGTTCGGCTTCATCTCCTCATGTTGGGGCAGTTCCTCAGTATCACCATAGACTGATGTTGAGGAGGCATAAACCACCCGTTTGACCCCGCAGTCACGGGCAGCAATCAGAACATTCAGGGTGCCGGTGCAATTGACCTCATTGGTTGTTACCGGGTCCTCAATTGAACGCGGAACCGAAGGCAGGGCTGCCTGATGCAGAACATAGTCCACGCCCTTGCAAACCGAGCGCAAAAGGTCAAGGTTGCGGATGTCGCCAACAATCAGTTCAAGGTTGCCGGTTCCTGGTTGCCGGTTATTGAGAAAAGGCTCAAGGTTCTCACGGCGTCCGGTTGAGAAGTTGTCAATCACCTTGACCTTATGACCCTGTTTCAGGAGTTCCTCAACAATGTTTGACCCGATAAATCCCGCACCGCCGGTAACGAGGAAGGTTAAGGAAGAGGTAGAGGTAGAGGAGTTCATTTTGAGGATTTCCTGAGGGTGGCTATCACCTTGTTGATGTCGTTGTAGATACCCGATAGCCTAACTGTGAGTTCTTCGGCGGACCCGGGGTTCGGGTAGCCTACCTGTTTGCCGTATTCAATATGACTCTGGGTTTCAGTTACCGAGCCCCGAGTATGGTCTCGTCCAAAAGCCCTGGCAATGTTTGCCGAAATACTCAGCGCAGCACCCCGGATTTGAGATGTAAAACCGTAGTCTTTTTTTCTCGGCAGGTTATCGGTCAGGGCAAAAACTGTTTCGGCAATTTCCATCTTCAATCCTGATATATATACAATTTTAAGGCGGTTGTCAAGAAAAAAGTTCCTGGTTGTTAGTTCCGAACCGGAAACCTGTAACCGGCAACCTTTAACCTTGAACCTGAAACTAAGAACTATCCTCTACCTTTACCGCTACCTTTACCTCTTGCATATAGATTGCCACGGGCTTGTGGCTTTCGCCACCTGCCCAGGGCAGAGCGCCCTCGCAATGACTTAAAAGATTTCTACCTCTCCTGATGTAGTTCTGGTTTGTTCCCACAGGTCTAAGTATACATAAAAGTCTACTTAATCCAACCGGGAAATAATGGCCTATTTTATTGATATTCAATGAATTATACGAAATTTCGGAAATTTCAGACCCCATCCCCCATACCGTCCCCCAGGCTATTTTCAAGGTTCTATTTTAGGCGGTTTCTCTCGCCATATTCAAAGCTATGATTACAGCAACTTGAGTCGTGGTGAGAACCGCAGTTTGTTCTATTGTCTGTTAAAGCCCTTTACCCGTTCTCTATCAGTTTCTGTCATATATTCCGGTTCAGGCTACTCTTACCGTTCTTTAACCAGTGGTTATCCCTTGCCTTTATCCTGTCCTTTCTGAGGTTATTTTCTATTCAGTTTCTATCACCATTTCACCCACCCTTTCCTTTATCCTGATTGCCTTCTGACAAGGCATGCCCCGAGCCTGTGTCCAGGAGGAGATTGCCACGCTCGCTTGCGCTCGCTCGCAATGACACAGGCGTAAAGGTTGAGGTATAGGTAAAGGTAGAGGTAAAACTGGGAAATGACCAATGAGGAATTGGAGAATTGGGCATTGGGAAATTGGGGAATTTGGTTTTAAAATGTTTTTTCAATATAATTTAACATTAGGGGGCGCACCCCCGGGGCATCCCCTGAAGCATCCCAGTGATTACAAAACCCGAAAAATTGGGATTTGTTTTTCGGATGCAAGGCCAAAGCAGTTTTTTCAAGTTTATAAAGCATTGATAAAAATAGACTTACAATGATGGAGCCTCTGATTGTCCGTATGGGGGATGGTCAGGGTGATTGAATTCTTCCTTGTTTCAATCTCAGGGATTGTTCTGAATTTATAGTTTCAAGCACCTTTTCGGCTGGTTCTTGAATTCAATTCAGGCTTATATCTGCTTATGATTCCAACAGTTTATCTAAAAACTGGTTCTGATTTAACTCTAAAACAGATTCTAAAGATAAGACCTTGTATTTATCTGATTTTATTCTGGGGTTTTCTCTTTCCTATCAATTCAGGAGGATTCGTTGTAATAAGTTCTTGTTTGTTAGTTCCCTGTTCTTTGTTCATAATGGTTAGTTCTTAGTTGTTGGAACCAAGAACCTGTAACCTGCAACCAAGAACTATTCTTTACCTCTACTTTAACCTCTACCTTTTCTAATGTAGGGCAAGGTAGTGCCTTCGGCACCTGCCAAGGCAGAGTAGCCTTGCATCCGCAACCGGGAAGCAGACCTGAAGGTCTGCCCTACATATTTTTTGCATCCGCACCCGGGAAGCTGTAGGGCAAGGTAGTGCCTTCGGCACCTGCCAAGGCAGAGTAGCCTTGCATCCGCATCCGGAAAGCAGACCTGAAGGTCTGCCCTACAACCGTTTTCCCTTTACCTCAACCTTAACCCGTTCTTGGGTAGGGCAAGGTAGTGCCTTCGGCACCTGCCAAGGCAGAGTAGCCTTGCATATCCCCTTGCGAGCAAGGTGCTGGAATTGTTTTATTTCAGGTGGAAAATAAATGCGGGGCAGAATTTCTGCCCCGCATCAGATTTTACCGCTATTAGCGCTGGAGGATGAGTTTGGTGTTGTGCCGGTAATTGCCCGCAGTAAACCGGCAGATGTAAACGCCGCTTGCAATCATCCTGCCTGAGTTGTCCTTAGCATCCCAGTTAACCGTGTATCTGCCCGGCTTCTGGGTTGTATTAACCAGGGTCCGAACTATCCTGCCGGTGATGTCACAGACCTGAATTAGAGTGTGATGTTCAGCATTGAGTGTGTAGCGAACCTGAGTTGTGCGCGAAAAAGGGTTTGGTGCGGGTGGAAAGAACCTGGTCTCCTTAACTTCAGCATTTTCCCATCGGAACTGCCCCCTTTCCTCAATGCCGGTGGTAATCTCAGGATACCAGAACCCGATGTGGGCAAGAATGTTTGCTCCTCTCATCCAGCCAATTGCCGTCTGCCCAGCAGTTGAGCCAAAGCGATAACCACCAACCATATCACCATCAGCAATTGCTACACACTGCCATTCACAGCGATAGGACTGGGCAAAGACAGGAACAATGGCAAGAAGGATGCTTAAGCCGATGAGTTTATTCATAACCACCTACCTTTTCATCTCTATCTGTTCTGGTCTGGTCAGTCTCTTCATCTCCTCATACCGCCTTCTGCCTCCAGGAGTCCGGAAGTTTATGCCACCTGCCTTGCCCTCACGCTCAAGCTGTCCCATACAGCCGGCAAGGAACTCATCATCCAGCATCCTGCCGGCAAGTTCACCGGTCTTGGGTTGCTCAACCGGCATCATCCGCCTGATTGCCTCTGCCGATACATCTGCCCGCTCACCAGTAACCATCCAGTAAACCTCGGTCCCGGGCTTGCCACCAATCACAAACCGGTTGGCCTGAATCTTTTCCGCAACATAGACATCAGATGTCCCAACACCGGTCAACTGGATATGCGGATTGCGGTTGAGTGCGGAGAAGTAGTCGGGCAGTTTCACCTCAGCCCTGCCATTGGCATCAAGGATGACACTGCCCCGGTAGATAGTGAGTATCTCCGGACCCTCAATGCTGTAGTGGTTGAGAATCTTGTTATATGGGTCAACCGGATGGTCAATTGTAAAAGATTTCACGACTGCTACTAGGGTGTTGCAGCGCACCTGGTTTGAACCAGTTGTTGTCGTTCCGTTGAATGCCGCAGAACCTACGTCACCAGCCAGCACATTAGACCTGAAATTTGTGGCAAAACTGTAGATTGCCTTAGCGCTGTCTTCATACCCGGCGGCAAATGCACCTTCGGCGGCTGCGTTGCTGCAATATCCGCCCCCAACCGTGGCATAGGAACCTGATGCGATATTGCCCTGGCCACCACCAACCGTGGCAAAGTAGCCAGCGTTATTGCGCCTGCCACCGCCAACCGTAGCATAGTCAGCCGATGCCTTGTTTCTATATCCGCCGCCAATGGTTGCGTACTGACCTGATGCGGTGTCACCATACCCGCCGCCAACAAACCCATACTTTCCTAATACCGCATTATCCCAGCCGCCACCAATCGTTGCCGCAGTATCCTCATAACCATCGCCTGCCAGGTTTGAATAGCCGGAGAGCACACCGCCATACCGTGCCTTGACTGTGTCTGCCTTACCGCCAGCAACCGTGGCAAAGGAATCTGATGCATTGTTTTGATAACCGCCACCAACCGTAGCACTGTAGCCTACGCTGGTGTTGTACCAGCCACCGGCAATCGTGGCATACATACCTGAGGCTTTATTGCGTGTCCCGGCGCCAACCGTGGCATAGTTGCCTGATACCGTATCGCCATATCCGCCACCAACAAACCCATATTTTCCTAAAACTGCGTTGTCCCAGCCACCAGCAACTGTTGCTGCAGTATCCGTAGCATCATCGCCTGCCAGGTTTGAATAGCCGGAGAGCACACCGCCATACCGTGCCTTGACTGTGTCTGCCTTACCGCCAGCAACCGTGGCAAAGGAATCCTGGGCAACGTTAAGCCACCCGCCACCAATCATAGCATAGTTGCCTGATGCGGTGTTGCCACGCCCGCCGCCGACAAACCCGAAATTTCCCAATACCGAATTATCCCAGCCGCCCCCAACCGTTGCCGCAGTATCTGTACTAGCATCGCCGGCAAGATTTGAATAACCGGAGAAGATTCCGCCACAGAATGCATTTACCGTGTCCGACCAGCCGGAGACGACAGCGGCATGCTGTGCGGCAGCGACATTGTACTTACCAGCGCCAACCATAGCATAGGTTGTGCACGCGGTGTTGGTATTGCCTCCGATAACTACGGAAGAGGCACCACTTGCCTTATTATAAACACCGCCGCTAACCGTGGAATAATTGCCACTTGCGATGTTGCACCAGCCGCCAGTAACCGTGGACCCGGCACCGGCTGAAATGTTTCTATAACCCCCTGTCACTGTGCAGTAATAGTAATCATATAGCGATGAGCCGGTGGTGCAGGCAACGCCAAGGTTGGTATGGGTGAAGCGTAGTGAACCCAGGAGCATATTATCTGATTCACCACGGGCAATTCCTAACTGACGGATGGTAAAAAGAACCGAGTCCGGAGTTCCACGCACCCAGGCATTATCCTGATAACTACCAAAGTCAGGGCTTGCCTCCGCAGCCTTAAGAACATCATCAGAAGAAACAATCCGTAAACGAGGGCTCAACTCAGAAGATGTCCCAACCTGGATGCCAAGATAGAGGTCTTCCGCATCAGAAACAGAATTGAGCGGGTTGAGTGCACCAAGCAGAACCGAAAATTGCCCGTTTTTTACCGCCACCGTCTGCGTCTCGGTCCAGAATGGCACACCACCAGTCTCATCGGTGTAGAGCCTGAAGGTCAACTGATATTCGCCATCAGGAACAGGGTTAGCCTGAGCATCGGTAAGCCTGCCCTGACAGAAGGAAATCCGTTTGGGAATGGTCACATCCGGGGATGTAATCGCATTCTCAGTTACAGTCGCAGCGTTCTTTTCCTGAACAGGAGCGATTTCGGCTTGAATCTGGACTTCGCGAACCATCAGGTTCGATTCGGCATCATCTGTTGTTGCCAGAGCCAGACCGGCAGAGGCAACAAGTATTACGAGCAATGAGGTTAACTGCCTCATATATCCTCCTTACAAGTTTATATATTCTACCTCTTGCCGGGGTTTGTATCAACCCACTCACAGGATAATAATAAATTCTCGCTTAATGTCAAGTTTTTTTATCAGTCAGGTAGTGTCAAGAATTTTGTGTAAAACTGACAAGACCTTCTCTGCCTACGGTAGGTGGCAAAGGCACAAACCGGTGCCAATCAACGGCAAAATGCCACCCAGGGATTTAATCGGAACTGGAGATTGACTCTTTTTAAAATATCGGCTAAAATTCAGTGTGAGAAAGGGAAAGAAGCCAATCCGGTCCAGACCGGGCCTGAGGACAAACTGGCTCTGGGTGGTAGCGGGTGTCGCAGTGATATTTGTGCTTTTTATTCTTGCCCGCACCCTGTCGCAGCCACCAAAACAAACACCGGGACCAAAACCGGTTGAACTGGGCAAACAGGACCTTGACGCCTATACCCGGATGCTGGGCCGGATATTTATTGACACCACTCCGCTTCTGACCCTTTCCCCGGACCTGCGGCGACAACTGTATCAGATTGATACGATGATTAGCAACCGGGAGTTACGCGACGCTATTGGCCGACTGGCTAAACTGAAGCGCAAAACAGCACCCCTGGAACTGGCGGCAATCCAGATCTATACCGGTTTCTGTTATTATGAACTCGGTCAGCCAACCGAGGCATTGGGTGCTTTCCAGGAGGGATTAAAGGTTTTATCTGTTGAAAAGTTTACAGCCCCCGATACATCAGAAATTAGAGCCCGGTTTTGGGCAGAACTTGCCTTCAACGCCGGCTACCTTTTGCAGTTTTACTCTCTGCCCGAAAGCGCGCTTACCTATTATAACTTGTGCCGTCAGGCGCTTGAGTTGATACCCGCACCCTCACCAGAAATTGCCCCTGCCCTGTTCAATAACATCGGGGTTGCCGCTGAAAAGGTCGGGGATACTGCGCTGGCAAAACAGGCTTATCTTTATGCTGTTAATTATATTGATACAACTGCTGCTAACCCGGCAGTTGAGCGGCTGAAAAGGAACATCACCAGGATTTCAGCGCCCCCCACTGCACCAGCCGGTGCCAATGGCACCACACCTAAAAGGGCAAAATCTTCACCGGGTCAACATCAACCCTGACCCTGACCCGCAGTTTTTCCAGCCAGTTCAAATCAATCACCTTTCCGGGCAGGACCTGCCGCGGTAGTTTCAGAATTATTCTTGCTGAAAAAGTTGAGGAAAAGGCCGGACCAAGCACCTCAAACGCGCCAGCAGTTACCGAAGGCACCACTCCGGCAAGATTCTTGAACCGGGCTAAAATTACTCCGGTCTCCTGCCTTAAGGTTTTCTCATCTTGTGCCTTTATGTTAATGGCAACCAGCCTGCGATAGGGCGGGAAACCCGGCTCCTGCCGCATTTTTAACTCCCAGTTCATAAACCCAGCCATATCACCTGCCAGTGCAAAACTTAGAACCGGGTCATCTGGTCGGTAGGTCTGAATCACGACCCGTGCCTGATTACGTTGCGCCTGCTGCAGGAGGCGAAACAGAAGAGCGAACGCCCTTTCCCGGTTGCGGAAATCGGGTAAGGCAAACTCGGTATCAAAATTGATCAGGGCAATCAGACCGACATCAGTAAGTTCCTGGTTCTGGGAACTGAACGAACGCAGCATCCCTCTGGTTCCTACTAAAACCCGGGCGGCATCGCCCTCCCCTTTGAAAACCCTGCTCTCTATTCCCTTTTCCTTCAACTCCCGAACCACCATCTCCACCCCCGGTGCCCGGAACCTGAATCTGGTCCCCTGGCATACCGGACATTGATCAGGTGCCGTTGCCTCCCAGCCACATAATGAACAAATCAGTCTGCCCTCAGCGGTAAGAATGCCGGGCAAATGGCAGTGTGGACACCTCAATACCCCACCACAATCAGAACAGACAACCAGCCGGGAGAGCCCCCGGCGATTGATATAACCAAGCGCAGTTTTTCCCTGATTTAGCACCCGATTGAACTCCAGAAAAAGTCTTGGTGAAATAACCTCTTCTTTGTGGAGCCGCATATCAACCACATATACACCCTTGCGAAAATTACCGGCAACCGAGGACCGGGTCCTGACCGCGGGAATGGTGCCTTCGGCCTTTAGCATTATGAACCGGCGGTTCTGGATATTCCACCAGGTTTCAGCGGACGGGGTTGAATCAATTAACAGAACCGGACAGCGGGCAATTTTCGCCCGGGTAATCGCCACATCTCGGGCATTATAATTGGGCTTGCGTTCCTCCTTGAATGCCCCAGAGTGCTCAGCCAAAACCACCACCCCGGCCAGTTTTTGCACCGGGGCCCAGACCGCGGAACGGACACCGACAACCACCTTATTAACCGGCGTGAGCAGGGAAAACCAGGCATTTCGCCTCTGCTTTGGCGTCATCCGGTGATGATACTCAACCATTTGCTCACCAAAACAACGGCCCAGAACCACCAGCCAGTGGCTGAGTTCAACTTCGGGCATCAAAATCAGCACCGAACCGAAGTTCAGCGCCTGCCCAACAAACCGGTTCACAACTGTTTTGCAATTGTCTTCATTAACACTAACCCAGACGCCGAATCTGCCCTCGGCAACCGCCCGTGCCAGTGCCAAAGGCATTGGGGTGGTTTCCGCAATCTCTCTGACTGCCGCCGCCTCTTTAATTTCAGGACCGATGGTAAATTTTTTTTGGACCCGGCTGGGAATAATGAGCCCCAGCACATCGCCCAGATGGCAGACATAATAATCCGCCACCCAGCGTGCCAGTGTCAAAAGTTGCGAAGGAACCGCCTGACGCATAAGAATTTTCAATACCGGCTGAATCCTCTCTTCGGGCACAGAGCTTACCCTCCCAACCTTAAACACCACCGCCAGAACCTGCCGGTTCCGCAACCGGACCAAAACCAGGTCACCCGGCTCAGGCGCCGGGTATTCACCCGGCTCAAAATAATAGGTTAGCTCATCCAGAGGCGTTCTCGGGACAACAACCTCACAGAACATTAGAAGCGCAGTTTGAAACGGTAACGGAGGGAGTATCGGCCATCATCTGTTCGTTCAACAACCAGTTCATTGCGCCGGTTGAGATAATATTCAATCCTGAATGCCGGCACTAGTTCTTGAGTAAAGTTCTGGGTATAGGAAAAATAAAGATTCCGCCCGATATACTTTCCAACCGTCACCCTTGCCTCCTCGGCTCGGGCCAGACCGGTTTCCAGTTCCAGATAGTCAAGGCTGATAAATTCCCGCACCCGCTTGGCAACCTGAGTCTGGAAATAGGAAAGGAGCCGTGCGGACAAAAGCCGGGAAACCAGTTCCTTCTGCTCCAGTGCCGTAAGTTCATCCATCGTTACATTCAGGCTGAGATAGGTGATAATCTGGGTTTCATCCCAGACCTGCGGCTCTGACTGGAATAAAAAGGAGGGGTTCTGGAGTGTGCCGGTAAGTTTCAGGATAATCTTCTCTGGGCCGTTATCCCTCTTGCCTGTTACGGGCAGTTCAGCGGTAAGGTCAAGTTGCGGATTGAAACCGCTGGTATTGTCAAAGAAGAATTTTCCCTGTGTTACCCGCAGGGTGTGGTCAAGGTAATAAACTGCACCCTGACGGCAGACCATTTCGCCGAAGTAAAGCAGTTCATCTCCGACCTGCCTGATTGTCAAATCCACCCCTAATTCAATATCCGCCTCCCGATTGCGCAGCCAGATCCCGCGTTCACCCCGGATGTGAATATCATAATTTACATTTGGGGAACCGCGGCCAGTTGTTGGCTGGCTACCGAACCCGATTGTTGCCAGCGCCTCTTCAATCTTCACCTCACCACTGATTAACGCCAGTTCATTTTTCTGCCACTGTACCGTTATGTCGCCATTGCCCAGAGCCAGGACCTGGGGAATCGGAATTGCCGAGGCACCACTAAAATAGGTCTGATACCGTAGCGATTCACACTGCCAACGAGCATCTAACTGGGCAAAACCCTCAGCGGTTAATAGGCCCTTGCTGGTTCTGCCGCTTAATTTCTCCAGGACAATCCGATTTTCCTTCAATGTTAACTCCGCATCAAACCCTTCCACCTTTGCCTGGACTGAAGGAACAATTAGTTCACCATTAGTTACCCGGGCCCGGCCACTTAACACAAGCGAATCAGGCTTCCAGTTAACCCCTGCCTGGGCATAAATAATCCCCTGCTGGATTTCAACATAGGGCCTGGTAACTTGAAAGAGCCACACCCCGGGGTCGTTCAAGGTTAGTTTGAGATCCATCCTAATAAGTTTGGGCGCGGGCTTTAACTCATATTCAATTGAGCCGTTAATTGTGCTGGTATCGGTCCGGGCGACAAACTTAAGATAATTCAGTGCCACCTTTGTTCTCGTCAGTTTGATATCGCCCGTGAGATGCTTGAAATATATACTGGCAGCGGACAACTCCAGATCACTAACAGCCAAATGGACATTCAGGCTGTCCCGGCCCAGCACATTTAGGTCAACCGTGCCCGATAAATCGGTTTTCAGCCCGATAATTCTCTGTATTTTTCTAAGATTTATGCCCTTCGCACTCAAGTGGATTGCCGGTGGTACTGCCGGTGCCCAGGTGCCATAAAATCTCGCCTCACCGTCAGCGAGGTTAAGTCTGACGTCGCCAATTTCTACCGAATCACCCTTAAGTGTCAGCCGGCAGGAATCGAGCAGTCTGATTGTGTCAAGAGCAATAATTAGATTCAATCTCTTTATCAACGTCTTTATCTCTCTCTTCTCAAAGTTAATCTCACCCGCAACCATCATCTGCACCGAGTCCCGTTCAATCTGGAGGTCGAACTCCGGACCGGTATAGACAAACTGCGCCCAGTTCCATTCCTGCCCCGCAATCTTCACACCCTCTCCGCCGATTGCCAGCCGCCCGGAAAGAGGGTTTTTGACCGCGCTTTGAAAATCACCGCTACCGGCTAAATCTGCCTGGAGCAAACCGTTGCTGACACTAAAATCAGAGAGACCAAAGCCCGAAACCCGCACCAGCCCGTAAAATTCCCAGCTATCACTGGTGGAGTAAATCTGTAATGAACCATCAGCCCGGCCGGTTAAAGGGAGAGCAAGAAATCTTCCTGCCACACTCAGGTCGAACCTCTGCATTTCGCACCGAGCCTGTAATCTGCCCCGCTGTGCCCGACCATCAATCCGGATTTGGCCTGCCGGTCCGGCAAGCACCAGTTCCCGCAACTGTGCCTTTTTTTCATAGTAATTAATTGCCGCATAGATGGTATCTACCCCCAGTTGCTTTGCCCTGCCCTCTATGGTTATATTTACCGAATCAGTTAGTGGGCGTTCGACCGGCACCTTTAACAGATTTGCTAAGGTTCCGAATCTTCCCGAGCCGAATAAAGTTGCGGTTAGTGAAATCTCAGGCAATCCGGGGGCAATTTTGTTGACCGGCACACTCTCCAGTTCCATCCGGGCACTGAACAGGAAGTCGGAAAGTTTAAGCCGGGCCTGGATGCCCCATCTGCCCAATTGGACATCACCAGCGCTCAAATTAAGAGAAATGAGCGAATCGGTCAATTTGAATTCGCCCTTCATTTGAGGGAGTTTCAAGTTCTGGATGGTCAGTTTTTCTGCCTGCCAGCGGGCATTAATCTTTTTCTGTTCCGCTGTCAAAAGCCCCGAGCCGGATAAATAAACCCGGCCCGGCACCTTTACCAACTCCGGCAGAAAAACACTTGCCTGCACATTGTCAACCCTCATCCCACCATTGCGCAAGTCAACCGTTAGTGAACCTTCAAATACGCTGGCACCGGTCCGTGCCTGGAGGTATTTTAAAAGCAGGGAGTCATTCTCAAGAACGATCTTGGCACTGATGGAACGCAGCGCAATGCCTTCCTTTTCCAGCCAGAGGCAGCCGGAATCAATGCCCAGTTCCAGCCGGGAACCCGAAGCGGCGAGATTGAGTATCAGGCCGAGGGAATCAATCCGTTCCACACCCCCAAACCGGATTTGAGCATTGACGATTTGCAGGCGCCGGACAACCAGCTCCGGAAATCTCAGCCTGTTTTTTCCCCGCGCCGGCCCGGGTGCCTTTATCCGGGCAATACCGACATCAGGCTGATAAACCTTCACGTCCCGCAGGACTATCTTCCCGCTCAAAAGTGCCCAGAGGTCATACTGGACCTCCAGTTTATTTATCAAGATGGAGTCGCTTTTGGTAATGAGGGACAGGCCGGTTATCCGGGGATGAGAAAAAATATCCCCTTCAATCTGCTGATAACTGACCTGACCATCAATCGCCCGGCCCAGCGCACCAACCGTGCGTCTCAAAAGGTATCTGCCAAGTTGCTGACGGAAGACAAACACCCCGGCCATAAGCAAAATAATCAGGGCGACCAACAAAAGCAAAGTGCACCGCACCCATATCAGCCCCTTTTTTCTAAAACGCATGGAGGACCCCTATATAAAACCTGCCCCAGTCTCCAGTGGGCGCGAACGAGAGCCTTTTACCCCAGTCCAGCCGCACCGGGCCGATCGGCGTTCGCACTCTGATGCCGGTTCCTGCCCCCGCCTCAAAACCACGCAATCCTATGTCCCTTTGCCCGGCAACCTGACCGAAGTCATAAAAACCTACCAGCCCGACCCAGCGGAAGAGATAGGGTGTGCGCACCTCAAAGTTGCCATTGACCACGACCGGACCATACCGGCCACCCCTACCAGTATCCGGACCCAGTGCCCGCTCCGGATAGCCACGCAGATTGTTACTGCCGCCCAGGGAAAACTCCTCATAATAAGGGACATAGTCCTTCCGACCATAAGGCAGGACTCTGCCACCGGCTATTCGTATAGCAATGACAAAATCCCTGATTACTGCCTGATAAAGCCGGCAATCCGCCCTTGCCCGCACAAAATCGTTATCACCTGAGAAAGGCCCACCGGCAATTTCCACCAGCGGCTGAATATAAAAGCCCCGATGTGGGTCAAGAAAATTGTCCCGGCTGTCATAAATCAGATTCAGGGCAAGGGAGTTGGTAATACCCCGGCTGGTATCAGCCACCAGTCGCAATCGATTAAATAGCCCCAGTCGCAACTGCTGGGCAAGGTCGCGGCTCATACCGGTCTCAATGCCGTAGTCCCGCTGCCGGGTAGAATCCAGCCTTTCGTAATAGAACCAGGGATGGGTCTGGAAATCAACCCGGCTCAAGAGCAGATAAGGAACCCGCCAGGTTAGGTCCCAATTTAATCGGTAATTGCCCCTCAAATCCGGGCTGAAACTGGTGGTGGCGACAAACCACTGTCCGCGATTAAAGACATTGTTGTGTTCCCAGTCAACTGAAAACAGAACCCGGTTGGGCGGGGTCTCAAATCCCACACCCAGGCCGACCCCTTGCTGCTTTTGTTCAACAACATCAAAACGGATTATCACGCTGTCCGCTACTCGTTCTGCTTTTGTAACATAATACAAACACCGGGAAAAAAGTTTGGTCGCATAGAGTTGACGCCGCGCCCGTTCCAGCCGGGAGCGACAAAATTTTTCCCCGGGTTTTATCTCAACTATCCTCAGAATTGTCGCGGTGGCGACTCTAAAATTACCCTTTACCCGAACCGCCTGAATATGCACCAGCGGGCCTTCCTCAATATGATACCGGATCGAAACCCCCATTTCCCTTGCCTCAAAACTGTCAGAAACCTCAACAAAGGGAAAGCCATTATCCAGATAAAAATTGCGCAGCGCCTGGGCACCATTGGCAACCAGCGCAATCCGAAAATAGGCACCGGCACCAGGCTGGATTAGCCGCTTCAACCGCGCGGTGGTAAAAGCCCGATTTCCGACAATCTCAATGTTGCTGATGCGGCTCCTTGGTCCCTCTCTAATCGAGAATGTCACCACCGTCTTCCCCTTTATCACCCCTATCCTCTTTTCAACCTTTGCCGTTAGAAAGCCCTGACCGAAATAGAACTCCTCCAGACTCCGGCCATCCTGGTCCAGAATCGCCCCGCTGGTCGGCTGCCCGGGTTTAACCTGGACCACACCTAACAGGGTTCGGCTGGTAAAGGCTCGATTGCCCTGAAACCTGATTTGGTCAACCTTACCGGTAACCGGTGATTGAGCGATCGACAGCAGGACTAAGATTAGACTCACTTTAAAAGGGTAGCACCCGATACCTTTGTGGTCAAGCGTCGGAGCCGGCGCCGGATGAGTTTCTCCAACTCCACAGCCCAGAATACCGTGGTGCTTAACCCGAGAATGATCACAAGTTGCGGGACTGGTAATGCCTGGGTGTAAAATATCCGCTGACCTAACCGCAGGTAAATCAGCCCGAGTTGTAACAGGAATGTCAGGAGGAAAGTCCCAACCAGGGTCTGGTTCTTAAAAAACCCGATTGTCCATACCGAATCGGTCTGGGAACGCAGGGCAAATGATTGAAAGAGTTGCCCCATTGTCAAAGACGTAAAGACAATTGTCTGCCACCCGGCATCCCCGTTGCGCCAGACCCACCAGCCGGGTAAAAGCGATACCAGCCCGAGCAGCAGCCCGGACCAAAGGATATTCAATGCCATCCCCCGGGCAAAAGGACTTTCCTGAACCGGTCTGGGCGGACGGAGCATAACATCCCGTTCCGAAGGCTCCAATCCCAACGCCAGTCCGGGCAGGCCGTCGGTTACTAAATTAATCCAGAGTATCTGCAACGGGGTCAGCACCAGCGGCATACCCAAAAACGGCGCCAGGAACATAACCACAATTTCCCCGAAATTGGAGGCAAAAGTATAGCGGATGAACTTTCTAATATTATCATATATCGTCCTGCCCTCCTTCACCGCGGCAACGATGGTGGCGAAGTTATCATCCAGCAGAACCATATCTGCCGCCTCCTTTGCCACATCGGTCCCAGTAATCCCCATCGCCACACCAATATCTGCCTTTTTCAGTGCCGGGGCATCATTCACACCGTCGCCGGTCATTGCGGTAACTTCACCCAGATCCTGCAGTGTCAGAACAATTTTCAACTTATGCTCCGGTGCCACCCGGGCAAAGACATTGGTCTTATTGACAATTGGCTTTAACTCTTCCACGGACAGACGCTCGAGGTCTGCCCCAACTAAACAGCCGGTCGGGCTGGTTTCAATCCCGATATCGCTGGCGATGAACATTGCCGTCAAGGGATGGTCGCCGGTAATCATTACCGGTCTAATACCTGCCTGCCGGCAAACCTGGACCGCCTCCTTCACTTCCGGTCTTGCCGGGTCAATCATTCCAACCATCCCGATAAAACAGAGCCCCCTTTCCAGTTCCTCACCGCATCTTTCCGCCTCATTCGGCGCTAAGAGTCGGAACGCCACCCCCAGCACCCTCATCCCCTTTTCAGTCAAACTGTTGTGGGAATGAATTATTTTCTGCCGCCATTCATCGTTCAACGGCTCAATTGCCGAGTGAATAAATACTGATGATGACAGATTGAGAATCACATCCACCGCCCCTTTGGTCCAGATGAACCTGCCGCCCTGAGCGCCAATTTGCCTCAGTGTCTGCTCAAGAATAAACCCCTGTCTCGAACCCATCTGCTCAACGGTTACCAGTTGGTGGATTGTGCTCATCCGCTTCCGTTCCGAGGAAAATTGCACCTCGCCAATCCTCGGGAGAAGCCTTTTCACCTCCTCCGGATTCAGACCAAATCTGACGCCGAGTAAAAGCAGCGCCCCTTCGGTCGGATCGCCTAGCACCCGGACCATTTCATCAGAACATTCCAGCACCGCATCGTTACAGAGCACACCGCCGGCAATCATCAAAACGAACGCCTGACCGGTATCATTATTGACGATTGCGCAACGCCCTGCCTCTTCAATCACCGATAAATCCAGACGCTCACCCGCCACATCCAGCATTGTTACCGTCATCTTATTCTGGGTTAAGGTTCCGGTCTTATCCGAACATATTACCGTAACCGAACCAAGCGTCTCCACCGCATTCAACCGCCGGACCAAGGCATTCCTGGAAAGCATCCGCCTTGCTCCCAGGGTTAGGGCGATGGTTACTACTGCGGGCAACCCTTCAGGAACAGCCGCAACCGCCAGACTCACCGCCACCAGAAACATGGTGCGCAAATCACCGCCCCGGACAACCCCGAGCACAAAAATAACCACGACGATTACCAGCACCGCCGCCACCAGTTCTCTGCTCAATCGCTCCAGTCGCTTCTGTAAAGGTGTCTGCTCCCGTTTGACCGTTCCCAGCATTTCCGCAATCCTGCCCAGTTCTGTCCTCATTCCGGTTGCGGTAACAACCATCCTCCCCCTGCCTGCTACAACCGCGGTTCCCGTATAGACCATATTATTCCGCTCACTAATTCCAGCACCCGGGACCCTACACTCGGCAACACCCTTTTCCACCGGCTCAGATTCACCGGTTAGGGTTGCCTCTGAAACCCGCAGGTTTACCGCCTCCAATAATCTGCCGTCGGCGGGAATATGCGCCCCGGCTTCGAGAAGAACAATATCACCGGGAACCAGTTCCCGGGCTGAAACCTCAATTATGTGCCCGTCCCGGCGTACCCGCACCTTGGGCACTGCCAGCTGTTTCAGCGCCTGCAGGGTCCTTTCCGCCCGGAATTCCTGGACAAACCCGAGCAGCGCATTAAGCAGCAATATCACAAATATCGCTAATGCATCAACCACCTCCCCAAGGAAAACAGAGATCACGCCAGCAATTAGGAGCACAATGACCATTACCGATTTAAACTGGGAGAGAAAAATTGCTAAGGGTGTTTTTGTCCCCTGTTCCTTCAACTCATTTCCGCCCCACCGCGCCAGCCGTTTTCTTGCCTCTTCCTGGCTCAATCCCCGGTCTGAATCCGAACCCAATTCGGTTAATACCTGCTGAATGGGTTTAAGGTGCCAGTCCCCCATTCGCTCGTGACTATACCTTTCCTTCTTCCTTCTCTTTGTTCTTTTCTCTCAAAACATCGGCAATCATCCCCAGCGCACTCAAAACTCCGGCGGCCTCATAAGGAACAAACATCTTGGTCGCCTTGCCTTCCGCCATCTTTGCCAGCGCCTCAAGATACTTGATGGTGATCAGGTCCCTGGTCGGGTTGCCTTTATGGATCGCCGCATAAACCCGCTCAATCGCCTGGCCTTCACCATCAGCGACGGTCTGCAGTTTATACTTCTCCGCATCTGCCACCCGCTGAATCGCCGCGGCCTGACCCTCCGACTCAAGGATTCGTGCCTGCTTTTCGCCCTCTGCCTTCAGTATTGCCGCCTGCCTGACACCTTCCGCCTCCAGCACCACTGCCCGGCGGTCCCGCTCCGCCTTCATCTGCCGATGCATCGCCTCGGTAACATCGCTCGGCGGCTCAATCCGCTGCAACTCCACCCGGGTAACCTTTGCCCCCCACTTATCGGTCGCCTCATCCAGGACATCCCGCAACTTCGCGTTAATCCGCTCCCTTGAGGTCAGCGACTCATCCAGGGTCAAATCACCAATCACATTGCGCAGATTGGTCTGCGCCAGTTTGATTGTTGCCATCCGGAAGTTCGCCACATTATAAAGAACCTTGACCGGGTCGGTCACCTCATAATAGATAATCGCATCAACCGTAACCGTCGCATTATCCTTGGTGATCACCTCCTGTGGTGGCACATCCACAACCTGCTCCCGCATATCAACCTTAATCAGCCGCTCTAAAAACGGAATGATGAAATTCAGTCCTGGCTGGACCACCCGTTGAAACTTTCCCAGCCGCTCAACCGCACCCCTTTGATACGGTCGGACAATCTTCAAGCCTAAAACTGCCCAGACAAATAAAAATATCAGGAACGCAATCATTAAAGCGCTCATCCTTCAACCCTTTCTTTAAATGGCTCAACTATCAACCGGGTTCCATCAACCCGCATAACCCGCACCCTGGTGCCGGCGGCGATGTTCTCTTTTGACTCTGCCAGCCACTCCTCGCCGCTGACCTTAACCCTGCCCCGTTCTGGCGGTTTGATATCCTGCACCACCAAACCGATTGCACCAAAAAGCCTGAGTGCACCCACTAGCTCTGGCTCCGGTCTGGTAATTTTCCTGCCCAGCCACTGGGCAAGAAAAACCCCCAGCCCGGAAAAAAACACAAAGGCGATATAATGGACTGCCGGATTGGGGATAAAAAAAGCAATAATACCCGCAATCACTGCGCCTGCCCCGAACCAGATGATCACCAGACCGGGCACAACCATCTCCAGCGCCGCCAGGACCAGCCCGATAATGATCCAGACTGCCGGCTTTATTGCAGGCATAACTGCCTCCTTTTCATCATTACCTGCATTCATAATGACCAATTGATGATAAAAGTCAAGCCAGTAAGGAGAGGATAGGGAAATCTAACTCGTAATTGTTTCGCTCAAGGAGGGAGATGCTGGGGCAAATGGGTCCTTTGCCCAGAGCAATGCTTCAAGCCATCTGAATCCCAGTCTACTTCAATATGGAATGCTCAGGAAGATTAAAAAATAGTTCTCAGTTAAGAGAGCAGTCGCCCGATTGGCGGCTTTGGAGTAAGGTCATCTTCAGTCAGAACCTCTTAAAAGAATTTCTTAGCCCAAATTAAAGTTATGAGTTTACAATGCTTGACTTCAAAATTAATAATGATATATTTTATATATTTAATTATAATGCAGATAATTTAAATTTCAAGGAGGATTTATGGCATTAATTGATGAAGTGAAGGCAATCATTGCCGAAAAACTGCCTGATTCGGCAGGAAAGTTAAGCCCGGATGCCCGCTTCCAAGAAGACTTGGGTGCGGATTCGCTGGATATTGTGGAACTGGTTCTGGCATTCGAGGACAAGTTCGGCATCAAAATCCCGGATGAGGATTCACAACAACTGACCACCGTCGGTAAGGCGGTTGAATACCTGGAGCGGAAACTACAGGAAAAGAAGGCTTCAGCCGGCGAGTCCGGACAGTCACCATCTTCCCGCTGATGATTTACGCCTTGGCTTAAGGGGGGCAATGACCAAAGCCCCGTACCGTGTCGTTGTTACCGGTCTTGGTGCGATTACGCCTTTGGGTAAGGATGTTACCACCTACTGGCAGAATTTGCTTAAGGGCAAAAGCGGCGTGGCGCGGATAACCGCCTTTGACCCTTCAGACCTGAGCGTGCAAATCGGGGCAGAGGTAAAGGATTTCAACCCCCTTGACCGACTCGAGTCAAAACTATCCAAACGGGCAGACCGGTTTACGCAGTTTGCCCTCTGGGCAGCGGTGGAGGCAATCAATGATGCCGGGCTCGACCTGTCAAAAGAGGACCGGGATCGAGTAGGGGTTGTTGTTGGTTCGGGCATGGGTGGAATTGCCACCTGGGAACAGCAGCACGAGATATTTATCAGGCGCGGTCCGCGGCCGGTTTCTCCGCTATTAATTCCGATGATGATACCGGATATGGCTTCAGGTCAAATTGCCATTGTTTATAATCTGCGGGGACCAAACTACTGTTCGGTCTCTGCCTGCGCATCCGGCGCCCATGCCACCGGTGTCGCCTTCCGGCATATCCAGACCGGTGATGCCGATGTGATGATTACCGGTGGCTCTGAGGCACCGATAACCAAGTTTACCGTTGCCGCCTTTGCCAATATGGGCGCACTTTCAAAACGCAATAACGAACCCGAGCAGGCATCCCGACCTTTTGACCGGCAGCGGGACGGTTTTGTTGTTGCGGAAGGGTGTGCAATCTATATCCTTGAGGAACTCGGGCATGCACTCCGACGGGGAGCAAAAATCTACTGCGAACTTGTCGGCTATGGCGCCACCGCTGACGGTTACCATATCACAGCACCTGACCCAGACGCCTTAGGTGCCGCACTGGCGATGAGACGGGCGCTCGAAGATGCCGGCTGCGCTCCTGACGAGGTGGAGTATATCAACACCCACGGCACATCAACCCCGTTGAATGATGCCGCTGAGGTCAAGGCGATCCAAGATGTATTTGGTGCGCACAGCCGCCGATTGATCATCAACTCCACCAAGTCAATGATTGGACACAGCCTGGGAGCTGCCGGGGCAATGGAGTTTGTCGCCACAGCCCTGACCATCAAAGAGGGCTATGTCCATCAGACTTTAAATCTTGTCGAGCCGGATGAAGGGGTAAACCTTGACTTTGTCAAGGAGGGACCTCGGAAAGTAAAAGTCAAAGTCGCACTGTCAAATTCCTTCGGGTTTGGCGGCCATAATTGTTCGCTGTGTCTTAAGTCGTTTGAGGAGTAGGTTATGAATATCATCTGCTGTATAAAACAGGTTCCATCAACTGAGACAAAAATCAGAATCAACTCTGCCACCGGACTGGTTGACACCAGCGAAGTGGAGTGGGTGATAAACCCTTATGATGAATATGCTTTGGAGATGGGCTTAAGGATTAAAGAAAACCTGGGTAAGGGCAAGATCACCGCCATCAGTCTCGGCCCGGAACGGACAAAGATGGCGCTGCGTACCGCATTGGCGATGGGGGTTGACGAGGCAATCCAAGTCTGGGATAGTGCCTGTGAAGGTTTGGACGGGCTGGGACTGGGACAGGTTCTTGCTACAGCAATAAAGCGGCTGGAGTTTGACCTGGTGCTCTGCGGTAAGCAGGCAATTGATGATGATATGGCCTGGGTCCCCCAGGCGATCGCCCATTTCCTTGGTGTTGCTCACTGTGCGGTTGTCCCTGAGGTTGAACTATCAAGAATCGAGCAGAAGGAAATCGTTTGTCATCGGGAGGTTGAGGGGGCAACTGAAATCGTTCATGTCCAAGTTCCCTGTTTGATTACGGTTCAGAAAGGAAAATATCAACCCCGTTATCCCACCCTGAAGTTAATGATGGCGGCCAAACGCAAGGAAATTCCGGTCTGGGATTGTCCGGCCCTCGGACTTAACCCGGCTCAGCTGACCAAAAGGGTCATCTGCCTTGGGCACAGACTGCCGCCGGAACGAAAGCCGGGCCGCGTGCTGGAAGGTGAACTGACGCAGGTTGTGCCTGAACTGGTCCGGCTGCTTAAAGAAGAGGCAAAGGTTATCTGATGTTTGACCGGCAACTATCACAGGAAAGGTTACTGATTGGCATCGGCGGTAATATCGGTGCCGGGAAGACCACGGTCGCCAATGAGTTGCGCCGTTATGGCGCTAAGATAATTGATGCCGATCAGATTGGCAAAAGTCTGCTGCGCAAAGGTAGTGAAGAGTATCGAAAACTGATTGCTGCCTTCGGCAAAGAAATCCTTAACCATAAGGGCGAGATTGACCGCAAGGTTTTGGGCAATAAAGCCTTCTCATCGAAAGTCAGTTTAAATAAACTGAACCGGATAATGCATCCGGCGCTGCTAAAACGATTACAGGAGGAGATTGACCGGGCAAAGGAGGGACTGGTGGTAATTGATGCTGCCCTGCTCTTTGCTTGGGGGTTGCATAAGCAAATGGATGTTTCCATTTTGGTAACAACGCCGGACAATCTCCGTATTAAACGCATGGCAAAACTGGGTTTGAGTGAGAAGGAGGCCGCGCAGCGCCTGAAGATGCAGGGCAACGATGCCAGATTCTGGCGCCAGGCCGATTTTGTCCTGGAAAACAAGGGCTCGCTGGCTGAGTTAAGACGGAAGGTCCGGGCACTCTGGAACTTCTTCTATTCCAGTCGGCTTGAACGGCTGAAGGCGAAAAAGAACGGCTCGTGAGGTTCTCGCAGGTTCCCCTGCGCGAGGTTGAAGTCGCCGGCAGGGTTGTCAGGGCAGCAACCCCGTTTATACTTGAATATAATGAGGTCGCCCAGATGGTTACTGACTTTTTCTCTCTATACCAGCGGCTGATAAATCCCGATGCGCTCAGACTTGGTTCCCGGGAACCAGAGGAGAATACCGAAAGTTATGGATTGCTCTCGACAAAGGGAGAAATCGGCAGGTTCTATGTCGTTTATGATATTGAAGAAACCCGCCTGGCGATCGAACTGCCCGAGGAACAGGCAAGTAAGGTCTACCGGCTCCTGCGCGAGCAGCGGATTGTCATTCCCGACTTGGCAGCGATTCGGAAAATGATGTCGGGTAACCTCGCTGAAACTGTCGCCGCAATCTTCTGGCAGATTGGCGCGATTAAAGTTAGTTTAGGAGACCTGCGTCCCCTTTTTAAGGTTGATGAAAATCGTAACTTCAGCCCAGTTTATATTGATGTCAAAGGGCTTTCCAACTATCCGCCAGTGCTGGATTTTGTTCTGAGCGCCAGCGCCCTCTTGGTCCGGAACTTCAATTTTGATTTGGTCTGTGGCATCGAAGCCGGCAGTATTGCCCTTGCTGCCTTGCTGGCGCAGAAACTTTCGAAACCGATGTTTTTTGCCCGGCGGGAGTTGCGCTATCCGGAGGCAAGCCCATTTGAAGGGATAAAAAGGCACGAGTTATTCCGGAAGCGAGTGCTTTTAGTCGATGACACACTGGTTCACGGCTGGACCAAAAGCCGGGTGATTGAGAAACTCCGGGAATGGGGTGCCAGGGTTGATTCCTGTTTTGTTATCTTTGACCGTCAGCAGGGAGGGGAGCAGGAACTGGCACGGCTCGGTGTCCAACTGGATTCGTTAACCAACCGGGATGCAGCCTTTTCCGCACGGATTCCCCGGGAAATCAGTTTTCTTACTGACAGCGAGTTTGACGAGGTTCAGGCCTATTTTGCTGACCCGGCTGCCTGGCACCAGCGCCGGGGTCTGACATTTTATCCCACTCATTAAAACTATCCCGCAGGGGGATATCAAAACCTGGTGTTTCTCTTATATTATAGCGATAGTGTATAATTGCATCTGTGCGGTAGATTTAATTTGACTTTTGGGGGCTCAAATGTTAAATTTAATAAAATGAGGAATATAAATAGGCTTTTAAGGTTGCTGGTGTCTTTAATCATCCCGTTGATGGTTGGGTATCTGGGTTCGCTCCTAACCGATAATTCAGTCAGCACCTGGTATCTGAACATTAATAAACCGGCTTTTAATCCGCCGAGCTGGGTTTTTGGGCCGGTCTGGACCGTGCTTTTTGTTCTGATGGGACTTGCCTTTTATTTTGTCTGGCAGCAAGGTTATTCCCCAGGACTCTTACTCCCCTGGGCGGTTTATTTCCTGCAGTTGCTTTTCAACCTTTTGTGGTCGTTTTTCTTTTTCTGGTTGAGGAATCCGCTGCTCGGATTGGTTGATATCGCCCTGCTTTTAGTTTTGATAATTATTAATATCGTCCTGTTTTATCGGCGGCGGAGGCTTTCCGGATTTCTCCTGTTGCCATATCTATTATGGGTAAGTTTTGCCTCAATCCTGAATCTGGCGATTGTCATTATGAATTAGCGCGGCCGGGGCGAGGAATTGAAAACCATTATCAGGATAGTAAAATGAAGTATAAAGGAGGTCAAGTATGGAAAATACAACAGAAAGAAAGGGAATGCCCCTTTTAGGAGATGATTTCCCAGAGATGAAGGTTCAAACAACCCACGGGTTGATGGAATTGCCCAAGGTTTTTACCGGCAAGTGGTTCGTTTTATTCAGCCACCCGGCAGATTTTACACCAGTCTGCACGACCGAGTTTGTGGCGTTCCAGAAACGTTATGACCGATTCCGGGCTTTGAACTGTGAACTCATCGGCTTGAGCGTTGATCAGGTGTTTTCCCATATCAAGTGGGAGGAGTGGATTAAGGACAGGTTAGGTGTGGAGATTGAGTTTCCGATAATTGCCGATACCGGCAGGGTGGCGAATATGCTCGGACTGATTCACCCGGGCAAGGGGACCAACACCGTGCGGGCGGTCTTTGTTGTTGATGATAAGGCAAAGATCCGGGTCATTCTTTATTATCCGCAGGAGCTGGGCAGGAATATGGACGAGATTTTAAGGGCGGTTGAGGCGATGCAGATTGCAGATAAATACCGGGTGGCGCTGCCGGCAAACTGGCCCAATAATGAACTGGTAAAAGACCATGTGATTGTGCCACCGGCGAGTGATGTGAAGACAGCAAGGGAGCGGCTGGAAAAGGCAAAGTCAGGTGAGTGGGAGTGCTTTGACTGGTGGCTCTGTCACAAAAAACTGGAGCGATAGGAGAGCAGATGCTTTCTGATATACCGAAAAAACTGAAAGAGGTGGATAAGCAGACCCTGGATTTAGAGATTCTGCGTGCGGGGATAATTGCGGAACTGGATGCCATTAATCTTTACGAGCAGATGGCGGCTTTGACCGAAAATGAGCACATCAGAAAGGTGCTTTTGGATATCGCCCGGGAGGAAAAGGCACATTTTGGCGAATTTGAGGCGCTGCTGATGGAACTGGATGAGGAGCAAAGGGAGGAGACCGAGAAGGGGAAAAAAGAGGTTAGGGAACTGGCCAGCGATTAGCTGCAGGCTGGTTCCCAGCCGAATTAAATCGGAGCAGGATGTTATTCAAGGATGGAATGATTATTATTTGCCGGTATAATCTTAATTAAATATGCAGGAATCGGATGAAAAGCGACTATATCATTCAATTTTGAACCGGCCGGTGATAATGGTGCCGGTGGTTATCCTGCTGCTTTCGATTCTGGCCGGAGCGGTGCTGGTGGTGGTCAAGAATGCGGGTAAGGTGCAGGTTGGTCCGGCACCGGTGGTTTTAGGCCCGATACCCACCGACACAACGATGGCACGGGCACGGAAACAGTTGCAGAGAGGGATTGAACGGCTGGAGCGCCGGCTCACCGAATACCGGGGCAAGGTCGAGCGCCTTGCACCTGATCAGGATGTGCTTTTTTCAGTCTGCACCGCCGGGCTTGCCCGGCTCTGGAATGAGTTTGCAGAACTGGAGAATGCCAGCAACTATGCTGAACGCAAGGAGCGTTTTGCCCAGACACGGAAGGATTATATCCAACTGCGGGAGATGGTTAACAATTTTGTGCGCTCAGTTGACTCGACAGTATCAAGTGCTGGGCTCGATTCACTGGATGAGGAATTTAAGAAATTAATCCAGGAGTGAGGGCTTCTGGTCTGGCGGATCGAGATAAACAAGAAGACCTTTGACCCGGAGGCAAAGGGTCTGGAGGCGGATGCCCGGGATCTGGGTTTAAAGGCTATCGGGCCGGTCAGGATTACCCGGCTCTGGTTTATTGAAGGCGATTTGACCCCGGAAAATGTTAGCCGCATCGCCAATGAATTGCTCTGTGACCCGGTGACCGAAACCTATAGTAGCCGGATTTTAGACCAGGGCAAACTGGATAAGGTCCAGGGGTTTGAGGTTCTTTTTAATCCCGGGGTGATGGACCCAAGTGTCCATAGTGTGCTCAGGGCGTTGAGTGATATGGGATTTGCTGACTGCCAGGTGAAAAGCGGCAGGGTGTTCCAATTCAGCAGGGGGTTAAATGAAAACGAACAGGCAAGACTCTTGCGCGGACTTTTGCTCAATCCCTTGATTCAGCACCTTGGCCGGCCGGGTGAAACCGTTTTTGCCGAGCCCGAACCGTACCGGTTGCGCCGGTTGATAGTGAAAATCAGGGGGTTAGATGAGAAACGCCTGCAGGAAATCTCCAGGCAGCGGCTGCTGGCGCTTTCAACTGAAGAGATGCGGGTGTTGCGCGATTTTTACGAGCAATTGGGCCGGGAACCGACCGATGTGGAACTGGAAACATTTGCCCAGACCTGGTCCGAACACTGCCAGCACAAAACCTTCCGGGGTGAAATTGTTTTTGGTGAGCGCCGGATAAAAAACCTGCTGAAGTCAACGATAATGCGGGTCACCGAAGAGCTCAACCTGCCCTGGGTGCTTTCGGCATTTGATGACAACTCCGGGGTCATTGAGTTTGACGAAAATTTTGGCCTCAGTTTCAAGGTTGAGACCCATAACCACCCTTCTGCCCTTGAACCTTATGGTGGTGCTGCGACCGGTATTGGCGGTGTGATTCGCGACTGCTTAGGCACCGGACTGGGTGCCAAACCGATTCTCAATACCGATGTTTTCTGCTTCGGTTATCCGGGCAGTGGCGATCAGGAACTGCCTGCGGGTGTTCTTCATCCCCGGCGGGTGATGAAAGGGGTTGTTGCCGGTGTGCGGGATTATGGCAATCGGATGGGCATACCCACTGCCAATGGTGCGATTTATTTTGACCAGGGCTATTTAAACAACCCGCTGGTCTTCTGCGGCACAGTCGGGCTCATTCCGAGAGGCAAATTGCGCAAGCGGGTCCGGGCAAATCAGGCGATTGTCCTTCTGGGCGGCAGAACCGGCCGGGACGGCATTCACGGCGTCACCTTTGCCTCGCTGGAACTTGACAGACAGTCAAGTGATTTCTCGTCCGGCGCGGTGCAGATTGGTAATCCGATTGAGGAGAAGAAACTGTTGGATATGGTTCTCAAGGCACGGGATTTGGGCTTATTCAGTGCGATAACCGACTGTGGGGGCGGTGGGTTATCCAGTGCGGTTGGTGAACTGGCAGCAAAGACCGGGTGCGAGGTCTGGCTGGAAAGGGTGCCGCTCAAATACCCGGGTTTAAGTCCGGCAGAGATCTGGGTTTCCGAGGCGCAGGAACGGATGGTGGTTTTTGTGGAACCCACGCATTTGTCCCGGCTTTTACAACTGGCTCAGGAACACGATGTTGAGGCAACAGTTATCGGCAAGGTCACCGATACAAAGAAACTGGTGCTCAAATATCAGGACAAACTGGTCGGCGAAATACCTATGGATTTTCTCCATAAGGGCTGGCGCAACCGCCCCCGAGCGGCAACCTGGGTTCGGCCCGATGTCCCGGAGCCGTTTGTGCCTCATTATCATGACCTCACCCCTGTGCTGTTAAAACTGCTGGCCGCGCCCAACATCGCCAGCAAGGAATGGGTGACCAGGCAATATGACCATGAGGTTCAGGCCGGAACAGTTATCAAGCCCTTCTGCGGTAAAAACAACGCCGGTCCGACCGATGCCTGTGTCCTGATGCCGGTAAGGGGTTCGAACCGTGCCTGTGTGGTTGCCTGCGGGCTCTGCCCGCGTTATGGAATGATTGACCCGTACTGGATGGCGGCATCAGCGATTGATGAGGCGCTGCGTAATGCGGTTGCGGTGGGTGGTGACATTGAGCGCACGGCAATCTTAGATAACTTCTGCTGGGGAAGCCCGGAGCGGCCGGAGCAATTGGGCGCGCTGGTACGGGCAGCCGAAGCCTGTTATGATATCGCCCGTGGTTACAAGGTTCCCTTTATATCGGGCAAGGATTCGCTCTATAATGAATTTCATACCGAAGATGGTGAGACGCTGCCAATTCCGGGCACAGTATTGATTTCCGCACTCAGCGTCATCCCCGATGGAACCAGGACCGTTACCGCTGATTTCAAAAGGGCAGGTTCCTTCGTCTATCTGCTCGGTGAGACCTGTGAGGAACTGGGCGGCAGCGAGTTTATGCGTTTGCACGGCGGTCTGGGAAGGACCGTGCCCAGAGTTGATGCCCGGCGCGGGCGGCGCCTGATGCGGGCTCTGGGCAGGGCAATCCGCTCCGGCTTGGTCCTGGCCTGTCATGATATTTCTGAAGGCGGGCTGGGCGTGGCGCTGGCTGAGATGGGATTTGCCGGTGGTTTTGGCGTTAAGGTTAACCTGCGCAAGGTTTTTGGGGCTGTTAACTTTCAACGGGATGATTTCCTGCTTTTCAGCGAATCAAACAGCCGGTTTCTCTGTGAGGTCAGTCATGGGCAATCAAGGCAGTTTGAACATTATCTGAAGGGCTTGCCCTGGGCAATGATTGGCAAGACCACTGATGAACCGGTGTTGGTGGTTAAAGGATTATATGGTGAGCAAGTGGTCCGGCTTGATTTGGAAGAGGCAGAAACAGTCTGGCGCAGTTCTTTGACGGCAAAACTTTAGACCAAACTCACCAATTCAACCTCAACCTTTGCCTTTACCACAACCTTATCTGCAAGCAATCAGGATAAGGGAAGAGGTGGGTAAAAGGGTGATGGAAACTCAATAGAAAATGACCTCTGAAAGGACAGGACAGAGCAGGGTTCAAGCGGAATTCCGAGGGCTTGATAAGAGGCCCGGAATAGTGCCCTGAAAAAGGCTCTAATAAAGGGACTGATAAAGGGTTGATAAAATGGCTTAACCGAGGACAAAACAAAGGGCGGTTATCATAATGGTGCAAATGGCTCAAATAGGAGTGGTGGAAATGGTGGGAAAGAGAGCCCTGGAAACCGCCTAGGAGACCGCCTGGGGGGTAACCCCTGGCTAAGGGGGGGTGGGCAGATTTTGGCATTTTTTTGTGCCTTTGCGTATATAAATATGAGGAAAAACTACCCGTGCAATTATTATTTTGGGTTATTCCGAGCCCGTTAGAATACTAAATCAGAGCGCCCTGCATCTCAACCTTAACCTTTGCCTTTTACTTATTCATCTGACGGGCAAGGGTTTAGCCTTGCTGATAGATTGCCACCTCCCTTCGGCAGAACGCGATGACGCATCTCTAAAATGTCTCTTATTCTTATAATAACGGCAGGCAGAACTCTGCCCCGCCTTAGTTTAAAATGATTCTACCGCTTTAGGATGAGTTTAGTGTTGCGCTGATAATTACCCGCAGTGAACTGGCAGATATATACACCACTGGTAACAGTCCTGCCTGAGTTGTCTTTCGCGTCCCAGTTGGCAGTGTATCTGCCCGGTTTCTGTGTGGAATTAACCAGTATCCTTATTATCCTGCCGGTGATGTCAAGAATGAGGATACGAATCCGACCTGCAGATGGGAGTTGGTAATGAATCCGGGCAGATTTGGTGAACGGGTTGGGTGAGACATAAAGCCGGGGATGGATCAGGCTGCTGTCCTTTTCTGCTATTTCCAGGCGAATGGAGGTGGTGCAGGAACGCATAGGCACATCCAACCAATGCACCATTCCAAGCGAGTCGGTCTTGATGAGATGAATCCCACTAGTGGCGCTCAGGATGCAAAGCCCCCCATCATTAGTATTTA
>Ga0272448_1000404_pt1 | contig 67125 bp, 37 predicted proteins | sample YNPCB0191_FD_202220 | JGI IMG/M metagenome (GOLD analysis project Ga0272448, IMG submission 202220) | Hot spring sediment microbial communities from Yellowstone National Park, WY, United States - YNP-CB-019-1 | ecosystem: Environmental > Aquatic > Thermal springs > Hot (42-90C) > Sediment... | reverse complement strand
TGGTTCTTTGTATGCATATCCATAACCTCCTCCTTAGTCCTGAGGCCCTGAATTTTTCAATTTTATCCTTAAGACTAAGGAATATTATATCACATTTCGGTTACTTTTTTAAATGATTCAACCAGTAGCATTTCGGTTACTTTTTTGATGATTTAATGCGAAGGCTTGCAATTAGAGTGGAAGTATGATATAATACTTAATGTGTGGACAGATTCATCCGAAGGAACTGCTCCTAAAAACAGAATAATTCATAATTGGGCATAGATCTCTTTTCCTTAGAGGGACATTGTCCCTAACACAACGGTAAGGATAAGAGGATAACATTGCACACTGCGGGGCTTCGGCCCGGGAAGGTTAAATTATGAAAAGAAAAATTTACAAACTACCAAAAGAAAAAATTGGGTTCAAGATTAAAGAAGGGTACATAAAAGATATTGGTACTACCTATGTTGTTCCTGAGCAAAAAGCCAGAAGAGAGTTTGGTGCACATCTCACTTCTGTTGATATTTTCAAGAAGTTTATTTTCCCTCATATTAGGAATGTTCTTTATAAATATACGTGGGTAGATCTATTTGCGGGTGAAGGGAACCTCATTTTGCCTATTTTAGAAGCAATCCCAAAAGATGAAAGGATAGATTTCTTTAAGAACCATATTTTTCTTTTTGACATCCGAAAAGAAATGGTAGAAAAGTCAATTGCAAATGCTGAAAAATATGGAATCCCGTGGAATATCGGTGAAAAAAATATACAGAATGCTGATACGTTAAAAAATTATCCCACGTTTATTAGAAATTTAAAATATCCGGTTTACCATGTAACCAATCCTCCCTATCTATATTTAGGCTATATTGCAAAAAATTCCGAAAGAAATTTGCAATATTTCTCTGGACAAAATGAAGGATTGCAGGATTTATATCAAATTGCGATGATGAATGATTTGAGAAATAATTTAGAAAAATTGATTTATATAATCCCTACTAATTTTTTATTTGGCTTCTCTGTTTCTAATAAAATCAGAAAAGAGTTTCTACCATTTTATGATATTGAACGGGCAATTATATTTGAAAGAAAAATATTTGAATTTACAGGAACTAATGTGTGCATCTGTTTTTTTAAAAGAAAGATCAATCCTTCACCTAAACCAATTATTTTTAAAGCTATAAAAATTAATAACAATACCCAAGAAAAAAAATATCATCTAACTTCTGATAATTTTTATAGAGCGGGAAATGAATTCGATGAATTTGTATCACATTTTAAGTCAGAAGCACCCTTAACAGTTAAGTTCTATTTAGATTTAGAAGAAGTAGAAAAAAATAAAGGGAGAAGGTTTGTTAATCTTCTAGATGTTAATAGTTTTTCCAACGGCTACTTTAAATTTCGGACATATAAAGTTAATGATAACCTTTATAGAAGATTGAAATATAACCCTTTATTTGTAAGAACACTGGATACAGGAAAATGGGAAGGAAGAGCAGGAATTTATAAAGTGAAGGAGACTCTGGGTGTTGATGGAATATTGGTGACGAGAAAAAGATATAGAACTCATCCTATACAGATATTTTTATCTCCGGAGATTTCTGAAGAGGATTTGACCTTATTGAAAAATTATTTCAATTTAATACTTGAATATTTTAGAGATATCACAGACAGTGAGTTTTTAACTACTTTTAAATATTCTAATTCAACCTATATACGAAAATATCTTGGGTTATCCCAGGTCAAGAAACTGATAGAGACATTTCCGGTCCATTTGATGTCTGAAGATCAAAAAAATATATTGAGAATTTTAATCGAACAAAAAAATATAGAAGGAATTAAAGAGGTATTATCTCAACTGAAGTTGGAAAATAATTCGCAGTTAGAATTATTCTGAAAATTGAAAAGGAGAAAATGATGAATAAATGGATTGAGAAAAGTATCAAGGTAGCCGAAGGTAATTTTTATTTGGATAAATTATTAGATATCTATCCACCAGAAAATATCAGCAGAGGGATTATGGTAGAAAAGGAAGTTCCTGAGTTAAAGAAATTGTTTGAAGAAAGAAATTGTAAAGAAGTAGTTAAGAAACTTATTTATTCAAAAAAGAAGCTCAAATTTAAATTTCCCATAGAAAATCCGTACATAGGATTTCTTTCTTCTTATGAGGAAGCTATAGATAAGAATCCTAAAACATTAAAGAGAATATGCGATGAATTATTCAAAATGAATTATGAAGAATTGACGCAAAAGATGGAAGCCCCAAAGAAAGCGAGTAGAAGAATAGGACCTATGTTTAAATCATGGTTAAAAAATCGAAATGAATTTTTGGGAATAGAAGATTTTGGAAATAGTAATAAATTGACCTTTTTGGACGGTGGAGATAATCTTCTCAAAGAATATGCGATAACTAAGTTGGGCTGCAATTTAAAAAGATTGAGTAAAGGATTAGATTTTATCGCAAATGTTAAAGATAAATATATAGTAGGAACTGCAAAATTTATCACTGATGCTGGTGGAAGTCAAGATAATCAGTTTTACGAGGCTATTCGTTTTATTAAAGAAACCAAATGTCCTATTAACGTAACAAAAGTTGCTGTTGTTGATGGCGTAGCTTGGTTATGCAAGAATATGAGAAAGGTGTTACAAAAAATTGACAAAGAAAAGTTTTGTTTTAGTGCGTTGTTATTAGAAGAATTTATTAATGAAGAAATACTGAAGTAATATTATGCACGAGTAAAATTCTATTGACTATTGATTTAAACGATGGTTTCAATCTACACTTAAGAAATAAGTTATACTTTCTCAGTATTATCCTAAGAATTTGATGGTAGGAATACACTGTTTTCTGTGGTCACAATGTGGTCGCAAGAGAAAAAGCAATAGTGCAATAAGTGTAGTTAAATCAATTGATGCGCCTGTAGCTCAGGAGGATAGAGCAGCGGTTTCCTAAACCGCGTGTCGGGAGTTCGAGTCCCCCCAGGCGCACCAGAAAAAGTTTTAGATTTTGCAGGACAGTTCATTTACAGGAGGAGAAGTGGCAAGGATAACTAAAGAGGATTTAAAGGGGAATGAATTACTGATTACTTTACAGAATACAATAACGAACCTAAAAGATTTCTGGCAGAAATACAGGGATAAACTTGCAATAGGGCTTGTGATAGCAGGAGTGGCAGTACTTTTCCTTGTAATTTTTATCCTGACCTCTATCAGGGCTAATAATGAAGCCTCCAGGGAATTCAATATCGGGCTTATTACATATACAAATGTGAAATTGTCTCCCGCAGAGAGATACGGGGGTGCAAAAAAAGCGTTTGAGGAGATACTCAGCAAGCATCCCGGTGTTCGTATTAGAAATGAAGTAAGGCTTTATCTGGGCAACTGTTATTATTCCCTGGGTGATTATGACAGGGCAATTGAGGTATTTGATAAGTGTATCAAAGAGGATAAAAGCACCACGGGGATTTATGCCCTTGAGGGCATAGGGAAGTCTTATGAGGGAAAGGGAGATTATACCAGTGCAATTCAGGCATACGAGAATGCAATAAAAGAATATCCCCGGCACTTTCTCATTCCACTTTTGCTCCTTCATATAGGTGGATGTTATGAGCAGATGGGTAAGGCAGGTGAGGCAGTGTCCACATATAAGAAGATTCTGGATTCTTATCCGGATAGCATCTGGGCAGGAGATGCAAAAACCAGAATTAATCTGATGGGAAAATGATCTTATCAGAAGAGAAATCTGTATCCACCTGCTTTTGTCCACATCTGGCAAGTATTCGGGAATCACTGTAAACAGGCCGGGAATTCCGGAGAAGAAGATGTTGAAGGTTGATACGCATGTTCATACCTGTTATTCTGCTGACAGCGCCCTCTCTCTTGAGAATCTTATTAAAGCCTGCCAGAATATGGGGGTTAATTGCATAGCAGTTACTGACCATGATACTATTAAGGGGGCTGTCAGATTGCAGGAGATAGCGCCCTTCAGGGTTATTGTTGGAGAGGAAATACGAACACTGGATGGTGAAATAACAGGGTTGTTTCTTAAAGAAGAAATTCCTCCCAATCTTTCTGCTGAGGAAACCTTTTCCAGGATTAAGGCGCAGGGCGGGCTGATTTATATACCACATCCCTTCAGTTTCTTCCGCAGGGAGGCAATCTATATTGAGAAGTTGCATGAGCTGTATGGACATGCTGATATAATTGAGTGTTACAATGGAAGGAACTTCCTCTTTTTTGAAAACAGGCGTGCAATCAATTTTACCCTGGAGCGTAAACTGGCTATGGGAGCCGGAAGCGATGCGCATCATCAGTGTGAAATTGGAAATGTGTTTATAGAAATGGATGATTTCAATACGAAGGAAGAGTTTCTGGCAGGCCTGAAAAAGGGCAGGGTTGTTGTAGCACCTTACTCACGGCGCATCGGCAGTTTTATGATAGAGGCTTTCTTCTTTCTTGTCTGGGTGAAGATATTCAATCTCTTCAGGAAGGAATACACATAGTAAAAGAGTTTTTAAGGACAGGAAGAGTGGTTGAATTAAATATTGACTGGATTAAAAATGTGAATTATTTTCTGGAATTATCTTCTACACAGGATTACGCACATACACTGGCAGAGAATGGAGCAGAAGAAGGGACCCTGATAATAAGCGAAGTTCAGAGCTCTGGAAGGGGAAGAAGGGATAGGTCCTGGTTTTCTCCAAAGGGAGGGCTCTGGTTTTCTTTTATATTAAAGCCACGTTCTGGTTTGTTTCGTATTCCGGCGTTAACACTTGGAATGGGTTTTGGAGTTGTATGCGGTATTGAAGAATTATTGCACATCAATCCCCTGATAAAGTGGCCCAACGACATCTTTCTTTCCGGTAAGAAACTTGGAGGGGTGTTGATAGATATGGAGGTAAAATCTGGAACGCTGGCATATATAATAGTGGGCATCGGGCTCAATACAAATGTAAGCAGAATAGATTTTCCTTTAAGCCTGAAGGAGAATGTCATTTCTCTGAGGGATGTGCTGGGACATCCTGTTGACAATATTGAAATGTTAGGTTCAATACTGAAAGAAATTGGCACAGTGTACAGGGCTTTTGAAGAAAATGGATTTTTGCCAGTTTTAAAGGAAGTTAAAAAAAGGTGTCTTGTTTTGGGAAAGAGGGTAAGGGTTAGAGGAGAGAATCCCGCAGAGGTTATAGAAGGTGAGGCGTATGATATCAGTGAGAATGGCGGGCTTATCTTAAAGGCTAAATCAGGCGAAATAAGAGAATTATTCTGTGGAAATGTTGAAATTCCAGGGGATATCTGAAGATGGGAAAAGGAAAGGTTCTGTTTGCAGTGGATGCTGGAAATACAACTATTGCCCTGGGATTATTCAGGGGAAAAACCCTGGTCTCAGATAAAATTTTTACAGGGACAAAAAATCTCAGGGATGATATCTTAAGATTCCTGAAGCCGAAGGTCTGTATCAGTGAATTGGGTGCAGTGATTGTTTCTTCAGTTGTGCCATGGATAAATGCAAGCCTGAGAAGTGCATTGTGCAGGATTACAGGTGTGGTTCCACACTTCCTCAAGCCTCTGGAGCTGGGAATGCCAATTCTGTGTGATAAACCTGAAGAGGTTGGTATTGACCGCCTTCTCAATGCCCTTGCTGCCCATCACCGGTTTAAGAAAGGTGCAATCGTTGTGGATTTTGGCACAGCCACAACCTTTGACATAGTTTCTCCTGAAGGAGAATATCTTGGTGGAGCAATTGCGCCAGGTGTGGGAATTTCCTCAGAGGCACTCTGGAAGAGATGCTCAAGATTATACCCTGTTTCTTTTTCTATTCCCTGTAAAGCAGTGGGGAAAAATACCTCTGATGCAATGCGTTCAGGAATTCTTTTAGGACATGCCTCAATGGTTGAGGGTATGATATCAAGGTTTATGAAAGAAATTAGATTCAGTCCTGTTCTTGTTGGAACAGGCGGATTTGCCTCATTGTTCAGGAGGGCCACAGGAATATTTGATATGATTGACACCCACCTGACACTGAAAGGGGTAAAGATAGTCTATGATGTAATGTCCGGAAAGGAGAAGGGATGAAAGCAGCAGTATATCTGGGAAAGGAATCTATAGAAGTCAGGGAAATTGACAGGCCAGTGCTGTCAGATGGAGAAATACTTGTGAAGGTAGAATCCTGCGCAATATGCGGCACAGACATCCGCACTTATTTCCACGGGCACCACGCGATAAAGCCTCCACACATACTGGGGCATGAGGTTTCAGGTACAATTGCTGAGATTGGAAGGGGAGTTGAAGGATACAGGATAGGAGAAAGGGTGCATATGGTTACAGAGGTGGGTTGTGGAAAATGTATCTTCTGCAGACAGGGAAGGCATAACCTCTGTCCGGACCTGAGGGCAATGGCTTATTACTACCAGGGTGGATTTGCAGAATACATCAGGATTCCAAAAGAGGCAGTGATTCAGGGAAATCTGCTTTCAATTCCTGAGAACCTGTCCTTTGATGAGGCAACCCTTGCAGAGCCTCTGTCCTGCTGCATTAACGGACAGGAATATCTGAATATTACTTTTGGAGATACAGTTGTGATAGTTGGGGCAGGGCCTATAGGGTGTATGCATGTGGAGCTTGCAAGGCTCTCAGGTGCTACAAAGATTATACTTGCAGATATCTCTGAAGAAAGGCTTGAGCTTGCCAGGAAGTTCGGTGCAACCCTGTTTTTAAACAGTGCAAAAGAGGATCTGGTAAAGAAAGTAAAAGAAGAGACTGATGGATATGGAGCCAGTGTTGTAATAGTTGCCTGTCCATCCCCTGAGGCACAGGAACAGGCTCTTCAATTTGTGGCTACGAGGGGAAGGATAAGTTTCTTCGGCGGCTTACCCGGTGGAAAGACAATTACAATTGAGAGCAATATAATTCACTACAAGGAGATTTCAATCTTTGGTGCTTTTGCCTCTTCAAGCCCGCAGTACAGACAGGCACTTGCGCTTCTTGCTTCAAAGAGTATAAAGGGGGAGGACCTTATCACGCACAGGTTTCCGCTTGAGAAGATAAAGGAAGCCCTTGATGTTGCCCGCAGTGGAAGGGGGCTGAAGGTTGTGATAAACCCTTAAATCACATCACACTCATTTAATGAAGATTATAAAAATATTTTTGTTTCTGGGCCTTTCTGTGCTGTCAGTAAGCAATGCCAGTGGAAGAAATGAAATCAGTGTTGACCCGGCAAGTATTGATGCAATCCTTCTCTCAAAAAAATCGGTTTCAAGGACAATTGCTATTACTAACAGGGGAGACGAGCCGGTCTATATTGAGCTTATTTTGAAGAATCTGGCACAGAATCTGAATGGTGAATTTATCTTTTTAGATGTTCCACTTCTCCGTTCAGCCCGGGAAATGATTCAACTTGAACAAAACTCTTTTCAACTGCAGCCTGGTGAAGCGCGCAGGGTTAATTTTGAAATCAGTATCCCGCAGAAGAATTTAGATGGCGGAGCCTATGCTGCGATAGTTGCCCGTTCCACTCCTGTGCAGGGGTCTTCCCAGCCTGTTGAGGTGGGCACACCTGTTTTAGTTACCCTTCCAGGAAAGCAGATTATTAAGGGTGTAATTTCAGGAATCTCTATTGTACAGCAGGAAAAAGGCAAGCCCATAGAGATAACTATGACATTCAAGAATTCAGGCAATACCCATTTTGATGCCAGGGGAGAAATACACATAAAAGATAGCTCTAATAGAGAAATAACAACACTTCCGCTTGAGATGGGTTCAGTCTTGCCGGGCTGTTCCGGGCAATTAAAAACAATTTTAAAGCCAGAGATATTGCCACCAGGTACATATACAGCGGAGGGGATTCTTATGGCTGGTTCCCGTCCGGAAACAAGCAGGAAGTCCTTTCAGATTGTCCGCCCGCTTGAGATGGCTATTCTGAAGGCAGAGATAAGTAATTTGAATATTCCATCTTCAGAACAATATAAGCCACTGGGTTTCCAGTTTCTTGTTGTAAATACAGGCAATGTTGATTTGAGCGGCGGAAAGGGAGAACTCACAATCACGGATCAAAGGGGAAATGTGGTAAGCCATACTTCATTCAAAGGCAGTTTCATTCAACCAGGAGGAAGCAAGAAATATGCCGGGTCATTTCCAAAAGGATTGCCTCCCGGAGATTATACCATAACCACAAGATTGGAATATGGCGGGAATGTGCCAGCAATTTCTCAGTCAAGGTTTAAGGTATTCAGTTTTGCCCCTGTAATCAAGGGTGAGATTGCCAGTTTCTTTGTGGGCACAGGAATTGATCAGGAGTTTGTTCCCTTTTTTGAGGGCAGGGTTAGTTTCAGGAACAGCGGAAATATCCCTGTTGCCCTGGAGGGAACGATTGAGTTGAAAGATTCTACAGGAGGAATAGCGGACAGAAAAGAACTTCCAGGAACAGTGGTTGAACCGGGAAAACTTGAAACATTGATTTCAAAATGGGAGTGCAACTTACCCAGGGGAATATACGAGGCAATTCTGAAATTAAATTTTGAAAATAAAACTCTTTCTGCTACAACACGGGTTAGTGTAAATCCATGAATAGCTGCTTATAGAAGAGGCTGAATGAAAAAAATTCTACTGATATCTATTCTGGGAGCATTGATTCTCATCCAGGGACTTACTGTGCACAGTCAAACTGAGTTTGAATGTCTGGTAAAGGGAAATGAGCTTCTGGATAAGAACAGACCCGGGGAAGCACTGGAATACCTGAAAAGGGCAGTTCAGTTAAATCCTAAAAGTTTAGAAAATCAGAATCTCCTCGGTTTCTGTTATTATAAGCTGAATGAATATGAAACTGCTGTTTATTATCTTGAGAATGTAGCCAGATCCAGTCCCGGGGAGGGATGGTATTACTACATAGGTATGAGTTATCTTAAACTGGAAAAATTGAAAGATGCAAGAAGGGCGTTTCAGCAGGGAATACCATATGAAGAAAAACCTGAAAGAAAAAAGGAGATGGAGCAGAATATATCAAGGATAGATTCTTATCTGGAAGTTTTTGGATATGCCCTGCAACACCTTGAAGAAGGAAAATATGATATGGCAAAAAAAGAATTCAGACATGCTATGACTTATTTGAAGACGAAGGAAGTGGAGAGAAAGATAACCCAGATAGACAAGATGCTTTTTGAAAAAAGCAGGGCATTTTTAAGACTTGTGTTCATAATTTCCATAGCATCTGCTGGAGGGGTCATAGTTTTAATATTTCTCTTACTTGCAAGAAAAAGGGCAGTACTTATTGCTACCCTGCCAGGAAAGATAAGGGGCGCAATAGAATCAAGGGATTTTACAGGAGCAAATACCCTGCTTTTGAGATACAGGTCACTGGGTGGCAGGCTCACTGAGATAAGCCCTCAAGAGCTCCTTGCAATCTACCACGGCATAAATGCCCTGGATAAACTTTCTCAGGAACAGTTTCCAGATGAGTATTTATGCCAGTTTGTTAAAGGGCTGGTGCAGCTGGAGAGATATGAAGATGCTTATGAAATGTACAGGAGATACAGGGCAGCAGGTGGGGTGCCTGAAAAATTTTCTTCTGAAGAATTTTTCAAATTACATCTCGGGGCTAATGCGCTGGATGAAATGCTGAAGGAGAAAATACCGCATAGCTGGCTTCTCTCCTATGCAGAAAAATTCGTCCAGGAGAAAAGTTATGAGAATGCTTTCAGGATGTTGAAGCAGGGCGCAATTCTTGATGAGCCTCAGGTTTACAGAGCCCAGCAGGCTTCTCAGGACTCTGCAGTGTTCAGGATTTTTAATATCTATGAGATATCAGGCAGACTGGAGGAATTCTTAAAAAAATTGCTGGAAGAGCCGGAGAAATTCAGTGCATTTTATTCGCCTCTGGCACAGGCACTGCTGGAGAAGGAGAAATACAATGATGCTGCAAGGGTCCTGAATAAAAAACTTGCATTTTATCTTTCCTTTGAAAAAGAAATTCCAGAACAGGATTTTGAACTTTTGTTTTCAATATACCAGAAGCAGGACAGGGTTGATGAGATAGACCCTACAAAGGTTCCTGAAAAATACAGGGAAAGAATCCTGGATGCAATGGTGAAGAAGGAGAAGAACAGGGAGGCACTGGAATTACTTATGCACACACCCAGGGACCGCTGGTCAGACAAAGACTATGACCTGTGTCTGAGGCTCTATATTAAACTGGATATGCCAGATTCTGTAATAGAGTTATTCAGGCAATTCAAAGAAATAAGGGAAGTAAAGGAAGCCCCTGACTTATATTATAACTTTGCAATCTTTTTTGAGAATAAACATATGAAAGAGAATGCACTCAGAATCTATGAGGCATTTATGAAGGAAAAGATTGATTATAAAGACGTACCGGCCCGGTATACTGCCCTGACAAAACCTGCTCCTGAAAGGGTAAAACCTGCACCCGTTGTAGAAACAGTGCCCGCGGTGGAACCAGTGCAAGTCAGTGTGATGTCCGCTGACACAATGTCTGAAGATTCTGCCCGACTCAATAAAATAACTTCAGGCAAGATAAAGATCTTAAAAGAAATCGGGCGTGGCTTTACGGGTGTAGTTTATGAAGGGAAAGATATAGAACACAATAGAAGGGTTGCCGTGAAGAGGATGCGCAGCGAGATCGCCGTAAATAAAAAGGATTTTGAAAAATTCATCTCTGAGGCAAGGATAGTTGCGAAATTCAGTCATCCCAGCATAGTTGAGATTTATGATATAATTATAGATGGGCAATTTTTCTATTTTATTCTTGAGTTTGTTGAAGGATATTCACTTGAAAAGATAATACAGCACAGGGGACAGCTGAGCCTTGCAGAAACCCTGAAAATACTTGAATTTGTCTCAAGTGCATTGCTGTATTCACATTTGCACAATATAGTTCATGGCGATCTGAAGCCTTCAAATGTATTAATCCCCGGGCTTCCTCCGGCTTCCATTGCCCGTGAAAAAATTGGTCTGGACATAGAAAATCTTAAGGTTATGGATTTCTCTACCTCCCGCATTGCCAAGGACATTCTCATTATGGCAACAGGTGAAATTACGGGTACCCCTGCTTATATGGCGCCGGAGCAGCACCTCGGTTTTTATGATAAACGCTCGGACATATTTTCGCTGGGTGTAATGCTGTATGAAATGCTTGCAAGCAGACTTCCATTTGAAGGGCCTGATTTTCTGCCACAAAAGGAAAAAATGATTTATAAACCTATCAGACAGCTCATTCCGAACCTGCCACCAAAGGCAGAGGAGATAATAAAGGTCTGTCTTCAGGCTGAGGCAAATAAAAGATACAGTTCCATAGAAGATTTTATGGAAGAGATTAGGAAGATATGAAAAAGATATTGAGTATTTCTGGCTTTCTATTTCTTACGCTGGTTTTTTCTATAAACAGGGGATTTACTCAGCTGATCGATTCTTTAAAGGACCACTCCAGCTGGGTGGAATCTGTGGATTACTCGCCAGATTCTAAATATCTTGCTTCTGCAGGTGATGATAAGACAATAAAAATCTGGCGCCTGAGCGATGGAGTATGCATAAAAACACTTTCCGCACACACCGGCACTGTATATTCAATAGATTTTTCCCCTGATGGCAGGTATCTTATTTCCGGAAGTTATGACAGGACAATAAGGGTCTGGAGAACAGTGGACTGGGAGTGTTTGAAGACGCTGGAGGGACACGATGCGTGGATACAGGCAGTGAATTTCTTTCCTGACAGCAAGCATTTTGCTTCCTCGGGTGGAGATAAGAAGATAAAAATCTGGCGTATGAGCGACTGGAGGTGTATAAGGACAATCCAGGGACATGCCGGCAATATCTATTCAATCCATTTTTCTCCTGAGGGCAGGTACATTGCCTCTGCAGGCAATGACAAAACAGTAAGGGTCTGGCGCCTGAGCGATGGAGAATGTGTCAGGACCTTCCAGCATACAGGGAGTGTTTATGCAGTAGATTTTTCCCCTGATGGCAGATACATTGCTTCAGGCAGTGCCGACAAGACAATAAAAATATGGCAGTTAAATGAGACCGGGTGCATCAAGACATTTGAGGGGCATAATGGCAGTGTCTATTCAGTTCAATTCTCACCCGATTCCAGGTATCTTGCTTCTGGAAGTGCAGACAGGACAATAAAAATCTGGCGCCTGAGCGATGGGGAATGCATAAGGACACTGTCCGGTCACTCAGGCAACATATTCTCAATACAATTCTCTCCTGACTCAAGGAACATTGCCTCCGGAAGTGAGGATAAAACAATAAAACTCTGGCTTACACCATGGGAAGAGGAGGAAAGAGAAAGGTCTTTTCAGAAATATTATAATTCAGGCTTGAAGTATCTTTCCCAGGCATCCAGCAAGAACCGCGATTTCTATCTTAAGGCAATAGAGGAATTTAAAAAAGCTCTTTCATATAAAGAGAGCGCTGAGGTGAGACAGAAGATTCTGGAGGCACAGGAGGGATACAAAAAAAGTCTCAAAAGATAAGACAGAAAAATGGGAGAGGTTACTTTTTGAGGGTACTGGAGGATGGGAAAAAATGAAGGCAGTTGTTTTTGAATCGCCAGGCAGGATAAATCTCAGGGAAATTGAGGAACCAAAAATTGATGATGAAGACCTGCTCCTCAGGGTGAAGGCTGCAGGACTGTGCGGAACCGACCTGCATGTTTATAAAGGTGATTTCATAGCACAATATCCGGTTGTTCCAGGACATGAATTCTGTGGCGAGGTTGTAAAGGTCGGAAAAAAGACAACCGGTTTTTCTCCAGGGGACAGGGTGACTGTGGACCCCTGTGTTTATTGTGGAAGATGTATTTTCTGCAGAACTCAACATGAGAATTTCTGCAGGGATTTCAAGGCATACGGGCTTCATTTTAACGGTGGATTTGAAGAATTTGTGAGCGTGAATTACAGAAATGCCTATCCTGCAGGAGACCTTTCCTTTGAAGAAGGCGCAATGGTTGAGCCTCTTTCCTGTGTAATTCATGGAATTAAAAAGATTGAGCTGCAGCCAGGTGATGAAGTGCTTATCTTCGGGTGCGGACCCATAGGGCTGATGCTGATGCAGGTCTGTAAGAGTATGGGTGCGTCCAGGGTTTTTATGACTGATGTAGCAGAAAAGAAGCTTTTAAGGGCGAAGAAACTGGGCGCTGACGAAGCCCTGCTGAATGACCGGAATCTTAAGGATAATGTGAAGAAATTCTTTCCATACGGGTTTGATATTGTAATAGATGCCACAGGTGTGGCCCGGGTTGCAGAGTCGATGGCTGCATATGTAAAAGACGCGGGTAAACTTCTTTTCTTCGGGGTCTGCCCGCAGGATTCCAGTATAACCATAAATCCTTATGAGGTTTATAAAAGGGAGCTTACAATCTATGGAACCTTCAGTCTCCTGCACGACTTTCCATCTGCAATCAAACTTCTGCAGTCTGGCGCCGTTAATGTAAAATCACTGATTTCCCATGAGTTTGGACTGGATGAATTTATGCAGGGCTTTAACCTGATGCTTGAGCATGGTGATTTTATGAAAATTTTAATTAAGCCCTGAAAAGGGAACTGGCTATTTTTTAATTGGACCTGACACTATTTTAAAGGAGAGGTGTATGTGTGAGCCATTATTAAAGGATAAAATTGCTATTGTGACAGGTGCAGCACAGGGACTTGGTGAAGCTATTGCACTGCGCCTTGCTGTTGAGGGTGCAAAGGTTGCAGTTGCTGACATAAATTACGAAGGTGCAAAAAAAGTGGCAGACAGAATAGTTGAAGAATCTGGCAAAGACAGGGCAATTGCTGTGCAGGTAGATGTAACAAAATCTGCAGATGTTGAGAAGATGGTTAAAGAAACAGTTAACAGATATAAGCGGCTTGACATTCTGGTTTCAAACGCAGGAATACTGAAAGCATTTGAAATTACAGAGTTCCCGGAAGCACTCTGGCGCAGGGTGCTGGAGGTGAACCTTGTTGGATATTTCCTGTGTGCAAAAGAAGCTGCAAAGGTGATGAAGGAACAGAAATCAGGAGTGATTATACAGATAAATTCAAAATCAGGAAAGAAAGGCAGCCTCTGGAATTCAGCATACGCAGCTTCAAAGTTTGGAGGCATAGGTTTGACCCAGAGTATTGCCCTTGACCTTGCTCCGTACGGCATTCGCGTGAATGCAATATGCCCTGGAAACCTTCTGGATTCTCCGCTATGGGTCAATAGCCTTTACGAACAATATGCAAAAAAATGGGGAATTTCAAAAGAAGAAGTCAGGAAAAAGTATGAAGAGCAGGTGCCGCTGGGCAGGGGATGTACATATGAGGATGTGTGTAATGTGCTTGTTTTTCTGGCAAGTGATGAGGCAAGTTATATGACAGGTCAGGCAATCAATGTTACCGGCGGCCAGGAGATGCGTTAAAAAAATGGGACGGGTTCATTTTCTCAGGAGGGGCTATGGCAAAAGTGATTTTTAAGACAGACCGGGCAGAGATTGAGGCAGAATTTCTGAACAACCCTGCAGCAAAGAAAATTCTGGAAAGTTTGCCGGTTGAATCAAGGGTAAAGCGATGGAGAGACGAAATATACTTTGACACCGGTATTGATGCGCCTTCTGAAGGTGCAACCATGGAAGTGAAGGTGGGCGATATAGCATACTGGCCAGAAGGGAAATGCCTTTGTATTTTCTTTGGTCCAACTCCGGCAAGTACTGGAGAAGAGCCTGTGCCTGCAAGTGAGGTTGTAATAGTTGGAAGAACGTCTGCAGAACCTGAACTGCTGCGCAGGATAAAATCTGGAACCAGGATTGTAGTGGAAAAAGGATAAAAAATGGAATTAAATGAATTGACCTGCCACGAACTGCACGAAAAACTCTCTAAAAAAGAAATTACACCCCTGGATATTGTGAAGTCAATTGAAAAGCAGATTTCTGAGACCGAGAAAGAGATTCACGCCTACATAACAGTGTTTGAAGATATGGAGCTACAGGCTAAAAAACTTTCTGAGAGGTCAGAATCTGGAAAGGTGGACAGGGAGAGCCTGCTGTGGGGGATACCTGTTGCCATAAAGGACAACATCTGCATGAAAGGAAGAAAGACAACAGCAGGTTCAAAGATCTTAAACAATTTCATACCGCCCTATGATGCCACTGTCATTGAAAAACTGAAAGAGGCAGGAGTAATTTTTATTGGTAAGACAAATATGGATGAATTTGCCTTCGGTTCTTCCACAGAGACTTCTTATTTCGGGCCAACCGTGAATCCCGCAAAAGCTGGTTATGTGCCAGGTGGCTCAAGTGGTGGTTCTGCTGCTGCAGTTGCATCAAATGAGGCGATTCTTTCACTGGGTTCTGATACAGGTGGTTCAATCCGTCAGCCAGCAGCCCTTTGCGGGGTTGTGGGAATGAAGCCCACATACGGAAGGGTTTCTCGTTATGGCCTTATCGCCTTTGGTTCCTCTCTTGACCAGATAGGACCCTTTTCAAAGGATGTGAAGGATTGTGCACTTCTCCTGAGTATCATAAGCGGTTATGATTCCCGGGATTCAACCTCTGTGAATGTGCCAGTCCCTGATTATACAAAAGCCCTTACAGGAAATCTGAAAGGAATAAAAATAGGGATTCCAGAAGAGTATTTTATTGAAGGAATTGACAGAGAAGTTGAAAAAGCAATTGATAGGGCAATAAAAACACTTGAAAAACTCGGTGCACAGATTATAAATATAAGCCTTCCACACACCGAATATGCTGTTGCCACTTATTACATAGTTGCAACTGCTGAGGCAAGTTCAAATTTAGCCCGGTATGATGGAGTGAAATATGGATACCGGAAGGAAGGAACAAATCTGACTGAGATGTATCGCAGGACAAGGGCAGATGGATTTGGCAAGGAGGCAAAGCGCAGGATAATGCTGGGTACATATGCCCTTTCAGCAGGATATTATGATGCATATTACCTGAAGGCAAACAAGGTAAGGACTCTGATCCGGAGGGATTTTGAAGAGGCGTATAAAATGGTGGATGTAATTGTCACACCCACTTCTCCAACTCCTGCATTTAAAATTGGTGAGAAGATGGATGACCCATTAAAGATGTATCTCTCAGACATCTTCACAATTTCTGCAAACCTGGCAGGAATTCCGGGCATTTCAATTCCCTGCGGTATGACAGAGGAAGGCCTGCCGATAGGCTTGCAGATTCTGGGAAGGCATTTTGATGAAGAAACTGTTTTACAGGCTGCATATGCATATGAACAGAACCATTAAAAAGAGGTTTTAATGTCTTTAAGTGAAGCAGATACAAGAGCAAAACTTATAGACCCCGCGCTTCATAAACGCGGCTGGACAGAGGACCTGATTCGGCGCGAAGAAACAGAGCGTGGAATAGAAGTGATTGACGGAAAGCCCGGGCGGAAAGGATATAACCGCACGGATTACATTTTGCGCATCCGTGTTAATCCCAATACCCAGCCAGTTGCAGTAGCACTTATAGAAGCAAAGCCGAGCGACCAGCCACCAGTACAGGGTATTGAGCAGGCAAAGAGATATGCAATTCTTAACAATGTGCCTTTTATCTATTCTTCAAATGGCTATCTTTTTGTAGAATATGATAAATTTACAGGAAAAACTTCAAATCCTGTCTCAATTGAACATTTTCCCACTCCTGATGAACTCCGCCAGCGCTATGAGCAGGGGATGGGGATACGCTTTATAGGTAAACTGGCTATGCCATTCCCCTCTCATATGGTCCTGTTCTTCAGGCTCAAGATAAACCTATTGTTGATAAAAAAGTTACAGAGATTTTTAAATCAATTCGCCACAATTCCTGAATTCCTATATCAAATCCATCTGTGATATAATGCACAGGTCAGGAATAGGGAAGTTCAGGAAAAGTTGACAGAATTTATCTATTATGGTATAATATTACCATAATTATGGTAAAAGGTGACTATGATGTTCAATGGACGGTCTCAGATAAGGACTAAAATATTAAACTATTTCTTTCTGAACGAAGAAAGCAGAATATATATAAACGAACTTGCCCGTATTATAGAATCTGACCCCAAAAATGTTTATCGTATGCTAGTGCGTTTAGAAGAAGAAGGTGTACTAAAAAGTGAATTTCGGGGTAAAGAAAGGTATTTTTTTTCAAATATAAGCAATCCCATTTACAAATCATACAAGGATATCTTCCTTAAGACGGCCGGCATTGATGTTTTGTTAAAAAACGCCATAAAAAATGTGCCTGGTCTAAAAGAGGCATATATTTTTGGTTCTTATGCAAATAGACGCTACAATGCTGAAAGCGATATAGATATTCTTTTAATAGGAACCCATAAAGTTCTGAATATACAAAAAGTTTTGCATAAAATTCAGAAACAAATTGGCAGGGAAATAAATACAGTGAATATAACACCAGATGAACTTAAGAAAAAAAGGGCCAGTGGTGACCAATTTATAAAAGATATTTTTGCACATAAGGTGATAAAACTCTTATGAAATATGACAAAAATTTTTTTATAAAACAACAATTTGACCAGGAAGAACTGGAGAAATATAAAAAATCTGCGGAGCGCAATTTGAATATAGCCAAATCCAGCGAAGAACCTGAGGTTATTTTTCATTTTGCATATATGGCATTAATAAAAATAGGTATTTACTGCCTGGCTAAGGCTGGTTATAGAATCAAGGGTAAACCAGGCCATCATCAAAAAATAATTGAATATTTAAGTAAAGCACTCAATTCATAAGATATTGCTATAATCGGCGATAAAATGAGAAAGGACCGGAATTTAGATGTATACAGTGCTGATACTGTATATTCTACCAGAGAAATAAAAGAATATGTGGAATTTATAGAAACTATTTATGAGAAAATCCGAGATGAAAGATAATTTACACAAAATCAATTCGCCACAATTCCTGAATTCCTATATCAAATCCATCTGTGATATAATGCACAGGTCAGGAAGGGCAGGAGCACTTCAGTATGTGCCTGAACTAACCTGGATGCTCTTTTTACGCATTCTTGATGAGCAGGAAGAGAAAAGAGAACAGGAAGAAAAGGCAGTTGGTAAAAAATTCCGCCCTTTGCTTGAATATCCATATCGCTGGAGAGACTGGGCCAGTCCAGAAGGAAAGAAGAGAAAGGAATTACAGGATACCACGTTTGGTGCTTTTATGAGTTTTGTGAATGAGGAGTTGATACCTTATTTAAAGAAACTGAAGGAAAAGCCGGGCGCTACTTCAGGGCAGAAGGTTTTAAGCGAGGTCTTCTCCTACATAGAAAAAACCGGCATAGACACAGAGCGCAACCTGCTTGAGATTCTTGATAAGATTCATATGCTTAGGAGTGAACAGGTGGATCACACACATATGTTCACACTCTCCCAGGTTTATGAAACTTTACTGCTTAAAATGGGAGAAAAAAAATAATGATGGTGGGCAATTCTTCACTCCCAGAGAAGTTATACGAGTTATGGTTCAGACTATAAAGCCTCAGGTTGGCGAAACGGTTTATGACCCCTGCTGCGGCACAGGCGGATTTCTTGCGCAGGCATATCAGTTTATGAAGCCCCAGGCAAAGACAGGTAGTGATATAGAAATGCTTAAAACAGGAACTTTCTATGGAAGGGAAAAGGAAGACCTTGTATATCCAATTGCCCTGGCAAACCTTATACTCCATGAGATTGATGAACCACATATCTGGCACGGAAACATCCTTACTGGGCAGGAGAAATATGGCGGGCTTTTTGAAGATGCTCCCGCACTTTTTGATGTTATTCTTACAAATCCTCCTTTCGGAGGAAAAGAGGGCAAGGAAGCACAGACAAATTTTGCATATAAGACAGGTGCAACGCAGGTACTCTTTCTGCAGCATGTCATAGACAGGTTAAAGGAAGGCGGGCGGTGCGGGATTGTTATTGATGAGGGAGTGCTTTTCCGCACAAAAAAGGCATTTGTTTCAACAAAGCGTAAGTTGCTTGATGAGTGTGACCTGTGGTGTATTGTGAGTTTGCCTCCAAAGGTATTTGTAAATGCAGGTGCGGCATCAAAAACAAATCTTCTTTTTTTCACAAAAGGCAAGCCGACAAAAGAAATCTGGTATTATGACCTTTCAGATATCAATGTTACAAAAAAGCAACCCTTGACATTAAGCCATTTCAAGGAATTTTTTGAATTGTTGCCAGAGCGTGCCTCAAGCCAGCGCTCCTGGACCGTTTCCATAGATACTATTAAAGAAAAGAATTATGATATGAAGGCAGTTAATCCAATTGCAAAGAGCAGATTGATACCCGCACACCCGAAGAGATTTTGAATATCATTGAGGAAAAATCTAAAGAGATTTCCGGTATCATTGCAGAATTGCGAAACAAAGGGGTATGAGAAAAAATGAAAGAATTTGAGAAGAGGTTGCGCAGGGAAATTGATGAAATAAAGATTGTGGATACGCACGAGCACATTGAGCCGGAAGAAGAGCGGATAAAGAAAAAAATAGATTTCTTCCACTGGTTTTCGCACTATGCCTCTTCTGACCTGGTTTCTGCAGGAATGCCGCCTGAAGTTCTGAATGAATGCAGGAATGTAAACAAACCCCTGGAAGAGAGGTGGCAGAAATTTGCTCCATACTGGGAATGTATACGCACAACAAGTTATGGAAAGGCACTGATGCTTGCCGCAAAGGATTTATATGGCGTAAATGACATAAACCAGAAAACATATATAAAACTTTCACAGAAAATTTCAGGTGCAAACAAAAAAGGTCTTTATAAATCAGTGCTCAAGGATAAGGCAGGTATTGAAATCTCCCTGCACCCCCAGGATGTGAATTATTTCAATCTCCTGGACAGAAAATTTTTTGTTCCCGTAATATACATAGATGGATTGGTAGGTATCTGGAACAGGGATAATATCAGGGCACTGGAGAAAGGATTTGAGAGAGAAATACATTCAATTGAGAGCATAATTGAAATTATGGAGTCTGCAATAGACAGGGCAAAAAAGGAAGGAGCGGTTGGTGCAAAGTGCGGGCTTGCCTATACAAGAATACTGAAGTTTGACGAAGTTGAAAGCGACATAGCAGAGACAGTGTTTGAAAAAATTGCTAAGGGAGAACAGGTTGATGCGAAGCCGCTGCAGGATTTTCTTATGCACCGTATGCTTGAAATACTTGTGAGGTGCGGTATGCCGTTACAGATCCATACAGGAATTCAGGAGGGAAATGGGAATTTCATAATAAACTCAAATCCCGCACATCTTACAAATCTTTTCTTCAAATATCCGGTTTTAAGATTTGATATCTTCCATGCTGGCTACCCTTATTCTTCAGAACTTGCAGTGCTGGCAAAGAACTTCGCGAATGTCTATGCTGATATGTGCTGGATGTATGTAATTACGCCAACTGTTTCAAAAAGGGTTCTGCACGAGTGGATTGATACGATTCCAAACAACAAAATTTTTGGTTTCGGTGGAGATTATATATTTGTGGAAGGGGCTTACGCACATTCTGTATTTGCCAGGGAAGTTATCTACCAGGTGTTAATTGAAAAATACAAACACGGATATCTTGGCCAGAAAGAGTGTATAATCCTTGCGCGCAAATTGTTGCGCATCAACGCCGGGGAATTCTTTGGAATAAAAGATTGAATTCTATCTTCTTCCCTAAAGTTCTGTATTAGAATCAGATACTCTGCAAGAGGAGTGAGGCAGGGGCAAAATAAGAGGTGAGGGTTAATATGGACTATGAAGTGGTGATAGGTCTTGAGGTGCACGTGCATTTGAAAACAGACTCCAAGATGTTCTGCTCCTGCTCTACTGAGTTCGGGGCTGAACCAAATACCCATACCTGTCCTGTGTGCCTGGGGATGCCAGGTGTCCTGCCTGTTATAAACAAAAAGGCGGTGGAGCTTGCAATTAAAACTGCCCTCGCACTGAACTGCAGGATTGCGCCGAGATGTATATTCAGCCGTAAAAATTATTTCTACCCTGATTTACCAAAAAATTATCAGATTTCCCAGTACGATATACCGCTTGCAGAGCACGGTTTTATAGAGATAAGGGAGAGAAAAATCGGGATTAAAAGGGTGCATATGGAGGAGGATGCGGGAAAACTCGTGCATTCGGGAGAGGGCATAGAAGGTTCGGTTTATAGCCTTGTGGACCTGAACCGGACAGGGATTCCACTGCTTGAGATTGTAAGTGAGCCTGATATCAATAGTCCTGAAGAGGCATATCTTTATCTGAATGAACTCAAACAAATCCTTCAGTATCTGGATGTTTCTGACTGCAATATGGAGGAAGGAAAGCTGCGATGCGATGCAAACATTTCACTGCGCAGGAAAGGTGAGAAGATGGGGGTTAAAACAGAACTGAAGAATATGAACTCTTTTAAGGCGGTTCAGCAGGCACTTGAAGCAGAGGTCAAGAGACAGAGGCAGATTCTTAATGATGGTGGCAGTATAGTCCAGGAAACAAGGTTATGGGATGAAAAGAAAAATGAAACATATTCAATGCGCTCAAAAGAAGAGGCGCACGATTACAGGTATTTCCCGGAGCCTGACCTGGTACCGATTGAGGTGAGCCCTGAGTGGATTGAGGAGATAAAAAGAGAATTGTCTGAGATGCCCTCAGTACGCCTGAAAAGATTTATCAGCCAGTATGGCCTGCCTGAATATGATGCAGGGGTGCTTACCTCTTCAAGGGAACTTGCAGATTATTTTGAAAAGTGTGTAGAGGTCTTTCCAAATCCAAAGGCAGTAGGCAACTGGATTATGACAGAATTAATGGGCCAGTTAAATGCAAAAAATATCTCCATTTCAGACTGCAGGGTTACCCCTGAGAATCTTGCTGAATTGCTCAGGCTTATCGGGGACGGAACAATAAGCGGGAAGATTGCCAAAGAGATATTTCCTGAAATGTTCGAAACAGGAAAATCACCAGAGGAGATTATCACGGAAAAGGGGCTGGTTCAGATAACAGATGAAAATGAGATTGCGAAGGTTGTGGATACTGTAATAGCAGAAAATCCAGAGGTTGTATTGAATTACAAACGTGGAAATGAAAGAGTGCTTACCTTTCTTGTGGGACAGGTGATGAAGGCTACAAAGGGAAAAGCCAGTCCGCATCTGGTCAATAAGATTCTATATGAGAAACTGAAATAGTTTATAGATTTCAAAGTTTATGGACGGGTAGAGAAAAATCCACAAAATAAGATGAATAAAAAATGGTATTTACTTCTCTTTTTTATTTTACTTTCAACTTTCAAATTTCCACTTTCAGTCCATGCGCAGGCTGGTTCATTCAACCATCCTGAGGTGAAATGGCAGATTGTTGAAACAGAACATTTTAAGGTTTTTGCTGACAGAGACCTGCTGGATGTGGCAGGGGATGTGGCGCAGATTGCAGAAGAAATTTTCCCCCGAGTGACAGATGACCTTGGATATGTGCCCGGCTTTAAGGTTCCGCTTGTGCTTATTGATTATGACCAGGAGTTCAATGGCAGTGCAGAACCACTTTTTGGCAGAATGGTGATTTACTGCTCCAGCGGGACAAAGGTTACAAGTGGAAATCTCCCATGGTTTCGCAGGGTTATAGCGCATGAGTTTTCGCATGTGATTACATTCGGTGCCCTGGGTGCTTTTGAAGGTTTCAATCAGAGGTATCAGGTGCTGGGCGCACTGCAGATATTGCCAATGTGGTTTCTGGAAGGGATAGCACAGTGGGAAGGTGAAACCTGGGATACACACAGGGATATGTTTTTAAGAACCACAGTTCTGGAAGGAAAACTATTGCCTCCTTCCAGGTTAGAGGGATTTGCAGGAACTGATATCAGGGAATCCAGACTTATATATGAACAGGGGCATTCACTTATCAGATTCATAGCTGCAACATATGGAAGGGATAAAATTAAAAAAATACTTTCCGTATTGCGGAAGGGTCCTTTCAGTATTGGCAGTGCTATCAAGGCCGTGCTCAAAGAGGATTTCTCAACTGTATACAGGAAATGGCTGGAGCATCTTTATAAGGTGTATGAAAATGAAAAAAAGGCTCACAAGCCCTATTATGAATTCTCCCGCCGTCTGACACATATCGGTGGCTGGGTCTACCATCCTGTATTCTCTCCTGATGGAAAGAGTGTATTGTATGCTTCAAGTTTTGAATATGACTATGCAACCTGTGACCTCTATATTGCCAGGTTAGAAGGGAATCGGCTTATAAACCCGTGGAAAATAGCAGAGAGGGTTGGTTTCTTTCATTCCTTTTCTCCTGACGGTAAAAAGATTCTGTTTACAAAGATTGATTACTGTAAGAATGGTTCTATCGGTGAAGACATCTATGTTATGGATCTTGACAGCAAAAATATCAAAAGGCTTACATACAATGAAAGGGCAAAACATCCTTCTTTTTCCCCTGACGGAAAAAAAATTGCTTATGTGGTAAACAAAAAGGGAGTGACAGATATCTATTTAATGGACGCGGATGGAAAGAATAAGGTAAATCTTACAGCAGGAGTAAATTATGAACAGAACGATTCTCCACAGTGGTCCAGGGATGGAAGGTTTCTTGCCTTTTCACATTTTGCTGGAACTAAAAGGGACATAGCCCTGATAGATTTTAAAGAGCAGAAAATAATAAAACTTACAGATGACGAGTGGGATGACCGCACCCCTGTCTTTCTCCGGGATGGGAGCGGGCTGTTGTTTACTTCTGATCGCGGCACAGGCATTCCCAATCTTTTTCTGATGAAGCTGGAGAGAGGCGAGGACGGGGAACCCATGGCAGGAGAGATTGTGCGGTTGACAGATGTGCTGGGAGGTATTTTTGAACCAGACATAGATTCTTCAGGAAAACGCATAATATTTTCCGGTTTTGGTGCAAGGGGCTTTGACCTTTATCTTTGTGAACTGGATAGGCTTGGACATTACGAGATTGCTGAAGTTGATTATTCAATCCTGAACAGGAAAAGAAACAGGATGTATGTATCCCCGGGCACAAAACCGGTGCCCACCCGGGACCTTACTCCTGAATCTATCCCGCTTCAAACAGCTTCAGAAGAAACACCTGTCCAATATCCTCCTTCTGAGGCTTCTGCTTATGTTTCAGAATCTGAATCAATCCCGGGCGAGACTGTGCCAGAAGAGAGTGAAATTGAACAGGAAGAAATAGAATTCCCCCCTGTTGCCTATTACAGGGTTTCAGGCCCAAAGCCCTATAATTCCTTTGCAAGTATTCAGCCGATATTCATCCTTCCAGCCATAACAATGAGTGTGGATGACAGGGGAAAGTGGGGACTGCTTGGAAGCTTGGACTGGTACTTCCTGGACCCGCTTGAGAAGCATATAATAATGGGCTATTCATATTTTGATGCTTCAGAGGCAATTTATTCCTGGTATTACATAAACCGGCAGTTTTATCCCACAATAACCCTGAACGGATACCAGAAGGCTTTTTATCCAGGAGGTGGAGGTTTCTGGAGCAGGTACAAAGGAAATACAGTTGAGGCTGAATTTCCGATTGATGGGCGGCGCAGCATTTCTCTTCTTGGATTGTTTCAGGGCATCGAGGAGGTTAAAACTGATTCAGAAGGATATGTTATAAGCTCAAATACAAAATGGGATAACGGCCTTGGAATTGCTCTTAGATACTTCACTGCAAAAGAGAGGGTTGATACGAATTTCAATCCAGCAGGTGGGAGATTTGTGGACCTTCTATATTTCTGGTCAGACCCGGTCCTGGGAAGCAATTATCAATATAATCTTTGCAGGTTAGACTGGCGGGAATATGTGGATGTATGGCGGCGCGGAGGGCATACACTTGCGCTGCGGTTTTATGCAAGGGCAGTGGAAAGTATGAAAGATTATCAGATTTCCATGCCATGGGATGACAATACTTTAAGGGGAATCCAGCCTGGCTCTGTAAAAGGGAACAGGAATTTTGCAGCATCCCTGGAATACCGCTTTCCTGTTGTAAGGGACATGGAGCTCAATATCTTAGGAATGTATTTTGATAGATGGTATGTTGTTCCGTTTGTGGATTATGGTATTGCCTGGTATGGCAACAATGTGGTCAACAATACCTCCAGGCATAGCTTCGGACTTGAATACAGGTTTCAGTTCTGGATTATGTCAAGATATGCAATGCTGTTTCGGCTGGGAATTCTTACCACTGGAATCAAAGATAACAGACTGACAGGTGGCTGGCTTGTGAGCATCCAGCCCGTGTATTAAAAATAGTGTCAGGTTTAATTTTTCGGAGATTGTGCGAAGTAAAAGGAATGTATCCCTGTTTTTGAGGAGGTGGAGGATGAAGAGGTTTCTGGTGTTTTGGGGGATAGCAGTGCTATCCCTGGGTTTTCTGGCAGGATGTGCAAAGAAAGAGGCACCCGTTCCAGAGGCAAAGGAAGGAGAAGTGGTAAAGATTCGCTGGATGGTTGACCCTGCTCCAAACAGACAGCAGGAAATTGCTGGTTTTGAATCCAGTCCGCTGTCCAAGGGCGTGAAGGTTGAGCTGGATATGGGTGGAGCTGGTTCACCTGCAATTCTTACCCAGATTGCGGGTGGGAATCCACCAGATTTATTTTCTATATATGACCCTGCAACATTGCTGGTCTATATGGAGAAAGAGGCACTGCTTGACCTGGGCCCTTTTATGAAAAAGTACAACATAGATCCCAAGGACTTTTGGCCTGCATTGTATCCATATATGGAGTACAAAGGCAAGATTTATGGACTTCCTCCTAACTGCGGTCCTTTTGTGCTTTTCTACAACAAGAAAATGTTTGATGAGGCAGGTGTTGCATATCCCACAGAGAAATGGACCTGGAACGATCTGCTTGAGGCAGCAAAGAAATTGACAAAGAAGGATCCGAAGACCGGAAGATATATTCAGTTCGGGTTGCTCAGTGAAGACCCTGATCTATTCATCTGGCAGAACGGTGGATGGAGATACAGCAAGGATAAAAAAAGGTGTGTGCTGGATTCCAGGGAGGCAAAAGAAGGGTTCAGGTGGTATTATGACCTGCGTTTTACCCACCATGTTATGCCCACTCCTTCAGAAGCAAACAGTCTTGCAGCAACAGGAGGCTGGGGTGGAACTCTAAATCTCTTTGCTGCAAAAAAGGTAGCGATGTTCATTCAGGGAAGGTGGATGTCAATGGTTTTCAGAAAGGATAAGGACCTGGACTGGAACATAGCACCTGTGCCGAGAGGAAAAGTTAAGGTTACAAAGCTTGCCTCCAAGGTTTATGCAATACCGAAGAACTGCAAGCATCCTGATGCAGCATTCAGATTCCTTGCTTATCTGGTTGGTCCTGACCAGTACATAATTGCAAAGAGCGGGGATGGAATACCCAGCCGCAAATCAATAGCAAATAGCAAGGAATTCTTGTTTGACCCGGATTTTCCAAAGGAAGACAGAAACAAGATTTATTTAGATGAGATGAATTTTGCCCGTGCTCCTGAATATTCTCCATATGTCTCAGAGATTGAGGCAAATAAAATCTGGTGGGAGGAAATAGACCTCTGCTACAACCAGAAACAAACTCCTGAACAGACAATGGAGAAGATTGCTAAAAGAATTAATGATCTGATGAAGGTAAAATAAACACAAAAGTACGGTTATAAAGGGGGACATTCCTGTCTTTTAAGCCTCTGAAAAGTAGCCTGTCCCTTTTTCTACAAAAGGGGTTTTATGCGTGTGAGGTATGCTCAAAAGTGCCTGTCATTGTTGAGGTGGGATATTTCCCTGTTTTTATTTTTGCTTTCGTCTGCAGCCTGGGCAGGATATGATTCTAATGCAATATGGAATTCAAAGACAAAAGTCCAGGTGCTGAAAACAGAATCCGGCGCATACGGCTTTACTGTTCTGGCAGGCGATAAAAAGGTCTGTGACATTGAACTTTCAACAGGCAAAAGGTGGCTCGCAAAATATGCCAGGACCGCACAGGATAAGGAGCGCGTATGGCTTGAGCTAAAGGACATTGATACCACAGGAACTAAAGGAACTCCTGGTTTGGGCCCTGATTCGTATATAAGGGTGAGTTTGAACGGGGGAAAACCTTATCCGGTTGTTGAATTTTCTCTGGACCTAAAGTCTTTTAACGCAAATGCTTGGAGGCAGGCACTTACTCCTGATGCCCCTTTCTACTACCTTCGCTGCACTCCTCCCGGTGCAACTATTGTAGTTCATGGCGGGACATTGATTCCCACACCAAAAATAGAGAAATATCCCCTTACAAGAAAAGGAGTTATGGCTGGAGAGTGGTCTGACGGCTGGTCATACGCACCTGCTATGGCTGGATGGGCAGTGCCTGCAATAGGGCTATGGGACCACGAAAGGGGGACATTTGTCTGCTACGATTTTAACCTTGCCCGTCTTACAGACAGGAGCGAGAAATACATAGCAGGTGCATACTGCTGTGGGATTGGAGACCACCGGGGAGAATTTTTCGCCCTTGTCCATCCCTATCAGGCAAAATGGACAAGGCTTGCCTATCCTGAGAAACCAGAAGTTATTCATTCCAAATTTGAACTGCTCTACTCGTTTGAAATTCCCTCATACAAAGACCCCAACCAGTTTATCCTGAATTATCTTTACACCGAGCATCAGGACCTGCTTCCTCCTGTTCCAAGGATGAACGACCTTGGCTGGATAAATAAGCCGGATGGCCTCACCCCACCTTTTGGAATTCCGCGCACAAATGCAGGAGCAGGGGTAATATGGAAGAGTGGACCAGCAGGCCTGGAAGGTGCTTTTGTGGAGCAGGGGTCTGAGATGCTCGGAAACGATTTCATTTCGGACGGCATAAGGCGCGCATATTCTCAGAAGAACAAGGCTGAAATCATCAATGTGAAAAAACAGCTTGACTACCTTATGAAGAATACCACCTGGATTCAGATTGATGGTGAAACCTGCTGTGCCTGGATGCACCCTCTGACAGGAAGCTTTAAAAAGCAGTGGGGAGGGGATGAAGTCAGGGGAGTTCACCATCCCAGTACTTTTCAGATAGGGACAGCAATGCTGGTGGTTTATGCTAATGAGGGTGACGGGAAATACCTTCCCTATATTGACGGCGTTTATAACTGGGTGAAGCATTTTCTCTATACCAGAAACGGAGTCTGCGATTTGCCCTGGGCTATGTTCTGCAGGGCAGGCACAGCAGCAGGAGAAAATTTCCTTTTAAATTACAGGCAGGTTTTTAAGAACGACCCTGTGCGCAGTAAAAATTATGAGGAAGCAATTCAGCTTGCACTTATGACCCTTTACAAAGTTATGTGGTTTTATACTACAAACCCTGACGAGACAAACAATTTAGACCCCACTTTTCTTAACCAGGCAGTAAATGACAAGAACTGGATAGGAAGGGTCACATGGAATGAGTGCGGATGGGTTGTGCGTTCAATGGTCCCGATTTATTGTGAGACAGCAGACCCGTTTTTGAAATACATCCTGCGCGGCTGTCTTGAGAGGTACTGGATGGGATACAGGGATGATGGTGGGATAGCGGAGAATGTGCAGATATTTGGTGAGATAGAAAAAAGAGGTTTGCGCACAGGTGGCTTTTCAGATATCCAGCATGGTGCAAACGTGCGCAGATATGCTCTTCCAGTCGGGAACGCGCCTGTAAGGGTCTGCGTTGGAGAAAAGGCAGCAATTGCCTTTTGCAGGGATACACTTGATTTTGATATTGAAGACTACTGTTATGAGTCAGGGGACAATTTTTCTTTCAAACTCATAAGCCTGCGACCGGATAAGAAGCAGAATCCCATAGACATAATCGCTACCTTTCCATTCAGGGACCTGCGCAGCAAAAAAGTTTATCTGAACGGCAAGGAACTTCCTCCAGAGAGGTACGAGTTTAACAATGCAACAGATGGTGAGGATGTGTACATATGGGATGTGATGCCAGGGGATATGGTCCAGGTTGGAGAAATTAAAAATGCAAAGACTTTTGTGCAGCCCGAAATAAAATACAGAAAACCCCTGAATGGACCAGTGAAAATATACGGATTTGAATGTCTCAACCTCTATCCTTTCTGCAATGCAGGTCTTGAACTGCGTTTCGAAAAGCCGGGAAACTGGTTCGGGTTTATTCCCGGCATGCATTTCAAGAACAGTGTTCCATTCTATCTTGTGGACCCATCTCTGAACAGAGATTTATGCGTCGTGAAAGGAAATTCCAGGAATCCTGCAGGCATAGATGTTAAAAAGAACGCAAAGACGGTTTTTCTTTTCTTTGGTGTTCAAAAACAGGACTATAAAAAAGAAAAAGCTACAGGAAAAGCAATAATATATTTCAGGGACGGAACAAATATCACTGCTGAAGCGATAAAGGTTCTGCCCGCTGATATCACTAATCTGATGCCCTTGAGGACCTGGGACCTCTATATGTATCCGGTGTTTTTTGAAAGTGAAAAAGAGGTGGAGAAAATTTCAGTACAGGATGGAATTCTATTTGCTGCTACAGTGGCTTCAAATGAGGTGCCTGATAAGGTGATTGCTGGAATAAAAGAAAAAATTATAGAATCCGAGATAGCAAAGAAAGAAGAACTCAGCCACCAGGAAAAATTAAAAAAGGGCACAGCGCTTCTTCTTAAAAGTGAATACTCTGCAGCAAATACCTATGAATATACATATCTTTTTGTTGTGGATGATGAATTTGAGATTCCGGAGAATTCCTTTCTTGAATATGATATGTTCATTCCGCTTGACAGCGCGGGTTTCACAGGCGGGGTTGACCTGGTGGGTGGAACCCTTGGGAACCTGAGGGATAAACAGGTATCAGATGATAAGGGAGGAGCACATCCCGGTTCTGCACCAGCAGGCGCAAAAGGAAACTGGTGCCACAGAAAGATTCCACTAAAGGGATTTGCTGGAGAAACTTTTAATAAGGTGGTAATAGCAGTTGATGGTATGGAGCACAAGAAGGGAACATACCGGGCTTTCTTCAAGGATATCCAGATAACTGACGGAAGGGAAAAAATTCTAATTGACCTGTTCACTAATAAAAAAGAAATACCCTGTGAGGTGGGCGTAGCTGAACTCAAGGATATGACAGACTATTCAGTGGAGGTCGTTCCTGTCTCAGAAGTAAAAAATCCAGAACCAAAGACAGAAGTATCTGTTTCTATTAAGGAACCCGAAGGGATAATAAACCCTGACTTCTCATTTGAAAAACAGGGAGAATTCTGGACATTCTGGGGAGAAGCCAGATTCTTTACTGATGAGGCGCACTCCGGAAAGGTCTGCGTTGAACTCTCTATTCCAGATGGTGGACTTGCTCTTGTGATGACAAACTATGCAGGTTCTATGAAGCTGGGCGTAAAACCCTGCAAAATTTACAGGGTTTCTTTCTGGGCAAAGTGCCTTTCAGAGAAAGGCAATATAATGACAAACTTCTATGACAATAACTATGACTTCAAACAGATATCAGTTCCGCTTATAGCTGATGGGGAATGGCACAGGTATGAGGTGGAGGTGCCTGCAGGTGATTTTCCTGTGGCTGAAACCCGGGCGCGCGTTTTTACCTGTATTCCGCCGGTGCTTCCTGGCCTGCGGTTCTGGGTTCTTCAAAAAGCACAGTCTGTTCTCCTTGACGATGTAGAAGTGCGTGAAAAATAGGGACAGACAATATTTTTTCTTATTGCTGAGAGAATTATCTTCCCTGGAGGAATTATGCAAAAAAAGTTATTAATATTACCTGTGAGTTTCATATTTCTTTTGCAATGTCTGCCCCTGAATGCAGAAAAGGTAATTGATGATTTTAGTTCTGAAGAAGTCTGGAGTGATGCCGGGGACGGTGGAGCTGCACCTGAATTCTCCATAAGCAGGGAATATGCACGGGAGAGCAAGAATTCCCTGAAACTTGTTTACAAAAACCCTGCCTGCGGGTGGGGAAATCTGAAAAAAGAAATTACAATGACAGGAAACGAGAAAACTGTGGACTTCTGGCTCTATAAGGAATCTTCTGACCCGGAAGCAGCAATGCATATATGGCTCTTTGAAGAAGATGGAGACGGATGGCTTGCGCAGGTAACAGAAAAGGGAAAGAGTGTTGGAAAGATGGAACAGGGATGGCATCGCATAAGCCTTCCCATTAAAAGATTTAAGTTTGAGCCGCGCGGAAATGGTGAAAAAGACATTTCAAGCGTCAATAAAATTCTATTGGGTTGCAATTTTGGAGATATGGTTGTATATGTGAGCGGATTGAAATTTGATGCGCCCGCCACCACTACTCTGGCGGACAAGCCCGTTCCTGTTGAATCCGGCAAACCTGCTGAAGAGCAGGAAAAGAGGGAGGAAGTTGTGGGGAAGAAAAAAGAAAGAATCATAGGCATTTTTAAAGATAGGGTCCCTGTTTCAGAAAGCAAACATTCAGACCCTGATTATTTTAATGAGATTCTTAAAAAGGCAGGGCTTGCCACAGAATTCCTGAAAGGAGAAGACCTCGCTGACCCCGGAATCCTGAATTCTGACAACATAGAAATACTCATCCTTCCATACGGCTCTTCATTTCCAGCAGAGGCAACTGCGAACCTGAAAAAATATCTTAAGTCTGGCGGAAGTTTCTTTTCCACAGGTGGATATGTTTTTGACAACCTCTATAGCCTTGCAACAGGAAAAGTAGGAGGGAATTTCATAGAAAATCCAGGTTTTGAAGAAGGACTTGATTGCTGGCAGGTTTCAAAGCCTGAAGGGGTCAGGATTGACCGGGATTCAGGCATTAAATATGAAGGAAGGTTTTCTCTTATTTTTGATGTGCCTGACGATATCCAGATTGGCTGGTTTGGGCCCACACAGAAACTTGAAATAGGTGAGGATATAAAGGTGGGAGATGTGCTTAAGGCAACTGTTTTTGTAAAGACGAAAGATGTCCATGATGGAGCAGGAGCGTATATTGCATTCAATTTTTACAGGGAAAATGGAGAGAGAATTACATGGGACCAGTCAGGTGTACTTATTGGAACAAATGACTGGACAGAAATTCAGCTTCTCTCGCGCCAGATTCCTGCAGGGACCTCCTGGATTATTTTCAACCTCCTCCTTTACGGGCACGGCACTGCCTGGTTTGATAGCGTGAAAGTGGAAAGATCTGCACCGGGCTTGAATACTAAAAACGGAAAGGCAGGAGACAGGCTTGAGATTTTATCTGACCAGATTCCTGTTTTTGACGGTGGATACAGGTTTGAAAATGTCGTCTCAGTAAGCTCAAGTCCTGACCAGTTTGTGCTGGACAAAGACATATCTTTCAGTGGAAATTTCTCTGGATTTGGTGCAAGTGCAATGACTTCAACAAACAATGATGCGGTATTTCCTGACACAGGGAGAAGATGGATTTCCCTTTTGACGGGCTATGACAGATACAAACGCAAAAAGGCAACTGCTGGTGCGCTTGTTTACAATTATAAAGGGCCATATAAGGGCTCTGCATGGGCATATTTCGGGATAAACAATGAGGATATTTTTAATCCTCAATCTGCTCAGAAAAAGGCACAGGAAAAAATTATATTGAATGTAATTGAAGCAATGAGGAGAAAGACCTTTCTGCATGACCTTGCCACAAACTATGGCTGCTACAAACAGGGAGAGGAAGTTGAAATAGGCATAAAGGCAACAAACCAGGGCTATGAAAAGCAGGCTGTGAAAATCAATCTGCAGGTTATGGAGTTTCAGAATAACAGGGTGGTTTTTGAAGAAACACAGAGTGCTGTGCTTGAACCCGGGGAATCAGGAAATTACACATTTGTATGGAAAGACAGAAAATTCAATAGCGATTTATACAGGATAAAGGCAATACTTTTTACAGGTGAAAAACCCATAGATGTGATGGAAACCGGCTTTGCGGTCTGGAATGAAGATGTGCTCAAAAATGGCCTGGAGGTGAAGTGGAATGGTCCATATTTCACTGTGCAGGAAAAGCCGTTTTTTGTTTGCGGTTCAAACTACTGTGGCTGCGTCTTTTCATCTCAGAGGGAAAACCCGCTTGTGCTTGAGCAGGATTTCCAGCAGATGCAGGACTATGGCCTTACCACACTGCGCCTGCTCCACTTTGGAGTGCCCGGATACATCCCAAATCTTGCAAAGCCTTCCGAGAAAATCCTGCGTCGTCTGGACGCAATGCTTCAGATAGCACAGAAACACAGGGTTGTAATTCTCCAGACAGCGCACGACTGGCTTGAGGTTGCCCTTTCAGACAGGGACCTGGAAAAGCAGTATGAGTTCGGTAAAATTTTATCAGAGAGATATAAAAATGTTCCTGGAATACGATGGGATATCCAGAATGAGCCATCCTGGAGTTCTTATGCTCCCGGGCCAATTCCTGATATAAATCGTGAGTGGAACGCATTCCTGTTTGAGAGGTATGGTTCTGAAGAGAAATGGAAGGATGCCTGGCAGGACCAGGCAAGTGGAAAATTCGGGAGCTTAAGGTTTGACGCAAAATGCGGCCAGAACTGGGACAATGTGAAGGCATACGATTTAAAACTTTTTAGAATGAGGCTTTTCAGGCGCTGGATTGATACAAATTTCAGAGGACTTACACAATCCAGAAGGTATTATGTGGATGTGAGTGGAGCAGAGGGATGTGACCAGATTTTATGGGACAATGTGGACTGCATGGCAATTCACTTCTATGATTCCTGGCAGGTTTTTCCTGAGCGTTTGAAATATGTGGACCAGAGATTCAGAAATACAGGCTTTGGAGTTGAGGAATTCGGACAGAAGGTTCATCCTGCCTGGGGCGGGTCACACCCGGCAACTCCGAAAACATTCCCGCCTGCAATAGACCACTTCCTTGCTCTGGGACATTACACACTGGGACTGGGCGGATACGGGCTTATGAACTGGGACTGGAAGGATATGGAAGGTTGTATTTTCCCTTGGGGAGTTAATTTTCCCTGTGACCTTGTGCCAAAGCCAACTCTTGTTGCTTTCAGAAATATGAGTCTGCTTTTCAGGAACTTGCAGCCGGTATATGCAGAGCCAGAATTGTATTTTGTAATTCCTGATAGCCACCGTCTTGGAGCAAAGGCACAGAATATTGAACAGGCAATTTTGAATGGTCTGCGGTTCCTGATTGACTGCCACATTGATTTTGGAGTTATAAACGAATTCAATTTAAGTAAACTGCCCGGGAGCGCAAAGGTGCTAATCTATCCGATTCCATTCTGTCCTGATGATACCGCGTACAATTGTGTCAGGGATTTTGTTAAGAATGGTGGAATCCTGTATATCTCAGGTGATATTTCATATGACGAGCTGCGCAGGCGCACAAGGACAAAAAGACTTGAAGAGCTGTGCGGAGTGGAATTTGTGGAAGAGAATTATCCAGATATTGGATACAGCATCTCAAGCAATGCACAGGAGATAGGTGGCAGCGGATTGAACACCTACACTGGATATCCCTGTATAAAGGTAAAGCCGAAAACTGCGAGGGAGTTGAGGGGAAGCAATGGAGTTATTTTTGTGAACAGTCTGGCAGGTGGTTCTACAACTTCCACGGGCGCAAAGGTCTTTTATACAACTGACCCTTATGAACTGCATGCAAGGGGAAACAACCTTTATAAATTTTTTCTGAACTGGGCAGGGATGAAGAGAAATGAAATCTCTCCGGACAATCCAAAGATTCATTTCTTTAAGGTTCCGCTGATGGACGGCGTCTGTTATGTTATGTTCAATGCAGATGGGACAAAAGAATCGCAGGAGATTTCTTTCAGGCACGGGAATACAGATTTCTCAATAACGCTTGGAAAATTCAAGCCAGGGCTTGTTGCTATTACAAATAAGGGAAAAATCCGGGCTCTTGAAACTTCAGGAAAGATAAAGGCAGGGAATGAAGTAATTGCAGACTTTACAGGGCTTGGTATGGCATTTTCTCTGGACAATGAGGATATCCGTTCCAGTTCTGCAATTGTGTTTATGCCGATTCAGGCAGGAAGATTCGCTCTGAAGTGCAGGGAAGGCCTTAGTGCAGAAATTGGAGAGGTTCGCTCTGGCAGATGGCAGACTTATGAAAATATTGGTGCTATTTATGGCACGGTGGCTGCAGGGCTTCAGCCTGCGCTATCTATTTCTCCAGACCAGACCGACTGCCACTTCCTTCTCTGCCCTGAGTCCGAAAGAGCCAGATGTCGCCAGGAGCTTGAGGAGTTTGTGGCGCTCCCAAATAAATGATGAATTGTATCTGAGGATGAAATATGTTTAATTTAGCAAACATTGATTCCGAAGAAGACCTTAAGGAATTATTCATTGAGGATTGGAACTGGGAAAACCCCAGGAATCCATTATTACCTATAGATTTTCCAGAGGATTTAAAGAGTAAAATCGGCGACTGCAGGATACTCGCAGAGAAATTGGCTTATAAGATTTATCTTTTCACTCTCAAGGGGTTAGACTTGTCTGAAAGAGAAATGAAATCCCTTCAGAGAAAAATTCTTGCAATTTCAGAAACAAAAAGATTGATTGACAATGGCATTTTCATTTTTTCTTACGATAGTTTTAAATATATTGATTTTGTGCAGGCAGAAAAGGTTGGCCAGAAAATAAAAATAAAAAGGTTTGCAATAACGCCTGACAATAGAAATAAACTAAGAACTCCGCAGGAACAGTTGCAAAACCTGAACCTAACTGGTATTCAAATAGAGCCTGCTTTAATAAGGGAACGGATAGAAGAGGCATTTAAGGTTGAGGTAATAACCGAGAAATTCTATGACGGCTATATTGCAGTTTTTGAAGATATTAAAAAGTCCCTGCAGAAGGAAAGAGCGGAAGAGGTTGAAGATAAGGAGAAGAAACTGAAGGATTTTATACATCAAGTTTTAAACAGGATGATGTTTATTTACTTTGTTCAAAAGCGTGGTTGTTTTGCAAACGATAAAAATTTCCTCGCAAACTTCTGGGATGTATATAAGAATAAGTTTAAAGGAGATGACAAATTCCATAAGGAATGGTTGAATGTCTTATTTTTTGAAGCACTCTGCAAACAATCCTGGCTTTATAAAAACAGGGATTACCTCGGAAACCTAAATGAAGTTTTAAAGGATGCACCATATCTCAATGGCGGGCTTTTTGAGGAAAATGAACTGGATCGCATCGGCTGGGAGATTCCAGATGAATTGTTTGATGAAGTTTTTGAATTCTTTGAGGGTTATAATTTCACTGTTGAAGAGTCGACTCCGCTTGAAATTGACATAGAAATTAACCCGGAAATGCTGGGCAATATATATGAACTCCTGGTAAATGTAGAGGAAAAGGAAGAGCAGGCAAAAGCAGGTATATTCTATACTCCCAAAACAGAGATTGAATTGATGTTTAGAAGGTCTCTGGTGGAATTCCTTTTTAATAAGACAGGGATTTCAAAAGAAAAGATTTATCGTTTTGTTTTTATTGATGAGGAAACAAAACCTGAAGGCATTTTTCCTAAAAACGAAGCTGCTGCCATTCTGAAGGAGCTGGATGAGATTCTTGTTCTTGACCCTGCTTGCGGTTCAGGTCATTATCTTGTAGTTATGTCGCAGATTCTATATCAATTAAAAGAAATCCTGTGGAAAATTACAGGAGAGAAGCACCTTGACAAATATGATGAAAAGAAAAAAATTATTGAGCACAACATATATGGCAATGATATCAAAAAATGGGCGGTTCAGGTTGCTAAACTACGGCTCTGGCTTGATTTGTTTGTAGATGCTGATCTGAAACAGTTAAGATCTCAAAGGGAGCCCATTCTTCCAAATTTAAACTTTAAAATTAGGTACGGAGATAGTTTATTGCAGAGAATAGGAAATGAGATTGTTAATATAAGAAGAACAAAAAATCTTTTTCACAGTTCAGGAAAGACCGAGCAATTAAAAAATCTTATTTCAAAAAAACAGTATGTATATGAATCAGGTAGCGTCAAGGATTTTGAATTGACTCTTAAATCAGAGAAAGACCTACTTATCAATACGATTTCTAATGAGGTAATAAAACTCCAGAAAGAAATACAAAGGGTAAATACAGAACTGGCAAGAGGCACCGGATTTCAGGATGATTTATATATTAAAAAGGCAGAGCAAAAACTTCTTTTTGAAGAAGAATTGAAAAAGGAAAAGGCGTCTCTGGAAAAGGAACTGGAACAGATTAAAAAATATAGAGAAGAATTGGCTAAGTTAAAAGAACCACCTATGATATGGGACCTGGCATTTGCTGAGGTGTTTATGATGAAGAATGGTTTTGACATTATCATTGCCAATCCCCCCTATGTTCGTCAGGAGGAGATAAGCGACCTGGATGGATTTTATTCAAAGAGTGAATATAAGGAGAAATTGATAGAACAAATAATAAGCGACTGGCAATATGGATACTCAGGCGAAAAGCTGCTCTCAGGCCCTATTAATATTGACAGAAAATCTGACCTCTATGTCTATTTTTATCTGAAGGGATTAAAGTTGTTGAATGAAAATGGTGTTCTCTGCTATATTTCTTCAAATTCCTGGCTGGATGTAGGATATGGAAAGGACTTGCAGGAAATACTACTCAAAAGAGTGCCTGTAATTGCAATTTATGACAATCAGGCAAAAAGAAGTTTTGCTCATGCAGATGTAAATACGATTATCGCATTGATGCGTGCTCCTAAATTCAAAGAGGATGACGAAGAAATAAAGAAGAACAATGTTAGATTTATTATGTTTAAAAAGCCATTTGAAGAAATAGTCTCAGCACAGAACTTTGTTGAGCTTGAGAAGGACAAGGGCTTAAAGGAATTTCCTGAAGGAAAAAGAATGGAAACAGAAGATTTACGGCTACATACAGTAAACGAGAATGCACTTTTTGAATGGGGTAAAAACAAAGAGACAAATAAATACGAAGGTAACAAATGGGGAGGCAAATATATGCGTGCCCCTGAAATCTACTGGAAAATTCTGGAAAAAGGAAAGGGCAAACTTGTCCGGCTTGGCGATATCGCCGAAGTTCGCCGTGGGTTTACTACTGGCGCCAACGAATTTTTTTATCTTGAAGACATCACCGAAAATTGTAGCGGTGCGATTCATCACACATCTAAATCTGTCCCTAATCTCCGCTACTGCCGCAACGGCGCTGGCTGGGAGGGCTGGATTGAAGAAGAATTTTTGAAACCAGTAATAAAATCTCCTCGCGAATGCAAATCCATAATTATAAATCCAAAAGATTTAAAATATAAAATTTTGATGTGCCAAAAAGAAAAGAAGGAACTTAAAGGAACCCATATCTTAAAATATATTGAATGGGGGGAGAAACAGGAATATCATAAAAATCTTACATGTAATGTTCGCAATAAATGGTATGAGCTGAATATCCGAGAAAAAAGTGCTGTTTTACTTGTGCCAATAATAAACGAGAATATGCGTGCTGTAGTGAATGGTAAAAACAAAGAGAATCTTGTTTATAATAGCGATGTGGTCCTCGATATTTTATTTAAGGATAATAAATTACTTTTATGTTTTATTTTAAATAGCACCTTAACTCACTTTTTTGCAGAATTAGAAGGTAGGACTGCGCTAGGCGAAGGTGCTTTAAAATTACAGATATATGAAGCTTCAAGATTATATTTAATTAATCCAATGTTGTTATTATTAGCTAATCATTTACTATTAGAAAAATTAGAGAAAATTTTTAATATTATTGCATCAAGAGAAATCAAATCTATTTTTGAAGAATTAGGAATTGATGAAAATAAGCCAATTCGCAAGCAACAACCCAATCCTTTACCTGACCGCAAACAACTTGACGATATTGTTTTTGATATCCTTGGCTTAACCGAAGAGGAACGCCGAGAGGTCTACTGGTCAGTCTGCGAACTAGTTCAAAACCGTCTCGCAAAAGCCAGGAGTGTGTAGTGCAGTTTCATTCAGGGGAAGATATTTAATGGCAAAATTTTATTTCTTTTTGGACGAAACTGGCGACCATGGTCTTACCTATGTAGATAAAAATTTTCCTTTATTTCTTTTGTGCGGATGTCTTTTCAGTGAAAATGATTTAAGTGAGATAGAGGGAAAAATAAACTGCTTTAAGAATAAATATTTTAAAACTACTTCTGTCATTTTACATTCACGAGAGATAAGAAAATGTGAAGGGGCTTTTCAGATTTTATTTAATTTAGAATTAAAAAAGAATTTCTACGATGATTTAAATCTAATATTGGGAGAGGCAAAATATACAATTATTGCTTCCGGGATTAACAAGGAAGAATATATTAAAAAATATGGAAAAGGGGCAAAAGACCCTTATTTAATTTCATTGTCTTTCATAATTGAACGGTTAATTTTTTACTTGGATACATTCAACAAGGGGGCAATCGCAGAAATTAAATTGGAAATAAGGGGAAGAAAGGAAGACAAGATGCTTGCTGCACATCTTAATATGATAATGGATAGAGGTACTTATTACATTTCGCCTGAAAGATTAAAAGAAAAAATAAAAGGTTTTGAGTTTTTTGCCAAAAGAGAAAATATTTTAGGATTACAAATTGCAGATTTGACCGCATATCCTCTGGCAAGGCATATATTGAGGCCAGAAGAACCGTATATTCCTTTTAAAATTATAGAGAAAAAAATATATTGTGATAAAAATGGAAAATATGATGGATGGGGTTTAAAAATATTTCCATAAAAGTAAAAAGCCTCTCTTTTTGGAGAGGCCCTTTACCGACCGGGAGACACCCCGATCCTTCATCACTTATTATAATATATCATATTTTAGATAAAAAGTCAAGTTTTTGCGATGATTTATTGAAAAAGAGCGTACCCTGCAACTATTCGTGCCAAGACTATTGTCAACCGATGGGTGAAAACATCTTAGACAATTTGTATAGGTCCTACAATTTTATATTATATCACTTTTTTGGTTAAAAGTCAAGTCAGTATTTTTTTAAATGAGGTTATATGTCTCACGACATTATTGACAATTCATCTATAAAATTAGTTAATGTTTTAAAGGAAAAACTGCTTGTTTCCAGGCGGGCAAAATTTGCCATTGGCTGGCTCTTCTTAAATGGTTTTAGGGAACTCAAGGACGAGATTGAGAACTTAGAGAAATTGGAGATAATAGCCGGCACAAGGACAAACAGGCAGACAGCAGAGGCAATGCTTCTTGAAAAGAGGTGGGAAAAGGCAGTTTCAGATACACTTGAAAGAATGAAGTATTTATCCGAAGATGAAAGGCAGAAAATCTTAGACGAGGAATTCAGGGGATTAGTTAACGATTTAAGTTATATTGAACCCACAAAAGAGAACATTGAGTTCCTGCAATGGTTTTTAGAGAAGTTGCGAGAAGGCAAAATAGAAATAAGGATATATTATAAGGAACCGCTACATGCGAAGATTTACCTTTTTGAATATAAGGACCAAAGACATGGGTTGGGAGAAGCAATCGTTGGTTCAAGCAATTTTTCAGTCAGTGGATTTAGTTTAAATACAGAATTGAATGTAAGAGTTCTGGGAGACGATAATTATAAGAAATTATCAGAATGGTTTGACACAAGATGGAAGGAAAGTGAGAAATCTGAATTTACGACACTTGCAGGCATGGCGATTGAAAAATCTTGGGCATTCACTACAGAAGCCACGCCTTTCAGGATTTATCTGAAGGTTCTGCATGAAATCTTTAGTTATAAGGAAGAAGAACCGGTTATTGACCTTGAAACAGAACTTTATAGATTCCAGAAAGATGCAGTCATAGACGCTTACAAAAGACTTAAAAGATTTGGTGGTGTTTTTGTATCTGATGTGCCAGGGCTTGGTAAAACCTATATTGGTTCAGCACTTCTTTCTCATTTAGAAAGCGAGGGCAAAACTGCAATAGTCATTGTACCGCCAAGACTTATGGAATACTGGAAAGAAATCCTCTCTGAGTTTGGGGTAGCAAGAGCAAAGGTATTTTCTTCAGGCAAATTAAGCGAAATTCTTGATAGCGAAAAGTACCTTAAGAGGAAAGTTGTTCTGGTAGATGAATCGCACCACTTTCGCAATCCCGATACACAGAGATATCAAGATTTAGTTGAAATCTGCGAGGGAAAAGAAGTAATTCTGTTGAGTGCAACCCCGCAGAACTTAAGCATCTGGGATATTTACTGGCAGTTAAAACTTTTCACGCCCTATGAGGCAAATCACAATTTCAGAACCTGTCCTATTGAGTTGAAAGAATATTTTAAATGCTGCGCAAATGGTAAGGCAAATATTGAAGATTTGATAAGCGAGATATTTGTCAGGAGAACAAGAAGTGATATCCGCGAAAACTACCCGGATGAGAAGATTTATTTTCCTAAAAGGGAAGGTCCATTCAGAATAGACTACTCTATTGATAAGGTATATAAGGGTGGATTGTATGAAAAAATAAGAGAATTGATTCTCAGATTGACTTATGCGAGATATAATTTGGGTATATATGTTAAACCTGGCGAATTTGACCCTGATGAATTACAAAGGTTGAAAGTTGCATGGGAAAACCTCCAGAGATTGGTAAGAATGAATCTATATAGAAGACTGGAGAGTAGCGTTCAAGCACTTAAAGATACGCTGCAAAATCACATAAGAACAATTGGTTATTTTTACAAGATTTTGGTTGAGGAAAACAAAATTTTCGTTGGAGACATTGAGGACATAGAAAAAGCCATAGAATTATTGAAGAATGAAGATATAGAAGAAATAAATTTTGAAGAAGGTATAGAGGATAAATTCTATGATGCTAATAAATTTTATGTTGAGAGGTTAAAAAAGGACTTAAAATTAGATGAAAGCACTTTTAACGAAATGTATAACCTCGTGAAGGATATTCTGCCCGAAGATGATGAAAAACTGCAGAGGCTGATTGAAATCCTGAATGAAGATAGGGTTAAGGGGAAGAAGATAATCATATTCAGTGCATTTGAGTCAACGGTGAGGTATATTTATGACAATTTAAAACCCAAATTTGAAAAGGTGGATTTTGTTTATGGGGGCAAGGAACTTCTCACAAAAATAAAGAGATTTGCTCCGAAAGCCAATAAAGCAAAGATAAAACCAGAGGAGGAGATAAAAATATTTGTAGCAACAGAGGTGTTATCTGAAGGATTGAACCTGCAGGATGGTGAGGTGGTAATAAACTATGAACTGCACTGGAATCCTGTGAGAATAATCCAGAGAATCGGTAGAATTGACAGGATAGGCAGTGAAAACGATAAAATCTATGTTTATAACTTTTTCCCTGAAATAGAAGCAGAGGCAGAGATTGGGATAGAGTCCAAGGTAAATAGGAGGATTGATGAAATCATCAAGAATTTTGGATACGATGAAAAGACAATTCGCCTTGATGAGCCGACCGTAAGAAAGAAGTTGTTTGAAATTTATACTGAAAGGCCAGAGGGCATAGAAGAGGTTGAGGAAAGATCAACTGCAAAATATTTTGAATCTGAATTTCAAAAACTGCTTAAAAATTTTCCGGAAGAATATAAAAAAGCCATTGAACTTCCTGCTCTGGTGAATGTCGCCCGCAGCCATAAAGAGAAGGATATTGTTGTTTTTTGCAGAGCAGATGACTATTATCGTTTAAGAATGATAAATTTGAATGGAGAGGTCATAAATTCAGATGATTGGGATATTTTGAAAGTCCTACAATGCAAGCCAGGAGAAAAAGGTGAGAAGTTCAATCAAGACTATTTTGAAATTATTGAAAAGGTAAAGAATGAATTTGAGGTAGAAGCGAACAAAAGGGAAAGAGATAAGGAAAATATTATTGATCCGGTAAAAAAGGAATTTGGGAGATTGATTGACTGGTTAAAACGAAAAGAAAGTAAAGAAATTAAAGCAAGATTTGACAAACTATTTGATTTTGTTAATGAAAAGCAATTGAATTATGCCCAGGGCAAATTTTTAAGAGGTTTGGTAAGAGTTTATAAAAAGAAATTCGGTCTTAAAAAAATAGAAATTTTAGAAAAGTTGGAAGGCGAAATCCATAAAGAATTAGAGGATGCTTTAAATGCCGTAAAGCCTGAGATTAAGCAGAAATACGCTCAGGTGATTATTGCTGAAGAACTGAGATAAAAGGAGGAGGGATGGGAAAGAGAATTCTGGTTGTGGCAATGGTTTTGCTTTTGCCCGTAGGGGCAAGGGGAGGAGAAGTGATAACGAATGGAAAGGTAAGTGTAGAGTCAGTGGAAGGAAAGAAGGGGATTGCAGGGTTTAATGTTTTTGTTGAAGGAAAGCTCCTGTGCCCTGTGCGGTTCAGTTCCCAGGAAGGGATAGTTGCAAAGAGTGTGAAGAAGGATGGGAATATCCTGAGTTTTACTGATTTTTCAGGACAGGGAGTGGTATTCAGAAAGGGTTCGTACATAAAGGTTGAGGTGAAAACAGGGCATCCCTATCCAGAGATTTCATTCAGACTTGAGATTGAGAGGTTTGACGAGAACGGGTGGGGAATGACCTTCGGAAATTCTCCATTTCATTTTCTGATATTGAAGCAGGAGAATGCTGAGGCAGTTCATCACCGCGGATGGCTTGTTGCAACCCCGATTCTTGACCCGTATCCATTAAAAGTAGGAAGGCAGGGAATTGTGGCAAGTAAGTGGTCAAGGGATTGGATGTGGGCTCCACCTTTTGGTGCCTGCCCCCTTCCTGTTGCAGGATTGTGGACACCAAAGGAAAAGAAGTATGTTGCATTTGACTTCACCTCTGCACGGCTTACAGACCACAGTGAAAAATATGTGGCTTCCTCATACTGCTGGCAGTCAGGCGGTGACAAGAATTTTATAACACTCGTCTATCCTTACGCAAAAAATTATATAATGGCAGTGAGATATCCAAAAGGCGGGGATGTAATTTCCTCTCACTGTGAACTGATTTACAATACCGGGCTTCCTTACTGGAAGGACCCCAACACTTTTTATTTTGAATACATCTGGTCACGATATAGAGACCTGCTTCCTGCCTCTCCAGTACTGAATGACCTTTCCTATATTCCCGGAGAATTTCAAATACGCACTTTTCCAATGCCAGGAGGAGTTGGGCTCACCTACAGGGTTCCTGCAAAAGATGGATGGGAGAGTAATTTTATGGAGGAAGGAACAGTTGTTCCTGTGGGAGATGTCTGGACTTTTCCCAGCGTGGATTTTGCTTATCTACTTGCAGGCGGAAATCCCAGCGATAAACAGATTAAAGGAATAAAAAGCCAGCTTGACTATATGGAAGGAAAGGTGAAGAAATTTGTGGTTGAGGGAGATAACTGCGCCTACTGGGAGAAGCCGGTTGAGGGACCGCCAAAACTCAGGTATGCAGGAGATGTGACCACCCTGCGGGAAGTTCATGGCTGGACAACAGCACAGGTATTTTTAGATGTATACAGGAATGAAAAAAATACAATGCCCGAGGAACAGAAAAAGAGATATCTTGAGATTGTAGATGGAGTGCTGAACTGGACGAAATACAACATCTGCACGCGCAACGACATCTCAGACGTGCCTGAGGCTATGTTTACAATTGGAGAACCCGGAGTTTCCTTCTGCCTGGATTATTACTACACATTCAGGGATGACCCTGAGCGAAAGAAAAACGCAGAACTCGCTTATGATATGGCAAGGAACCTGATGTACAGGTATCTGACAATTTTCATCGCTGATACAGATGAGGAGGATAACATTGAAGGCACATTTCTGATTGAGCCGAATTCAGGCCAGCCCTGGACAGGTGCTGCGTGCGCGAATGAGTGCTGTTCAATTCCTACAGAAATGATTGATTTATATGTTGCAACAGGAGACCCACTCCTGAAATATTTTATACGCGGAATGCTTGAGAGATGGTCTCTTCTGTACCAGGATATCCTGTATCCTTCAATCAAAAAGTCAAAAGGGAAATTTGCTGAGTGCTATGGACTGTTTGATGAGTGCGCAATAGGTGGAAGGGGAAAGAGGGCAACATACGGGGGTTTTGGCAGTTATAACCTTGTAGCATTTCCTCCAGGAAATGCACGTGCGAGAATTGTATGCGGAGAGAAGGCAGCGATTGTTTTTAACAAGGAAGGAATGCACACAGATATTTCTGATTATCGCAGCTCAAAGAATGGAGAGAATTTTTCATTCAGGGTGAATTCAAGCCTGAAAGAGCCATTTGAGATAGCGGTATCCTACCAGTGGCCCTATCCCAATCTGATGGAGAAGGACATATTTATAAAAAGAAAGGGTGAATTGAGAAAACTTAGCACAGAAGGGGATACTGCAGAGGTAAAGAGGACAAGGCGTGCATTCTGGTGCGTTCAGATTTCAGGGGTTCAGGATGGAGATGTGGTGGCAATAGGAAAACTGGACGAAAGTCTACCGGTGCTAAAATGTGAGTCCATAAAATCCTGGTCCCTGAAACCAAGGGATTTTGAAGGGGAGGGTTTTAAGATTGTGGATATTGCCAGGTTCTGCAATGAGGCACCCAGTTTTAACTGGGATGAGAATTCTTCCTATGCCCCTTATCTTGCAGGAGAACACTATTGCTTCAGAGTTCCTTATTTCTTAATTCCACCTGTCCTGAATAACGGTAAGACCTGTGTTTCAAGTGGAGAGGTGGCATTGAATCTTTCTGCTCCATACATTTTCTTTTTTGTAAGCGAACTGAAGGACAGTTCAAGACTTACAGTTAACTACGAGGATGGAACCAGTGAGCCCGTTTCATTCAAGGGAAAGTATCTTGCCTGGCAGGGATGGCCACCACTTTTTAAATGCAGGATTGATATTCTGCCCTATCAGTGCAAGTCAAAGGTAATAAAATCGGTTAGCGTTGAAAATATGTGGGTTTGGGCAATTACTGCATCAACTCCAGCAGGTGCTTCACAGGCAGAATGGGCGGTGCAGAAGATTTCAGGAATATTGAAGGCAGAATTTGAGGAAAAGGAGAGAGAAAGGAAGCGTGAAGAAAGTCTGAAGAGCGGTTATGCCCTATGTCTGAAATCTGACTATGCTAATGCAAATTCATACGAGTTCACCTATATGTATGTGACTGATGAGGAACAGGAAATTCCTGAAAATTCCTTTCTTGAATACGATATCCTTATTCCAAAGGAGAGTGCAGGATTAAATGGGGCATGCGAGCTCACAGGTGGAACAGTGGGAAATATCAGGGACAAGATTGGTGGTGCTCATCCCGGTCAGGCAATTAATGAGAATCAGAAGGGTAAATGGGTTCACAGGAAGGTGGACCTTTCTGAAGTTGCAGGACAGACCTTTCAATACACTACCATTGCAGTGGATGGAACAAGCCATAAGGCAGGTACTTACATCGCTTATTACAAGAACATTTTTATAACTGATGGCAAGGACAGGATTCTTATAAAACTATACAACAATGAAGATAGAATCCCCTGTGGCGAGGCAGGTATTGCTCCAAATGGTGGAGTGAAGGAGATGAGCAATTTCAGCGTTGAAGCAGTAAAACCATAATGGGGTCAGGTCTTGACATTTCACACATCTTCCCCTGGCAGCGAAAATAACAGGGGTCAGGTTCTGAAATTTTATAAAAGGATTGCACAAAAATGGATGCTATTTCTGCCTTCAGGTAAATAGGGCAGAAGGTAGTCAGGGGCGATTTAAGGCGGTAATACCGGATGGGGAGGAACCTGTGCCAAGATTTATATTATCTCTTTTCATAGTTATTCTTTTATTCCCGGGTTCTGCAATTTCTGCTGAAAAAGGAGGGAACGTGCTTACTACTCGTGAAGGCGAGCCGATAATCTGTGCATATTTCTTCGGGCACTGGTGGGAGCCCTGGAAATCAAATGACGACGCAATTCGCAGGGACCTGCAGCTGCTTAAGAAGATGGGATTCAATACAATCCTTGTTGACCATGAGTGGTCCCAGATGAAAGACAGGAACTGGTACTGGCTTGACAGGGAGCATAAACTTGCAAAGGAATCAGGCCTGTATATAGTTCCCTGGCTTGAGGCGAAATGCGGTGCTGATATCAGCGATCCAGCCCGACTCTCTTCTGCAAAGAAGATGTATGGAGTAAAAATTCCAAGGGCAATGACCCAGTCAGGAAAGAAGGCACAGATTCTCTGTTACAGCCCTGAGTTCAAATCATATATGGTTCAATGGGTTTCAAGCTATATTGACAGGTATCTTGGAACTGATACAGGGAACCTTCTGATGGTTAAAAAGGGTGGTAAGAGTCATCCTGTGATTTCACTTTGCGTGGAAGCAGGCTGGAACATGGTTTCATTTGACACACAGACAAACGAACTTTTCAGAGAATGGGTCAAGAAAAAATATAAGGATATCAGTTCAGTTAACTCTGCATGGGGAACTGATTACAGGGATTTCAGGGATATTGACCCGCTCAACAGGGAAATATTTGACTACTCTAATATGAGAAGGTTCAGCCAGCCTGCTGCGGTTGAAGACCACATTCTTTTCAGAGCAGAACTCTGCAACAGTGCTTTTGCCCGGATAAAAGAAGAATTGCTGAAAAAATATCCTGATATGCTCTTCCTGGCAGAGCTGCCATACCAGTTTGAGTGTGAGTCAAGGTGCGGGGATGCTGTAGTATACAAATGGCAGTATGCAGCACTTCCAGAAATGGTTGCATATGCAGATATCCTTCTTATCCGCTCAACAGGCGATATGACGGATGAAGAACTGGAGGCATTGAGGGAATTCGGAAAGAAGTATAAAATAGATCTTATTTTAACCCACAGGACTCATACGCATGTAAATCCTTCTCAATTCAGCAATTATGAAGACATAGCAAAAAACGCTTTTGAATACGCAAGCGGTCTGGGTATTTATTCCTGGAATGAAATGGTGGACTGCCATGTTGCTGTAAACGCTGAGGGAATTGGAGCAGTGCCATTCAGGGTTGATGAGGAAAAAAGCTCTGAAATGATAAGCAACATAGAAAAACTCAACAGAGAATATTTAAGACTTTTCAAAAAATAACTGGGGGTCAGGTCTTGACATTTCACACATCTCTTCCTAAAAATTTTGGATGTATCTCCATTTTTAGTCTTCTGGTTCTTGTCTTTCATCTTTCCTTTTTCATCTGTTTTGCTGAGGAGCCACCGGAGATGGTCTGGCAGAGGAGATATTATAAACCAAGTGGTGCATTTGATAGCTATGGGGTTGCTGTTGACTCCCGGGGCAATGTATATGTTTCAGGATATGCGTCCACGGGCTCCAACAACGATTTTCTGCTCCTTAAATATAACTCAAGTGGAGACACGGCCTGGATTAAAAAATATGATTGCGGAATAGGCGATTTTGGCATGGGCATTGCAGTGGACCATGCGGGATATATCTATATGACAGGACAGTCCTGGAATGGTGCAAACTGGGATTTTCTTACCTTTAAGTGCAATGCTTCAGGCGAGACGCTCTGGCAGATGAGGTATGACGGTGGTAGTGGCGATGGAGGATTTGGTATTGCAGTTGAGCGTGCAGCAGGAGAGTCAGGAAATGTGTATGTATCAGGTACTTCAACTGCTGATGACTTCGGGGATTATTTTCTTATTAAGTACGATGCTTCAGGCAATACAGTATGGTGCAGGAGATATGACAGGAGTATCTGGGACCATGGATACGGTGTTGCAGTGGATGGGTGTGGAAATGTCTGTATGACCGGATATACACTGGGTACAAACATTCGCGACTATCTCACTGTAAAATATGACTCAAGTGGCAATACAGTATGGGAGAGAATTTATGACAGTGGACATGATGATGCCAGTATAGGAATTGCAGTTGATTCTTCAAACAGTGTTTATGTGACAGGGCAGTCCTGGAATGGTGTAAACTGGGATTACCTCACTGTTAAATATAATTCAAATGGAGATACAATCTGGGTAAAAAGATATGACCGCGGAGAGACAGATCTTGGCTATGCCATTGCTGTTGATAGCTATAATAATATCTATGTGACAGGACAATCCTGGAATGGTACAAGCTATGATTTCCTCACCATTAAATATAATTCAAGCGGAGATGTGCTCTGGGTGAAATCATACGACGGGGGAGAGACCGACGGTGGCTATGCAATTGCAGTAGACCCTATGGGATATGTCTATGTCACAGGACAATCCTGGAATGGCGTAAACTACGAGTACCTTACTATCAAATATCTTCAGCACCTGACTCCAGGAGTGGTCCCATCTGGTATTGCAGGAGAAGTGAGAATTGGTTCCACTGGTGGAAAGGGAATTGTATATGCAGAAAAGGGCGAGCAGGCAGTTATCTCGTTCAAGCCTGCTTCAGCAGGGAAAGTCAGTGTGCGAATCTATACATTGAATGGTTTGAAAGTCTGGGAAAGAGAATATGATTCTCCGGGTCCGGATGACCTCCATAACTTTATATTGTGGGATTGCAATAACATTGAAGGTGGCAATGCCTGTTCTGGAACATACCTTGTTTATGTAGAAGGGCCCGGAATTAAAGCTGTAAAAAAGGTATTAATAATGCGTTAGAAAAACAATTCTTAAGAGAAGGGGGATGTTTACAATATGATTGATAGCAGGAGAAAAAAATCAAAATCTGGCCACCACAAAACTGATTTCACCATTGATGTAGTGGTGGCAGGACATATATGTTTTGATGTGATACCCAAATTTCCCAAAACAGGCGCAAGGACACTGGGCGAGATATTCATTCCGGGGAAGCTTGTAAATGTGGAGGAGGTTGCAACTTCAACAGGTGGACCTGTCTCAAATACAGGGCTGGGACTTCACAAACTTGGAGCAAAGGTTGAGCTGATGGGAAAGGTTGGAGATGATTTCTTTGGCAGGGCGATTATGGACAGATTGAGAGAGGCGCTTGGTGGCCAGGTTCCTGCAGGTATGCATATTGTTCCCGGCGAGCAGAGTTCATACACACTTGCACTTGCTCCACCCGGTATAGACAGGATATTCCTGCACAATCCAGGTGCAAACAATACATTTGGACTTGAGGATATAAATTTTGAAATTGTGAAGAAGGCAAGGATATTCCATCTGGGTTATCCTCCCCTCATGCGGCGGCTTTATGAGAATGATGGGCGGGAGCTCGCAAGGATATTTAAAAAAGCAAAAGATACGGGTGTTACAACATCCCTTGATGTTTCACTTCCTGACCCTGCAAGTCCATCGGGAAAGGTGAACTGGGATAAAATTTTAAGGAACACACTTCCCTGTGTGGATATTTTTTTGCCCAGCATTGAAGAGGCATCCTTCATGCTTGAGAAAGATAAGTTTTTAAAATTGCGCAGTCAGGCGAAGGGGAAGGAATTGCTTGAATTTTTTGACGGAGAAGATGCCTCCAGAATGTCTGAAAAACTTCTTTCATACGGGGCAAAGATTGTGAGTTTGAAGAGTGGATACCGTGGATTTTACCTGCGCACAGCAACTAAAAAAGAGCTTGAAAAGATGGGCTGGACAAAGCCCGCTGATTTAGATAACTGGGCAAACCGGGAACTGTGGGAGCCCAGTTATCATGTGGAGGAAGTAGCAAGTGCAACAGGAGCAGGGGATTCTGCAATTGCAGGATTTTTATGTGCGTATCTCCATGGAAAGAGTATTGAGGAGAGCCTGAAATATGCCTGTGCTGTTGGAGCGCAGAATGTGCGGGTGCTGGATGCTATTAGCGGCATAAAATCCTGGGAGGAAACTACCCGGCAGGTTGAATCAAATCCAGCAAAAAACAAATTAGAGATAAAGACTCCGGGCTGGTATTATGACAGAAAGGAAAGAACGTGGCATGGTCCTGGCGATGGTTAAATGGGTTCAGGACCTTATTCTGTATTGTCCAAGGAGGGAAAAACACAATGAGAGACTGGCATGAACTGGAAAGGAATCTTGCAGGACTCATCAATGAAATGAGAGGGGCTCAGGGGCTGGGAGTCTGGAAATACAGGGAGAATCCCGAGGAAGGTGTGGAAGGGAAGGACTTTGACCATTCAGGCTGGGCTGATTACAGAGGAAAGTGGTGGAATCCTCTTACAACAGTGGTTTGTTTTCGGACGCGAAGGCATATCCCTGTTGAAATGTTTGGAATTGATTTGAAAGGTTCCAGCGTAAATGGAAGTTTCTATTCTCCAAACGGGGCTGAAGTCTTTATAAACGGCAAAAAAGTTGCACAGACAGATTGGTTGATAGATTTAATATTTCCTGTTGTTGAGAAAATAACAGAAAGCCAGGAAATTACATTAGTGATAAAAACACTGAAGGGCAATGGATGGGGAAGTGTTTATTATGGATCCAGGCTATTTTTTGAGAAGGTGGAAGATAGAATTTTCAGGATGGAACTTGTGCTCAACATAATGAGGCTTGCTGCTGCACTTGGAGAATGGAAAGGAAAGAGATATGAGAAAATGCTGGAAAGGGCAATTTCTTTAGTTGATGTAAAAGCCCTCAATGCCAAGAATGCCGAGGAGCTTCTTCCATCACTTGAGAAGGCCAGGCAGGCACTTTCCGGAATTTCAAAGGAAGCGAAGAAATTAAAAATCCATCTTGTGGGCCATGCGCACATTGATATGAACTGGCTCTGGACCTGGCCTTCAACCCTGAATACTGCAAAGGGAACTTTTACCACCGTCAATAAACTTATGGATGAAATTCCGGATTTTAAATTTTCACAGAGCCAGGCAGGTTTATATGAGGGAATTGAGCAGAACTTCCCTGAAATTTTTGAAATGATTAAAAGAAGGGTGAAACAGGGAAAATGGGATGTGACCGCTTCCACATGGGTGGAAGGTGATTTAAACACCGCCTCAGGAGAAGCACTTGTGCGTCAGACCCTCTATGCCAAAAAATATATAAAGGAAAAGTTTGGCGTGGAACCCAGGATTTGCTGGTGTCCTGATACTTTTGGTCATCCCTGGACCTATCCACAGATTCTGAAGAAAAGCGGCATTGACTTCTATTACGGGCACAGGTGCAGACCCCTGAAGGAATATCCGCTTTTCTGGTGGGAAGCTCCTGATGGTTCAAGGGTTCTGGCATTTATAGCAGGGGAGACATATAACAACCAGATAAGGGCTGAGCTCTGCAACGCCTTAATAAACCATAAGAGGAAGACAGGTCTGAATCATTATCTTGTTTGCTATGGTATTGGAGACCACGGAGGGGGACCTACACGAAGGGATGTGGAAAGGGTGAAAAGGCTCCAGCAGATAAAGGAATTTCCTGCCATGGTTTTTGATTCAGCAGATGGATATTTCAAAGAAGTGCTTAAAGAGAAAAAGAACTTTCCTGTGGTAAAAAGAGAATTGAATTTTACATTTGAAGGTTGCTATACTAATCATGGCGACATTAAAATGTATAATCGCACAGGTGAAAATTTGCTTCCTGTTGCAGAGGTATTATGTGTACTGGGAGAACAGTCTGGCGCAGGATATCCAGGGAATGAACTTGAAAGGGCATGGCATAATACGCTTTTCAGTCAGTTCCATGATATCTTATGTGGTTGTGCAATACATGATTCCTATGGAGATGGAGACCACCATGCAAGGGAGATGTTTAGCGAGGTGATGGCTATAACATGGAGGGAAATAGAAAAGGCTATGGCAGAGATTACTTCCAGGATTCTATTCAGAGGAAAGGGAAAACCAGTGGTTGTCTTCAATCCACATTCCTGGGAGAGGACAGATATTGTCATAGTGAAAATAGAAGGCAATAAGAATGTGTGTGTCTGCAATGAGAAGGGAGAGTGTATTCCTTCGCAGATAAGTGGAGAAGATGTTGTATTTACAGCAACAGTACCCCCGCTGGGCTATCGCACATATTATATTTCTTCTGATAAGGATATATCCTTTGAGCCGATGACTGCTTCTGAAGATGAGCATTTGATTACGGCAGAAAATCGTTTTTACATCCTGAAAATTAGAAAGAACTCAGGCGGGGTGCACAATCTGATAGATAAGAAAACAGGAAAGGATATTATTCCTTCCTTCAGATATCAGGCTGAAGCCCTGACATTCTTCCAGCCAGCAAACCTTCTTCAGATACACTATGAAAGACCACACGGGATGTCTGCCTGGATCATAGGAGAGATTTCAAAGATTGAAAATTTAGTTTCAGATGCAAGGGTATGGATAAAGGAAAAGGGTCCGGTAAGGGTGGTGATTGGATTTGAAAGGAAGATACTGAATTCTATGTTCAGACAGGATATAATTTTATACAGAGACATTCCACGCCTGGATTTTTATACTGAGGTGGACTGGAAGGAGAAGGGTACTCCAGACTCAGATGCCCCCATGTTAAAGGTGGCATTCCCGGTAGATATAAGTAATCCAGAGGCATGTTTTGAAATACCATTCGGGTTTATATATAGACCAGCCAATGGAAATGAGGTTCCATCCCAGAAGTGGATGGATTTAACAGGGAAGGATGAATCAGGGAAAAGGGGATTGAGTATTCTGAACAACTGTAAGTATGGAGCTGATGTCCTTGGAAATGTGCTGAGACTTACTCTTATAAGAAGTGGATATGAACCTGATCCGGTTTCTGCAATAGGAGGGCATAAATTTGGATATGCTATGTACCCGCATCAGGGAGACTGGAGAAGCAGCGGGACAGTAAACCGTGCTTATGAATTCAATCAACCACTTCTTGTCTGGTACAGTGCTCGTAATGAAGCCAGTGAGTCAGACAAAAGAAACCGTGCCTCCTCTGCTCATTTACCTGAAGTTCAATCTTTTGTTTCTATTGAACCTGCAAATCTCATATTAGTTGCTTTCAAGAAGGCAGAGGACAGCAGGGGTATAATTCTGCGTTTTTATGAGGCGCACGGAAAGGCAACAAAAGGAACAATAACCCTGAATATCCCTGCAAAAAAAGCTGTAGAGACTGACCTTATGGAGCACAATTTACCAGGCAAAGAGTTGAAGATTATGGGTGGTAAAATTAAAATTTCTGTTGGCAGGCATGAAATCAAAACACTCAGGATTGAAAAATAGTGTCAGGTCCATTTTCCAATACCCCTGAAATTCTTACAGGGGAAGGTTATGGAATAAAATTTATGGAGGAAAAATGCGGGAGCTGGGTGTACTGGTGATCTGCGTGGCGGTGAGCATGGCTAGAGGTTGTGCTTCAGGGGAGGTAGTGGTGAGCGGAAGTGGAAAGAGTGCAAGCATTTCAAACGGGCTAACAAAAATCAATGTTGTGCTCAGGAATGGAGATGCAATTGGTTTTGAAATTTTCAGTCTCACAGGAGGGGAGAAGCAGGTTGCCCTTGTTGAACTTTCTTCTTCTGGAAGGTGGAAGGCAAAGACTGTTGAATCAGGGAAAAAGGGGACAGGTTCATTTTCCAGCGCATTTTTTACACTTAAGAATATAGACACTTCTGGTACAAATGGAACTCCTGAATTTGGACCGGAATCTTATATTACTGTTTCACTTGAAGAAGGAAACACATTTCCTTATGTAGAATTCAAGTTAGACCTGAAATCCTTTGATAAGGAAAAGTGGGAATCTGCCTGGAATGGGAGATGTCCGATGTACTTCCTGCGCTGCACCCTGGATGAGGCACAGTGTTTTTATCAGGGTGGAGTACTCTATCCATCGCCCACATATGATCCATATCCGATGACAATGCCACAGATGACAGGAGACTGGTCAAACAGATGGTCATATGCCCCTGCAATTGGAGCACATCCCATTCCTGCAATGGGACTGTGGGCTCCACAGATTAAGAAATTTGTTGCCTATGAGTTCCAGCATGCGCGCTCAACTGACAGAAGTGAAAAATTTATTGCAAATGCCTATTGTGCAGGAGAAGATGAGCATCCAAAACAATTCTTTACCTTATTGTATCCTTATGCTAAAAATATATGGCGGGCTTTGAGATATCCTGAAAATAAGCCAGTGGTTCTGCATACTCATTTCAGGATAATCTATGCTCTTGACCTTCCATCTCATAAGGATCCAAATGACTGGGTAATCCATTATATTTACCACACATACATAGATTTACTTCCCCCCTGTCCGAAGATGAATGATTTATCCTGGATGAAGGGAGCCCAGGCAAACCCTGATGCCTATGGCCAGCTGCTTCTCTATGATATGGGAAAGCGCAAATCCTATCCGAAATCAGCTGACTGGGGACGACTTTTCTCAAGGTATGAGGAATGCGAAAAACAATTTTTCAAGCCAGGTACTATCCAGCTGCACTGCCACCAGATAGGGAAAACAATGAAATACGCCTATCTTGTCAATGACCAGAAAAAAATACAGCAGATAAAAGACCAGATTGAATACCTCATTCCGAAGGCAATTGAGAAGACATATGAGAACGGGGACAGATGCTGGGTCTGGAATCATCCACTTGAAGGAAGTTTCAATGATGGGTACAGAGGTGAGAAGGCAACTACAACCCAGCATATGTTCAACTGGGGAATAGCAGAGGCAATGCTCTATGTCTATTTAAACGAAAAAGATGAGAGGCTTCTGAAATACATAGACGGGATACTCTTATGGACAAAGCACTATCTTTATGACCGCGCTGGTATGGCTGATATCCCGCAGTCAGTTTTTTCAATGGGAGCCGGAAATGGAGGAGAATTCTGTCTGGACTATTACTATGCCTTCAGGGATGATCCCGAAAGGAAGGCTCTGGCGAAGCAGGCTTTTGAGCTGGCAAAGATGGTAGTTTTCAGAAACGTTTATTATTATACTGATGACCCGGATCAAAACGATATACTTGACCCCGCTTTCCTGCTTCAGGCAGTAAACAGCCACTACTGGCTGGGAATGGTAACATGGGGAGAAATGGGAAGGATTCCAGAAATGCTTATTCAGATTTATGCTGAAACAGGAGATCCTGTGGCAAAGTATATCACACGTGGATGTCTGGAAAGATTCTTCTGGGGTGCAAAAAATACAAAAATTGAATTCTGGGAAAATATAGATGTATTTGGTGAAAGCAACGGGGAAAAAGGAAAGGGTTCTGGTGGATGGGGAGGATGTGATTTCCGCAGATATGCTGAGCCACTGGGAGACGCGGTGATGCGCATTGTGATGGGCAGGGGTGGGGCGATGGCTTTCTGCAAGAAAACATTTGCCTGTGACATTGCTGATTATTCCTATGAACCTGAAAGCAATTTTGAATTTAAGGTTACAGTTGACAGGAGTTTAAGCGGTGCTCCTTCTGGAGAATTTGGTATTATAGCAACTGCTCCCAGACACAGGCTTCATGGAAAGAAAGTTTTTGTGAATGGAAATGAGATGGATTCTTCCCAGTATGTGGTTTCCACTATTGGCGAAGATTTGTTTATCAAGGCAGTGAAGCCAGGAGATGTTGTGACAATCGGGGACATCAGGAAGCATAAGCCGCTGGAAATTGAAAAGGAGAAAGTAAGGACTATTCCTGTAGAGAAATACATAAAGGAAGATGCCTTTGCAATGCTGAATCTCTATCCTGTTGCTGACGTAAAGATAGACGCGACCTGGCAGGGTGAATGGGGTGGTTTTATTCCTGGAAAAAGATATGTTTCAGGAATACCATGTTATCTGATTGACCCTGTGTTGAATTCGGATAGGGCCGCGGTGAGCGGGGGTGTGCAGATACCGGTAGAGGAGAAGATAAAGGCAGTATTTGTATTTGCTTCTACAGGAGGAAAAACAGGCAAGATAGGTGAATATACGCTCTCCTATGCTGACAATTCAACCCAGACATTTGAGCTGATAGGCGGGATGGAGGCATTTGCTGGTTCTCCTTTTTACAAAAAGAACTGGCAGATAAATCTCTATCCGGGCTTCCTGCCTTCTGAAAAATTTGTAAAATCAATTGTGTTCTCCCCGGGTTGTGAGGTATTTGCCATAACCTTCCAGACAAAAGATACAGAACGCAGTACAGAAGTTCTTGAGAATATGAGAGCAAATTCTGAAATAAAGGCGATGATAGAATCTAACTATAATTATCAGTCTCCACAGAAAATATCTTCCCTGGATTTACCCTGGTGGAACAGAGACTGGCATTACAGAACACTTGTTCAGATTGGCTCTGGTTCAATTGAAAGAATAGACGCAGTGGTAAGGATAAAGGAGGATTTTTCTTTGCTCCTGGAACAGGCTGGAATTCAGGACGCATTTGATACTAATTCAGTACGTGTTGTAGAATATGATGCGTCAGGAAAGATGCTCGGCGAGATTCCGGCACAGTTTGATTGTATTCCCGGGGAATCTGCAAGGGGAGAGGTTGTCTGGATAATACCGGGCAAGTTCCGGGCAGGAGAGAAAAGAAATTTCTGTATATACTTTGATACTGTAAAGAATCCCAAGAAACCGTCCGGGCCTGAAATAAAATATACCATTGACGAGAGTTTATTGACTGTTGAGACTGGAAAGGGTGGTGTGAAGTTTGAATTCAGCCTGGATGGAAATGGCAGGGGTCCGCGTATAGAATCAGTGATTTTTGACAATGAGGGCAGTGGAGATTTTGATCAACAACCAAATGTGCTTGGTCCTTCAGGGTATAATGAAGGGTACGGTGACCTCACTAACTGTCAGGATCCCGTATGCTGGTTTAATTTTGGAGGATTACAGGAAAACAATGCTGTAGCAGAAGTGATACACAATGGCCCGGTATCCCTTACAGTGAGGGTCAGTAATAAGGAACTCTATGGTGGTGGAAAAGGTTCAAAAGCAAGCGGGACCAAAGTTGTGGGAATTGCTGACTGGTATTTCAGGTTCTACAAAAATCAGAAGCGTATTGAGCAGTGGGTAAATAGTGGGTAAATATAGATTTGCACTCAGGTCAGCACAAATGGACAAGGGAGCTGCAGGTAAGATATGGCTTGAATTCAAAAGAAGGTGCGCTTACAAATACAGAGGGGGGTGTATATTACGCAGCAAATGAAGAGATTGCGGCTGTTGCCATGGATGATGAGCAGGCTCGCAAAAGGGTCAGTGTTGTTTATACTGATGACGGAGGGGTAATACAGGTGGGGTTTGAAAGGCTGGAGAAGAAGGGAAGGTATTATCCAGGCAGGTGGCTACTTGTTCCAGGAGGTAAATCACGGGAATATTATGCTTCTCAGGTAGCAATGTTCCCTTTTGTTCAGTATGCGGTTGAGCTCCTGGGTAGTTCAGGAATTGAAAGGCCGTTGCCAAAGGCAATTCAACCCGGACAGTTTGATACCAGAATAGAAATAAGATCAGTGGAAGGCCAGGCAGAACCTGCAAAGATTACATTCTCAGATAGCGTCTATATAATCCTCGGAAAAAAGGATATGTGTTTCGGATTGAAGAGAAAGGATAACCCTGACGAGGGAAGGTCAAAGTCCACCACAAAATCCGGGAAGGAATGCGGCTATCCTGGAGCAAATCCGCATGGTCCGGGCAGGATGTTCTATTTTGACATTGATGACAGATTTATTGCAGATGCAAAGACGCAGAAGTTTACAATCAACATTGAATATTTTGATGAGGGCGTTCCTTTCGGACTTGAATACGATTCCACTGATGAATCTGTTCAGAAGTGTCCCATACCGGGTGCTTTCAAGGACTATCCTGAAAAGGTTGAAATAGAGGATTCAGGAAAATGGAAGACCTTCACATTCAATATTGAGGATGCACGGTTCAACAACTCCTGCAATGGTGCAGATTTTCGGTTCAGCGGCGAGGGCGAATTCTACATCGCTAAAATCACAATTATGAAGGTGAAATAAAGGTATACACAACCCGACATTGCGGATACCATGTAAAATGTGGAGGATTTATGTCTGAAAGGTTACTGGTTTTGCTTGTGCTTTCAACTTTTTTCCCGCTCTGCGGTTACCCGCTTTCAACTTTAAGTCAGGCAGGTTATGACTCGGGTGCTGTCTGGAATTCGTTTACAAAGGTTGAGCTCCTGCGGACTGAAAAGGGTGCTTACGGGTTTGCTGTTTTTGCCGCAGACAGGAAGGTCTGTGATGTGGAACTGACAACAGGGAAAAAGTGGATTGCAAATGATGTGAGGACAGGGCAGGACGGGGACATAGCGTGGATTGAGATGCGCAATTTTGACACTTCGGGCACAAAAGGGACCCCTGTCTTTGGCAGGGATTCATTTGTGAGGGTATCACTCAGAGAAGGCAGGCCATTCCCCACAGTTGAATTCTTACTGTATTTTCAATCCTTTGACCCACAGTCCTGGCAGGAATCTCTTGCTCCGGTTGCTCCACTTTATTATCTGCGGTGCACTCCCCCTAAATCCACAATGTTTTACATAGGCGGCGGCTATATTCCTTCACCGCAGGTTGAAGAGTTTCCTTTAAAATATAATAAAGGAAGGATGAGTGGAGAATGGAGTGAAGGATGGTCATATGCACCTGCTTTTGCTGGCTGGGCAGTTCCGGCAGCTGGTCTCTGGAACCACGAAGATGGCACCTTTGTGTGCTATGACTTCACTGTGGCAAGACACACTGATAAAAGTGATAAATACATTGCCAGTGCATACTGCTATGGAATTGGGGACCACACGGGTCAATTTTTTACTCTTGTTCACCCGTATCAGATTCAATGGACAAAGCTTACCTATCCAAAATGCCCTTCTTCAGTGAATTCAAAATTTGATATACTTTATTCCTTTGAGATTCCTTCTTATAAAGACCCGAATATGTTTGTCCTCACGCATACATATGAAAACCACAGGGATTTGCTTCCAGAAGTTTCCAGAATGAACGACATAGGATTCATTCCAGAAATGGATTCCTGGACTTCTTTTTACGGGCTTGGGCCATCCGAGGTGGGAGGATACAGTGTTATGGGAAGGAGCTCCGGAGGAGGTCTTGAAGGGATTTTTATAAATATAGGGACGACAGTGCTTGGAAACAGGTTTATTTCAGATGCAATGGGATGGGTTAGGTATCAGAAGAACAGGGCAGCAATGAGGGAGTTGAAGAGCCAGCTGAAATATCTGATGAAGAAGGCAGTCTGGCTCAATATTGATGGAGATACCTGCTGCACCTGGAAACATCCGCTTGAGGGTCCGGGTTTCAAGGAGCAGTGGGGTGGAAAGGCAGTGGATACCCTGCACAACGAATGCACTTTTGACATAGGTACTGCAATGCTCTTTGCATATATGGACAGAGGAGAAACCCAGTACCTTCCCTATATTGATGGAGTGTACAACTGGGCAAAACATTTTCTTTTTACGCGAAACGGTGTCTGTGACCTCTCCTGGGCAATGTTCTGTCATGTTGCCCTGAGCTGCGGGGAAAATTTCATGCTCAATTACAGAAAATTTTTCAAAAATGACCCGGAGAGGGGAAAGAATTACGACGAGGCACTCCAGCTGGCGCGTATGTGTCTTTATAAAACAATGTGGATTTATACATCTGACCCTGATGAGACTGATTTAATGGACCCTTCATTTTTAATCCAGGCAGTGAACTCTGACTGGTGGATAGGAAAGGTCACATGGAATGAATGTGGATGGATTCCCAGGGTTATGATTCCGATATATGTAGAAACAGGAGACCCCCTGCTCAAATATCTTTTAAGGGGAGTACTGGACAGGTTCTGGGCAGGCTATAAGGAAGATGCAGTTCATGTTGTGGAAAACATAGAAATCTTTGGAGAGAAGAGTCCCAAAGGAGAGAGGAGTGGTTCTCCATTTGATGCCTGCCATATGTCTGCCTGCCGCAGATGGGCATATCCTGTTGGAGATGCAGTTATGCGGGTGGATGTGGGGGAAAAGGCAGCGATAGCCTTCTGCAAAAATACTAGGGATTTTGACATTGAAGAGTACTGTTATGAACCGGACCTGAATTTTTCTTTCAAAGTTGTTTCACTGCGTTCGGACAAACCAGCCCGGCCGATAAATATAATTGTCACCTCTCCTTTTAAGGACCTGCGCTCTAAAAGGATTTATGTGAACGGTGCAGAATTGCCTCCAGACAGGTATGAATTCAATGAAGTCACTGAAGGAGAAGATGTCTACATTTCAGGGATAAATCCCGGGGATGTGGTTAGAATCGGTGAGTTGAAGGATGCAAAGCCATTTCCTGAGCCTCCTGTAAAAACACGCAGGGAACTGAAAGAAAAATTCCTGGAAATACGCGGTTTCAAGTGCCTTAACCTTTCTTCTTTCTGCAACACAGAGCCAGAACTCAGATGGTGGAAAGAGAATGACCCGTTTTCTTTAAGGGAGGACTCCTGGTTTGGATACTCTGCAGGAGAACATATTTCCCACGGTGTGCCTTTTATTCTTTCAGACCCGATTCTGAATTCTGGAAGGATTTTTGTACGGGGAAGCTCTTCATCTCCGGTTGAGATTCCAGTAGGATTGAAAGCCAGAGCGATTGTTTTCTTTCTGGGCAATATGAATAAAGGGAGAGTGTCAGATTTTCCCCGCAGCAGAATAATCATTGAGTATGAAGACGGCACACAGGAAAAATTAGAAGAGGTGGGTCTCATTCCGGCAGATATCACAAACGGGCTTCCGATAAGAAACTGGAATCTCTATATGCTGTGGCATCAACTTCAGGAACCACGCGTGGTTTCAAAAATAATCCTGCAGGAAGGAAATCTTTTTGCAATTACAACAGGAGATACAGGAAATTTCTGTGAGGCAGCAGCAAAGTTATTAGACAGGATAAAGGAGGACCAGGCACTCAGGCGCCAGAACTACGAGTATTATGTTCCAGAGAAGAAGTCACCGGTTGATTTTGCCTGGTGGGATAAATCCTGGCACTACCGCGCTTTTATTGAAGTGGATGCAGGGAACTATGAACGCAGGGAAGTGGTTGTTAAACTGAAAGAAGATTTTGGTTTACTTTTCAAACAGATCGGACTTTCAGAGGAGGTCGACCCTGGCTCTATAAGAATGGTGGAATACAATCCTGCAGGAAAAATTCTGAAAGAAGTGCCAGCTCAATTTGATGCCCTGGAGGGTCCAAAAGGAGAATTGATATTTATAATGCCGGGAAGGACCCTCCCAAAACAGAAAAGATTTTTTTATCTATATCTGGATTCAAAGAAAGCTCAAAAAAAGCCAAAGAAATCTGAGATTTCTGTATCCGTTGCTGAAGGTGAGAAGGCCATTGTCAGGACAGGCAGGGGCGGGGTTGAATTTGAATTTATGCTGGACGGAAATGGGGCTGGACCGCGCCTCACAAATATAACCTTTGATCTGGAAGGAAAAGGAGATTTTACAACTCAGGAAAATGTGCTGGGTCCTTCAGGATTTAATGATGGGTATGGAGATATTACTGCTGTGCAGGATGCAGTAACCTGGTATGACTTCGGCAGGCTCCAGAATGAACCTGCAACTGCTCAGATAGTCCATCAGGGCCCTGCCTCGGTAACTATAAAAATTTCTAACAAACAGCTCTTCGGAGCAGGAGAAGAAATCGGGTCCGGACGCCTGGGGGCAGGCAGGAAAGGAGTTGCTGACTGGTACTTCAGGTTTTATACAGGAAAGCCTGAGTTTGATTCCTGGATTGACTATAAACTTGAAAGGACTGATACGAAATGGACAAGGGATATACAGGTGCGCTATGGCTTGAATTCCTGGAAAGATGCCTATACAATTTCAAAACCTCATATAGCCTGTGCTTCAAATGAGCAGGTTGCAGTTATACCACTTGATGAGGAGCTCACAAGACAGAAACCCTCAGTCTGTTTTACAACAGACGGGAACGTGATACAGATTCTGCTGGGCAAGCCGGAGTTAAAAGGGGAGTATTTTACGGGTAAGTGGAGAACTCTCCCGCCAGCCTCAGAAGATGAGTATCTGGCAAATGTGACTTCGCTCAGGGTGGTGCAGTACTCTCTTGAGACATATTCCCGGGCAGGAATTGTAAAACCAGACCCTGCAGGCGTAAAGCCTGAGCCTTTTACCACGGTTAGAGTCTTAAAGACTGAAGAAGAAAAACCCTTGAAAGAACCAGATGGCATTCTGAACAAGGACTTTTCATTTGAACAGAAAGGCAGGTACTGGGCATGTGAACCCGATGAAAGCTACTGGTATTACGGAGATGCCCATACAGGAAAAACCTCAGTGCGTCTTTCCATTGGAAAAGGTGGGCTTGCACTTATCCGCACAAATGCCCGGGCAAGCTATTTAATGGACATCCAGCCGAACACCAGGTATAAAATTTCCTTCTGGGCAAAGGCGCCGACCGGACATGCCACAGTTATGGTGAATTTTTATGCAGGTGGTTCCTATGACTTTCAGCAGATTCCTGTGAAGGTTGAGCAGGGAGATGAGTGGAAGTATTACGAAATAACTGTCCCGACAGGGAAATTTCCAAAAGGTGCAAAAGGAGGAAGGTTTTTTGCTTCCCCCGCAGTCATTCCCTGCCTCCGGATCTGGGTGCTGGGCGAGCCCCAGGAAGTCTATATAGACGATGTTGGGGTCAGGTCTTGACATTTCACACATCCTTTTAGTGTATGTTGATGCTGACATGCTGAACCTGTAATCTTTTCAATCCAGCGATGGGGAGGAAAACATGGCGAGGCCTTTGCGGATTGAATACGAAGGTGCGCTATATCATATCACGGCAAGGGGAAACGAGCAAAGAAATATATTTTTAGATCACGCTGACAGATTGAAATTTCTCTCTATTCTCAATGAATCTTACCTTAAATACGGCATTTTGCTACATTGCTATGTACTGATGAATAATCACTATCATCTAATGCTTGAAACTCCACGTGCCAACCTATCCACAGCAATGCATTACATAAATGGAAAATATACTGTGTATTTCAACCGGAAATATAAAAAGGTTGGGCATCTATTCCAGGGCAGATACAGGAGCATCCTGGTTGACAGGGATGCGTATCTCCTTGAATTGAGTAGATATATCCACTTAAATCCGGTGCGTGCGGGTTCTGTCAGGAGTCCGGAAGAGTATAAATGGAGTAGTTATCGGGCATACATTGAAAAAGGAATACATTGTCCAGAATGGCTATTCAGATCCTGGATTTATGAGCAGTTTTCCCTTGACGAAGACAGGGCGCGTACTGAATACAAAAAATTTATTGAGGAAGGATTGCATCAACCCCTGCGCAATCCCATTGAAAACACTTATGCCCAGGTTATACTGGGAACTGAAAAATTCAGAGAAGAGATAAAGGAAAGATTAAAAAGCTTAAAACCTCAAACCGAGGTTCCTTCCATAAAAAAATTAACTGCATCATCCCGGACGCTTGTTAGGATAGTAAATCTGGTGACAAAACATTTCGGTGTGCCCAAAGATATAATGATAAGTAAGGGGAAGAGGTTAAACATTCCAAGGCTCATTGCTATATACCTGTGTAGAAAATATACCGATGCTAATCTTTCCGAGATAAGTTCATATTTTGGAGGAATGGCTTATTCTTCCATTACTCAGGTAGTAAGGCGAGTTGAAGAAAGAAGGAAAAGAGACAGGGATTTTGATACAAAGATTAAAAATATTGAAAAGGATGTGTGAAATGTCAAGACCTGACCCCATAAAAAGCCAGGATCTGGCTCGGGAAAAATGGGAGATGCTGGGAACAGCCCGGGATGACTGGCGGTGTACAAAGACCTGGGAGACAGGCGGGCGAAATGAAAAACTCTGGATGCCTGCACCTGTTTTTCCCCTCGGTGTTTATGAAAATCTTATTGCAAATGGAGTTCTCCCTGACCCCTATTTTGAGCTGAACAGTCTTTCTTGCGAATGGGTTTCCCAGCGAGACTGGGTTTTTAGAACAAGATTCAGACTGAATGATGAGATGATGTGTGAAATGTCAAGACCTGACCCCAATATATGGCTGGAAACGGCAATAGATTATCATGGTTATTTTTATTTAAATGGAGTTTTTCTCGGGGAGCACAGAGGAGTGTTTACTCCTGCAAGGTTTAATGTGACGGAGGCTCTGAAGAGAAAAGGAGAGAACACCCTTTATATAGTAATTGTGCATGCCCCTGAGGAGCAGGCACAGATGGGATATACAAGCAGGGTCAGGACAGACAAACCAAGGGTATTTTATGGCTGGGATTTTTCCACAAGGCTTATTCCGCTGGGTATACGGGGAGATGTGAAACTTGTTTCTTACAGGTTTGCATGGATAAATGACCTGGTTATAAAATATGAGATTAAAGGAAAAAATATAAATATTTATATGGACACGCAGATGCAGGCGATTAAACAGGGAAGGGCAAATCTTGAATCTCTTATCTCTTTCAACGGGAAAGGGGTTGTATCCAGAAAATCAGTGCTCAATTTAAAACCTGGAAGGAGCACTTTTACCCAGACAGCTGTTCTCAATAATGCTCATCTGTGGTATCCAAATGGATACGGAGGCCAGCCCCTTTATGAACTGAGGACTACACTGTACAGTGCAGGTTCTTCACGCCCGGGGGAGAAGCCGGGAAGCATGCGTTCCAGGGAGATACTGGATCAAAAGAGGGTTTTAACAGGATTTCGCACAGTAGAACTTGTTCAGAATGAATTTTCTGGACAGGAGAAACAATATGCAGGGGTGGCACCTCCCTACACTTTATTTGTCAATGGTAAAAAGGTCTTTGTGAAGGGCTGGAACTGGGTTCCGATAGACCACCTGTATGCAGGGCAGAGCCCTGAAAAATATAAAAGATTGATTGAGCTTGCCAAAAGGGCAGATGTCAATCTTTTGAGGGTCTGGGGAGGCGGGCTTGTTGAAAGTAGAATATTCTATGAACTTTGCTGTCAATATGGAATTATGGTCTGGCAGGAATTTCCGCTTTCAAGTTCCGGAATGGAGTCAAAACCCTCGGAGGACCCGGGATATCTTGAGTTTCTTAAACGAACCGCACGGTCCATAGTCTGTTCAAGGCGCAACTATCCCTGCCTTGTCCTCTGGTGTGGAGGGAATGAACTGTCAGCAGATCTGAATACCCCTGCAATAAAAGTGCTTAAAAAAATAGTTAGTGAGTTAGATCCCGGAAGGCCATTTCTGATTACTTCTCCCCTGGGACCAAAGGGTGGGCAGGGGATGTCTGGACCTGGAACCAGAGAGGAATTCTGGGATCTGCACGGGCACTGGCTGTATATGGGTGCGCAGGAACATTACAAGTTCTATAATGAATCAAAACCACTTTTTCACAGCGAATGCGGAGTAGAAGGAGCAATTTCCTATGAATCCCTGAAGAAGTTTGTTTCAGAGGAGAAGATGTTTCCCCCTGATTTTTCAAATCCTGTTTGGGTTCACCACGGGCAGTGGTGGATAAACTTTGATAAGATCCAGAGCCTGTTCGGAAAACTTAAGGATATCCAGTCTTTTCTCAGGGCTTCCCAGTTTATACAGGCAGAAGGGCTGCGGTATATAGTGGAATCCAGGCGCAGGTTAAAATTTCTGTGCAGTGGAGTTATTCCCTGGCAGTTCAATGAGCCGTGGCCAAATACATCCTGCACATCCGCAGTTGACTACTACACACTGCCCAAGATGGCTTATTACTGGGTAAAGAATGCATACAGACCCAAGCATTTGAGCTTGCAGTACGAAAAGCTTTACTGGAGTGAAGGTAGATTCCGGGCACAGGTGTGGGCGCATAATTCCCTGGCACAGACAGAAGGAAAATTTGAAGTCAGGGTGAGGGTCCTCGGAAATTCAAAAGGGAGCGCCTCGGATATTTCTTCAGGACATTCGCACAATGTGATATTTTCCAAATCAGGGACAATTCTGCTTCCAGGCTGCAGCTGCAGAAGGGTTATGGACCTGAATCTTGCTCTCCCTGACTTAATGCAGGGACAGACCAAAGATTCAGCAGGTATTTTTGCAGTTTCACTTTTTCTTTCCGCCGGAAAAGACATTGCTGAAAGAAATGACTATCTATTTTCAACGGGAAAGGAGCAGATTTTCAGGGGTCTTCTGGACCTGAAGCCCGGCAGGATTGAAAAAGAAATTAAAAAGGAAAAGGACGGATGGAAAATGAAGATAAAGAATACAGGAGAGGAAGCAATTCTTTTTCTGCGCGCAATCCCGCCCGAACAAAATTTATTTACCACTTTTTTCTCAGATAACTTTCTTTTGCTTTTTCCCGACGAGGAAAGGGAAATACGTATTACAGATACAGCAGGTAGCCTGAGGCAAATCTTCGTAGACGCGTGGAATCTGGAAAGAACTATTTTTGTGTTCTGAAAGGGTTAATTTCTAAACAAAAATAAAAAAAATGCTTCAATATCATTTTTAGGGAAACCACCCCACATGGTATCCCCCTCCCTCATAGAATTGAGACATTGACTTAAAGCTGGAGAAGTTAGAACAGACAGAAATTTTTTGAGCCAGTAGTTCATCTAAGTCAACAGGAGGAA
>Ga0272448_1000403_pt1 | contig 67182 bp, 61 predicted proteins | sample YNPCB0191_FD_202220 | JGI IMG/M metagenome (GOLD analysis project Ga0272448, IMG submission 202220) | Hot spring sediment microbial communities from Yellowstone National Park, WY, United States - YNP-CB-019-1 | ecosystem: Environmental > Aquatic > Thermal springs > Hot (42-90C) > Sediment... | reverse complement strand
CGGTACAATTGACGAGACCCTCAGGGGGACGGTTCCGGGGACGGGGTCTAAAATTCTCAAAATTTCTGATAACTCAAAGAAAAATAAAAAGATATGCCAATTTTATCCCTTTTTAATTTTTTAACCTGCAGGTTAAATTTTTTTCAGACCGACAAACTGCCCAAAAAGGTGCGGAAGGTGATGGCCGGGTCGGCAAAATTGACAGGGTTTTTCTTGACATTGGAGAGTAAATATAATTGCTGTGGGCAGTAAGGTTTTATTTGGGCAGGATGGGTGCACCCACCATCAGGATGCCAGTCACTGTTAGTGATGGTCCTGGGATATATTTTGTCCGGCTCACCGCGGGCAAAATCAGTCTGACCAAAAGGTTTCTGATGGTAAAATGGAAGGAGAATTTCATTGCGTCTTGCCCTTTGTCTTTTGCCATTGGATACTGCCCTGAGCAGGTGGCAATCTCAAAGCGATAGAACTTAGGTTACCCGCAAAGAGATTGCTTCCTGGCACTTGACAGCGGGGTTGGGGGATAATTAATTAGTTGCCGGCGCAGGAGCGGAAACTAAGGGGCAGGGTTTTGTTGTTTAATCGGTTCAATCGTTCTGGTGTGGAAGTCGTAGATATAGCCTTGACGTTCGGGAAACCTTTTTAATAAATAGCAGTTTTCTTCGTTTCCGAGGTCACGGGGGAAGATGATGTCGCCTTTCAGGAAGGGGTCGTTGTAGATGAATGCCGAGGTGTAGTCAAAACTGCCGGTTGTTTCATCAGTGCGAATAAATACGAGCGCATTGTGAATTTTTGCCTTTTTGACGTTGTTATAGAGTTCTGGCGTTTCTCCCCATTTGTTGGTGCCAAGGTAGATGAAGGTGGTGGGGGTGTAGATTAGAAGTGAGCAGGGAATAAGGAAGGCGAGGGCACGGATTGGAAGGTCCGGTTTTAACCAGCCCGATTTTTTGGTGTTCAGGCTGGTAAAGAGATTTTTGATTCCGAGCGCACTGGTGATGATGAAAAATGGTAGTGCTTCGCTGTAATATTTTGGCCCCCAGGGAGTGATGCCGTGAAACCAGTAGAGGGAATAGGCGATAAAAAGACCGAGCGCGGGGAGCCAGAGTAAGAGAAGCTGGGAGTAGCCACGGGTGCGGATGCCGAAAATTAGTGCTCCAATGGAGAAGAAGAGCCAGCCGAAAAGGTGGAGGTTGAGAACGAAGAGGTTGTAAAGCAGGTTGATGAGCAGTTTCAGCGGGGAATGGCCCGGTAAGTTGAAGGTGGGTGCGCCGATGTCAGCACCAAAACCGATGGCGTGATATTTGCCCATTAGTTGATAGGGAAAGGTGAAGGGGTTGCCGGTTAATAGCCGGTTGTAGATGAGGTGGAGGAGGGTAAAGACCAGACCGCCGAGCAGAAATGGGACCAGGTTGCGCCGGTTTTTTATTAGCATCAGGATTATTAAGGGCAAGCCGACACCGATTGCGGTATAGGGGCGGGTAAGGAAGACAAGCCCAAGGCTCAATCCGGAAAGCAGTGCCCAGAGTTTTGTCCGGGCAGGTTTTTTTATTTCTTTTTGCGCAGGCATTGCCGGGAGCAGGCTGAACAAAGCAAGGGTGGTGAAGAGGGTGGAGGTGATGTGGAACTCTTGCGAGCCGAAAAGGAAGAGCATAAATGGGGAGGTGGCGCCCAGGAGCAGGGTGAGGCGGGCAGTGGTGCGGTCAAGGTAGCGGGCGGTGAAGTGGTAGAGGAGAATGAGGGTAAGCGTGCCGAATAGTGGTCCGATGAGATAGGTGGCACCAAGGAGGTAAAATGGTAACAGGAACAGGGAATGGCCAGGTGAGGTGTAGGCGAACCAGCGATTGTTATAAATAATGGTGGGGGTGGCAAAGAAGCGGAAGTCAATTGGCGGCGGGGCAAAGAGTCTGCCCGCAGCAAAGATTCTGGTCTGGAAATTGGGCCAGACCGCATCACCTCGGGGGATGCCGTGATTGGCGAACAGGGCAATTATCAGGGTGCATAGGGCAAAGAAGGCGAAACTTAAGTAAACGGGCAGTTGTTTGGTGAGCCACCAGTCTTTTAATCGGAAGAGTAAAGTGGTGAATTTGGTGTGATTGGTGAATTTTAGCCATAAGAGAAAAATGGGAAGGAGGATAATTGCTTTAAGCAGTTGCTGAAGATAGAGGTGGAAAACCGGGTTGTGAAAAAATGGCGAGAGGTTTGGGATTCGGTTTTGCCAGTAAAGAACAGTTAGGGCAAGGAGGAAGGAAATGAAGAGCAGGGATAATTTTGCGAGCCGAGCCGGATTTGCCAGCATATCTTATATTAGCCAAGTTCAGGTGGTAATCAACTGCCGGTAAGTCAAGCCAGATTGGGTGTAATTTACCCTATCCTTGACATTGCTCAGAAAAGCGGTATAAAATCAAATAATGTGTGTTTTCCGGGTCAGGAGCGCCAGAGCCGAGGCGGAAAAAGGGGGAAGGTTTCTGGGCGGAGTTGTTTTGTTGTTTTTTCTGGGGGTGGTGATCAGGTTGATTGTTGCCGGAGCGGATAAAGGTCAGGGGATTTGGGGAAAAGCGGTGGTGGTGGGGAAAAGTGAGGTTGATTATCTTTATGAGCCTTATATGGAAATTGGCGATTCCTATCAGTATCTTTTGCTGGCTAAGGGGCTGCGGGAAAAGGGGAAATTCAGCTGGGATGAGGACGCGGTTACATTCCGACTGCCGGGTTATCCGGTTTTTCTGGCGTTGCTGGGCAATAACATTCGGTTGGTCAGGTTGGTGCAGGTTTTGATTGCAGGTTTGAGTGGGGTTTTGGTCGGGCTTATTGGTAAAAAACTTTTCGGCTGGCAGGCAGGGTTAATCGGGGCAGGGCTGTTTACCTTTGACCTATCACAGATTTTTTATTCCGGGATGGTGATGAGTGAGACAGTTTTTGTTTTTCTGACGGTGTTTGGGGTGTTTGTTTTTGTTCAGGGGCAGGATTGGTTGAGCAGTTTGGTGCTGGGAATTGCCGCAATGACCAGACCTATCGGGATGCTGGTATTTGTGCCGCTGGTTGTTTATCGGTTGGTGCATAAGCCGACCAATTGGCGCAAAATGAGCCTGTTTTTGGGTTTGTTTTTTCTTTTTCCCGGTTTGTGGTTAATCAGGAATTACCGGTGTTTTCATAGATTGGGTTTGACCAGTAATGATGGTTATAATCTGGTTTATACTACTGCGGCGCTGGTAATGGCTGATAAGGAGCATATTTCACTGGATAGCGCCCGGGCAATGCTGGCGAAGAGGTTGATGAGGGAGGCAAACGGTGATAATCCGCTGGCGCTCGGGGCACGGATGAGGGCTATGGGCCAGGAAGTTGTTTTGCGCGCTCCGGGGCAATTTCTAAAGGTTTATCTGAAAGGGGTGGTGACGATTTTGTTGGGCGTGAAAGCCGATGACCTAATGATGAGAATCACCCAGCCGGACCCGGGACGGGCAGGTGTTAGTGAGTTCTGGGAAAGGGCAGATAAGGCGCAGGTTGGTCAGGGAAAACGGTGGGCGATATTTATTTTGAGTTTCTGGGAGTTGCTGTTGCTCGGGGTCGGGCTGGTGAGCGCGGTAATCAGTTTCTGGCAAATACCGGACCGGTGGTGGTGGTTTGTATTTGCCAGTCTGAGCCTGTATTTTATTTTTGGTTCAGCACCGCTTGCCGATGCCCGTTTCCGAATGCCGGCAATGCCTTTTATATATTTGCTGGCAGGGGCGGGATTTAAGGTTAAGGCATCGGAAATGGAAAAATTTAGATGAATAAGCCGGAACTTTCGTTGATTTTCGTTAACTATAACTCGGGGAAACTGGTTGACCGGGCGCTGAGGAGTTTTTTTAATTGTGAGCCGGAAATTGCGGCTGAGGTAATTGTGGTTGATAACGGGTCAAGGGATATTGGGGAATTGCGGGAGGTTTGTGCCCGGTATAGGGCGCGGCTTTTGCTTTTGAAGCGCAATCGGGGTTATGGTGCGGCGGCAAATCAAGGGGTCCAGGTTGCCCAGGGAGATTTTGTTGCGGTGGCAAATCCGGATGTTGAATTTTTGCCCGGGGCAGTGAGTCAATTGGTGAGGTTTCTCAGGGAGAATGAGCGGGCAGGGGTGGTTGGTCCGCAGTTGTTTTACCCGGATGGGATGCCCCAACCTTCGTGCCGGCGCCTGCCGAGATTGCGCTATGTTTTTGCGGGCAGGCGGTCACCGCTTTTGAGGCTGTTTCCGCATTTTGCACCGGCGCGCGAGTTTCTTTATCTTGATGTGTGGAAGCGAGCTGAGCCGGTTGAGGTTGAGGCGGTAATCGGAACGGTGATGTTTTTCCGACGCGTTGCTTATCAGAAGGTTGGTGGTTTTGATGAGCGGTATTTTATGTTTGCAGAGGATATGGATATTTGCGAACGGTTGCAGGCACACGGCTGGCAGGTTTTTCTTGAACCCCGGGCAAGGGTTGTTCATTATTACGGAGCGGTGCGACGAAGATGGCGACGCCAAACTGAGTATCAACGGGTCCGGGCATTGCATCGGTTTTTTACCCGGCGTGGTGGTTTTTTTAGTTCTTTTGTGCTGACGCCGGCATTTGCCGGGTATTATTTTACGCTGGAGGCGCTCGGGCTGGTAGGGCTGGGTGAGTTTGAGTATTCGTGGCAGAAGGGGAAAAATGGTGAATCGGTTTAAGGGGTTGATCTCAATTATCATCCTGGTAATTGTGGACCTGATGGCAATGTTTTTGAGTTATTTTCTGGGGTATCTGGTTCGGGCGGTCTGGGCAGGTGGAGCAACGGGTGCAGTGCTGGCACCAGCACTGTTGAGCCGGATTTATCTTTTGGTGATTTATCCGTTTGTTTTTGCCTATGAGGGGCTTTATACCAAGCGGCTGACCGATTGGGAGGAGAGACGCCGGTGCCTGCGCGGGGTCATCATCGGTAGTGCGCTTTTGACAATAATTATGTTTATGGTCCGGCTCTGGATTGTGTCCCGGTTTGTGGTGCTTTTGAGCGCGCTGTTTGGGGTGGTATTGGTGCCGTTGTTCCGGGCGGTGTTGAAACGGTGGCTGGTGCGCCTGAAGTTGTTTCATCAGCCGCTGGTGATTGTTGGTTCTGGGGCGCCGCGCCGGTTTCTGGAGGATGAACTTTTGAAGCATCGGACGATGGGCTACCAGATTGTGTGCCGGATTGAACGGCAAAACCCGGACGAGGATGTTGAGGCGATGCTTGCCCGGGTGACAATTCCCCAGGGTTCGCTGGTGGTGGTGCTGGCGGACTGTTTTACCGAACCGGAGTTGAGAAAGATTTTCAGGTATGCGGAGCGGAGTTTCGCCGAGATGATGATGCTGCCGGGAATAAGTTTGGTGGCGACATCTTCGGCTGAGGTTGAGCAGATTGGTAGTCTGCTGGTGCTGAAATACCGGTATAATCTGTTGCGTCCGTTAAACATCTGGACCAAGCAGGTTCTGGAGTTTGTGCTGAGTCTGGTGTTGACCATTATTCTTTTGCCATTGTTTGCCGTTTTAGCACTGCTGGTAAAGATTTCTTCACCCGGACCGGTTTTTTTCCGCCAGCCACGGATTGGCAAAAATGGGCGGGTTTTTACCTGTTTGAAGTTCCGGACGATGTATCAGGATGCCGAAGCCCGGTTGCAGGAAATATTGAGAAGCAATCCCGCAGTCAGGGCGGAGTGGGAGCGGTTTGCCCGGATAACCGCTGACCCAAGGGTAACACCGATTGGCAGGTTGTTGCGCCGGTTCAGTCTGGATGAACTGCCGCAGTTGTTGAATGTGATTAAGGGCGATATGGCGCTGGTTGGTCCGAGACCGTATCTACTGAGTGAACTGGAACGGGTTGGTGAATATATCAAGACGATTGTGCGGGTGCGGCCAGGGTTGACAGGGCTGTGGCAGGTTTCAGGCCGGGCAGAGCTGCCGTTTCAGGAGCGGATGATTCTGGATGAGTATTACATCCGGAACTGGTCGCTGTGGTTGGATTTTTCAATTCTGGTAAGAACGATTAAAGCGGTGCTGACCGGCAGAGGTGCCTATTGATGTTGGGCAGGGTTGATTTTTGGGTGATAATTATTTAATATCATCAGAAGAAGATGAAGTTGCTGATTTTTTTGTTATTACTGACCAGGGCGGATGGTGGCCACTGGCAGACTTTTACCAATACCAATTTTATTGCCGATATCTGTGGTGATGATTCGGTGCTGAATCTGGCAACCCTGGGCGGGGTGGTTTTTCTTCAAACCCGTCCGCAGTTGCAGGTGGAGCGCCAATTTTTTCATACCGATGGGCTGGGGGTAAACCGGTGTTTATGCATTAGCCGAGATGAGGCGGGTAATGTCTGGGTTGGAACTGACGGTGCCGGGCTGGTGGTAATTCCGCGAGACTCGGGGCAGGCACGGATTTATCGTGCCGGGGAATTGCCGCTGCGCGTTAGGGCAATTATGGTTGATTCCAGTCGGCTGCTCTGTGGAACCGAGGAGGGGTTATATGTCATAAATCTTCAAAGCACACCGCTGGATTTTACTGATGATTTAATTGAGCATTACAATTTTGCCCGGGTCCGGGAACTTTTGAGTGACCGGGTGCTTTCGTTACTGGTTAATCATTTTGGTTACTGGATTGGAACAAATCAGGGGTTGACACTGGTTGACCGAGGTTTCAGCAACTGGCGTTCGTTCCGCCGACCGTTAGGGGATTCGGTTTCGGCGCTGGTGGGCATTGCGGACGGGCGTGTGGCTGCCGGAACCGAACTGGGGGTGGTGATTGGTGATACCGGTGGTTTTGTACCGCTGGTGACCTTTCCGTTTGCTAAGTCAGTGCGGGATATGATCGTGGTGGATGGCGCACTTTATGTTGCGACCGGTGATACATTATTCAGGGTGGATTTCAGTGGCGGGGTGACGCCGATGCTGGTGGCAGATGTGCGCTCGCTCTGGGCAGGCGAGGTCTGCTGGGCCGGGCTGGGCGGTTATGATGAATGGGGCCTGGGTCTGCGTTATCTGCGCAGCGGTCAATCCTGGGAGAGTTATCAGTTTAACTGTATTGGTTCAGGTCTGGTAAGTGATTGTACCTTTGGACAGGATGGGAGTATATATTTGGGGCACGACGCCCAATACATTTCCCGGATAATGCCGGATAGTTCGGTGCGGTTGATTGTTTCTCCTTTGAACTGGGCGGTTCAGCTGCGGTGCGATTCTAAGGGGAAAATCTGGTTCAGCCATTTTTATCCGGGCGGTTTAAGCGTTTACGACCCGCAGGCTGATACCTGGGGACAGATTCAACTGGGAACCGGGGACCGGAATATCGTTCAGGCTTTTGGTCTGGACCGGTTTGATACCAAGTGGGTTTTTAACAAAAGTGGCCTGGTGGTGGCGGTTGATTCAATGGGCGAGCAACAGGAGTTTTATCTGCCCGAACTGGTGCCGCCGCCCGGTGGTAATTATGAGTTTGCGTTTGATTCTAAAAACCGGGTCTGGCTCGGTTTGACCAACGGACTGGAGGAGTTTGATTATAATGGCACTTTATTTTATACAAACGACGACCGGCATATTCTGCACAACGAGGGGTTGCCCGCCGGCGAAGTGCGGTCAGTAGCGGTTGACCCGCTGGACCGGGTCTGGGTAGCGACACCGCAGGGAGGGGCGATGTGGGATGGCAGCCAATTTCAGGTATATACCACCGCAAATAGCCGGTTGCTTTCCAATAATCTGTATCGGGTTCGGGTTGATGGTTCGGGCCGGGTGTGGTTTCTTTCTGATCTGGGGGTGTCAATATTTGATGTTGCTACGAACCGCTGGACGAACTATACTTCCCAGAACAGCGGGTTAATTCCCAATTCCCAGAATCTGACCGGTTTTTATACCGCCCTTGCCCTGGACGACAAACAGGGTTTTGCCGGTATCGGAACAACCCGGGGGTTCTCCATTTTTTCTTATGCACCAGAACCCGATACTGTCCAGCCGGAATTGAGAATTTTCCCGAATCCGTGTATTATCGGGGTGCACACCGGAGTGGTAATTGAAGGTTTGCCAGCTGATGCCAGGGTGCAGGTGTTCAGTTTGAGCGGAAAGCCGGTAGCCGATTTGACGGTGAGTCCAGGTCTAAGACGGGCTTTCTGGAATCCGCAGGGGGTTGCGAGCGGTCTTTATATTGTCGTTGTTAGCAGCGGGCAGGGGGTCCGGACCGAACGGGTCGCGCTGGTTACTCGCAGTCGGTAAAATGTTGCCGTTATCGGGAAAGCCGGCGTCCAGAGGGCCGACGTTGCCGGTTGTCTATTTCTTCAAACTCTTCCATACAGGTGTTGAAGTACTGACAATCCGGACAGCAGTCGTCGTCCTTGATTTTTCCTTTGGCGCGGCAGATTTCATAGCTGGCGCAGGCACGACAGCACATTTTATTTCTTCCTCCGTAGTTTAATTCCGGGGTTCAATTTTTATCAGGAGAATAAGTTCGCGGACCAGTTCGGCAACAGTTGCAGCACCGGCAGTGGCACCGTGAGTCCGCGGACAGAATTCAACCAGGTCGGCACCAATGCAGTTGAGGTCTTTAAGACCGGCAAGGGCACGAACCAGTTCGTTATAGGAGCAGCCACCAGGCTGGGGGGTCTGGACTTCAGGCATCACCCCGGGGTCAAGGACATCAATGTCCAGGGTAAGGTAGAGGGGGCGGGCGCCGATTTTTGCCCGGATGGTTTTAATCGGGCTCAGGACTTCAAAAGGGAAAAGATTGGGGGCGTTCAGCTCTTCGGGTTGGGAAAAAGAGCGGATGCCGAGTTGGAATAGGTTTTCACGCGGGATGTAATCCAGTACCCGACGCATTGCGGTGGCGTGGCTATCCGGTTCACCGAGAAACTCGGTGCGCAGGTCGGAATGGGCGTCAAACTGAATAACGCATAAATCAGGAAAGATTTTGCTGAGTTCGGCGATAATGAATGGGGTGATGGAGTGTTCGCCACCAACCGCCAGTTGCCGTTTGCCCTGGCTGTATAGTTTGCCGGTGTATTCGCCAATCAGGTTTGCCGGGGCGGACCTGGATTCAAAGGTGAATTCCAGGTCACCAGCGTCAAAAATCGGGACTTGGGTGATATCGCGGTGCAGGTAAGGGCTGAAGGATTCAATATTGGCGGTGCCGAGGCGGCCAACCGCTGGCCCAAACCGGGTGCCGGGGATATAGGAACTGGTGCGGTCAAGCGGCATACCGATAACGACTACTCCGGCTGCGGGAAAGTCGCAATTGGCAAAAAATGATGCCATTAGCAGTAATTAGCATAAGCATTAAAGGTTTTCTGTCAATAATTGCCAGATGAGTGAGTTTTGACTTGACAGTTATTTTTTGATGATTAAACTGAAATTGCAGGTAAAAAAACTTAAGGAGGTAAAATGCACAGAATGCTGGTAATCCTGAGTGTAGTGCTGAGCGCAACGTTGGCGCTGGCAACTCTACCGAATAATGGGGTTGAAACACCACCGCTTTTCACCCGTTCAGAGGAAATTCTGATGCCGACAGGAACTGGTGTTCAGCCCGGGGCAGTTGATTTCTTTGCCGATGAGACACTGCATTTTGATGGGGTTCCTTATACCGGTGTTGGGCTGACCGGCGGCGGAACTTTTTACAGCGCTGCCCGGTTTACGCCGACGACCGCCTGTACGCTCAAGGCGGTTATTTTCTATCAATGGCATAACTCCAGCAATGATTTTGTGTATGTGTTCGGGGAGGAGAATGATACAGTGCCTGGTCCGGTGCTGGAGTCCGTGCCCTACAGTGGTGCAGATTCAATGCGCTGGAAGCGAATTGACCTCAATCCACCGCTGGTTCTACCTGCTGGCAGCGATTTCTGGGCTTGCGTGCGGCTGACCCATACCGCGGGCCGATATCCAATTGGTTGCGATGCGGGACCGATGGTGCGCAACCGGGGTGGCTTCCTTTCCAATAATCGCACCAGCTGGCGGCAGCTGGCAGACCAGGGGCTGGATTATAACTGGAACATCCGGGCAGTAATCAGCCGGATTCCCGGACCAGCACACGATGTCGGTGTTTCCAAAATTGTTGTGCCGGGGACAAGTATTGGACGGGGTGCGTATCAGCCGGTTGCCCGGGTTGTTAATTTCGGGACAAATACCGAGAACAATTTCCAGGTTTACTGCTGGATTGATTCGGGGGCGACCAGGGTTTATAACCAGAGTGTGACGGTGAGCAATCCGCTGGCGCCCGGTTCCCGGACCGAAGTGACCTTTCCGGTATGGAACACCGGTCCTGGAGGCGCAAGTTATACGGTGACGATGTTCACGGACCTGACCGGTGATCTGAACCGGGCAAACGACACCGCGCGTCAGACCACCAGAATCGCTAATGTATTTGCACTGCTGGACCATGATACCGGGTATTGTCGCCTGACCGTGTCCTGTTTCGGTCCGCTTGGTTATGATGTGCCGGCTTTTGCTGGTTCAGGGTTCCGTTATCCTAAAACTGCTGCGAGTGTCCTGTATTACGGTTGTTTCGCAATGGGCACGGATACCGGTTATGTGGCAGACCGTTACTATGGGCGGCCCGCAAGTCAGATCAATACTGACCTGATACCGGTGGAATCACTGCGGGCGGTCGTGCCGCCAGGGGTTGGTGATGAGCATTTCTATGCCAGTTTCTCGGATGGTGCTCATCCTCGTGCCAAGAATCTTAAGGTGGTGCAAAACAGTTATATGAGTGCTGACCCGAACTATGATGACTTTATCGTCCTCGTTTATGACATTCAGAACCTGGGTTCAAATCCGGTCAATGGTTTGTGTGCGGGGGTATTTATGGATTTTGATATCGGTTCTTCACCGACGACCAATCAGGGGGCTTCAGATACAATCCGACGTTTGACCTATATGCGGCAGGCGTCCAGCGCGAACCCTTCGGTCGGGGTCAAAATTCTGGAACCGGCAAGTTTCCGTAACCTGACGCTGGTAGACCATGCGATTTATGTGTATCCGGATACGGCGATGACGGAAAATATGAAGTGGCGGTTTTTGAATGGGACAATCGTCCAGCGAAACTCCAACCGTCCCTATGACTGGTCAATTGTTGCCTCAGCCGGACCATTTGATATCAACCCGGGCGGGAGTGCACGACTGGCAATTGCGGTGGTTGGGGGCAGTGATGAAAATTCACTCCGGGCTAACGCCGATGCTGCTCAGGTCTGGTACAATGCCAATGTCGGCCTGGCAGAAAGTCCGGGTACAAATCAGGCGGAAATGTTCAGGGTTGCGCCCAATCCGTTCCGGCGCAATACCCTGGTTTATTACCACGCAGCGACCACGGGGCGATTTACACTGGAGGCGTTTGATGCTGCGGGCCGGCTAATTGACCGGGTGAGTTTTGATGTGCCAGCCGGTAGCGGCAGTTATCGCTGGCAACCGGCAAGTCATAGCCGTGGTGTCTATTTCCTGAAAATTACCACCCCGGATGGTCAGATCCAGACAAAGACACTGCGACTGGAATAAGATATCGGGAATCGTTTTTCCGGGGCGCTCGTCAGGAGCGCCCCTTTTTATATTGACCGGAACCGGGGCGAGGTTGCAATTGACAGGGGATAGGATTTGAGTAGATATTATAAAAAAAGGAGGTCAGTATTATGCCTGTATATGAGTTCTTTTGTGAAGATTGTGAGCAGAAGTTTGAGGTTGTGGCAACACTGCAGGAAAAAGAGGCGGGATTAAAACCGGTATGTCCCCGCTGCGGCTGTACCCGGGTGCATCAGGTTTTTGGCCGTTTTACGGTGATTGGTGGTTCCAAGGGCGATATTGATACTGACCTGCCGGATATTGGCGATGAGGATTTTGGTGCCGGGAGCGAAGACGATTTTGAGGACGAAGGTTTTGATGATTTAACGGACACCGACGAGGACCTTGACGAAGACCTTGACATTGATTAGGAGGGGGTATGTTCTGGTTTGATTGGCTGGCGCTGGGGATTGTGTTAGGGGTAGCAATAATTCAGACTATCCGGACGAGCAAAGCCGGTGGTATGGGATTGACACTATTTGAAGCCGGCGGTCTGGTGGTTGCGGCGCTGGGGGCTAATGCCCTTGCCGGTTCGCTCGCGCAGATAATCGGTGTTCAATTAGCGGTAATGATGGTTGTCCTTTTCCTCTTGTTTGCGGTTCTGGCGTTTATCTTTGCCCACTGGCTTTTTGGAGTTACCGGCTGGTCATTTGAATCTCTGGATGGGCTATTGGGATTTTTCTGGGGAATAGCAGCCGGCTGGGTGATCGCCCATATGGTTCTCCGGATTATCATCATTTCCCAGGGCGAGCACGGTGCGGTTGCCGAGGCGATGGTCAATGCGCCGATTGCTCGGGAGGTTTATTATTTTAAAACCTGGAATGCACTGATGCAGTTACTGTTTAAAGCAAAACTGGGACCGGATTTCAATCCAGATGTGAATTAGATGATTCAGGTTTATACCGGTGATGGTAAGGGGAAAACCACGGCCGCTTTTGGACTGGCACTGCGGGCACTCGGACATAACTGGCAGGTGCTGATTGTTCAATTTATGAAGGGAGATGACCGCTACGGTGAAATTCAGGCGGCACGTTATCTGCCAAACCTTGAAATCCGGCAGTTTGGACTGAAGACCTTTGTTGAGCGTGGGAACCCCAGCGCCGAGGACCGGCGACTGGCAAATGCCGGACTGGAGTTCGCGCGGGCAGCGATTTTGTCCCAAAAGTATCAGCTGGTGATACTGGATGAAATTAACTGTGCGGTTGATTACGGGCTCATTCCGCTGGCAGAGGTGCTGAAGCTGGTGCGTTCCTGTCCGGCAGAGGTAGAGCTGGTGCTAACTGGTAGAAACGCACCCGCACCGCTGCTGGAACTGGCGGATCTGGTGAGTGAGGTAAAGGAAATTAAACATCCTTATCAGAAGGGAATTGTCAATCGTGCCGGAATTGACCATTGATGAGCTGCTGGAAAGGTTTCGGCAGGGTGAGCGCCGTGCCTGCGCCCAGCTTGTTTCTTTGGTGGAGAACGAGTCAGCAGCAGCCACGGAGATTCTGAATAGCCTTTATCCATTGATGGGCAGGGCTTATCGGGTTGGAATAACCGGTCCGCCTGGCGCGGGTAAGAGCACACTTGTAGAAAAACTGGCTAAACAGTTCCGGAACCATAATCATCGGGTTGGGATAGTAGCGGTGGACCCGAGTTCACCGTTTTCCGGTGGGGCGGTACTGGGAGACCGGGTGCGGATGTCATCGCTTTTTACTGACCCCGGGGTCTATATCCGTTCAATGGCAACCCGCGGCAGTTTGGGCGGACTTGCTCGGCGCACCAAGGAGGTGTGTGATATTCTTGATGCCTTTGGCAATGACTATATTCTCATTGAAACGGTCGGGGTCGGACAGATGGAACTGGATATTGCGGAAGCTGCGGATACGACCGTAGTGGTGCTGGTGCCCGAGTCCGGTGATTCCATTCAGGCGCTTAAAGCCGGATTGATGGAGATTGGCGAGATCTACTGTGTGAATAAGAGCGACCGGGAAGGGGCGGACCGGATGGTCCTGGAGATTGAAACGATGCTGGAGTTAAGGCCGAAAAACGATTTTTGGTTGCCACCGGTAATTAAGTCATCAGCGCTCACCGGTGCTGGTGTTGTCGAGTTATATGAAAAAATATGTGCCCATCGTCAGTTTCTTGAGGATTCTCAAACGCTAAATGAACGCCGGCGTCGGGCGGTTCGGGCAGAGATTGAACGTTACCTGGAGGAGAAGTTGCGTTCATTTCTTCTGCACAAACCCGGATTTCAGGAGCGGCTGGAACAGCTGGTGGCGATGGTGTCCGAGCGCCGTATTTCACCCTATCAGGCGGTTGAAATTCTACTAAAGGAAAGGGGGTTTTATGGATGAACTTAATAAAATTCAGGCAGAAAGGGCACGCTGGGAAAAAAATGTTAATAAGGGCGAGCCGGGACGGTTTCAGACAGTCTCGGGTCTACCCGTGGACATAATTTATACACCAGCCGATTTGCCCGATTTTGACTATCTACGTGATCTGGGTTTTCCAGGCGAATACCCATATACCAGGGGAATCAGAAATAATATGTACCGGGGACGGCTCTGGACAATGCGCCAGTTTTCCGGATTTGGTACTGCCCGGGATACCAACGCCCGATACAAATTTTTGCTCGCACATGGAGAAACCGGGCTTTCGGTGGCGTTTGATTTTCCCACGCTCTATGGTCGGGATTCAGACGACCCGATGGCAAGGGGGGAGGTGGGCAAATGCGGGGTAGCGGTTTCCTCGCTAGAGGATATGGAGACACTTTTTGATGGTATTCCGTTAGGCGAGGTTTCCACTTCAATGACAATCAATGGGCCAGCAGCGGTGCTCTGGGCGTTCTATATCGTTACCGCAGAAAAACAGGGGGTGCCTAGTGAAAAACTGCGGGGGACAATCCAGAATGACATTTTAAAAGAGTATATCGCCCAGAAATCCTGGCTCTTTCCACCAGAACCTTCGTTGCGTATTATCACCGATATTATGGCATTCGGGGCGAAAGAGGTACCGAAATGGAATACCATTTCCATCTCGGGGTACCACATCCGGGAAGCGGGTTCAACCGCGGCTCAGGAACTTGCTTTTACCCTTAAGGACGGGATGACCTATGTGGAGGCGGGGATTCGCGCCGGACTGGATGTTGATACCTTTGCCCCGCGGCTTTCGTTTTTCTTTAATTCCCATCTTGATTTTTTTGAGGAGATTGCCAAATTTCGAGCTGCCCGACGTATCTGGGCAAGGGAAATGAAGGAGACCTTTAAGGCAAAAAAGCCGGAGTCGTTGCTTTTGCGTTTTCATACCCAGACCGCCGGTTGTACCCTGACCGCCCAGCAGCCGGAGAATAACATCGTGCGCACTGCGTTTCAGGCGCTGGCAGCGGTGCTTGGTGGGACCCAAAGTTTGCATACCAACTCAATGGATGAAACCTGGGCGCTGCCGACCGAAAAGGCGGTGTTGATAGCGCTGAGAACCCAGCAGTTAATTGCTGAGGAAACGGGTGTGGTTAATGTCATTGACCCGCTGGGCGGCTCCTATTATGTTGAGGCGCTTACTAACGAACTGGAAAGGCAGGCATACGAGTATTTTGCGAAAATTGATGCCCTGGGCGGAATGGTCAAGGCGATTGAGCAGGGGTTTCCGCAAAGGGAGATTGCGGAAGCCGCGTACCGTTATCAGCGGGCAATTGATGAAGGCAGACGCACCGTGGTCGGTGTTAACAAGTACGTACTGGCTGGAGAAAAACTTGAGATTCCGATTTTGAAGATTGACCCGCGGGTGGAACAGGAGCAGTGTGAACGGTTGAGAAGGTTACGCCAGCGGCGGGATAATGCCCGGGTAAAACGGGCGCTTGTGGACCTTAAGGCGGCCTGCGCGGGCAATGACAATGTGATGTATCCGATTCTGGAGGCGGTCAGGGCATATGCCACGCTCGGAGAAATCTGTGGGGCAATGAAGGAGGTCTTCGGCACCTATGCCGAACCTCCAATGTTTTAGGAGGTGAATATGAAGAAACTGAGGATTCTTATTGCCAAACCCGGACTGGATGGGCATGACCGGGGTGCAAAGGTAGTTGCGCGGGCGTTGCGCGATGCCGGTTTTGAGGTGATTTATACCGGATTGCACCAGACTCCAGAGATGATTGCTGAGGCAGCAATTCAGGAGGATGTGGATGCGGTCGGACTGTCAATTCTTTCCGGTGCCCATATGACTTTAATTCCTGAGGTGATGCGACTTTTGAAAGAAAAAGGTGCGGGTGATATTCTGGTATTCGGGGGTGGTATTATCCCGAAGGAGGATATGGAGGAACTTTACCGGCTGGGGTGCGGCCGGCTTTTTGGACCGGGCACGCCGACCCAGGAAATCATAGACTACCTGAAAGAGAAATTTCCAGAACGGGTGTGAAGTTAATAGGTCTTAATAGGTAACGCAGTTTTCCGCGGCTATCATTGACAAAAGTTTTTAAACTATTATTTTATGACATTGGATGAAATAAAACTGCGCTACGGAACCAATCCCCATCAGCAAAAAGCCCGGGTTTATGTTCCCGAAGGCAGATTACCGATTGGGGTGTTGAATGGTGAACCCGGGTATATCAATCTGATTGATGCGTTGAACTCCTGGCAATTAGTGAAGGAGTTAAAGGAACTCACCGGACTGCCCGCGGCAGCCAGTTTCAAACACACCAGTCCTGCGGGTGCGGCGATCGGTAAACCTTTGACTGCGGAGTTGAAAAAGTCACTATTTGTCAGAACGGATACTCTTTCGCCACTTGCCTGTGCGTACGCTCGTGCCCGGGGCGCGGACCGAATGGCAACCTTTGGTGACTGGGCAGCATTTTCAGATACGGTTGATGAGCCCACCGCGCTTCTGCTCAGCCGGGAGGTTTCAGACGGCTGTATTGCGCCGGATTATGAACCGGCAGCACTGGCACTTTTGAAAGCCAAAAAAGAGGGGCGCTATCCGATTTTGAAAATTGACCCGGGCTGGGAACCACCGTTATTGGAGGTCCGACAACTGTTCGGGGTGTATCTGGAGCAGGAACGTAATAATGCCCGGATTGATCATCGGTTGCTAAAAAATGTGGTGACCGTGAAGAAGCAGATTCCGGAGTCAATTGGACAGGATTTGCTGATTGCCTGTGTGACGCTCAAATACACCCAATCCAATTCTGTTTGTCTTGCTTATGATGGGCAGGTGATCGGGGTAGGGGCGGGGCAGCAGTCAAGAATTCATTGTACCCGGCTTGCCTGTTCCAAGGCAGACAAGTGGTTTTTGAGATTGCATCCGCGCGTGCAGAACCTTCAGTTTCGGTCAGGGACTAGTTGGGCGGATAAGGCAACGGCAATTGATGTTTTGCTTGAAGATAGCGCCACACCGGTAGAGGTTAGAACCTGGGCGCAAATATTCATCGAAGCGCCAGAGCCATTCCGTCCAGAAGAAAAATGGGACTGGCTTGCCCGGTTTGATGGTATCTGTTTAGCATCTGATGGGTTCATTCCGTTTCGGGATAACCTTGATCGGGCAGCCCGTAGTAATGTCCAATTTGTGATTCAGCCCGGAGGCTCGATCCGGGATGAAGGTATTATTCAGGCAGCGGATGAGTATGGAATGGTGATGGTTTTTACCGGGCTGCGGCTTTTCTATCATTAAAAATTAAAGCGGGGCAGAAAGCTGCCCCGCAGAATCTGTTTTTTCCATTAGTAAGTAACCGTCAGTTTACCGGTTTGGATTGCGTTGTCAATCAGCAGCCGGTAGAGGTAAATTCCGGGTACAAGCCGGATGGGCAGTGTAATGCGGGAGTTATGGTTAACAACTCCGGAGAGTTCGCTCACGACGCTGCCGTCAACTGTATGAATTACTAAGCGGAAGGGGCGGTTGTTAGCTGTGCTAATGATAAATACCGGTCGGGACGATGCGGGAGTGGGGATGACCCGGACCTGAGGATAGGAATGATCCGCAGTTTTTGGTTCTTGGACGCCAACCAGGTCCAGAACCGCCACCTGTGCTCCCTGATATGCAGGATAAGATGAGTCAGCTGGCATCATCGTGGTGCTCTGGGCATAGACTACAATTTTACACCGTTGCTCATTCCAGTTGCTCGCGATTGTAAATGGCTGTTCCACTGAGTCCAGTCCCCCGGCAGGAATGGTCAGGACAGTTCCATATTGATTTGGAATATAATCCCGGCATACATGATTGTGCCAAGGGTCACCGTTCGGACCGACATAATAGCAGGAATCTTCGGTGATGACCACCGACACGCGCATACTCAATTCGCCGGTTGAATCGTTTTAAATCAGTGCTTTGATTGTTCCATTCCGGGTTTGTGGGTTGTAGTTTCCGGTTAAGCTAATCTGAACTGGAGTGGGTTCGGTGATACGGGCGGCAACGAAACCGGGCCAGAGGTTGTAATTATAACCCCGCTGCCGGCCATCAACCCAGAGCCAAGGGGTAGCGTAGGCACCATTGTATGGTGGCGGATACATAAACCACTTTGCCCGGCCTTCAGCCGAGTAGAGTGGGTAAGAAGCGGCTGTATGCCATTCAACTGCGACCACATATCCAGCATAGTCATTGCAGATTCTGTCCAGCATACTGCTGGCAGCGACACAGGAGCCTCAACCTTCAGAATAGGCTTCTTCAAGGACAACGATACGTTGATAGCCAACGGCGAGAGTTGCCGCAGCCAGCAATGCGAACACGGTCAGTTTCTTCATATTACCTCCTTTTTTACAAAAATATTATCCATAATCTTCATCCGGTCAATCCCGGGATTTGATACCCAGTGCCTGAAGCACCACATCCTTGCCGGCATTCAGGCGCCAGAGTGCCAGATTGGTGAGTGCCCGAATAGTGTAGCGCACCGGTTTACTACCCTGTTCCTTAATACGCAAAAGGAGCGGCAGGCAGGCAAACCGGGCAATGCCAGCAGCAAGGAACATCACATCGTAATTGTAAAAGTCCGCCCCGAATAATTGCAAATGGAAACCAGATATTAGCTGGGCGATTGTGCCGGCAAGTAGTGAAGCCACGAACGCACCCAAGCCGGTGACCACCGTGTAAATTGCAAAATAACTTTCCTTACGTTCCGGATTGTCGGCGAGGTCCAGAAGTAAATTCCACAACCCAAGACTGGCACCGGTCCAGACCACCCCGTTGAGCACACCATCAATCCATATCGGTAGCCGGAAATGCGGTGTGGCAAAGAGCCAGAGAAAGGGCATTACCCCGACAAGCGCAAAATTTAGGACCGTAACCGGCCGGGAGCCAAATCGATCAATCACCCGTCCCCAGAAGAGTTGGAAACCGACACCGATAACACCACCAATCATTGAGTAAACCGCTACCTCGCTAAAACTGAAATGTAGATTTTTTAGCAGATGTACAAGGTAGAAGGGCGATGCGAGCGTGCCGGTGAGGAACCAGATTGCGAGAAAAACGGTCAGACGCCGGAACTGAGGTTCCTTAAGCGGTCCCACAAAGATTTCCCGAAGGTCAGGTTTAGAACGAGCCGGGATTTCAGGCTCGGGTTGACGGGTCAGGAGCAGGGTGGAAATTAACCCGAACCCGACTGCCAGTGAGAAGGCAAGGGCATAGCCCAGCCTTTCCTGCCCCAGTGATTTCAGCCAGTCCATTCCCCGACCAGCCCCATAGGCGGCAAAAACTGCGGTAACATTCAGAATGGCGTTACGCAGACCGAAAAATCTGCCCCGGCGCTCTTCAGGTACCAGGTCACTAATCCAGGAGGTCCAGACCGTGCCGGCAATTGCCATCAGAATTCCGGATAGTGCCACCAGGAGAAGGAAAAAATGAATTTTCAGCTTACTGCCGGTAAACAGCAGGGGCAGTAGAATGATATAAACCGAGCGACCAATTCCTGCGGTCCAGAGCACCAGTTTTTTGCGCGTACCGGTCTGGTGCACGAGATACCCGGCAAGAAAACTAAAACTGCTGACCAGGGCTGGAATCGCGGTTAACAGTGCAATCTGGAAGGAGTTGGCACCCAGATACAGGGCAAGACCGGCAAGAAACATACCGCCAGCAAGACTGGTATAGAGGGTGGCAAATGCACCTTCAATAATGGAAATTTTCAGTCCGTAATTAATCTGTTGCTGTGACAGCCGGTTCAATTCAGCTGAGGGTGGGAACAATGGTGTTAAACATTTCTGCCGCCCGGAAGGAACTCCGAACCAGGGGTCCGGCAAACACCTGTCTGAACCCAAGTTCCCGGGCAAAATTCTCAAGCTGGTTAAATTCCTGGGGAGTTAAGTAGCGCACAACCGGCAGGCAGCTCCGGTTCGGTTGCAGGTACTGACCAATGGTTACAAAGTCGCAGTTAACCGAGCGCAACTGGTGCAGGGTCTGGATTATTTCTTCCACTTTTTCGCCAAGCCCGACCATCAAGCCGGATTTGGTTAATATTTGAGGCGCGATTTTCTTTGCCAGCTCAAGCACTAACAGTGAGCGATTAAACCCTGCTCGGCGGTCGCGGACAAATGGAGTGAGTCGGGCAACAGTTTCCAGATTATGGGCAAATACATCGGGGTGGGCAGCAAGCACATTTTTAATCAGTTCTGCCTCGGTCCCGAAATCAGGGGCCAGGACTTCTACTTGAACAGAAGGATTTTTCTTTTTGATTTCCCTTATGGTGCGGGCAAAAATACCGGCACCGAAATCTTCAAGGTCATCCCGGTCCACCGAAGTAAGTACCACATATTTTAGTCCGAGCTCCTGGACCGCAGCTGCCACCCGTTCTGGTTCATCCAGGTCAAATTTGCCCTGTGGATTTCCGTTTTTTACCGAGCAAAATCGACAATGCCGGGTGCAGGTGTCGCCGAGGATCATTATCGTAGCGGTGCCATTATTCCAGCATTCACCGAGGTTAGGACAGCGGGCAGAACTACACACGGTATTGAGCCGGTATTTATTGAGGATTTGATTTACCCGGTTGAACTGTTCACCGGTAGGCAGACGGGCTTTAATCCATTCGGGTTTACGCACTTTATGTGGTAATCTTCAGGGCTTTATGCGGGCAGTGCCAGACGCATTCAAAACAGCGGATACATTCAGCCTGATTTGGGTCATTAAATGGCTCAATATCGGTCGGGCAGACCCGACGGCAAATTCCACACCCGGTGCAGGCATCTTTATTTAGTGACATATGCAAAAGGCTGATTTTGTTGAATAAAGAGTAAATCGCACCGATCGGACAGACCGCACGGCAAAAAGGTCGTTTAACCATAATTGCTGACCAGATGACAAATAGCAGAATTGCCACCTTGAGATAAAATAACCAGCCGACCAGTGCACGCAAACCCTGAACCGGGTCCCAAAGCACCAGCGGAATACCGGCTTCAAGCGTGCCCTGTGGGCAGAGTTTGCAGAACCAGGGTTCGGCGGTGAAATAGGCGGTAATGCCGGCGACAATGAATAAAAATGCGAACTTGAGGCCGGTTGCGGGAAGAAATAGTTTCAGCCCCCGTTCTAAGAGCAAGACGATTAAAATGGCAATTATGACAAAGAGAATCCCGATTTCCACGCCAGCACATGTGCCAATGGTCAGCTGTTTACCGAAAAGAGCAAGGATAAATCCAGTCGGTGCAACCATCAGCAGACTGCGCGTTCCCCCAATCAGGCTGAACAGGCTCATGCTTATAACGCCAACGGCAATTCCCGAATTCACTTCATATTTCAAGATGACAAGACCGCCCAGTTGAATTCCTAAAAGCAAACCCGCAATTGAAAAACGGGCTGGCAGTTCAACCTTACCGCGGGTCGCGCTATAAAACAGCAAACCCATTAACGGCACCCAGCCAAAAAGCAACGTCTTCCAGAAGTTCATTTTCAAAAAGGTTGAAAGCAGGACAATACCCACTAAGCCGATTCCAGCGATAACTCCGAAAATGACCCAGCGTTTAACCTTTGCCCCGGGGCCGATCTTAATTTTAAAAAGCAGGTCCTGCCAGAGACCAAAAGGGCAGACCCAGGCGCAGGCTGCTCTGCCGGTGAAAGCACCCAGAATTAAAAAAACTCCGAGCACAACCCAGGGAACATTCTGCCACCATGCTACTCCTTTCATTCCGATAATCTGCTGAAAAGAGCCGAGTGGACAGGCAAATACCGAAAGCGGACCGCCATAGCAGTTTAGCACGGGCTCGGGAACCGATTTAAGAAAACCCGAATAGATTATGCGCCCCTGAAGATAGGCAAGGATATATCCGTTGAGAATAACCGTTCCGATTATCTGGCCGATGCGGTGTGGGGCTATTCTTCTTTTTGCCATTTTAATGGTCTACACGAGACCCATACAGGACAGTCATATCTGGGCAGCAAAACCATGAATTACCGCAAGCATACCCAATTTAATTCCGAGCACAACTAGTCCCGCGCCAACAATTGTTAGTAGAATGAAAATCAATTTGCGCTTCATATCCGGCTTATCAACTGCAGTTTGACACCTCGAAACGGCGACTCATACCGGCAAACACCGCCCGAACAGGTATACCCGCCTTTTTCCGCACCAATCCGAATTCGTAGAACATTCCGTTCACTGATATTATAGACCGCTTCCAATACTGGCCACGAGGTCTGGTAATCATAACGTTTGAGCGAATCCTGGTCAACCCCCTGCCACCCGAGTGTAAAAAGCCATTTTTCACCTGGACCATAACTGAAGGAAATCAGTGGTTCGTGATACCGCCAGCGGGTGATGTGAGTCGTATCAGTGGGCAGTTCAGTAATCCATCCCAATTCTGCCTCAAGGGCGAATGTGTGTTGACCGATGAGATAATTTATCAGGATAGCTGGACGGTCAGCGCTACGTTGATAAGTACCAAGTTCGATATTTTTCTGAAACAGGTGATTGAATTTCAATTCCAATGTCCAGCTGGTAGCAAGCGAATAACGCCCTTTTACTTCAGCCTCAACTACCCCCGCGCTCGTATCATCATGAACAAAAAGTCGGTCCAGGTTGGCTTCAAGATAAAGTCCATTTAATGGCATTCCAGAAACTTGAATTCCAAAACCACGTTCGTCCACACCGCGGTTGATTGCGACGCCAGATTTAATCGGGGTCGGTGGGTCGTTGTAATGATATACTCCGGCAGGAAAGCCTAGCCGGGTATAGTCTACAACCTGGCCGAGTACCGAAAAACCGGCAAAGGTTGCACTGAGATTGATAATATAACCAACTCCTTTTTCCCGACCGCCGATGCCCGGTTTGGTCCCGAGACGCCAGGCAATTTCGGCACCGGTAGAGATTGGTCCGAAGTTTAGTTGACAATTACCGCCGAAGAGTTCGGTAAAGGCGCGGGGGGTTGGGTCAACCTCCCGATTAATCCGCACATATCGTCCCCCGATACCGAGGAACTGCACCGGTCGGGTGGTAAGGTCCGCACCTAATAACTGGTCGGTGGTATCAAGTTCATTCATTATTTTATAAGTGTTTTCCTGGAAAAACACATCCCGGAGTCGGGCGCCAAGCAGAGTCAGTTCGCTGGAGAACGGCAGATTTAGTCTGCCGAGTAAGCCTTGCAGGCTTTTGTAATGGCGGAAATCATCGTCCGCTCCGCTGCTGAGGGTTAAGCCCTGACCAAAAGTTGTGTAAAATCTGCCGAGCCGGACTTCGAGTTCCCGGGGATTATAACCAATAGAGTAGTCAAATAAACGCAGCGGTTTACGAATACTCGGTCCATGTTTAGATGGTTCAAACATTAAAACACCGAGTTCGACATTAAAATCGCCATACCGGCCAACCAGTTCCAGTTTATCCTCATAATGGGTTGCCCATTCCTGCTGATAAGTCCAGAATTCTGCCCGGTTGACACCCTGAATTGAAAAACTCGCTCCCAGTACGGTGATGAAGATACTGAGTAGGTTCGCGCTCACCACCCTGACCCGCTTTTATTTTTCTTTTTCTGAAGGGGGTATTGAATCCACCGCTGGCAGCCAGCGGCAAATTTCCTCGGCAATCCGTTTTTCATCGCCCTTTTTATAGCCAATGTGAGTGTAGACAATTTCACCATTCATATTTATCAGATAAGCGGTTGGTTTAATGATGATATTATATGCCTTTTTAACCTTTTGCTGCTGGTCAAGGAGAACGATGTAAGGCCATTTCTTGGATTTTACAAACGCACGAACCCGGGCTTCGTCTGATGGCTTATCTACAGAAAGGGCGACAATCTGCAAGCCGCGGCTTTTCAAAGAGTCATAGACTGGTAAAAGGGCGTCCAGTTCGGCAATGCAGTTGACGCAGGCTAAATCCCAGCACTCCATATAAACCGGTCCATTTTCCAAAAGTTCCGAAAGGGTTACTTCATTTCCGTCCAGGTCCTTAAGAGTAAAGTCGGGCGCAGACTCATACTTTTTTTCCGCCGCAACACCGGCGGCAACGACTAAAGCGATGGCTATGATAAAAGGCAAGATTTTGCTCATTTTTGTTCCTCCGATAATATTCGCCATTTAATTGCTGATTGAATGACGGCTCTGGTTGCTAAATTCTGAACCGAAACCGCAACACCGGTCCGGTTGACATTGTAACCGGTTACCTGACATGCCAGCACGGTATCCCAATTCTGTCCAAACCGACACCGGATTGGTATCCCGAAACTATCACCAATGATCTGACGAACGGTCATCGGGGAGTAAAAAGTATCACCGATCAAAAACGAATAGTAGGGGATACTGTCTTCAAAGACAATCGCCACCAGCCGCAGCGCGGTCAGTGTGTCAATTGAGGAATCGGTCGGGCTGAGCGTCAACCGTACATTCAAAAATGCGGAATCAATGTGGCAACTGTCTATTTTTAATTCGAGGATAGTTTTGCGGGCGCGGGCGGCATCAATGATATCCCGGTAAACCGGATAAAAGGAGTCGGGAATGGTTATTTGCGGAGAGCGCATTGTGCCATCAAAAAATGCCAGCGGTCGTTCCATTCCGGTACCATACCACCGTGCCCGGGCGATGCCCGCCTGACTGCCCAGTTCAGGATGTGTTTCCGGGTCATAATAAATCACATACGCCATTGAATCTCCATAAACATTCTTCAGGCTGCCAAGCGCCCGCGCCGCGGACGCGCAGTAGGCTCATTCATCCAGCGGAGTTGAAAAAAGTTCAACCAGCACCACCCGGTTGGCTTCCCGTTCAATTAGCGGGGCTTCAGAACAGGTGAAGAAGACGAAACCGGCAGCGACACCGGCAAATAGGCACCGGATTATTTTCATAATAAATAAATCATAAACAAGAGTTAACACAGGTCAAGGAAATTAAGTTAACAGTCGGACATTAAGGTCATAGGTCGTAGTTTTAATTACCTGGCAGTTGTAAAATTTGCCGGGTTGAAATTTACCTTCGGTAATTTGAGCAACCCCATCAACTTCTGGGGCATCCCATTCGGTCCTTCCCAGTTCAGCAAAATCGGCAAGGACATTCAAATTCTTGCCGAGCAGCGAGCGCAGTTTTTGTCTTGATATTGCTGCCTGGAGTTTTAGCAGCTGTTTCAGTCTTTTCTGTTTTATTAGCGGGTCAACTGTGCCTTTCAGGTTTGCTGCCGGAGTGCCGGGTTCGGCTGAAAACTGGTAACCGGCAAGCCGATCAAATTTGACAGAGCTGATAAAGTTCATCAGTTCGGTAAACTCCAAATCAGTCTCGCCCGGGAATCCGGTGATGACGGTTGTTCGGATTCTCATTTCCGGAATACGGTGCAGGCGGTCCAGGAGTATTTCCACATCCTTTCGGGTATAATGACGGTTCATCCGGTTGAGAATTTGGTCATTTATATGCTGGATTGGCACGTCAATATAGCGACAGAGTTTGGGATTGGTCCCGAACTGTTCAAGGACATCTTCAGTCAGGTGCGCGGGGTAGGCATACAGTAATCGTATCCATCTGACACCGCTGAGCCGGGATAGCCGGTCAATTAGTTTGCCCAGAGCCGGTTTTCCATAGATGTCAATACCATAGGCGGTAGTGTCCTGAGCGACCAGAATCAACTCCTTCACACCCAGGTCGGCGAGTTGTTCGGCTTCAGCTATAATTTCGGTTTGAACCCGGGAGCGAAACGGTCCACGGATTTTTGGAATTAGACAGTAACTACAACGGTTATCGCAACCATCGGCAATTTTAAGATAGGCGTAATGTCCGGGTGTGGAAATAAGGCGGGGAGGAAAACTGGTTCGGGCGCGGGTTTTTTTGCTGCCGAGGATTTCGGGAATTCTGGTTAAATCTCTGAGCCCAACCCAGTTGTTTATCAGGGGATAATCGGCGCTCAGTGCTGAGCCGAAACGTTCTACCAGACAACCGGCAACTACCAATTTCATTTGAGGACGGCGTTTCTTGAGCCAGGATAGTTTTTTTATCACTGCGACCGATTCGGCAACCGCTGATTTCAGGAAGGCGCAGGTGGTGAGAACTACCAGATCAGCCTTTTCCGGTTCAGCGGTCAGTTCCCAGCCGTTTTCGGCGAGCGTGCCAAGCAAGCATTCGGAGTCAACCCGGTTTTTGGGACAGCCAAGGAAGATTACTGCTGCCCGCCTGTTTTTTAATTTCAACTTTCGCCGGAGATTTTCCAGAGTTTACCAGTGGCTTCTGCCAGAACTTCACCTTCAGCACTTCGCAACTGAGCTACAGTTAGAACCAAACGTCCCTGGTCCTGGGTAACCCAGCCCCGGCCATAAATTTTTTTACCTACCGGCACCGGTTTACGATACCGCACTTTTAGTTCCGCAGTTACGGTGCTATAACCCCGGTTTTTAGTTGACCAGGCCATCAATTCATCTAAGAGGGTTGCAATAATTCCACCGTGAGTTATACCATCCCAGCCCTGATAATAGACCGGAATAACATATTCAATACTGGCGCCGGTTTCGTCGGCAACAATCGGCAACTGCATCCCGTTACTATTTTGCCTGCCGCAGACAAAGCAGGTGTCTTTATCCTTAAGATGCATATTCAATTACTGATACTCAACGGTTACTCTGGCCGGTGGGATGAACCGAAATGTTTTAGCCGGAACCTGGGGGTTCCAGCGCTGGTTTTCCAGTTGGAACCGGCAGTGATTCCCCATTTCATCAACAAACGAAAAGGCAATAATTCGGGTGTTTGTTTTATCCAGTTCCAGCCTGAGTTCATTGAGAAACCCAGCGGTATTGTCCGCAAAGGCAAGAATTCCGGCGCCTTCTTCAATAATCTTGGTGGTGGAATCAAGCAGGGGCTGAATAAAACTCAAAAGCGGAACCGGCTGGCGATTTGTCTGGAGGACCGCCCGTTTCTCATCCGGGAAGTAGAACCAGACGACCGAATCATTACCAATAATGACCTGACTCACCGGTTGCTCAACCTCCAGACGAAAGCAGTGCGGAAGCTGGAACACAAATCTCCCTTTGAAAACAATCGGGTCCTGTCCGGTGTCATCTGCCGGTTCAATAGTTTCGGTGAAACTGCCGGCAAGGGATTTTAGATTCAAATAGCGCTGGCGCAGGTTTTGCCACTTCTCACCAGGAGAGGCAAGAACGGGCAGGACCAAGGACAGAGTGCCGACGATGAAAAGACAACGCATTTCGGTTCTTTTTTTCATCATTCAAGTTTATCAAGCGAACCATAACTGTCAAATGACTCTCAAAAATAGCATAAGCAGGGTGTTGCTCTTTTTTAAAGCAATTTTACCTTTTGATGAATTTATGAACTGTTTTGAATTCAGGGCAGGGGGTAAGTATTATGAAAAAAACACCGGCAGGCAGGTTGCGCAGGTCATTTTCTCCAAACTGCAGGTTAGTGAGTTGTCGTCCGGTAATATCGCATACTTTAGCCGCAGTGCCGTTTTCTGCCCTGGAAATTACCGGCAGATTAAGATGCCCATGAACAATTGTAGGCAGACGGTAAGAATTACCTTTTGGCAAACTGCCTTCGGAAACGCCAGGGGTGGGCATATTCCAGACTACGAGTTTCGTCATATCCGGGTCCAGGGTATAGAAGCACATTCGGAAGGGATTGAGTACCGGTGACCACGGGGTGAAACAGGAGCTGATGGTGGCAATGAGATTTTCGTTTCGGGTGTCAATTATACTTAAAACCGCGCCTTCAGCATGCTGGCAGTATAAAAGGCTGGTAATTGTGTCAATTTCTATTCGGACAGGTCGTGCCGGGACCGGGAAGTAACTGATCCGGTTAAGATTATTGCCGCTGTAAACGTAAATCATCCCGTCTAGCTCCGAGGCAACATAGATTTTTCCATTCAGCGGATTAGTGGCGATTTCATCAATTGTGTGATTCACAGTTACGGTGGTATCAATTACATTACTCAAGCCCTGAATTGCCCAGAATGTTCTTGCCCTTGCCCAGATTATCCAGTCGCGTTCCGGCACATAACACCAATTTCTACCGAAGTTTCCAGGAAGTTGGTTAATAACCGCACCGGTTGTGCCATCTACAATTGTCAAGTATTCGGTGCCAGAGATATAAACCCGGTTGCGCACCGGATTGAAACCAAATGTTTGGGTAGAAGGTGCATAAATTGTGGCAATGAGCGTATCAGCCCCGGCATCAATTACTGATACTGAGTCACTGCTGGCGATGGCAAAAATTCGATTCCCAATCGGGTTATAAAACAGGGAATAGGGCTGCTGGCAGCCTGATATTTTGGGAATGGTTCTTATGACTGAATCATTTACGCAGTCAATTACCATCAGAAGGCTATCACCGCCGACATACAATTTATTATTCTGATAATTATGCGCAATAAATCCGGGGCGTTCGGGCATCACGGTATGAGAGATAATGGAACTGGAGATCCCATCAATGGCGATGAGCAGTGGTTTACTTGAACCGGCGACTTCACCGCTTAAATAGAGCTTTTGCGGTGTTGGTGCGAACAATGCCCAGCTGGGGTTAAACAGCAAGGAGACGCGGCTGATTAGTTCTCGGGTTTGGGGGTTAATCAGTGCGACATCGCCATTTCCCGAATTATTGGTCTGGACTGTGTAAATCAGGTTAAGTTCCGGAGAGTAATAAAGAGAGTCGCCAAAACCCGGGTAGTGCATTGTCCAGCTGATGCTGTCGTTAGCACAGTTGATTGCGGCAAGTGGCAGTTCGAAACAGGAAACATAAATCAAATCTTGGTTGGGGTCATAGGCAATTGACACCGGTTCGGTTTCAAAATCAATGGCGTTGATAATTGAATCCAGGTCACCATCAATTACCATTACCGCAGAATCATTTTGCACGGCAATATAAATTTTATTTCGGTCCGGATTAAGACATAGTGCCACGGGTTTTTTATCAATAATCCAGTGTTTCAGAATTTCATTGGTCCAAAGGTCAATAATGAGAATATCGCCGGTTTGCCCGGCAATTGTATACAATTTATTGGCGACGGGATTGACGAGCATCTGTTCAACCGCGATATTGCCGATGATAATTGAATCAACTATGGAATCGTTTTGCCCATTAATAACTGCAATTTTATTACCATCCTTGTTTTGGACATAACAGAAAATCCGGTCAAAACGGCACAGATGCGCACTGGCACCGGTTGTGCCCGCCATTACCAGTTGTGAGGCTACTTCGTTGATGTTACAGTCGATCACGGCTACCTTTCCGCCACTAAACCGACCGGAAAGATAAAGTTTATTGCGGAGAGTATTGTAGGTCAGATATTCCATTCTCCCGCCGACCGGTATGCGGGTGATAATCTGATGGTTACTGATAACATATACGGTATCTGACCTGTTACCAGCACAGTAAAGCGCGGACTCAGCCGGTACATAGCACATTCGGGAAATACCAGCGGGTAATGAGATTCTTGCCTGTTTCTCGCCGGTTCGGGCATCAATAACCACAATACCATCGCCAGTGGTGCTTCCAATATAAACTTCACCAGGATAGGGCAGAACCGCGATCCGGTTAGCAGTTTTCAATCCGGCAAGGCTGTCGGGCAGATAGATAAGTTTTTCAGGCACCTGGCCATTGGTGTTAAATAAAATACCAAACAGAACAGTTATTGTTAGACCGAGCCTGTTCATTTTGCCTCCAGGTTTAATCTGGTGATTATGATAAAATGACAAAACAACAAGTCAATTTATAAATATGTTCCTAATAATATTAGGCCAGAAAGTTATTGGGATTTAACATCTGAGTTATTACCAATGATGAATTCAAGTTAATATTAGAAGAAATGTTAGACAGTAACCGACTTTTTAACGTGAAGTTAACTGATAACCCCGGGGCGCCCACGGGGACAATGATAGGGGCGGATGAGGGGCAAGTGGCTATTTTTAATCCCAAACTTGCACTGTTTTAATTTATCGGTAATATCTTAAGCCCGGTGTTTAAGGAAACTTTCAAACGGATAATTAGCCTTTTTGCCATTGTGTGTGTGTTTTTGAGCTGTCAGACCGGTAGGAAAAACTCACTGGTCCTGGCGGGTTCAACCTCGGTTCAGCCTTTTGCCGAACTGCTCGCCGAACTATATCAGCACAAACATCCGGGAGTGGAGATAAATGTTCAGGGCGGTGGCTCAACTGCCGGGGTCAGGGCGGTGGAAAACCATATCTGTCATATCGGGATGTGTTCCCGACAGTTGACGCCTGAAGAATTTGAACTCACCGCAATCCCGATTGCAATAGATGGGATTGTGGTGGTGGTTCATCATACCAACCCGGTGGACAATGTTACGCTTGAGCAGGCGCGTCAGATCTTTGCGGGTAAGATTCGTAACTGGCAGGAACTGGGAGGAGATGATAAAAAGATTACCGTGATCATTAGGGAGGAGGGTTCCGGTACTAGGAGCAGTTTTGAGGAGAAGGTAATGGGGGAGGAGCATTTTGCACCGGATGCGCTGGTTCAGGATTCTAACGGCGCGGTTCGGGAAATTGTTGCCACCGACCCTGCGGCAATCGGTTTTATTTCTTTCGGGCTTGTGGACGACCGGGTAAAGGCGCTGGCAATTGACAATGTGAAACCGGATGAAGAGTCAATCCGGGAACATCGCTATCCGCTCGCTCGGGACTTTCTTTTTGTTTTAAACGGTGAGCCGACGCCGCTTGCCCGTTCATTCATTGATTTTGTATTGAGCGAAGAAGGACAGCGTGCCCTGGTTGAGGAAGGGCTAATCAGGATTCGCTGATGCGAGAAAAATTGATTGAAAAAGGTCTTTTGCTTGTTGCCCTATCAGCACTTGGTTCACTTTTGCTTATAGCCCTGTTTATCTTTGTTGAGGGTGTGCCATTGATTGTCAAGGTAGGTATCAAAAATTTTGTAGCTTCAACTCACTGGGCGCCAACCAAGGGAAGTTTTGGAATTCTGCCAATGATTATCGGGTCGGTTCAGGTTACCTTACTGGCACTGGTATTAGGAGGGGGACTGGGAATTGCGGTCACGATGTTTCTTGCTGAATTTGCACCTCGCTGGAGCGTGGCGATTTTAAAGCCGATGATTGAACTGCTTGCCGGGATACCATCGGTGGTTTATGGCTTTATTGGAGTTATGGTTCTTGTTCCCTGGATTAGAAGGAGTTTTGGCGGCCCCGGGTTTTCTATTCTGGCAGCCGGGATAGTGCTCGGGATTATGATTCTGCCAACGGTGATCGCCATTTCTCTGGATGCCTTGCGAGCGGTGCCGTTGAGTTATAAAGAGGGTTCGCTTGCCCTTGGTGCGACACGCTGGCAGACTCTTTATCGGGTGATGTTGCGAGCAGCGAAGAGTGGTGTGATTGCCAGTTTGATTCTGGCGATGGGCAGGGCAATCGGGGAAACTATGGCGGTGATCATGGTTGCGGGAAACGCACTGCTAATTTCGGCTTCGCCCTTGGCACCGGTCCGGACTTTAACCTCCAATATTGCCTTGGAGATGGGCTATGCCGCGGGTGATCATCAAAAGGCGTTGTTTGCCACCGGGATAGTGCTCTTTGTGATTGTTGCCTTGCTAAATACTATTGCCATTTTAACAATGCGGGAGCGAAAATGACTTGCCGGGCATTAATTATTCAGCGATTGGTATGGTTCGGGCTGGCGCTGCTCACGTTTTTAACACTGCTCGTCCTTTTCTTCATCATTGGTTATATTTCGGCAAAAGGGGCACCGGTAATTACTCCCGAATTTTTGTTTTCCCTGCCAGTGCGAATGGGCAAGGAAGGTGGGATTCTGCCGACAATTATTGTCACTCTTTATATCGCATTGTTGGCGATTGTAGTGGCGACCCCTTTTGGGGTCGGAACCGCAGTTTATCTGACTGAATATAGCCGGGAGTCAGCACTGACCCGCATCATCCGGTTTGGTGCGGATGCGTTAGCCGGGGTACCCTCGATCATCTTCGGGCTGTTTGGGTTCATTCTTTTTGTTATCCGTTTGAAGATGGGGTGGTCAATTCTTGCCGGTGGATTGACCCTGGCGATGATGGTTTTGCCAACGATTATCCGGACGAGCGAAGAAGCAATCCGGGCAATTCCTTATCAGTTCCGGGAGGTCAGTTATTCGCTGGGGGGAACAAAATCTCAGACAGTCTGGCGGGTAGTGCTACCGAACGCTCTCCCCGGAATTTTGACCGGGGTGATTTTAAGTCTGGGTAGAAGTGTAGCGGAAACCGCGGCAGTAATTTTTACTGCCGGTTCAACATTAAGACTACCCAGGACAATTCTTGACCCGGGCAGGACAATGGCAGTGCATTTCTATATCCTTGCCCGGGAAGGTTTATCAATGGAACGGGCCTATGGAACTGCATTTTTGCTGATAATTGTGATTCTGCTGATTAATGCGTTTTCCTATCTGCTGATGTTTCGTTTGACCAGGAGATTGAAATAATGGTGGAGAAGATTGTTGCCCGGGATTTGAAGGTGATGGTCTATAAAAAGCCGGTATTGCAGAATATAAATCTGACAGTAATGGCACAGGAGATTCTTGCGATTATTGGTCCGGCCCATTCCGGGAAGACCACTTTTTTGCGCTCTATCAACCGTTTGCTTGAAAATCAACCTGGTTTTATTCGCTCTGGAGAACTATTGCTTGACAACCGGGATGTTAAACAGTGGGATGTTGATTTGTTGCGACGTCGAGTAGGAATGATTTTTGCAACGCCGATTCCTTTGCCCGGCACCATCTTTGATAATGTTGCATATGGTCCGCGACTCAAAGGGATTAGGAATATGCATTCGCTGGCGGAGATTGTGGAAAAGAGTTTGCGGGCGGCATTTTTATGGGATGAAGTTAAAGACCGGTTATTCAGTTCAGCGCTTCGGCTTTCCGGGGGACAGCAGCAGCGGTTATGTATTGCCCGAACACTGGCTGTTGAGCCCGAGGTAGTAATGATGGACGAACCCTGTTCAGGACTGGACCCCATTTCCACTGCTCAGATTGAGCAGGCGCTGCAGGAACTGAAGGCAAATTATACTTTTATTCTGGTGACTAACAATGTGAAACAGGCGGCACGGGTTTCAGACCGGACCGCCTTTTTTTTGAATGGCGAACTGGTGGAGATCGGACCAACTGCTCAGATTTTCACCGCGCCGAAAGATAAAAGGACCGATGACTATGTGTCCGGCAGAATTGGATAATTGCCAGATAAAACTAACAACGAGGAATTTGAGCGTGTATTACGGCAGTTTTCAGGCGGTAATTGATGTGAATATCAGCTTTCCCGCTTGCGCAATTACGGCAATCATCGGGCCATCGGGATGCGGTAAATCAACTCTGCTACGCAGTTTTAACCGGATGAACGAACTAATTGAGGGAGCACAAATCAAAGGTGAAATTATTTTGGACGGTGAAAATATATATCGGCTTAATGTTCTGCAGTTACGCAAGCGGGTGGGGATGGTATTCCAGCGGCCTAATGCATTTCCGCTTTCGGTGCTTGACAATATTGCTTATGGACCGAGGGTTCACGGAATAAACCAACGAAAAAGACTGGAAGAGATTGTTGAACAGAGTTTGCGGGCAGTGCTTTTGTGGGACGAGCTTAAAGACCGGCTTGAGCAGAATGCATTGACATTAACCGACGAACAGCGTCAGCGCTTGTGTATTGCCCGGATGCTGGCGGTTGAACCCGAGGTTTTGTTGCTTGATGAACCCTGTTCCGCACTGGACCCGATTGCCACTCTTCATATTGAAGACCTATTAAGACAATTAAAGGATAAGTACACAATCATTATTGTGACCCATAATATGCAGCAGGCAGCCCGGGTTTCAGATTTTACTGGATTTATGTTATTAGGGAAATTGATTGAATTCGGTCCCACATCCCAAATCTTCACCAGACCCCAGCAACCCGAGACCGAAAACTATATTTCCGGGCGTTTCGGATAACTATTTTAAAAACAACAACTTAACCGCAAATTATATTCCTTTAACAATTAACCCAAAATTAACACAAAATTTATATCAGGTTCATAATCAATATGTAATATTTTACGGTTTGTGAAGCAAAAAACAAGAAGAAAGGAGCAACCTTGAGGACTAAAATAATACTAACCGCGCTAGCAATATGCGCGCTAACCGGTTTTGCACTGGAACCGGGAGAAACCGAATTAGAGCATAACGGCTGGTACCGTTATACTAACCAGTCATCGGCATTGAAGCTAACGGATCCGACTGTGAGCCGGTTCAGTCTGGAGCGTGGCTATCTCCGTTTTTCTCACCAATGGGTACCCGCGTTCTTCACGAAGATGACCGTGGATATATTCTCGTCGGATAAATATCCTGAAGGAGCAACGGTAAGACTGAAAGAGGCTTATGCAGACCTTAGCCTGCCATTTGTCAGGGATTTCAACTTCACTGCCGGACTGCAGAAGCATTATTTCGGGCTGATTTACTCCTGGGATTATACCCATCCGGAAAAGGAACTGGCTGATGAACAGGGAATCTGTGCTTCTGCCGATTATGGTTTGACGGTTAATGGATATCTGCCTTCTGGTCTTGGAGAACTACAACTCGGGATTTACAATGGTGAGGGGTACAAATATGCGGGTAAATATGTAAACACTTCTCCGGAATTTCTCGGTAATATTCGGCTGACACCTTTTGCCGGTGTGGCATTAGGTTTTTCAGTTTTTACAAATTCTGCCGATGCTGCTCTTTACAAAAACGACAAAAAGGGTAGAATCACCGAGGCTGGCAACATATTCTATATGAATGCGGACACTGCTAATACCAGCCGACTGGCACTAGCCCCGAGCTTGAAACTGGCGTTCGGGCCATTTTCAATACTGGGTGAATATCTTGGCTACAGTTACACAAGAAAATTCAGTTACTACCAGATAAATCATGATACTTCGGGTAATATCGTAGATTCCACACTGGTTCAGAAACAGAAAGATTACCAGATGACCGGATTGGACCTAGTACCAATGATTACGCTTGCCGGTAGGAAAATTGAGGTTTTCGGCCGCTTTTCAATGTGGAACCGGCGTGAGCAGAGTGGTGATTCAATGTCCTTGAATAAGGACAAAAGTTTCGTTCGCTACGGTGCTGGTGCTAATTATCACTTCGTTCGTCGGGAAAAGGGTAAACCGGGTCTGATTTTCCAGTTCGCCTGGACAAGGACTCAGCCTAAAAACAGTGAATTAAAACCGACTGATGTGCTGCTGGCACAGGTACGGTTTGAGTGGAGCACCGTTATTACCAAGCCGTCATTATAATAATTTTAATTAAAAGATGGAGGTAAAAATGAAGAAAACAGTCAGTATTTTAGCAATGCTCAGCACCATTATTCTGGGAGCTGAGGTTATTGTTAAAGGTTCAGATACGATGTTGAACCTGACCCAGCGACTTGCTGAGGCATATTCCAATGTGCAGCCCGATGTTACCGTTTCCATTTCCGGTGGCGGTTCGGGTGTTGGAATTAATGCAATTATCAATCGGGAGGTTGATATTGCCAATGCTTCCCGTCGTATCAAATCGAAGGAAATATCAGCTGCGCGTGCCAATGGTGTCGATCCCACAGAAATAGTGATTGCGCTTGACGGTCTTTCGGTAATTGTGAACAACAAGAATCCGATTAAACAACTGACAGTTCAGCAAATTGGCGCAATTTACCGGGGTGAGATTACCAACTGGAATCAGGTTGGAGGACCGAACAAGAAAATCGTGCTTTATGGCCGCCAGCCCAATTCCGGGACATTTGTGTTTTTCCGGGAGGAAGTGGTTAAAGGTGAGTATTCATCGGCGATGCGGCAGATGAATGGCAATGCCCAGATTGTGGAAGGTGTTAAGGCGGATGAAGGTGGAATCGGCTATGTAGGGTTAGGTTATATCAAAAATGTTGAGGGTATCAAACCTTTAGCAGTGGCGAAGAAGGTAGGCGAAAACTATATATCACCGACTGACGAGGCGAGGGTGCGCAGTGGTGACTATCCTTTAACTCGGCCACTTTACCAGTATACTAACGGCCGACCAAAGGGTATCGTCCGGGAATTTATTCTGTTTGAATTAAGTCCAGCCGGCCAGAAAATCGTTGAAGAAGAAGGGTTTGTACCGGTCACACAGAATTATATTGAACGTAACAACAGTATTTTACAGGAGTAACCTTCTGCTGGGCGGCTGACCATGAGGTCAAGGAGTTTTTTTGACACAGGCGTCCGGATTCTCGTTTCTTTTAACGCGGTGCTGGCAGCTTCAGTTCTTTTGGGGATACTACTTTTTTTACTCCTTTACGGTATTCGGGCATTTATCCCTACCGGTGAATTATCTCCTGACGATTTGAGTGCGCAACCGTTATCTTTAAGCGGTTTTCTATTCGGTACCTCCTGGAATCCGGACGCCTATGGTCAGCCTAAATATGGAATCGTGCCCCTGCTTTTGGGTAGTTTGATTACCACATTAATTGCGCTTCTGATTGCAGTTCCGCTAGGTATCGCGGGCGCAGTTTTTATCGCGGAACGGCTCAAAGGCACATTCAGGATAGCGGTGAAAATGGTTGTTGAACTTTTCGCCGGGTTTCCCTCAGTAGTCATCGGGTTTTTCGGATTGATTGTTCTTGGTCCATTTCTCGCCCGGCTGTTTAATGTGCCATCGGGGTTAAATGTTCTCAATGCCGGTTTACTACTCGGGCTAATGTCATTACCAACGATAATTTCGGTTTCCGAAGATGCGCTCCGAGTTGTACCTCATTCCTATCGCGAAGCCGCATATGCGCTCGGTGCTTCGCCCTGGACGACGGCAATCAGGGTGATTTTGCCGGCTGCCCGTTCCGGAATTCTGGCGGCGGTGATGCTCGGGTTTGGCCGGGCGGTCGGGGAAACGATGGCAGTGCTGATGGTAGCCGGTAATGCGCCGATAATTCCCCGTTCGCTTTTTGACCCGGTGCGAACGATTACCACGACGATTGCGATTGAACTTGGCGAATCAACGTTTAATTCGGTTCATTTCTTTGCCCTTTTTGCCCTGGGTTTTATTCTCTTCCTGATTGCTATGCTAACCAATTTGATTGCTGAATCTCTGATCCAAAGAGAAAAGAGGAGTTTTACACTTTGATAACCGGGGGAATTTTAAATTCGCCGCGCCGCAAGTATTTTTTAAGTAATACTTATTTCTTAATGCTGGCGATACCGGTTGCGCTGTTCATCGCCTTTATCGGATATATGGTTTTTTATCTTTTCTCAAACGGAATTAAAGTTCTCTCCTGGGGATTTCTGACTCAGCCGCCGGCAAGGGGAATGACCGCGGGCGGTATTATGCCCTGTATTGTGGGCACCCTTTACGTTACTTTGGTATCACTGATAATGTCCATTCCGGTTGGTGTGCTTGCTGGTATTTACCTGGCAGAATATGCACCAGATAATTTCATAACTAGGGCAATTCGTTCGGCGGTCAGGTCACTTGCCGGTATTCCTTCCATTGTCTATGGATTATTTGGTGTTGCTCTTTTTGTTAGAGGGATGGAATTGGGGCTTTCAGTACTGGCATCCGGTTTGACGCTCAGTTTGATGAATCTGCCCTGGATAGTTACGACTGCTGAAGAGGCGATGAGTGCAATTCCCGGCTCATTCCGGGAAGGGGCACTGGCAGTCGGGGCAACCAAATGGGAGGCGATAAGGCACAATGTGCTGCCTTTTGCCTTTCCGGGAATTTTGACCGGAGTTTTGCTCGCACTTGCACGAACGATGGGGGAGACCGCACCAATTCTTTTTACCGGTGTCACCTATTTTACCCGCGAGTTACCGCGAACGCCGCTTCAGAAATTTATGGCACTACCCTATCATTTGTTCGCACTGGCAACTCAGCATGACCAATTAATGAAAGTCCGGCCTATTGCTTTTGGGACAGCGGCGGTATTGTTGATACTGGTACTCATGTTTGACCTAATTGCTTTCGTTGTCCGGATGCGGGTTGCCGGCACAAATAAATGGCAGGTTTAAAAAAGGAAGAATATGGAAAAAGGGAAAATTGAGATTCAACAACTGAACCTGTGGTTTGGTCCCAATTATGTGCTCAAGGATATTACTCTGACAATCCCTCCGCGTGCGGTAACAGCAATTATGGGACCTTCGGGGTGTGGCAAATCCACCCTCTTACGGTGCATTAACCGGATGAACGATTTGATAACTAATACCAGAATTACCGGTAGGATTCTAATTGATGGGAAGGACATATTTAGCCCGGAAACCGATATTATTGAACTCCGGAAAAAAGTGGGAATGGTATTTCAAAAACCAAATCCGTTCCCGAAATCAATCTTTGAAAATATCGCCTTCGGTATCAAAATTCATCACCTAGCTCACGGGAATGTTGATTTGCATAACCGGGTTGAACGTGCCCTCAGGCAGGCAAATCTACTGGACGAAGTTAAGCACCGGTTGAATGACAATGCCTTTTCGCTTTCCGGTGGTCAGCAGCAAAGGTTATGTCTTGCCCGCTGCCTGGCAGTAGAACCGGAGATTATCTTGCTTGATGAACCGGCATCGGCGTTAGACCCGCATTCTACCGCCAGGCTCGAAGAGCTGATTGTTCAGTTAAAAAAGGACTATACAATTGTCATTGTCACCCACAATATGCAGCAGGCAGCCAGGGTTTCTGATTATTGTGCCTTCGTGATGCTTGGCGAACTGGTTGAGTTTGACCGCACCGAACGGATCTTTACCAAGCCCAGAGATCGCCGAACCGAAGACTTTTTGGGCGGCAAATTCGGATGATACTTGTCAATTGCAAATTTTTTGCTATTATAAATATAAGGAGATAAAATGACGATTCTGGAACAAAAGGTAAGCGAACTTAAAGAGAAAATGTTGAGTATGGCGGGTATGGTAGAGGAGATGGTATCTAAAAGCATTCAGGCGCTGGTAAAACGGGATTCCGAATCAGCGAAGCTGGTTATGGAGGAAATGGAAAACCGCGTGAATAAACTGGAGATTGAGATTGAAGATTTAGCAATTAACCTAGTAGCACTTTATCAGCCGGAGGCAACGAATCTCAGGACGATAACAATGGTAATTAAGATTAACAATGACCTAGAACGGATTGGTGACCACGCGGTAAATATTGCTGAGGCGGTTCTTTTTCTGATTCCCCGGCCCCCGGTAAAACCGCTGATAGATTTACCGCGAATGGCAGAGCAAACAATCAAGATGCTTCACGACAGTCTGGATGCGTTTACCCGGGGCGATGCGACCCTGGCGCGGGATGTCTGTGTCCGTGATTCAATTGTTGATTCGCTGAAAGACCAGATTAACCGGGAACTGATTACCTATATGACCTCAGATGCCACGACCATTGACCGGGCGCTAAAACTGATGTTAATTTCTCTTAATTTGGAACGGATTGCCGACCTCGCCACCAATATTTCGGAAGATGTCATCTATGCGGTTACCGGCGAGGTGATAAAACATGGCAAAGGCGAATCCGCCCGCTGAAATCGGTCAGCGTCTGATTGCGGTTATTGACGATGAACCCGATATTCTGGAACTGGTTTCAATCAATCTCAAACGGGCGAGCTTTCAAACCGAAACCTTTATCACTGCCGGTGCTTTTTATGAGTTCCTTAAGCGGCGCACCCCGGACTTGATTATTCTTGATTTAATGCTCCCGGATGTTGACGGAATTGAAGTTTGCCGATTTCTCAAAAGTCAGCCCGATTATGCCCATATTCCGATTATTATGCTCACCGCCCGTGCTGAAGAAACAGACCGGGTTCTGGGTCTGGAGCTCGGTGCAGATGATTACATCACCAAGCCATTTTCCCCCCGGGAACTGGTTGCTCGGGTGCGTTCGGTTTTACGCCGGCTGGACACAATTCGGGATGAAGACAGAATCACAGTAGCGGGAATATTGACAATTAATCCCAAACGGCATGAAGTTGAAGTTGATGGTAAAAAAGTGTTCCTGACCACCACAGAATTCCGGTTGTTGCTAAACTTAGCACAGAAACCAGGCTGGGTATTCACCCGGAGTCAATTACTGGATGAACTCTGGGGTGATGAAAAGGTAGTTATTGACCGCACAATTGATGTCCATATCACCCATCTCCGGGCGAAACTCGGCAGGGCAGGGCAGTTAATTCAAAATGTTCGTGGGGTCGGTTACAAAATTGAGGCCCAACATTAGAGTTATCCTTTCCGGCAATGCGCTTTACCGGGCGATTGTCCAGGTTCTTTTCCTTACCGTTATCTTCACGTTGGCCGTTTTCCTGACGATACTCTTGATTAAATCTTCAGAGCAAAGAATTAACTACCTCCCGGTTTTGATAATTACTGGCGCATCGGCACTAATATTTTCCCTAATCAGCGGTTTCTTTTTCTACCGTAAAATCAACCGGGCAATTGAAGAATTAAACACCGCTGCTCAACGAATGCTCAAGGGCGATTATCAAATTCACTTAACACCGAGCCGGTTCGCCGAATTCAACCGACTGTTTTTCACCTTCCACCAGCTAACAGATGCTATTCGGGCAAATTACCGGGAACTCCGTCAGAAAAAGGGCTGGTTGACGGCGATATTAAATTCAATCCAGGAAGGACTGCTGGTGCTTGATGACAGGGGCAGGATTTTAATTGCCAATACCAGTTTTCGCCAGATTGCGGGGACTAAACCAGTTGAAGACCAATTCTACTGGCAGGTTCTAAGAAATCCGGTATTAAGCGACGTTATCTCGGATCTGCAATCCCGAAACGCCCGATTAAGCCGGAAAATGGAACTCGGGGGCAGACAGTTTTTAATTAACGGCTCCTTATCCCCGACTGGTGAAAAAGTAATCACCTTCAGCGACATTTCCGAAATAGTTCAAGCATCAACAATGAAACGTGATTTCATTCAGAATGTTTCCCACGAATTACGCACCCCGCTCACCGCAATTAAAGGCTACATTGAAACAATGGCAGAGACCGCTACCGACCAGAACCGGAATTACTTACACATCATCAAAAGACATACCGACCGGCTGATTAGAATTGTAAACGACCTCTTAACACTATCCCAGTTAGAGTCACCTCAAGTTCAACTTGAAACCGAAGTGCTGAATGTTCAGGAATTGTTCAACGATGTCCTGACCGTACTTAGACCGGCAATTCAGCAAAAAGGATTACAACTGGATTTAGCAATTCCTGACCCTTCCCCCAAAATAAAAGGTGACCGCTTGTATCTGGAGCAGGCATTAATAAACTTACTGGACAACGCAGTCCGCTACACCGAAAAAGGCAAAATTACCATCAATGCTGAAACAAACGATAACCGTGTGAGTATAACAGTTGCCGACACCGGCATTGGAATTGCTCCGGAACATCAAGCACGAATCTTTGAACGGTTCTATGTGGTTGACCGTACCCGTTCGCGGCAGAGTGGCGGCACCGGGCTCGGACTGGCAATTGTGAAACACATTATTACTATTCACAACGGTGAGATTAATGTAGAAAGCATACCCGGTTTAGGTTCAAAATTTACGCTCATCCTTCCCAACGCAGATGAATAACTCAATTACCCTTGTTCATTTATCAGACCTGCATCTCGGAGGCGGGTATTATGTTCGCGATTGGGGAGAGCGGGTGATTGAGAAAGTCAATGCCCTAAATCCAGAACTTTTGCTTATTACCGGCGATTTGGTTACCGAAGGTCATGTCCATGAATATGAAGAGGTGCTAAGCTATTTAAAGCAATTTCAGGTTCCGAACCGACTGGTTGTTCCGGGTAACCATGATGCCCGTAACGAAGGGTATATGATTTTTGAGGAGATTTTTGGAACCCGTTATCCATTTTACGAAAGTGAAAAACTTTTAATTCTCGGTGTGGATTCAAGTCAGCCCGACATTGATGACGGTCATATTGGCAGGTCCAATTATCCATTGATTACTTCCCGGCTTGGAGATAAATCCCGGCTCAAAATTCTATGTATGCATCATCACCTGGTGCCTATTCCTGGAACCGGTCGGGAGCGACACATTCCAACCGATGCCGGTGATGTTCTGAAACTGGTGGTGGACCTTGATATCCGGCTGGTTCTTTCCGGGCATAAACACCTGCCCTGGGTCTGGCATATTGAAAATACCTGGCTTATTACCGGTGGGACCGCTACTTCCCGGCGTCTGAAAGGTAGAACCTACCCATCTTTTAACATTATCAACATCACCGACAGAGAATTTCAGCTCCAGCAGGTCAATGTAGGCACTGGAGAACAATACACCAGACTTTCAGCGCCGCTCTGATTTTTATTTTAACAGCAGGACCTTCTTAACTGTTGGAGGCTCAGTCTGCTCAGGAGACAATATAAAATAAACCCCGGCTCGCAATTGGTTAGCCTGCTGTCTTCGGCCTGTGGGGTCAAAGATAAGCAAAGACCGCGATTGATCTCTGAAGTCCATCACTCCAGCAATGGTTAACGATCGGGAAACTGAATTTTGGGGGACGATAATCGCTGTTATTTGCTTAGCGGCAAATTGTAAAACTTCACTTTGATAGCCCCAGAATTCCCGGCTGCCTCCACCTTTAAATGCATAAACGGTTCCATTCCAGAATGCAAGTGCGGCACCAGAATTAACCCGGTGCCAGCGGTTGCCAAACGGAATGTCCTCCAGTTGTTCCCAGGTATCCGCGATCACATTATAGCGCCAGAATTCGGTCGTGTTGCCTCCTTTAAAAGCATAGATATACCCGTTCTGGTCACTGGTCAGGGCGGCACCGTTCCGACATTTCCTCATCCTGCCCAATGGTAGTGACGCACACCTGCGCCAGCTATCACCGTTAACAAAGTATTCGTAAAACTCATTAGTCCCGCCTTTAAGCACAAAGATTTTATTACCAACACAGGTCAGGGCGCTTCCCCGGCGCACCGGTCGGTCAGATATTCCCCTGGGCACCGGACGCCGGGCGTGCCACTCTGACTGCTTTACCCAGTAAACTAAAAAATCGCTTGTTCCACTGCCTTTAAGACAGAATATAAAATTCGTATCCCTTTTCGGAATGTAAACAATTCCGGCACCATAACGGATACCTTTGGTCCAATCTGGTAATGGCGGTAGTTCCACCCAGGAATCAAGGGCAATATCGTAACACCAGAATTCCCGGGTATTATTTCCCTTCAAAGCATAAATATGACTGTCTCCATCCCAGCATAGCCCTGCACCTGCACGGATTTTTTTACCGCTTCTACCCCGAGGCAGAGGATTTTTCGCTGACCAGGACTGTTCAAATGGTTCAAAAAGCCAGAACTCATTACTACCGCCACCTTTAAACGCATAAATCCCGGAACTGGCTGTCACCAGACTCCCACCTTCCCGCACCGGTTTATTATTTGCTCCAGCAGGAATAGATACCAGCTGACGCCAGCGCCGTGTTGAAACCGAATCAACATAGCAAAACGAGCATCCGCTGTCATTATTCGGATTTTCATCACCGGTCAGAAGGCTCCAGGTATTCAATTCATAAGACCCCGGTTGTGCTTGCCATTCTGAAAAAATAACGCCTAAAGAATCGGCAGGGTTTAGCTGAACAAAAACAGAGTCAAAAAAGACAACTCTGTTAAAACCTACCTTTAGATTTCGGTTATTCAGACTAGCGCTACTAAAAATCGCTTCCTTTTTAAGACTTTCAGGCGTAAGTTCACTGATGACAAGATAACAGAAAAATCCCTCAGCAACCTCGCCCCAATTCTGCACTTTTACAACTGGTGATATTACCTCAGCAACTACCGTTTCCCCGGGAACTGTGATTCTCAAAACACCAACATCGTGCCTTACTATCCGGGAAAATTTAGCTAAACTATCATTTTCCGGATTCATATCTCCGGGCAGATTGGTCCAGGCAAGAACCTGATAATTTCCACTCTGTGCTTGCCAGTCCGGGAACACAATTACTGAGTCCTGTGCGGGCAAAATTTCGGTCACAAAAACTGAGTCCCAATAGACCGTGGTTCCTTTCTGATTTTTGATCAATAGATTAACCGGTAAGTCCACCTTCTGATTTCCGTGATTCATAACTTTCACTTTCGGCTTGATTATTCCCGGGTTGATAACACCTGCCGGAGCCAGAATGTCCTCAATCCCGGCATCAATGAACCGGACAAAGACGTTGCTGCTCAGTGTATCATTAGCAGGGTTCTGGTCACAGGTAAACATCGTGGAACAGCGAACGGTTTGATTACCAGACACCTTTGCCAGCCATAAATCAAATCTCACAATAGCCGAATCTGCGGCTCTTAAAAACACCGAGGCGGTGTCAAAATAATCACTACCGATTTTCAGTTTCACAACTACGGTGTCTGATTCTTCGCCGTAGTTTCTGATTTTAACCTGCGGATTGTCTATTGTGCCAGAATCAACAATTCCTGTAGGCCAGAGAATATCTTCAACCCCGGCATCCTGATAGACCTTATGACAAAAGGTACTGGCGGTATCATTTTCCGGATGCATATCCCCGGGCAAATTTAGCCTGAAGTATACATTGTAATCTCCGGACTCAATCTGCCAGAACCGGAAAACTGCTTTTCTGGAACTATCTGGTGCCAAATTTAGTTTCAGAGTGTCATAGTAGACTAATTCCGGGGGAGTGATGCTGAAAATAGAACAGGCGGCGGTGAAAGATAGCGCCGGTACATTACCGGCATTTGTCAAGCTGATAGTCGGGCGGATTGAGTCTGCAAGAACTCTCGTGCCTGGAGCAAGGATACTATTTAAGATTAGATTTTTAACCCGGACAAAAATTTCCTTCTTTTTAACATCATTATTATGAACCGCATCATTTCGAAAATAAGTAGAACAGGTCAACTGAACGGAATTCCGCGCAGGGATGAAAATAGAATCAAAAACAATCACAGAATCGTTAACGCCAATAGAGTTTAGAATTATCGTTTTGATTGAATCTCTGATTTTGAAATAAACCAGTACCGATTCGGCAACGAACTCACCGCAATTTTTAATACAGGCGCTGAACCTTATCACCGATGCTGAGTCCACAGTATCGGCAGGAGGAACAGTAGATAATCTTACCACTCCAATATCGTAAATTTTTTCATAACGGGATAAACGCACCTGGGTGATTGATAACTGTGATCTCAACCTATCGGTCCAGGCTACCTGGACCATGCTATTGCTGGTGGAAATGGATAGCCGTGACGGGTCAATTGTATCAGGCGATGGTAAAACCTGAATTGTATCCCAGTTTCCGTCTGGATTACGGTGGCGATAACAAATCTTTCGTCTGCGTTGAGACGGTTCTTCATCAATCCAGGCAAAGTGCAGCGCCCCGGATTCATCGCAGGCAACGCTCGGTTCGGCTTTACTCCATTGCCAGGTATTCAGACGAAAGGTATCTCCCCAGCCGTTCTCCCCCCGGGCACGATAAAGAATAGCCTGGGAATTCGCGGAGCCCATCACCCAGACTATATAAAATGAGTCCTGACCAGCGCAGACACTGGGAGTAAAACTATTGTTCTGCATATAAACAGTTTCAATTTGAGCCCAGCCTGATTGAAGCCGGCGTCGGGCAAGAACTCCTTTTTGGTTGGCGAGTTGTTTTGACCAGACAGCCATAAGCAGGCCATCCGGAGTTGAAGCAATCTGAGGTCTGATTTGTTCGGTGTAGGGCAGAATAATTGCCACTGTTTCCGGTTCAGTCCAGCCAGTGGAATTATGGGAAGCATAAAAGATATATCTATTGCCAGCACTGACCTGGGTCCAGATTAGGTGTTGAACTCCAAAGCGGTCAACCGCGAGGGAGATGATTGAGTCAAAAGCGCCGATAAACAGAGAATCTGCTGGTTCCCATTCGCCGGTCTGAAAATTGCGCCGTTTCAGTTTTAAATTATTAACTGTTAGCCAGGCAAGATAGATATTGCCGCTGGAGTCACAGGCGATTGTTGGATTTGTGACACTGCGAATTTCTTGAGAAATGACCGAATCAGGGCCCCATTCCCGCGTTTGCCGGTCCCAGCGCGAATACCACACCTGAAAACTGTCCGGTGCTCTACCAGACCAGACAATATGGATATTTCCCGCCGGGTCCGAAACAGCGGCGTGAGCATTGTTATGGCAGGTGTAATCTGAGCTGTTGCGTGAGGTTATTGAATCAAGGAGCCAGGTGCCTGTGACCGGTCCGGAAAGGGGTAAAGTGAGAAAAATAAGCTTGAGCAGGGTAGAGCACATCTTTTTATAAAATATTCTCAAATTCAGAACCCGGGTCAATTTTTACCAGCTGGGCTGGCTGTTAGGATTTGACATAATTGATGTTGTTGATTAAACTATTAACAATATTTGTGTTATGTTGGGAGATACCCGGGCTTTTTGCCTTCAGGTTTGAATTGATAAGGGCAGAGCCTGTAAATTGATAAATTATGAAATCTTTACCAAGTGAACGGCTATTTGATAGCGATTTCCTGAACGACCTTCAGGAAGGTGTCTGGATTGCAGACAGTCAGGGCAGGATTGTGTTTGCCAACCGAACCTTAGCGCGGCTTCTAACTTATGAAAACGGCAATCACATTGTTGGGAAAAACTGGCGCGAACTTTTGCCACCATCAGAGGTCGCGCTGCTCAACCGCTCGTTTGAATCCGGGGCGGCGAGCTATACTTTGCCGCATACCCATATGATTGGTAATAATGCCCGGGTGGTGCCGGTCAAAATGGTAATCAAGCGAAAAATAATTGGGCGGGAGAACTGGTTTATCGGCACGGTTGTGGAGTCCACTTTTACCGGAATAAATCGGGAAATTGATGCTTGGGTAAGCAGTCAGGTGATGGAAAATGCGGTTGATGGCATCTGTATTATTGAAAACGGTCAGATTATCTATGTGAACCGCCGTTTTGAGGAAATTACTGGATACAGCTCGCTTCAATTGGGCAGAATGTCTCTGGACCGCTTGGTAGCACCAGTCTATCGGAAAACTATTACCCAGTTCATTGAAGAACCGCACCGGTTTTTGACCACCACCCGTCAGGAGGTCAAACTTCAGCATCGCACCGGGCGGGAGATTGATTGTGAACTGCAGGTCGTACCTCTGGAGCAGGCAAACCGACATCTATTGCTATGCTACCTTCACGATATTTCTGAACTGAAACAGGCAGAGCGGATGCGCACCGAGTTTGTGGCGATGGTTTCTCATGATTTGCGTGCACCTCTGGCGGCAATCAGGGAAGCAATTTCCTTACTCGCGGATACCGCAGCCGGACGTCTGGATGATAAGCAGCGGCGGTTTCTCTCCATTGCCCAGGAGGAAATGGACCGATTAAACCGGATGATTGATAACCTGATTGAGGTCTCCAGGATGGAGGCGGGGAAATTGGAGTTGAATCTGAAGGCGTTTGACCTCAACGACATCATCAATATTTCGCTGGAGAGTTTGGCACTTTTGATTACCAAGAAAAATCTCAAGGTGGTTCGCCGGATTCCGCCCCGACTGCCACCGGTTGCGGGTGACCCGGACCGGTTGCTCAGGGTGTTCAATAATCTTCTGGATAACGCGATTAAGTATTCGCCGGAATCTGGAACCATTCAGATTGAAATTGACTTTGTTGACCCGGAAGCGCCGGTTTTATCCGAGCCCGGGATTCTGGCAAATACCAGTTATCTAAAGGTAACGATAACCGACCAGGGACCGGGAATTCCGGCAGAATTCCTTGACCGGATATTCGGAAAGTTTGAGCGAGTTGAACCGCATGGTTCTGGAATTGGGCTGGGGCTGGCAATCGTTCGCTCAATTGTGGAACTTCATCATGGTAAGATCTGGGTACGTTCTACAATTGGCGAAGGTGCGAGTTTCAGCTTTATTTTACCAGTAAAAGAGGGAGTATGAGCGGAATGAAAAAAATTCTGGTTGTTGAAGATGACAACAATCTCAGGGAATTAATCAAGGCAAGACTGGAGCAGGGGGGCTATCAGGTTGAAACTGCGGGTGATGGTTTTGCGGCGATTATGCAGGCGCGCAAACTGAAACCGGACCTGATAATTCTGGATTTAATGATTCCCAAGATGGACGGTTATACCGTGTGCCGGACCATAAAATCAACTGCGGATTTGAGCGGAATTCCGATTATTATGCTGACGGCAAGGACATCCCCGGATGATATGCGTCATGGAATGGATATGGGCGCGGACGCTTATTTAACCAAGCCTTTTAAAGGTGAACAGGTGCTCGGAAAAATCCAGGAACTGCTGGCGCGTAAGGAGGCGCCTGCCAGTCAGACACCGGCCGATGCATCAACCGCCCCGACTAAAGAAGACCTGCACCGGATAGAGCGGGAAAAGGCAGAACAAAAAAGTCGTGAAGAGGCACAGGCGCGGACCCAGGCGAATATTGAACAGCAAGGCAAACCTTCCACTACTGAACCAGGAGAAGGGACGATATGATACAGGCCTTAATAAAACTGGCAAGGGATGGTTTAGAATCGGGGCTAAATTTGTTAGCAATTTGTTTTAACTAACAGGAGTATCTTATGCAACTTGAACAACTTATCAAAGCCGCACTTGCAGAGGATATTGGTTCTGGTGACATTACCAGTCGCCTGTTGATTCCTGAAAAGCAGAAGGCGGTTGCCCATCTAATTGCCGGTGGGACCGGGATTCTTGCGGGAATCAAAGTTTGCGGTCAGGTTTTCCGGGCTGTGGACCGCCGGGTTCATTTTGAACCGTTTTACCGGGACAGCAGCCGGTTTCGTCGCGGGGCAATCCTTGCCCGGATAGACGGTCCGGCACGGTCAATTCTAACTGCGGAGCGCACTGCTTTGAACTTCCTCTGTCACCTTTCGGGCATTGCAACTTTGACCGCTAAATTCGTATCCCGTATTAAAGGCACCCGTGCGGTCATACTGGACACCCGCAAAACAACTCCGGGCTGGCGCGAACTGGAAAAATATGCGGTGCGCTGTGGTGGCGGGAAAAACCACCGGATGGGTCTGTACGATATGGTGCTTATCAAAGACAACCATCTCACATTAGTCGGCTCGGTAACCGAAGCGCTCAACCGGGCAAGCGGTGCAAAGGTGCCGGTGATGATTGAGGTTAAAACGATTGATGAACTCCGCGAGGCCCTTGCTGCTGGTGCCAAACGGATTATGCTTGACAATATGACTGTGCCTCAACTCCGGCGTGCGGTTCAGATTACTGCCGGTCAGGCAAAACTGGAAGCGTCCGGCGGTGTGAGTCTGAAGAATGTCCAGCAAATCGCCCGTACCGGTGTGGATTACATCTCAATCGGCGCACTCACTCATTCGGCGCCGGCAGCAGACATCAGCCTGGAATTCTCGCAGGAATAACATTTTCAGGCGCGGACAAAAAACTTACCCGGTAACTGTTTAATCAAGCCGCGCACCTCCATTTGAAAAAGCAGGCTCAAAAGTTCCTGCATTGGCAGTCCGGAAGTTTCACAAATTTCATCAATATGCAGCGGCTCGGTGCTGATTAATTCCAGTAATGACCTCTCCGGCTCATTGAGTGTCAACTTTTGCTCAACCTTTTCCTGAACAGCCATACCCAGGTATTCCAGCACATCACCAACCGCGGTCAAAATTTTAGCCCCCTCCTTAATCAGCCGGTTAGTGCCGATACTCCGTTCCTCACCGATTCTCCCCGGAACTGCAAAAACCGGACGTTTTTGCTCCTTTGCCCAGGCGCAGGTATTCAAAACGCCAGACTTCTCCCCGGCTTCAACCGCAATCACCGCTCGGGCAAGACCGGAAACAATCCGGTTCCGTTTTGGAAAATTCATTGCCATCGGCTCGGTCCCGGGTGGGAATTCGGTTACCAGTGCTCCCTGCTGAACTATTTCTTCAGCCAGTTTCCGATTCTCGGGGGGGTAAATAACATCAATCCCGGAACCAAGAACCGCAATTGTCCTGCCGCCTGCTTTTAAAGTTGCCTGCTGAGCACAGGTGTCAACTCCCCTTGCCAGCCCGCTAATCACCGTGATCCGGGAACGAGCAAGTTCGCTCCCAAGATATTCTGCAATCCGGACACCATAATGTGATGGTCGGCGTGTCCCCACGATAGCAACTGCCAGCCGGTCCGAATCTATAATTTTTCCGCGAACAAAAAGCACCGGTGGCATATGGGGCAGATTTTTCAGGTTTTCGGGAAAATCCTGGTCAAGATAACTGATTGCCCGAACTCCGGACGCCCGGGCGGCCTGAATCCGTCTTTCGGTCTCCGCACTTCGGTGATAACTGACAATCGCCTGTGCAGTTTTAAGTTCAATACCGCTAATTGAAACCAGTTCCTCGGGTTGAGCCTGAAAAATTGCCGCAGGTGTGCGGAAAACCGTGAGCAGTTTTTTCAGACGAAACTCGGTTATTCCTGGTATAGTATAAAGGTCAAAGAATAGCTCGTTATCCTTCACTGGCTTCAGGAAAGTGCTTTTCAATCAATTTAGCAAGTTTGTCCAGCCCGGTTCCCAGAAGCGCTGAAACCCAGACCACCGGAATTTCCACATTAATTTCCGGCTTTTTCCCCTTAATCAGGTCAACTTTATTCAAAATCAGGATTCTGGCTCGGGATGAAAGTTTTGGGTCATAAAGTTTTAGTTCCTTCTCTAGGGTATCAAAATCAGCCTGGGGTGTACCTGCTGCAGCATCCACGATCAGGAGCAACATCCTGGTTCTTTCAATATGACGCAGAAACCGCAAACCCAGACCTTTGCCTTCATGGGCACCGGCGATGATTCCGGGCATATCCGCAACCGTAAACCGAAAATCCTTGCCAGCAATTACGCCCAGATTCGGGGTCAGAGTGGTAAACGGGTAATCGGCAATCTTGGGCTTGGCTGATGTCAGGGCGCGCAGCAGGGTAGATTTGCCGGCATTGGGCAGACCCACGATGCCGATATCGGCAAGTAGGCGCAAAACCAGACGCAGGGTTCGATTCTCACCAGGTGCACCTGGTTCGGCTTTACGCGGTGCCTGTTCGACCGGATTGGCAAATCGGGCATTTCCTTTTCCTCCTTTTCCTCCTCTGGCGACCACCAGTTCCTGTCCTTCTTTAATTATTTCCCCGATTTTTTCCCCGCTTAGCGCATCAAACACATCAGTGCCAAGCGGCACCGGCAGAATCACATCATCTCCCTTTTTCCCGTGGCGATTTTTACCCATTCCATGTTGCCCTCTGCCTGCCTGATAACGGCGCCGGTAAATGTAATCCGCAAGGGTTTGCAGATGTCCACTCCCCTTGAGAATAACCGAACCGCCATCGCCGCCATCTCCGCCGTCCGGACCGCCGCGCGGAACAAATTTTTCCCGCCGGAACGAAATGCACCCGTTTCCACCGTCCCCAGCTTTTACAGAGATTATTGCCTCATCAACAAACCGCATCCTATTTCCTGAATTTAATTTTAAGCGCTTCAACCACCACTGCTGGTGCAAAACAGTCCAGCCGGGCACCGGCGCGTGCCAGTTCCCGCACCAGTGAAGAACTCAGATAAAAATATTTCTCTGACGGCAAAAAGAAGACGGTTTCCAATTCGCCGGCAAGTTTTCGGTTGGTCAGTGCCATTTGGAATTCATAATCAAAATCCATCACTGCGCGCAGCCCTCTGATAATTGCACCCGCACCTTTGGTCCGAACAAACTCAACTAAAAGTCCATCAAAACCCTCAACACTGATTTGCTTCATTTCTGCGGTTGCCGCTTTAGCCAGTTTAATTCGCTCCTCCCAGGAAAACAAGGGGTTTTTCTCCTCCCGTTTTGCCACTGCCACAATCACCTGGTCAAACAAACGGCTTGCCCGTTCAATAATATCAAGATGTCCCAGCGTAATCGGGTCAAAACTTCCTGGATACACTGCCTTCCTCATTTAAACCTCCTATAAAAAGTTACTGAACTCTCTCCATATATCCGCTGTTTAACAATTTTCCAGTCTATCGGTAATGGTAGCGGTTCCGCATGGCTGTGTTCAAGAACCAGCCAGCCGCCAATTCTGACCAGTTTATACTTTGCCACGATTTCAACCGTCGCTGGTGCCAGTCCTTTAAGATAAGGAGGGTCAGCGAACACGATATCAAAACCGGCAGCGGTTAATTTCGGCACCACCCGGAAAACATCGCCCCTGATTATTCGGACGTTTTCCAGCCCGGCAACATTTTCCTTTAGGTAACGAACTATCTTTAGACTTTTCTCAATAAACACAACTTCGGTGGCGCCCCGGGAGAGAGCTTCGATTCCCAGTCCGCCTGCACCGGCAAACAGTTCGCAGACCCGGGAATTGGCTACCGCATCGCCCAGCACATTAAAAATTGCCTGCCGGGTGATATCTTTTGTTGGCCTGAGTCCGGAATGTGGATAAACCAACCGCCTGCCTTTCAGGCTACCGCTACAAATACGCACACAAGCAATATAAACAAACATCTGCGCAGGTCAAACTTGAAAAGCAACCCTTCTGCTTACTTCACCAGCCTTCTGGAGCCGCCTTCCCTTCCATGCGTTCTGTTGAAAGCAGGAAGGAAGCTACTTGCGGGTAATCTGGGAGGTATCGCTCTGAGATTGTTGTTGCTTACCCGCCTGCCAGAAGCAGTGCGACTGCCTGTGGCAACCGCACAATATTGAGGGGATGGATTGTCCCTATCTGCCGGTTATAGCAAAAGGCAGAGTGGACCGTTCATTTACGCCTTTGCAGTTCTTTTCCCAATAACTCAATACGATGCATAACTTGCTGAGAATGCTCTTTTTCCTGTTGCAGTTCCTCATACAGTGCCTGGATTGCGGCAAAGAGCACGCCATCCGCATCTGCCATATTGATGGTTTTATCACTCTCACCAACCCCGAAGGCGTTCTTGAAGTCCTGTGCCACCGGACCAAGGTGTCTGGTGCCGTCAGTCTGGTCCTTCATCCGGTAATACCGCACCCGCAGTTCAGCAACCCTGCGCAAAAGCTCCTTTTTATCAACCGGTGCAAAGTCGGTTTTGTTAGTGCTGTCACACGCGCTTGCCCAGGAGTTTGAGCCGCTGGCAAGCACCACGCCGGTGGTCATCCCGGCATCGGAGAAAAACCAGGTGCCGCCCCGTGCCCGAACCCGGAACTGGTCATTGCCAGTGGTATAAACCGATTCCGATGCTGATACCACGCTGTCGCTCCAGACAAATGAACCACTGTGATTTGCCCGGGCATAACTACCAGCAGCAAAACTGGCACAACCACGGGCGATGTTGGCGTACCCACCTGGAACCGTGGCATAGTAGCCCGAGGCGGTGTTGCGAGACCCGCCGGCAACCGTGGCATAGGAACCCGAGGCGGTGTTGACAATCCCGCCGCCAACCGTGCAGTCTTCATAATTCTGGCCGTTTGTGCCGGTTGTGCAGGCAACACCAAGGTTTACATGGGTAAAGCGGTTATTACCCCAGAGCATATTATTACCACCACCACGTGCAATGCCCAGTCACCTTATTGTGTAAAGCACTGAGTCCGGTGTGCCTCTAACCCAGGCATTATTATCAAACTCATCATTTGCTGCTGCCCAGGCAGTTCCATTCCACTTTAAAACCTGTCCGACACCAGCGCCGTTCTGGTCCAGGGTCTGCGCCTTTTCTGAAAGAAAACTATAAGCCGCTGAGACAATCCTTAACCTGGGTGTTAACTCTGGTGCTATTTCCACCTGCAAACTGAGCCAGACTGTGCCGGCATCTGGTAATGAGGTTATCGGGGTAACCGCACCGAGCAAAGCGGAAAACAGGCCGTTTCTCACCATTATTGTCTGGGCTTCGGTCCAGAACGGAGTACCACCGGTCTCCTGTTGATACAGCCGGAAGGTCAACTGATAGTTTCCATCCGGCACCGGGTTACCCAGGCTATCGGTCAGTCTGCCCTGATAAGAGAGCATCCTTGGAATGGTGATGGCATCGGTTGGGATTAGACTGGTGGTCTGTTTTACCGGCAAGGCGGTGCTGCCGGCTGAGGGTGAAACTGCCGCCACATCCTCATTTGCTATGGTCAAACCGACCAGAGCGATTAAGAGCATCAGCACTGTGCGTAAGTTGCATTTAAGGCTCCTTTGTTAAAGTTAATAAAAATAAATCCTCACCTTTATAACCGGTTTACGCTGTTATTCCGGTCAGCACAAAAAATAACCATTGCTTTTTTCAGTCAAGATTTCCTGTGTGGTTGCTGTCGTTCTTTTTTTCATTGCGCGGGCGCTCTGTTGCTGGCAGGTGGCGAAAGCCACAATAATCTATGTGCGGGTGATGTGGGAACTGTCGCTTTGAGATTGCCAACTGCTATGGCAGTGCGTACTGAATGGGAAAACGGTAAAATGGTTGCCAGTGATAGCGGAATTAAGTGAAGGTAATTCTTGAAGGCGAAGGGCAGGTTTATATAATTAACAATAAACAATAAGGTGAGGTAATATGGGAATGACATTTGCCGAAAAGTTACTTGCCTTTAAGGCAGGCAGAGACCGGGTTAAAGCGGGCGAAATTGTTTTTTGTAAGCCTGACCGGTTGCTAATGCACGATAACGCAGCAGCCATTACTGATAAAATCGCTAAAGATTTGGATGAGTTTGGTGTTGCCAACTCTGACCAGATTGTAATTGTTCTTGACCATACCGTTCCTGCAGTTGATGAGAAGACCGCAACTGGCCATAAGAAGATCAGGGAGTTTGTGACGAAATATAATATCCAGCATTTTTTTGACGTGGGCGTGGGAGTGTGCCATCAGGTAATGGTGGAGAAGGGGCTGGTTTTGCCCGGGATGCTGGCAGTGGGTTCGGATTCGCATACCTGTTCCTACGGGGCGGTTGGTGCATTTGCCACAGGCATTGACCGGACCGAAGCAGCCGCGCTGATTCTGACCGGTGAGACCTGGTTCAAGGTGCCGGAGTCAATTAAGATTAATCTTAAAGGCAGGCTAATGGAACTGGTAACTGCCAAGGACTTGGTGCTCACCATCATCGGGAAAATCGGTGCGGATGGGGCAGATTATTGTTCGGTGGAATTCTGGGGAGATGTCTGCCATCTTACCGTTGACGACCGTTTCACAATTGCGAATATGGGAGTGGAAATGGGCGCCAAGAATGCGGTTTTTCCGGTTGATGAGATTACCCGTGGATTTCTCAAGGGAATCGGGATTGAGCGGAAAAACTGGCAGGAGTTCGGGGCAGACCCGGATGCGGAATACAAAACAGAACTTACATTTGTGATGGATGAGATTGTGCCGGTAGTTGCAGCACCACATAAGGTTGACAATGTTAAACCGGTGAGTCAGGTCAGGGATGTGGAGGTACATCAGTGTCTGCTCGGCACCTGCACCAATGGTCGGGCGAGTGATTTTGCCCTGGCCGCCAGGGTTATTGGGAGAAGGCGGGTTTCACCGAAGACACGGTTGCTCTTACTGCCCGCTTCCCGGAGTGAACTGGAGAAGGGGCTGGATGCCGGCGATATTCAAACTCTGATAGAGGCGGGTGGAGTTCTATTGCCACCGGGATGTGGCCCCTGCCTGGGCGCGCATCAGGGGGTGCTGGCACCGGGCGAGCGCTGTATTTCCACTGCGAACCGGAATTTTAAAGGCAGAATGGGCTGCCGGGAAGCAGAGATTTATTTAGCAAGTCCAGCAACCGTGGCTGCCAGTGCTTTAACCGGCAGAATAACAGACCCGCGGGAGGTGATGTAATATGAAGGTCTGGTATTATGGTGATGATGTCAATACTGATATGCTTTTTCCGGGGAAATATACCTACACCTGTTCTAAACCGGAAGAGATCAAACCCCATTTGCTTGAGGATTTGGATCCGGATTTTGCGAAAGGTGTTCAGCCGGGTGATATCATTATTGCCGGCAAGAATTTCGGTTGTGGTTCGTCCAGAGAGCAGCCGGTGGTTGGATTAAAGGCGGTTGGTATTGCGGCGGTGATTGCCCGAAGTTTTGCCCGGATTTTTTATCGGGCAGCAATTAATCAGGGGCTTTTGTTGATTGAGGCACCAGCCGCAGTTGATTATTATCAACCGGGGATGAAGGTGGAACTGGATGCGGCTGCGGGCAGGGTCTGGGTTGGTGAGCAGGAGTTTTCGTTTCCCAAGCCACCGGTGGAAATTCTCCAGATTGTTGAAGCAGGAGGATTGCTTGAATATACCCGCCGGAAATTGCGGGCGAAGGCGGGGGCAAAATGAAGCAGCTGGGGATTGCGGGTCGTCGGGGAGAGAAGGTGCGGTCCGATGTTTATATTGCGGTTGAGGTTCGTGATGAGGGTGGAGTTGAACTGACAGTTAAAAGCCGGGTTGATTTTATTTATTTGGAGTCTATTAAGGAGTTAATTTACACTGGCTTGAAACATTTTGGAATCAGAAATGCCCGGGTTGAAGTGGAAGATTCAGGAGCGGTGCCGTTTGTGATTATGGCGCGCCTTGAGGCGGCGGTGATGCGGGCACTGGGACAGCGAGTGCCGGAGTGGTTGCCTGAACCCGGACCTTCGTTCACCCGTGCCACGACCCGAGAGCGGTGGCGCCGTTCGAGGCTCTATTTACCCGGGAATGAGCCGAAGTTTATGCTCAATGCCCGAATTTATCAACCAGACGGGGTGATTCTGGACCTTGAGGATTCAGTGCCGCCCGAAGAGAAGGATGCGGCGTTAATTCTGGTGCGCAATGCGTTGAGGGCAGTGGATTTTGGCGAGTGCGAAAGAATGGTGCGTATCAATCCGTTGCCGGCAGGCTATGATGAGCTTATGTCCGTTATCAGTGCGGGGGTGAATGTGATACTGGTGCCGAAGTGCGAGGATGATGAACAGCTTGAGGAACTGGATGAGCAAATAAGCACAATTCAAAGGCAGACTCAGGTTAAGAATGAGGTCTATCTGATGCCGATTGTTGAAACTGCCCGGGGCGCATTCAAGGCACACAAGATTGCCCGAGCAAGCGAGCGCATCTGTGCGTTGACTTATGGGCTGGAGGATTATATTGCGGACATCGGTGCGAGTAAGACCAGGGAAGGAACGGAAAGTTTGTGGTTGCGTTCTATTGTTGTGAATGCAGCCCGGGCCGCCGGGGTTCAGCCGATTGACACGGTTTATGCCGATGTGGCCGACCTGGATGGTTTGCGGGAAAGTTGCCGGGCAGCAAAGGCGCTGGGTTTTGAGGGTAAGGGCTGTATTCATCCCCGACAGGTGACGGTGGTGAATGAGGAGTTTATGCCCGGTGACGAGGAGATTGAGCGGGCAAAAGATATTGTCCGGGCGGACAAGATGGCAAAGGCACAGGGGCGAAGTGTGGCGGTAATCGGTTCAAAAATGATTGACCCGCCGGTTGTCAGGAGAGCACAGCGGACTCTGGAAATGGCGGTTGCGTTTGGGAAAATCAGTCCGGACTGGGACAAGGAGGCAGAATGAATCTGGTGCCCAATGCACTGAATCGGTTAGTGCCGACCGAGGTTAATGGCCGACCGGCAGTACCTTTTCCCGGGGTTGACCGGTATAAGCCATCGGGTAGAAAGGCGGCGCCGAAAATTCCAACCGTTCTGGACTATCCGCGTGATGGCAACAAGGTGGTAAAGGACCTGCGCACGGCAATGGAGTTGTGTGGTATCAAAGACGGAATGACCATCTCCACCCATCACCATTTTCGGGACGGGGATACGCTGGCACTACAGTTGTTTGATACCTGTGCAGAAATGGGGCTAAAAGATTTGGTCTGGTTTCCTTCGGCGGCATTTCCCTGTCATGCCCCGCTGATTAAGCATCTGGACAGCGGGGTGATCCATCATATTGAAGGCAGTCTGAATGGGCCATTGGGTGATTACTGCACTGCGGGAAAGATGCGCGGGCTCGGGGTACTGCGTTCCCATGGTGGCCGTGCCCAGGCGATTCAGGATGGTGAGGTGCATATTGATATTGCGGTGATTGCCGCACCAACCGCCGACCCGTTCGGTAACGCAAATGCGGTCAATGGAAATGCTGCCTGCGGTGTTCTGGGTTATGCTCAGGCAGATGCGATGTATGCAGACCGGGTGATTGTGGTAACCAATAACCTGGTGCCTTTTCCCTGTATCCCGATTGAGATTTCCGGTGGCTATGTTGACTATGTGGTGGTTCAGGATTCAATTGGTGACCCGAAAAAAATCGTTTCCGGTACTACCGAACTCACCCGTTCCCCGGACCGGCTGTATATCTCCGAACTGGTTGCCCGCTTCATCCGGGATGCCGGGATTATGCGCAATGGTTTCAGTTTTCAGGCGGGTGCGGGCGGGATATCGCTGGCGTTTGCGGTTTATCTGGCACAGATGATGAAGGATGCCGGGGTTAAGGCGGGCTGGATTCACGGTGGCACCAACCGGTTTCTGGTGAAGATGCTGGAGGAAGGGTTGACCGCTGCACTGGTTGATGGTCAGGCGTTTGACCTGGAGGCGGTGCGGTCAATCGGGGTTAACCGTAACCATATTGGGACGGCACCGATTGTAAGTTATAATCACCATTCCAAAGGTAATTATATCAACCTGATGGATGTGGTGGTGCTGGGCGCAACCGAGGTTGACCTGAACTTCAATGCCAATGTGGTCACCCATTCTGATGGCAGGCTTTTACACGGCATCGGGGGCTGGCAGAACTGCCTTTATGCCCGATGTGTGATTCTGGCAATGCCCGCGGTGCGGGACAGAATCCCGGTTATTGTTGATGAGGTGACAACTTTGTGCGGGCCCGGGGAGATGATTGATGTGGTGGTGACCGAGCTGGGCATTGCGATTAATCCGAAGCGGGAGGATTTAATTGCGGCGGTTAAAGGTAAAAACCTGCCGTTGAAAAGTCTGGAGCAGATGAAGGCAGAGGTGGAACGGCTTGGTGGTAAGCCGAAAAAACCGGAGCGGACCAGTCAGGTGGTAGCGGTGGTGAAATGGGTTGATGGCACGGTGCTGGATTCGGTATTTAAGTTGCCGGAGAGATATTAAGTTCAGACTTTTTTGACAATTGTTTTCCAATAGATAACTTTTTCTGTTTCAATTGTTAATCAAGGAGGCTAAAATATGGCGTTTATCATATTTGTGCTTTCCGTAGTCTGGTTTTTGCTGATGTATCGGATTTATGGTGGTTTTCTTGCCCGAAAGGTATTCAAACTTGACGATTCCAAAAAGACGCCCGCGCATCTTCTCCGGGATGATAAGGATTATGTGCCCAGCAACAAGTGGGTGGTCTGGGGGCATAATTTTACCTCAATTGCCGGGCTGGGGCCGATTGTCGGTCCGGCGATTGGTGTTATCTGGGGCTGGGTGCCGGCACTGCTCTGGATAACACTGGGCACGGTTTTCTTCGGCGGTGTCCATGATATGTCTTCACTGGTGATTTCATTGAGAAACAAGGGTGTGTCAATTGGTGAAATTACCACCAGGGTCATTGGCAATCGGGCAAAGTATCTCTTTATGGCGATAATCTTCTTAGAATTGTGGGTGGTGCTTGCCATCTTCACAATGATTATGGGGGTGCTATTTAAGATGTATCCCAGTTCGGTTTTTCCCATCTGGATGGAGATTCCGATTGCGCTGACTCTTTCCTATATGGTATTCAAAAAGGGCAGGAGTCTGGAGCTATGGTCGTGGATTGCGCTGGTGGCGATGTATGCCACCGTGGCAATCGGGGTGCTGGTACCGCTTGAGATTCCGGGTCCGAATGCGGTTGTTATCTGGATTGTGATTTTGATGATTTATTGCTATATTGCATCAACCCTGCCGGTAGAGACCCTGCTGCAGCCCCGGGATTATATCAACTCCCATGAACTTTTGGTCGCCGGGCTTTTAATCTTTGCCGGTGCGGTGGCGGCATTTATCCGTGACCCGGGTCATTTAGGTTTTGTTGCCCCGGCGTTTAATCTCTCGGCAAAAGGTGCGCCGCCAATCTGGCCCTTCCTGTTTGTTACCATCGCCTGTGGGGCAATTTCTGGATTTCACTCACTGGTTGCCTCGGGCACCGCATCCAAGCAGGTAAATAAGGAGAGTGATGCCCGGCTGGTTGGGTATGGTGGGATGATTGCGGAGGGAATTCTGGCAGCGCTGGTAGTTTTGGCGGTGGCTGCCGGTTTTGGTGCTAACGGTAAAGGATTGAGTGCGGGAATGGCAGCCTGGGCAGAGCATTACCAGGATTGGTCATCAGCCAGCGGAATGGCAGCAAATCTGAATGCGTTTGTCACCGGTGCCGCCAATATGATGAGTTATATCTTTGGTAATAGCCGGTATATGCTGGAACTGATGATGACGATAATGGGGGTTTTTATTGTTTCCTTTGCCGGCACGACCATTGATACGGCTGCCCGAACCCAGCGCTACATTGTTCAGGAGTTTGGAAAAAGTGCGGGCTTGGGTTTTTTGACCAATAAGCACATCGCCACGCTGGTGGCGGTGGGCACCGCTTTTGGCTTGGCAATGGTTAAACCAGGTGGTCAGGGTGCGTTAATCCTCTGGCCACTTTTCGGCACAATCAATCAACTGCTTGCCGGTCTGGCGCTGGTGGTGGTAACGCTCTATTTGACATTCAAAAAGGCAAAGCCGGTGGTGGCGGCAATTCCAACTGTTTTTCTGGTGATTATGACGGGCTGGGCGATGGTGAAAAACATCCAGCAGTATTATCAGACCCATAACTGGCTGCTCTTCGCTGTGGGCTGGATTGTGTTTTTACTGATGCTCTGGCTAATTTTTGAAGCGGTGGTCGTGCTGGTCCGGGGTGTTAAAACTGGAAACCCGGAATTAGATTGACAGTTATCTTAAACTGATTATAATATTATATCAAAAACAGAGCTGCCAATTATAAAAATTTAGTTCTCTTTTTCATTTTATTTATATTTTTAAATCTTGCCCGGGCAATAGTTCCCCGCACAATTGGCTTGATTCTTTACGATTCCACCACCACCAGTTCTGGTTATACCCTGTTTGCACCAATGCCCTACAATGTTACCTATCTGATTGACAACGCAGGAATGCAGGTGCATTCCTGGTCCGGAAACTATCAGCCGGGGCTGGCGGTTTATCTCTGCCCGGATGGGCTGCTTTTACGAACCTGCCAGTTGACCAATTCGGTCTTTGGCAGTGGGGGTGGGATTGGTGGCAGGGTAGAACTGGTGGACTGGGATGGTAATGTAGTATGGTCTTATACCTACTCTAACAACGAGCATTGCCAGCATCACGATGCGATCCGCCTGCCTAATGGTAATGTGTTGATGATTGCCTGGGAATACAAATCAAGGAATCAGGCGATTGCCGCGGGCCGAAATCCCAATCTGCTGATTTACGACGCCCTCTGGCCTGACCATCTGATTGAGGTTAACCCGGAAAACGATTCTATTGTCTGGGAATGGCATGTCTGGGACCATTTGATCCAAGATTATGATTCCACCAAACCCAATTATGGTAATCCCCGGGAGCATCCGGAGTTGATTGATTTAAACTTTGTCAGTGGTCTGGCAGTCGCGGACTGGAATCACTGTAATAGTGTCGCCTATAATCCCGAACTTGACCAGATTGTTGTCAGTTCCCGTCAGTTTTCTGAAATCTGGATTATTGACCACAGCACCACCAGCGCCGAGGCGGCGAGTCATACTGGTGGCAGATATGGTCACGGCGGAGATTTACTTTATCGCTGGGGAAACCCGCGGACCTATCGCCGGCAGGAAACAGTGGGCCAGACCCTTTTTGGTCAGCACGATGCCCATCCGATTGAGCCCGGTCTGCCCGGTGCCGGGAATATGCTGATTTTTAACAACGGTTATGGCCGGACACCGACATATTCCACGGTTGACGAGGTCGTTTTACCGATGGATTCGGCAGGATTTTATCATCTGGGTGAAGATTCGGCATATGGGCCCGCAGGTCCAATCTGGCAGTTTGTTGCCTCACCACCGGAGAGTGTTTACTCCAGTCTGATATCGGGTTGTCAGCGTTTGCCCAACGGCAATACCCTGCTTTGCGTTGGTCTGTCTGGAGTATTCCTGGAGGTTACGCCGGCTAACCGAATTGTCTGGAAGTATGTCAATCCGGTTACCCGTTATGGCCCGCAGGAACAGGGTGATGTGCTGACGCCCGGTGCTAACCAGGTGTTTAAAATCCGGCGCTATCCGCCGGACTACTCCGGATTTGCCGGAAGGCAGTTGGTTCCCCGCGGACCGATTGAAATCTACCCGCAGGCGATTAAGGAAGAGAATAACGGTATCAGCTTTAAAAAGAGGCTTGCATTCGGGGTGCGTAATAACATCCGCCTGACCGGGGTAGAATCAGCAGAACTGGTTGACATCACCGGCAAGATTGTAAGGCGGCTCATTGCTGGTGATAATGATATCCGGACTCTCTCTCCTGGGGTTTATTTTATCCGCCGGCAATCAGCCCCACAGGTGCAACGGATAACAATCCTGCGCTAAAAAACTTAACCGAAGAAAACAAGCAGGGCACCGCCGAAGGCAAGAATAATCGCTATCAGCCGCCGGAGCGTTACCGGCTCTTTTAAAACCAGTGCCGCAAGGATGAAGATGAAGATATTGCTCAACTGATTCAAAGGTGCTGCCACCGATACCTGAGTGAACTTCATCCCGCCGAGCCAGACGGTCAGGGCAATATAGGTACCGAGCACGGTCCCGGGAATTGAGTATTTAATGCCCTTGATTTTGAATGCGGAACTGATGATGGTTTTGCCCTGGGGGAGCAGGATGGTAAAGATAATTATTCCCAAAAGGCCGGCAAAGAGCCGGAAGGCGGTTGCCCAGAAAAGCGAGGTTTGATTTAAAATCGGTTTGATAATCACCACGCCAACCGTGGTGGCGGTGGTGGAAAGCAGACCAAACAGAATGCCCAGGGCGAGGTTTTTCCGGGTGATATTTCTTTCCGATTGCAGCCGGGTGGTCAACAATAGCGCACTCAAGATTAACAGTGTGCCCAGTATCTGCACCCAGGTAAGGCTCTCTTTTAAAAATAGGACCGAGAGCGTGATGAGCAGCGGGCTATACAGATAACTGACAATTGCAGAAAGGCCCGCGCCGATTCGGTTCAAACTCATAAAGAAAAGGGTATCGCCAACTGCCATACCGAGCAGGCCGCTGAAAAAGAACCGGATGTAAAGATTTTGAGGAAGGGCGGGCAGTAGCGGTTTATTTAAGACAAGCAGCGTCGGAATAAAGAGTAACAGAGCGAGCAGGTTTTTGAAGAGATTCAGTCCCAGCGGGTGAATTGATTCACCACTTTTGCGGAAAAGGATGACTGCAAAAGCCCAGAACAGGGCGCTGAGCAGGGCAAGGGTCTCACCGAGAAAAGGCAAGGAAGGCATTTGACAATTATCAATTAAAAACTGGGCAAGTCAATCTGCAGGAAGATGCTACGATTTTATCGCTCAAACCGGATGCGATTTAATAGCTAACGGTACCGGCAATTTTTTGTTACAGGGAAGGTACATGGTAACCAGGGGATTGTTGGATTGAGGTATATGAAGGAGACATTAGTTAATGAGTTGAAAGGATTGGTGCAGTTATGATTAATGCTTTACAAATAAAGGATGTTATGCACGGGGTAGAAGAGAAAAAGATTGAGACGGCGATGCCTGGCGAGCCAACCCTATTCCGTAACACCCTTTATCTTAATAGGGAGAATCGGACATTGCTGTTTGACGCCAGTGGCAGAATTGTGCTTAAACTTAAGCCCGGTGCAAATGATGTCCATCACATCGCACCCGGGGTTTATTTTATCAGAAATCAGGCAGGGGGGTTAAAGATAAATAAGGTGCTTATTACCCGCTGAGGGACAACTGTTTAAATAGTTTTGCGGTTAATTCCGTTCTGTCGCTTTGAGATTGCCATTTGCGCTAACAGCATCAATAGCGGCAGAGGTTGGCACAATTGGAAAGCAATATTTCAAAATAAAGGCGGGGCAGGAGTGCTGCCCCGCCTGAGGTTGCTATCTGCTATTATTTACCGCTGGAGGATGAGTTTGGTACTGTGCTGGTAATCACCGGCAGTGAACCGGCAGATGTAGATACCACTGGCAACCGGTCTGCCGGAGTTGTCCTTTCCGTCCCAGACCAGTGTGTATCTGCCTGCGGGCTGGGAGGAGTTCAAGAGGGTTCGGACCGTCCGGCCTGAGATGTCACAGATTTGAATCCGGGTTTGGCGTTCGGTATTGAGGGTGTAACGGAGCTGGGTGGTTCTGATGAACGGGTTTGGGGCAGGCGGAAAGAGCCTGGTCTCTTTGCTACTGGCGCTTTCCCAGCGGAAGTTCTCCTTTTCGGCTATGCCGGTAACGATGTCTGGATACCAGAACCCGATATGTGCCATCAGGTTGGTGCTGTTTAGCCAGCCGATAGCGGTCTGACCTGCGGTTGAGCCGGTGCGATACGCACCTGCCATTTCATTGCCACCGATTGCCACCACCTGCCAGTCACAGCGATAGGACTGGGCAAAGGCAATTGTAAGAAACAGTAGGGAGCAGAATGAAAGCGATAGCACTCTCATAGAACCTCCCCTTTAACTTCTAACTTCGCGTTTAAGGATTGCTCTTTATATAGAGACAACTTACCCATCCATCATTTTCATTACAGATTAGATGAGCAATGTACTCATGTCTTGCAAGGGTGAGTTGAAAACCCAGATAATGAGGGAAAGTAATCGTATCTGGATGGCTGACTGAAGCCTCCCCATGGATCACTGTATCACCATACCAAAGAGTATATTCTATATAGGGTATAGTACCATCGGTTTTTATAATCAATGTATGGTCCTCGTCATTATCACCATCATCTACAACATACCAGCCCGCGCTTGCCATTTTAAAAAGGGTATCTACATAAGAATTATTTTCCAATCCAAAAGACCTACCTATCTGAAAAGCAGAGGCAAAGGCAGCTGTATCCTTGCCCTGTAACCGGTAGCTATTACCAGCGACCCGGGCGCTGTCAGTTGCGGGTGCGACCCGGGCATAGTCCGCGGTATCAGCATAGGGTGCTTTGAAACCTGATGCCACATCAGCCCGGAGAATTGTGCCATCGGTAATCATTGTGCTGGAAATGGAGTTTGCCTGGTTTGTGCGGACAAAGGCGGTGGTGTCTTTGCCCTGCAAAAGGTCAGAGTTGGCAGCCCGCTCACTCAAGAAACTGAATGCCGAACTCACAATCCTTAACCTGGGTGTTAACTCTGGTGCTGTTCCCACCTGCAAGCTGAGCCAGACTGTGCCGGCATCTGGAAGTGAAGAGATGGGCGTAACCGAACCGAGCAATACTGAAAATAGCCCGTTCTGCACGCTGACCGTCTGGGTCTCGGTCCAGAACGGAGTGCCACCGGTCTCCTGCTGATACAGCCGGAAGGTCAACTGATAGTTTCCATCCGGCACCGGGTTGCCCAGGCTATCGGTCAGTCTGCCCTGATAAGAGAGCATTCCTGGAATGGTGATGGCATCGGTTGGGATTAGACTGGTGGTCTGTTTTACCGGCAAGGCGGCACTGCCGGCTGAAGGTGAAACTGCCGCCACATCCTCATTTGCTATGGTCAAACCGACCAGAGCGATTAAGAGCATCAGGACTGTGCGTAGTTGCATTTAAGGCTCCTTTGTTAAAGTTAATAAAAATAAATCCTCACCTTTATAACCGGTTAATATAATAATTGATTTTTTTCAGTCAAGATTTTTCCTGCAGTGTCGGTGGTGCAATATTAACCGCTTTGGGCTCGCAATGAGGGGAAGGGCAACGGCTCATCGCAATGACGGGATGGGGACGAGGCGGCATTTGCTATGGCAGAGCACAATGGGGGAGTCGGATAATTGCCATTTGTTCTGATAGTGGGTGATGATAGCGTATTTCAGGTATCGGTCTTTGCCTTCTGTTTTTAGAGATGAGAGTGTTGAATAAGTTACAAATTTACATAGAGTTGCGTTGTTGGGATTAATTTCAGGGTGGTCAAGGGGGGCTAGCCCCGGGCTCCCCCTGGTGCGGTTGTGGGGCTGGTGGTAGGGCTGGGTGTTAGTTTGTATTCGGGATAAACAGGAAGGTCGGGGTCAGATGTCTGACCCCGACCTTTATTAAGTCAGGCTCGGTCTATCGGACTAATATTGCCCGTTCAGTTGTATTCAGGTCTGAGGTGTGGAGGCGGATGAAGTATACCCCTTGAGTCAGGTTCTTTGGTGCCCAGTGGAACTGGTTTTGCCCGGGTTGAGCAGTGCCTTCATAGATGGTGGCGATGGTTCTGCCGGTGATGTCGTGGAGGGTGAGACGGACTGATTGGGCTGCCGGGCTCTGGAACCGGATTGTGAGGTTGCGGTTGAAGGGGTTGGGAGAGATGGCGAGAAGCGGGGTTGCCGGGCTGGGTGTGGACTGAGGTTCGGTAATCCCTACGTTGCGGTCAAACCAGGATTGGGCACTGTCAGCATTTGTGCGGGCAGTATTTTCATCCGCCCCGCCGACAAAGGCAACCGCAAAGCGGTAGGTTGCACCAGCCGCCAGGTCAAATGGTCCGGATGAAACGAGAACTGACCAGTCGTATGCCCGGTTGGAGTTGCGCTGGACAATTGTGCCGTTGAGGAACCGCCATTTCATATTGTCAGTCATTGCCGAATCCGGATAGACATAAATTGCATGGTCAACACCGGAGAGGTTGGCATAGGTCTGGGGTGCAAGGATTTTGACGCCGACGGTGGGGTTAGCGCTTGAGGATTGACGCATATAGGTGAACCGGCGAATGGTGTCAGAAAACAGGGTGTTGGAGGTGGAGGAGGAGCCGATGTCAAAGTCCGAGAAGATACCGGCATAAAGCCCATTGACCGGAGTTGAGCCCTGGTTGGTGATGTCAAAAACCATAACTACAAAATCGTCGTATGCCGGGTTTGCACTCATATAGGTGTTCTGGGTGATTTTGAGGTTTTTGGGAGTGGGATGACCAGCATCGGAGTAGGAACCACGGAAGTGTTCGTCACCGATTTCTGGCGGAGTTACCGGTCTTAAACTGTCAACCGGTCTGAGATCGGAGTTCGGGGAGCCTGAAGCCGGGTTGCCGTAGTGGTGGTCAGCAACATAGGTAGCGGAGTTGCCGATTGCAAAGCTGGCGTAGTAGAGCGCGGTGGCAGCGGTTTTAGGATAGCAGAAGCCAGAACCGGAGCCATCCGGAAGGTCAAATCCGATTGAACCCTGACAGGAAACGGTTAGTTTGCAATAGCCGGTGTCATGGGTCATCAGGAGCTGCCCGGGAACTGGTGGTTCACCGATTATCAGGCTGATGCGAATTTTGGTTGCGTAGTCTGCGCTGTCGCCGGTAACAAACAGGGTGCAGGGGATGGTGGTGCCGGGCGGGATTGAGGCATTTGCCGAGACGGCAAAGGGGTCATTGGTATTGGTTCGCTCTTCACCTGATG
>Ga0272448_1000402_pt1 | contig 67196 bp, 51 predicted proteins | sample YNPCB0191_FD_202220 | JGI IMG/M metagenome (GOLD analysis project Ga0272448, IMG submission 202220) | Hot spring sediment microbial communities from Yellowstone National Park, WY, United States - YNP-CB-019-1 | ecosystem: Environmental > Aquatic > Thermal springs > Hot (42-90C) > Sediment... | reverse complement strand
ATTCCCCCTCTGTAGCCGGTTCCCCGTTTCGTATGTACACAGTAGAGGACTATGGCTGTCGGGATGCCCATGTCTACCGGTGTAACGATTTTCAGAAAAATGCGGATTTTTCGGTCAAAGTCCAAAACGACTGCAAATGTACACAGTAAGGGCCATGACGAATGGCATGGGACGTTCGGACGGCGGGTTCAATGGAAGGAGGTCGGACGATGTGCGTGATGAGCAGAGCGGAGTACGACGAATTGCGGACGCGGGAGAACGTCGAGGGGGCGCAGGCGGTAGGGATGCGCATGAGCGAGCAGGAGGCGCGTTACATGGCTGATGCGGACTATCCCAAGACGACGGAGCAGGTCATTGCCGAACTGAACCGGCGCGGCCTCGCGGCGACGGACTGGCGTCTTCAGCGGCTGACGCGGTTCCCCGACCTGCGCCCGCGCGAAATCGGCGGGACGTTTATGTGGACGAAGGAGGCCGTGGACCGCGTGGCCGAGCAAATGCTGGACTTGGGCATGCTGACCGTCAGCGCCCGCTACCGCAAGGAACTCGGCGTCACCTGGGCGCAGGAGCGGGACATGCGCCGCCGGGCGATAGCCGAAAAGGAGGCCGTCAATGCCTGAGACGATGCAAGACATTCTTCTGACCGCGCGGGGCGTGGAAATCACCGCAGGGGCCAAACAGCCCACGGTGAGCATCCTGGCGTATTCCGGCGGTCTCATGAACGTTCCCGGTTGGGGACCGCTGGCGATTGACCTCGCGGGCCTCGACTGCGGCGGGCAGGTCCGCATCCTGGCCGACCACGACGCTTCCATCAACGGCATCGTGGGGCACGGACAGGCTGAGGTCAAGAACGGGAAGCTACTGGTCAAGGGAGCCATCGTCCCGAGCAGCGAAGCGGCGCAGCGCGTCCTCCAACTGGCGAAGGACGGGTTCGAATTCGAGGCCTCGGTCGGCGTGGAGCCGGTTGAGAAGGCATCCGTCCGTGCAGGCGAGCGCGTCGAGGCCAACGGGCGCATACTGGCCGCCCAGGAGGGCGGATTCACGCTGGTAAGAAAAGGCAAATTGAGGGAGGTGTCCATCGTGAGCATGGGTTGCGACGATCAGACGGCGGTATCCATTGCGGCGGCGAAGGGGGGCGTGAACCCCATCGAGGAGGCCCGCGTTCGGGAGGAAGAGCGCGAACGCCTCTCGCGCATCGAGGCGGTCTGCAATCATCCTGACGGTTGGGGGACGCAGGCGCAGCGCGTGAACAAACTCAAAACGAGCGCCATCGCGGGCGAGATCAGCCTGGAGGAACTCAGCGCCGAATTGCTGCACATCGTGCGCACCTCGCGCCCGACGGCCCCAGGCATCATCAGGCCCACGCGCGGCGCGTCGGATGAACGCGCCATTGAAGCGTCTCTGCTCATCCGCCTGGGGAGGGAATCCCTGGCCGAGAAGATGCTGGGACCGGACGCCTGCGAGCAGGGCCGGTATCTTGGGGCCATGCACCTTCTGGACCTCTGCCGCACGGCGCTCCAGAACGAAGGCCACGACGTGCCTGCGGGCCGGATGGAAATAGTCACGGCGTCCCTGAGCACCATGTCCCTGCCCGTCGCGCTCGGCAATGTGGCCAACAAGCTCCTGCTGGAATCGTACACCGAAAGCCCAGCGAGTTGGCGCAGCTTTGCCGCCATCCGTTCGGTCGGGGATTTCAAGGAGAACACCGGCGTGAAGCCGAGCTTCACCGGCCAACTGGAGCAGGTCGCCCCGGGCGGCGAGTTGAAGCACGGCGGAATCGCTGAAGCCGTCATGACCTTCAAGGTGGACACCTTCGGCAAGCTGCTGAGCATCGACCGGCGGGACATCATCAACGACGACCTGTCCCTGTTCGAGCAGACCGCCCTGGCCTTCGGCCGCATGGCCATGCGGAAGGTCTCGGACCTTGCCTACGACACGCTGCTGTCCAATGGCGGCAGCTTCTTCAGCGCCGAGCACGGCAATCTCCTGAGCGGCGCGGACACCGCCCTGAGCGTGGAAGCCCTGGCTAAGGCCATCCAGGCGATGCAGACGCAGCGCGACGACGATGGGAACGACCTGGACATCCGGCCCGCCGTGCTGCTCGTGCCGCCTGAGTTGGAGGTCACGGCCAAGGCGGTGCTGGAATCGGAGTTCATCGAGCGCGCCGCCAACGAACCCACTGGCAACAGCCTTCGCCGGGCGGTGAAGCTCGAGGTGGAACCGCGCCTGAGCAACGCGGTGAAGTTCAAGGACAAGGCCAGCGAGAAGCACTGGTATCTCTTCGCCGCGCCGTCGGCCAACCCGATGATCGTGGCGTTCCTGAACGGCAAGCAGACGCCGACCACGGAGTTCTTCGGCCTCGACCAGACCGTCGAGAAGCTGTGCGTCTCCTGGAGGGTCTATCACGACTTCGGCGCTGCCCTGTGCGACTACCGCGCCGCCGTCCGCGCCAGGGGCGAATAAAGGCCGGTCCCTCCGTCCGGCTGGGGCCGATCCTTTTGCCATTTCGGGGATCGGCCCTCGCCCGATTCCTCTGTCATGGAGATGCGCATGGAGCAGGTTGTGCTTGATGTCCCCGAGGTCGTCGGCAAGTTCCGATTCCGGGCGCTGCCCGCCGAAGAAATGACGGCCGAGGCGCAGGAACGCTGGTCACGCCGCGCCGAGACCCTGGCCGCATGGCTGCTGTCCGAATGGCGGCGCGAGCAGCGGGAGGAGGCGGCATGAGCGCGCCATCCGTTCTCGCCGAGGTCTGGCGGGCGCGCAAGGCCGCTGTGCCCATCTGGGCGGCGCTGTCGGCTGTCGCCGAGGCGGAGGGCCGCAACCACTTCACCGTCAAGCGCTTTACGCTGGCGCGACTCTCCGGTATCCAGCGGATGCCCACCGTCTCGGAGGCGCTGACCGCCCTGGAGACTTGCGGCGTCATCAAGCGGGAGGTCAGAAACTGCCGCCGCCCGGATGGGACCCTGTTCCACAGGCTCCGCGTGCGACTACTTCGCCGTATAACCGAAATCGTACCTGGCGAACTTGCCGACCGGGATACGCTTGGCGTACCCGGCGACCGGATAACGAAAAACGTTAGCACTGCCGGGTACGAAGAACCGGGTACTGCCCGACTGCAGGGCGAAACTCGCAACTCCATTGGGCATCAACGCGTTACGGGAAAATCCACCGGGAACCGGATAACAAAGAGCGTTACACATCCTCTTAAGAGGATGCCGGGACGCGCGGCGTCCTTGAAGACGCCGCGTCGTCCCCACGCCGCCCCGGCATTCGCCGCCGGGTCGCGGCGCTGCGCCGAGGCTCCGCGCCCGCGCCCGGCGGGGGCGGCGTGTCTCGATGACAAGATCGCCGGGCTTTCCAAGCAATCCAGAGGGGCGATGGACTCCCTCGCGCGCCAAGTCGGGTGCGCGCCCGGCGAGTTCGAGATTGACGGCAGCATAGCCCTTCTGGACGCAGCCGGGTTGTGGCTGCTGGTTCGCTCGGACGGGCATGTCACGTTCCGAAGGCACGCAGACGCCGAGCGTGAGTCTTGGACGGGGTCAGCCGAGCAGTTGGACCTTGTCCGTCGGGCCCGCGACCTGGCGGCCGAACCTCTGCCCGCCGATTGGAAGCGGCCAATCCCCGACGACCAGTCCGCAACTGCCCGCGAAGTCGCATGGCGTGTCGGTTGCCGCATCGCGGACTTTGTTCAGGACCCGAATGACCCATCGTATCTCCTGCTCGGCGCGGAAGAACCCACGGGTGATGGGCTGTGGCTCGTCATCGACCGAAGCGGCAAGCGGAAGCTCCGCAGGAAGACAGGCGGCGCGACGACTGAGGAAACTTGGGCAGGCTCGGAGGAACAGGTCACTGCGTTGCGGCGAGCCAGGAAAGCCGTGGCCGAGGCGTACAAGGAAAAGGGAGCCGAAGGACGATGGCGCTGGAAACTCAAACTTGCTCAAGACACTCCTTGAACAAGTTAGATCAAATTAGGTCAACTTTGAGCAAGTTGTCTTCATGGGGAACTTGTCCCAAGTTGATCAAAGTTGACCAATGTTGCCACCGTAGGGAGTGTGATCAACCTACCCCACGCCGTGTGGCAAGCCCTCGGCAGCGGCCACTTCCGCCGACGGTTCCTTCTTGGCGAGAAACCCGCCGAGACGCGCGCGGGAACAGCCGCCGATATAAGGACAGTTTTATCCGGTTGTCCGGTTCTTCTGCGAAAGAAAAGACGCCCTGGCGCATTGCCAGGGCGTGTGAGGAAGGCATTGGCTTGAGGTCAGGCGTTCAGCGTGAACATTCCCTGGCCAACCTTCTTGAACCGGGCCTCGCTGCCCTTCTTCTGAATTTCCCGAAGGATGGCGGCGTAGAGCGTTGCGGCGGGCGTCTTGCCCTTCGTCGTCCACATGCCCTTGCTCAAGGCCGCCTCGACCATCGCCTTCGCGTTCATGGCCTTTCCGGTCTCCTTGAGCACCAGAACCGCCGCGTTCAGGATGCCCAAGCGCTTCCCCTCTTGGCCCTGGGGCGCGTTCCCTTGCGCCGTGGCGCGTTCCGGCGCGGCCTTCGCGCCCTTGGGCGTACCTTTGCGTCCCGTTGCCTTGTGCGCGCTCTTTACTGCCTTCGTCTTCTTCTGCGCCTTCTTCGCCTTCGCCATGCTGCTACCGCTCCTTTCTCTGAAACCTCCGGCAGGCACCATGCCCGCCAGGCGGGGGCACATGAGGCCGACTGTCGCGCCGGAAAGCAAGTCGGTTTCGAAGGAATTCCGTGATGCTTGTGGACCTTCGAAATCCGCCGAAATCGACTGGATTTTCTGCGCTGGAGTTGGCCTCATCGGAGGTGCGAAGGCGGGAACGCCCGCCTTCGCTGGCATGGATCACCGACGACCTGCTGGTGCGGACGCAGAAGGTCTGGTCCGAGGTCGCCGGAAGGCCCATCGATGAAGATGAGGCGGTCGAAATCCTGCTGAACGTCAAGCGGTTCGCCCAAACGATGTGGCAGGCCGCGCAGGAGATTGGAGGAAGGAATGAACGTGGTGATCTGGGCGCGGGTGTCATCCCGCGAGCAGAGGGAGGGGTACTCGATAGACGCCCAACTCCGGGCGACGCGGGAGCGGGCAGCGAAGAACGGCTGGAACGTCGTGCGCGAATTCGTCGTGGCCGAGTCTGCAAAGCGCGGCGCGGAGCGCATCGCCTTCAACGAGATGTTCAAGTGGGTCAAGGCCAATGCGCGGCGGGCGAAAATACAGGCGATCCTGTCGCACAAACTGGACCGCGTCTGTCGCAACATGCGTGACGCCGTGCGTCTCCAGGAGTTGGAGGACGCGTGCGGGGTGCAACTGGCCTTCGTGGAGAACCAGTTCGGCCCCGGGGCGGCGGGCGCACTGTCCTTCAACGTCATGGCGGCAGTCGCGCAGTACTATTCGGACAACCTGCGCACCGAAGTGCTGAAGGGCATGGACGAGAAGGTCAGGCAGGGCTGGCCTCCCGGCCATGCGCCCTTCGGCTACATGAACACCTCCGACAAGGACGAACCGGTCCAGCCCCACCCGGAGCAGTCGAAGGCGCTCATGCGCCTCTTCGAGCTCTATTCGTCGGGCAGCCATACCTTCGAGACCCTGGCCAAGCAGCTTGAGGCCGAAGGGTTCACCTACCGCCCGAGCATGCCCCGGTTCAACCGCCCCGGCCTCTCCTACATCCTCAGCAACCGCTTCTACATCGGCGAACTGGAACGCAACGGCAAGGTGTATCCGGGCAAGTACCGCCTTGTCATTGACCGGCAGACCTTCAACCGCTGTCAGGACATCCTTCAGGGGCGGAACCGCCGGTATGGGAACCCGTCGCACCTGTTCGCGGGCGGCCTGATACGCTGCGCTCGATGCGGCTTTGCCATGACCGGCGAACTCATCCGCCGGAAGCTGCGGAGCGGCGGCGTGAACGAACACACCTACTACCGCTGCGCGAACAATGAGAAAGGCGTCGGACGCCACGTGATTCGCTGGCGCGAGGAAGACCTCGAACGGGCCATCGTGGACGACCTGGCCACGATCCGGCTGCCGTCGGACGAGGTCATCGGGTGGTTTCGAGATTCGGTGCGTCGCGCTTTTGACGACCTGGGCCAACTCCACCGCCAGCAGAAGCAGTTGCTGGCCAAACGCAAGACGGAACTGACGCTCATGCAGGACCGCCTTCTGGACGGTTACCTTTCCGGGATGATTGACGAGGCGGCATTTCAGACTAAGACGGCGCAGTTGCGGCGCGAGTTGGCCGAGGTTGAGGAAGCGATGGAGAAGAACAACCGCATCGCCCCTGACGCGCCTCTGCGCGCCCTGGCGCTATTCGACTTCAGCCAGAACCTCGTGGACATCTGGCGCGGTTCAAACTCGGCCCGGAAATGCCAGATTTTGGAGTCCGTAAGTTTGAACCGGCGCGTGGACGACGCAACTCTTTATCTGGAAAAGAGAAAGCCGTTCGACTTTTTGGCCGAACGGCGTTTCTTGAAGGCTGGTCGGGGCGAGTGGATTTGAACCACCGACCTCTTGGTCCCGAACCAAGCGCTCTAAGCCAGGCTGAGCTACGCCCCGACCTCTCCGCGGATTATAGCACAAACCGCTGCCGAATCAAATCGGGCCCGCCTCCGGCCAATGTCGCAAAGACTGCCGCCTGCCGCGTGAGAAGGCAGCCTGACAACCACGAAAGAAAAAGCATGGCAACCGAACATTCTTGACAGAGGATTATTGGCCGGATATAAGCGCGTCAATCCCCGCCACCTTCGGTTCGTGGGACACCAAGACAAGACGAGAGGAGTATCCAATCACCCGTTTGCGATCTCGTTATAATGCGAGCGGCCCATGGTTCAAGGGCGCGCTGCACTGCCACACCACCGCCTCTGATGGGCGCTTGTCGCTCGACGAACTGGTGTCACTGTATCGCGCCCAAGGATTTGATTTCCTGTGCGTCACTGACCACCAGCGGTTCTCACGCGTGGATGGAATGCACCCGAGCGGGCTGTTACTTCTCGATGGTGTCGAGGCTCACTGTCCCCTCGGGCGTCACCGCTGGGCGCATGTGATAGGCATCGGCATCAGCGGCGGTGACGAGATGCTGCGCGGCGGGCTGCACACAGTATGCGACAATCTGCGCCGGGCGGGCGCTATTCTGGTGCTGGGACATCCACACTGGAGCGACCTGCGCACCCAAGACCTGTTCGCTTACCGCTACGACGGGATTGAGATCTACAGCTACGGTTCCTACAAGGATTCGGGTAAGGCGTATGGCATAGCCCACTGGGACCTCCTCCTGGCAGAGGGGTACGACACTCTGGGTTTTGCGGTGGATGATGTGCACGCGCGCCCGCCTCTAGAGGACTGGTGCGGCGGCTGGGTCATGGTAAACGCCCCACGTCTGGACAGGCGCAGCATCATGGCGGCAATCCGCCGGGGCTGTTTCTACTCCTCCAACGGGCCGGAGATTCACCGGCTCCACGTGCGCCGGGGAAAGGTGGAACTTGAAACCTCACCGATATCAATTGTGCGACTGATTGGGTTCAACGGATTCGCCGCAGCGCTGCAATTGCCACAGGGCCGAAAATCACGACGACTGGTGCTGCCCCTGCCCTCCCGACGAGTCCTTGCCAGCAAGTGGCGCTATGTGCGGCTGGAGCTTGAGGATGCGCGGGGCAAGGTGGCCTGGACGAATACGCTCTTTCGCGTATCCACCGCAGGACGACGCATCACTATCTGAGCGTCGGGTACGCCGCACCCTGCCGAGTGCCGCGGCGGGCAAACTCCTCTTTAATCCTGCGCGTCACCTCCCGTTTAGATTCGGTCCATATCGGGGAGAGGAGTAACTCGCGGCGGCATTCTCCCACGAGGCGGTGGACAACAACGCTCGCTGGGATGCGCTCGAGAAAGTCCACCGCCAGCGGCGCGTATTCCTCGGCGGTGAGCAGGCGAACTTCGCCGCCTTTCCACATCGCTTCAAGGGGTGTCCCGCGCACGACGTGGAGATGATGCATCTTGACGCCCTCCACGCCGAGTTGTCCCAGTGCGTCGGCGGTGCGGAGCACGTCCTCGCGCGTTTCGCCGGGTAGGCCGAGAATGACGTGCGCACAAACCTTGATGCCACGCCGGCGGGTGCGCACGACGGCGTCGGCGAACGTGGCAAAACTGTGCCCACGATTGATGCGCGCCAGGGTAACGTCATTCGCGGACTGGAGGCCATACTCCAGCCACACTTCAAGGCGGCGGGCATATTCGGCCACGAGATCCAGGGTCGCATCCGGGACACAATCGGGCCTGGTGCCGATACAGAGGCCGACAACCTCGGGAGAGACTAGGGCAGCATCATAACGCTGCCGGAGCGTGGTCACGTCGGCGTAGGTGTTGGTGAAGGGCTGGAAGTAGGCGAGAAATTTCCTCGCGCCATAGCGCCGGCGCACGCGCTCCATACCCGCCAGCATCTGTTCCCGAACCGGCAGCGGAGATCCCCGCCGCACAGGAGCAAAACTGTCGGTGCGACAATAAATGCAACCCTCGGTGCCAATTGTCCCGTCCCGGTTGGGACAACTGAAGCCGGCGTCCAGGGCTACCCGATAGACCTTGCACCCGAAGCGCGCGGTGAGATAATCGCCGAAGGCGAGAAACGGGCGAGACGGGCACTCGATACCAGGCATGAAGGCGGTGCTCCCTTGCAACGGATGCGAGACCAGTCGCTGGCCTCGCACCCCTATCATAGACCGATTATACTTCAGGTTGTGCCGCCCCGCTAGAAATGAAGGGAAACACCTCCCCTGCCCCGTAGTCCGCTGATGCGCAGGGTCTCCGTCTCCGGCAGGTATCGTCCGCCCGTGACCCTTGTGGGCCTTCGTTCCTCTGGGTGCGGAAGACGCAATTCAATTATAGCGGGCCGGCGAGGCGAATGACACTCAACGGTGGCGCGTATGACACTTTTGCTCGCTTCTACTTCCAGGCTGACCGGTCCGAAATAGGTAGCCACCCGTTGCAACCGGATGTGGTTCCCAGGCACAAGCCAGGCGCGTGGCACGCCTGGAAGCAATTTCAAAGTGTCGCCCTCCTCCAGGTAAAGCATCCAGCGCGTCTGCATCAGGAACCACCCTTCCTCGTGTGTCTTGTGGGGGCTGGCCCCGAAGTAGTGTTCCCAGAAGGTATAGGTCTCGCGGTCGGCCAACCCCGCGAAGGCGTTGTAGTAGGTCTTGAGGAAGGCCTTGACCTCGCCGCGCCTGAGGTGGGCGAAATCGTGACGGCTGTAGTAGGGCTGGCTGAAAGCCACATTACGCAGGCAGAATAGTTCCTGGTGCGAGCGCACGATGAAATCCGCCATAGGCTCGCGCGGGTCGAGGACTTCCTGGAGAATTAAGTAGTGCGGGCCGAGGAGTGAGTCGCGTCCGGTAAAGGTGCCATGCGTGTACCACTTGCCGCCCTCAGTGTAGAGCGCTACCGGACCGCGCGACTCCGCCCAGGGAGGAGCTGTCGGGCACCACGTCCCGTCACCCAGCGGCACTACCGGCGACCGCGCCATGGCCTGCGCCAGCGCGGCACGGATATCGCGTCTCCACGCTGCTGCGGCGCGTGCCAGCACCCGCGACTTGGCAGGAGCGATGCTAGCGAGCATTTCGCTGGCCCGCTTCACGCCAAGATAGGCATAGCCGTTGAGCATGAACGAATGATAGGGGTCCTCGGGGTCGGCGACCTTGCCCTCGATGAGGCCGTAGCCCTTGCCGCGCAACGCCACACGCTGATTGCGCCGGCGCCAGTTCAGCAGGTAGTCGCAGGCCTTCAGGAGTTTGGGGGCGATGCGGCGCACCCAGGCATCGTCGCGGGTGTAGCGGTAGTGTTCCCCCATGCTCCAGAGCACAGCTCCCGTCTCCAGCATGTAACCACCAAAGTTCTGCATGAAGCCATCCTCATGCTGCTTGTCCAGGAAATACTGGAGTGCGCGCCGAGCCACGTCGTGCCAGCCCATGGAATCAAAGAACTGGATGATGGGAGCGCTCTCGGACCCGATGGGGCAATACACGCCGATTGCGGGGGCGATGGTGTCCCTTGGCTCCAGGCCATAGGCCACTAGGTCCAAGTGCAGCAGTCCCGCCTGCACCATTTCCTGAACGCGCAGCTCCGGCAGAGAGACTTGCGCTCCGCGGCGCAGTTTCCGCCGCCAGAAGGCGCGGCATTCCTCCAGCCGGCGGTCGAAGTCCCATCGCGCCAGGCGTTGTGCCCGCCCCGGGGGCAGCGGCTGGTGCGGCACAGCAAACTCAAAACATGCGCTGCCTCCGGGTGGCAAAAGTATGGCCATTTCTTCTTGAGGCAGAGGCCGCCCATTGACACGGCTGACGGCGAAGACGCGGCCAGAAGCATATGCGCTGCTGCCAGTGGCACTGTTGAACTGGTAACCCCGCGGTGCTGACGCCGGGAACACAGTCTTGAAGAAGGCATAGCGCGGCACTGGCGCATAATTGACAGCATCCACGCGGCAATAGAGGACGGTCTCCTCCTCGCGCTCCCACATCTCGCGCCGCTGGATGCTCTCAAACTGCTTCTGCTGGTCTGGGGTGAACATGTGGCCAGCGCCATTGCCATCAGCGGCCAAGAAGTGTGTGCCGCGCAGGGTTGCCGCGGTCAGCGGGCTGTGCTCCAGCGACACAAACAGGATGGCCTTGTAGAAGACGTCGCAATCGCGCACTGTGCCGTGGAGGATGGGGAGCACTCCCTGGTCGAGGTGGCGCCGGAGGTCCACCACACAGCCCGCGCCGCGGCCGAGGACGAAGCGATACTCGACTCCGGCGTCACCGGCCTCCGGTAGTTTACTGACGGTTCCGTGGTACCGCGGCACGAGGAAGCCCGTGAACCGCCCGCGCGGGTCGAGGTCCACGCTGAAGATGCGTATGTCGCGGCTCAGGCCCAGCCAGGTCTCGCAGTGCTGGCTGCGAACATGTGCCGCCGCGCACGCGAACGATTCTTCAGGCTCAAGTCCGATGCGCTTCGACTCCGAGAGCAAGTCCTTTGCCCGGACAGCATTGAGAATCTCTTCGTAAGTACGCGTGTCGTCCGCCGGGACGATCGCGACACCATACTCGGGAATTACAATCGGAGTATCACGTTTCACATCGCGCAGGAAGAAACTGAACCCATGTCTCCTCGTGCACACGGTAACAAGCGTGGCATGGGCCCCCGGCGATACCATAGACTCGCGGAAGGTCAGTCTGAGTCGGCAAGTGCGCCGCAATGACAACGCGAATTCACGTCGTGCGCCGTGCCCGCTACCGGCGAACGTTCCATTTACCACGTCAACCGTGCCGCGCACCGGCCCCTTTTGCCAAACTACCAGAACCTCGCGCATTGTGGTTTCTCCCGCCAAGACAGATGTGCCTCGCCTCGTGTGAGCTAGTTAGCCCGATATTCTGCCGCACCCGCCAACCCCTGCTGCCGCGCTCTTGCCTGGGCGACTGCAAACATCCACCCCGCCCCAGCGACACATCTTGCAACAAACGCCATTTGGAACCAACGCCCACATCCCCGAATATTACCATATTGTGTTAGAATGCATTCGGCAGATGCAGTAAGTTAAACTGTGTTCTCTGGCGCGTTGTCGGCAACCGGCAGGAGAATGAAATGGTGCGCCTTGGAGTAGTGGGCCACGGCAGTAGAATCAGCGGCGTTATCAAGCACTGTCTGCGGAAGTTCGCGCCGGAATTGCGCGTTGTGGGGATAGTGGACCCAGACGAGGCCGGCGCACGCGGGCGCCTGGACGAATGCGACCGAAATGATGTCATTTTCTACCGGTCATTACCGGAAATGGTGCGGAAGGCCAAATTAGACGCCCTCGCCATCGGGACGCGCTGCCATCTGCATGCCCCCTACGCCATCCAGGCGGCACGCTACGACCTGCCACTCTATTTGGAAAAGCCGGTGGCGATTTCCATGCGACAGGCTGTGGCCCTGGAGCGGGCGTTCGAGAAATCGAAGTGCGAAGTTGTGGTCAGTTTTCCCCTGCGCGTCTCGGCGCTGTGCGTCTTTGCACGCCGACTCATTGAGGAGGGCGCGGTGGGCACGCCGGAGCATATCCTGGCCGTGAACTATGTGCCGTATGGTACCTGTTACTGGGATGGTGGTTATCGCAACTACGCCATAACGCAGGGGCTCTTCCTGCAGAAGGCGACGCACGACTTTGATTACATGATGTATCTGATGGGATCGCGCATCGTGCGTGTAGCCGCGATGGCAACCTGGGGTCGCGTCTTTGGCGGGAAGAAGCGTCCAGGACTGTATTGTTCGCAGTGCGAGGAGCATGACACCTGCCTGGAAAGCCCGCAGACTCGGCGCCGCAACTGTTCTGGCGGCACGCTGCGCGACCACCCCTGCGTCTTTGGCGCAGATTGCGGCTCGCCGGAAACGGGAATGAATGAGGATTCAAGCAGCGCCCTGCTGGAATTCGCGTCAGGCGTTCACGGTGCTTACACCCAGGTCTTCTACTCGCGGCGGGATGCCGCCACGCGCGGAGCTACCGTCAGCGGCTATCACGGCACTATCTCATTTGACTGGTACACGAACACCGTCAAGCGCGTCCGTCACCATGCGCCCTTTACCGACGTCACCAAGACCGGCGAGGGTGCCAGCCACTTCGGCGGCGACGATGAACTTGCCCGCGACTTTATCAGCATTATTCAGGGGAAGGGAAAATCGCGCACACCCATATGGGCGGGCATACAGAGCGCATACGCGTGCCTGGCTGCGAAAGAATCGGCCGAAACAGGGCGTTTCGTTCGCGTACGGCAGGTAGGAGGTTGATCGAGGTACGACAGGCGAACTGGCCGGGGAATACAGGGGAGAGATGAGCATGAAAGAGAAAGCGGTCCTTCTTACATGCGTCGCCGTCTTGGTGGCGGGAGTTTTCATTCGGCCGGCCGCTGGTGGTGAGAGCGGCCAGAGTGGAGGTAAAGCAACCATGAAAGCCCTGCCCAAAGCACAAACCAGGGGCAAGATGTCGGTGGAAGAGGCCATTGCACTGCGACGCTCTGTGCGGGCGTTCGCCGACAAACCACTGGACGAAGCCCAAGTCGCCCAGTTGGCCTGGGCGGCGCAGGGAATTACTGACACGCGCCGGCGCTTCCGCGCCGCCCCATCGGCAGGGGCACTCTTTCCACTGGAGATTTACCTGGTAACCGCCGAAGGGGTTTCCCACTATCTCCCCGCCGAGCACAAGGTGGAGGTGGTCAGCGAGCGCGACCTGCGCCGGTCGCTGGCGCGCGCGGCGCTGGACCAGGAGTTCGTTGCCGAGGCACCGCTCAACATTGTAATCACCGCGGTGTACGAGCGCGTCACGCGCAAGTACGGCCAGCGCGGAGTCATGTATACGCATATCGAGGTCGGCCACGCCGCGCAGAATGTTCTCTTGCAAGCCGTGGGCCTCGGCCTCGGTGCCGTACCCGTCGGCGCTTTTGACGAGCGTGCCGTCAGCCAGATTCTCGGTCTTCCGCGCGCAGAAGTACCGCTCTACATCATCTCGGTAGGTTACGGCCGCTGAGACCAAATAAAATATCTGTCGCGGTCACAATCGGGAGGGAGAAACCCCTTTGCCGCAGGAAATGGGCCGGACGTATGGTAAAATATTTTGGAAAGGGCTGCTCCAACCAGCGGAGAGGGGGAGATGGACGAGTCAAGGCGCCGATTGCTGAGGTTCGCCTGTGGGCTCGGGGCAGCAGTGCTGGGGGGCGGCCTGCTTGCGCGCCGCATCCTGCTTCACGAGGCCGCCATTCAGGCGGTTGATGCCGGAGAGGGCGTGCGCGGCGACAGACGCACACCTGAGGCCGACCTCACTGAGGCCATGTACTATGAACCGCTCGTTGGTCGCGCCGTGGCCTGCCGCCTCTGCTTCCGCCAATGCATCATTGCCGATGGGCGTCGCGGTTTCTGCCAGGTGCGTGAAAATCGCGGTGGGCGGCTCTACACACTTGTCTTCAACCGCCCCTGCGCGCTGCAGATTGATCCTATTGAAAAGGAGCCGCTATATCATTTCCTGCCGGGAACGACGATTTTCTGTCTCTCCACCGCCTCGTGCAACTACCGTTGCCGCTTCTGTCACAACTGGCACATCTCCTACAGCGCCCCGGAGTAGATTGAGGCGCGTGACCTGACCGCTGCGGAGATCGTGGCGATGGCACGCAAGCAGGGCTGCCCCACGATTTCGCACACCTACGGCGAACCAACCGTGCATTACGAATACCTCCTCGCCGTGGCCCGGGAAGCGCGCCAGGCCGGGCTTCGTTTCATCTATCACACCAACCTGGGCATCATGCCGGAGCCACTGCAAGCGATACTGCCACTAGTCAGTGCCCTGTCGGTGGACCTCAAGGGCTTTGACCCGGCATATTACCGGCGGATGTGCAATGCCGAGCGCGACCGTGTCCTGGAGAATCTGAAGATTGTCCGGGCCGCCGGCGTGCACTTTGAACTCGTCAACCTGGTCCTACCTACGCAGAACGACGACCCGAAATGGATAGAGGAGATGTGCATCTGGATCCGCGACACCCTCGGCAAAGACACGCCGCTACACTTTTCGCGTTTCTTCCCGACGCAGCGTTTTCGGGAGTTGCCACCCACACCCATGAAGACCCTGGAGCGTTGCCATGACATCGCCCGCAAGGCGGGCCTGAGTTTCGTCTCCATTGGCAACGCGCCCGGCCACGAGGCGAACTCCACGTATTGTCCCGACTGCGGCAAGCGCCTCATCCACCGCTATCACTTCACCGTCCGCGAGAACCTCGCCCGGGATGGGCGCTGCCCCGCCTGTCAGCGCCAATTGCCTGGTGTCTGGAGTTGATCAATGCAACCAGGGCGCAGGGTGGCCGTGGCCCTGGCGGTGAGCGGTGCCTGCGCAACCTCTGGCCAGGTCATCCTCCTGCGCGAATTGCTGGCTATTTTCCATGGCAACGAACTCTCCCTGGGAGCAGTCCTGGCAGGATGGCTCCTGTGGGGAGCGGTGGGAAGTTGGTGCATCGGCGCACGTGCTGACTGCTTCCGCCAGCCTGCGGTTGTGATGGCGGTGCTCCTCGGGGTGGCGGCGTTGCTCTTGCCAGCCACCGTTCTAGGCAGTGCCCTGTGCAAGGGCGCGCTCGGCGCCGCCCCGACTGAAACACTCGGGCTTTTTGAATCCCTCCCGGCCGTGCTCATTTTACTTGCACCGCTCTGCGTGACAATGGGGGGACTCTTCGCCATCGGCGCCAGGATTCTGGACCAATTGACACCAGCCCGCAACGCGGTCAGCCACGCCTACCTCCTTGAAAGCACCGGTGCCGGCTGCGGCGGTGTTATTGTTACCCTGGTTCTACTGCCGCATTGGCGTCCCCTTGGCCTAGCGTGCCTACTTGCCGCGGTCCTGCTCACCACCGCCCTCCTCCTGCTGGCATCGGCGACGCTCACGGGAGGCCAACGACTGGCGGCACGCCTGGGGCTGGCGGCACTGGCCCTAGTCTCTTTCCTGGCGGCGACAGATGGCGCGACAGCCTACACTGGCGCGGGTTCGGTGTGCTTGAAGCCGCGAGTTCCAGGTTCGGCAGCATTGCGGCCGTGGCACTAGAAGACGAGGTAAGCCTCTATCAGAATGGCCTTCTGGTCGCCGCCTCAGGCCATCCGATGCGGGCAGAGGGGCTGGTGCATTTGGCGATGGCGCAGCATCCCGCCCCGCTCTCGGTGCTGCTTATCGGCGGCAGCGTGAGCGGGAGTTTGCGGGAAGTCCTGAAACACCCGATTCTGCGCTGCGACTGCGTGGAACTCGACCCGATGCTCTTGGCGATGGGCCGGCGGTTTCTGCCACCCGAAGAGACAAGGGTGCTGGATGATCCGCGCGTCACGCTGTACCACACCGATGGGAGGTTCTTTGTCAGGACCACGCCACGCAGATATGACGTTGTGCTACTTGACCTGCCTGGCCCGAGTTCCGCCCAACTGAACCGCTTTTACACGGTGGAGTTTTTTCATCAGGTGCGGTACTGCCTGAATCCCGGAGGCGTTCTGGCCTTTGAGATTGCCGCTTCCGAGACAGCTCTGGCACCGGAGCAGCGGCTACTGCTGGCGTCGCTGCGCGAGACGGCTAAGAGAGTCTTTCCACAGATTGCGGTGTTGCCTGGGGATACCTGTCTTTTTGTGCTCTCGGCCGAGTCATCGCCGTTGAACGATGCGGCGGCCATCGCGGCCCGACTCAACGAGCGGGGAGTGGAGAGGCAGTTCCTGCACGAAGAGGCACTCGCCTCCCGTCTTACGCCCTGGCGCACCGCGGAACTAGAGCGGGCACTCGCCGGCGAGGTAGACCGGGCCACAATCAACAGCGACTTCCGACCGCTGGGCTACCTCTATGACTTGGCGCAATGGTCGGCGCAATTCAGTGGACCGCTGCGGCGATGGCTGGGAGCCGTGCTCAACCTGCCACGCGCCTGGGCTTACGCGATTCCGTTGCTGGTCTTGCCGACATTCGTAGCAGCGCAAATGCTTATGGCACGCGCTGCCACATCTCGCAGCACCAGGTCCCAGACGCCGAGCGAAGGTGCCAGCCTCCTGCGCCGTGGAGGCCGCGGGCTGACCGTGCCGGTGGCCGTCGGAGTCACGGGCATCTCGGAGATGGTCTTCCAAGTCACGGCGATAATCGCCTTTCCGGTCCTCTACGGCTATCTCTTCTATTGGCTGGGCCTGCTGGTGGGCGCCTTCATGCTGGGGCTGGCGGCGGGCAGTCTTTACCTGTGGCGGCGCAGCGAAATGCCATCGGCGCCGGCCTGGCGCTGGTTTGTCGGTGTTCACGTCGCCATCTTGCTCTACCCTCTGGTGATGCTCCTCGTTTTTCAGCAGCCACCGCCGCCAGCGGTCTTTCTGGCCTTGCCGCTGACGGCGGGCGCGCTAGCCGGGTTGGAGTTTCCCCTCGCGGTGCACCTCCTCCGACAGACCGGACAGCCCGTGGGTCACGCAGCAGGACTCCTGTATGCCCTGGACTCACTGGGCGCTGGCCTCGGTGCCCTTATCGTCTGCCCCTTTCTTCTCCCCCTTCTGGGGTTGACGGGCACGTGCGCTTGGACGGTACTTCTCAACGCCGCAGTCCTGGCGCTGCTCTTCCTGCCGCAGGGGTTTCGGCCTCACCGCCACGTTACCCGTGCCGTGACGTGAGCGGGCCGACGGAGGAACTCGCCGAACTCTAGGAGTGCGTCACCGCGGAAACGCATCCGTCGCAGGGCATCTACATGCTCGGCCAAACTTTGGGCGTGAATATCAAGCCAGTGCATCTCCTCCTCGTCAAAGCCAGTCTGTGCGTCCAGGTTCCTGACTATCTCGCGCAATGTATCCAACCCGGTCTGCAACCGCTCCAGGAGATGGGCAACGTGTTCAAGGTGATGATGAAATGCCTGGCGGTCGCGGCGTTGGAGTTCGGACGCGGCATGATAGATACTCCGCGCTTCCTCAAGGATTTCAACCCGTTCCACAAAGACTTGAAAGGCACGCGCCAGGGCCAGCAACGGGTAAAGTTCATTGACATTCTGCCGCGCGCCTGCGGCGAGTTCTCTCTCTAACTTCCCTGCCTCGTCTCGCATAGCCCGAAGCCTAGTCAATGTCGCTCCTGAGAGGAGGGGACGCACCAGCAGCCAAGCGTGAAATGGCGACGGCTCCCAAACAAAGACGTGGGGATTAGCAGGCACTAGCCGGGGGCGCGCAATGTCAGCAAAGGCCGGCGCGCCCCGGAATAGGGATTTCCGCAACTGTCCCAACCCGCGCGGGCAGGAAAGGACCGCTTTCAACTCTATGGAGAGGAGCGCGTGGAGCCGAGCATACTTCTGGCCGTCCACCCCGTAGCGTGCCGCCCCGAAGCGCACCAGATAGGCATCACTTTCCTCGCTGACCTCGCCCTGCGCCAGCGCCGCTGCCAGCGCCACCCAGGGCCAAACCAAGTCAAAAGCACTGCCCTGGCCAAACTCCCACGTCGTCAGGAGGAAGCCTTCCAGACCCAGATCCACTGCATCGGTGACCATCTTGGTAATGTTTGCATGACCTTCTGCAGGCAGGGTGGCGAAGGCGACGTAAGTAGGAACGGAGGGTGCCGCGAGCACACGGAATCCTTCTGTCTTGTAGCGTTCCAGAGTCTCTCGCGATCCCTTTGGGCCATAGTGCCAGTCGCAAATTATAAGGTCGCGGGGCAGTGCCGCCATGAGCTCGGGATGTCGCAGGGGCATATCACCCCAGATCATCACTTCGCGTCGGTGTGAGCGGGCCAACTCTAGCACGAAGCCGAAGTGTTCCTTCATCGCCGCCAACTGGCGGGCCGTGTCATCGGGAAAGAGATAATCCATGCGCCGCACCTCGTCGCCGCCGATGTGCAGGTATCGTCCGGGAAATGCGGCAACAATGTCGGCAATCATGTCGCGCACCAATTCGCGCGATTCAGCCAACTCCAGGTTCAATTGCTCATAACCGCCCCACGGAGCCTGCGTCCAGGGGTCGGCGGAAAGATGAGCGTACCGTTCCGTGGCGCACAATCCCTCGCAGTGTCCGATGAGGTTCGGCTGCGGCACCACTTCCACGCCCAACTTTGCACCGAAGTCGACCAGGTGGCGCGCCATCATCGGCGTCAGTGATCCCGGTGGCGCTATACCCGGTCGCGAGGGAAAAGCGAAGCGGTGTTCGAGGTTGAGGACCAGCATGTTGTAGCCCAGTTGTGCCAGCCGCTCAATGACTGACTGAAGGTGCGGCAGATGCGCGCGCTGGCTGCGCGCCAGGTCGTAAAGAAGCGCACGCACCGGCAGTGCGGTTTTCGCGTGGGTCATGTTCCCGGTTCCTTTTCTTGAATAACCCCCCTACTCACGGATCAAGTGTGGTGTAGCTGCGACAGAGCTTCTCATACACCGGTCGCCCATTCGGGGCTCCGTAGCCACTAACCACGTGCGGCGCAGATTTGTTGTGGACTGAGGGGCGGCACTCAAGGAGGAATAGAAGCCCGTCCCAAAACCCGCGAGCGCAGCCGCGTCGAGGACCCCACACAGCTGGAATCTCAGAACCACAATAGGGCGTCCCAACTCGCTGGCCCTGATTCCCATTCACAGCGTGTTCTGGGTGCCACCACTGACGGCGCGAATGTGCGCACGCCGCATGTGGAAAACCGATTCCACAGCGCTTCAACCACTTGGCGCAACCGCAGGCGACGCCCTCCAAGGCGAAACAGGCCCAACCGAGTAGACCGCGCTGACAGTGCAACCCAACGAATACCCCGCAGACCTGCGCATCCCAGATGGGGGTGCGCTCACCCTGCAAGTAGGGTAGGAACACCACGCTTCGCTCGCCTGGCGCTGTGAGTTGGCTGCGTGCCATTGCCTTCCCCAAGCAATATCCGCGCGCCGACTGCAAAAGGCTTGCACGAACCACTCTGCTACTGCCCTGCTCGAACCCATGGCCCCGATGGAGAACCAGGCGTCAGGCCGGCACCAGGCGCAGTTGGCGAAGCGCGCGTCGCGCAGGAACTGCCGGTTCAGCGCCATGATGATGCAATTCGTGCTTCCCGCCACATACAGTATTTCCCCTCGCTGGCGCAGCCCTGCTCCTAGCACTGCCGCCGCCGGGTCCCCGCCGCCGATGACCAGCGGCACTCCCGGCGGCAAGCCAGCGGCGCGCGCTGCACGCGATGTTACTTCGCCTACCACCGTGGCACTCTTCATCACCGGCGGGAGTTGTTTCCGCGACACGCTCATGCGCCAGCAAAGGTTGGCGTTGAACCAGCCTAGATGGGCGATTTCCATCAGATCCTCAGCGAGGCATCGGTGACATCGCAAACCACCCGGTCGGTCAACCAGTACGCCAGATAGGTGTTGGCGTGGACAAACCAGCGCGCCTCTCAGTACACATCTGGGCGGTAGCACCGCAGCCACATGATGCCCGTTGCCCTGCAGGTGGTAGGCACAACTTTGTTGCCGGTGCGACATTCAGTGATATTGAGACGCATTCGCCGTCCGAGCCGCGCCACTCCGCCGGTGCCGCGCTGGTCACTGTAGAGTACCGTCGGTGCCAGCACACGCCCGCGTTGGTCCAGGCGGTAAGTGCAAGGAAATCGGACCCACCCGGCTTCGGCACCCACAGGATGCGGGGCACCTGAGCGGTAGCAAGCAACTGTCCCTCCGCCGTGAAGAGCGCAGCCTTCACGCTGGAGCTGCCGACGTCAATTCCCAACAAGAGGTAGCGCAAGATATTCCGCTATCCTTCACGCCGCATGATAGTGACTGCCTGGTGACACGTCAAGACGCTTTGACTCCGCTGCGCGTATCTCGTAAACTCTGTTCGTGCGCATAACTGTTATTCTCAAAACACGGAGAAAATTGATGAATAGATGCAAGCGCGAGGAACTGGCGCCCGCGAAGGTGCACACGCTCGCCAAGTTGGTTGCTTATCAGAAGGGCGCTATCGTCAGCCGGACCCTCAAAGATACTAGGGCAGGGACCATTACCCTGTTTGCATTTGATGCAGGTGAGGGGTTAAGTGAACACCAGACGCCCTACGACGCTTTTGTGGCCATTCTCGATGGCGAGGCGGTGCTGACTATTGGTGGTCAGGAGATGCGCGCGAGAGCGGGACAAATGGTGCTCATGCCCGCCAACGTACCCCACGCGTTGCGTGCTGAGCGGCGTTTCAAGATGATGCTCATCATGATTCGGGCAGCAAGCGCTTAGGACAGGCAGAGACGCGGCCTTGCGGGTCAGGTCGTACGCGATGCACTCCGGGATGGCGTATCATTAGTAGGAGGAATAAGATGGCCAAAGATAGGCTGATCTCCCCACGCGAGGCGTGGAAAACCATCTTTCGCCACGTGCACCCTTTGGGGGTAGAGCGGCGACTTCTCGGCGAGGCCTGCGGCGCTTGCCTGGCGGAAGATGTGCTGGCGGACCGCGATATGCCGCCCGCTGACCGAGCAGCTATGGACGGTTACGCAGTGATGGCAGCAGACCTAGCACACGTGCCGCGGGAGTTGCGCCTTATTGGCGAAGTCGGCGCCGGGAGCCCTGCACGTCCCCGCGTACGACAGGGCACGTGTGTGCGCGTGGCCACGGGGGCGAATGTGCCCCCTGGAGCCGACACGGTGGTCATGCTGGAGCAAACTGTACCGCGCGGTGAGCAGGTGTGTTTTCTTGTGCCCGTGGAGAAGGGAGCCAACATCTTCCGCCGCGGGGAAGATGCGCGCAAAGGCAAGGTCCTGCTCCGGCACGGCACGCTTCTTGAGCCGCGGCACATCGGCATCTGCGCTGCTACGGGAAAAACGGCGGTGAAAGTTCGTCGGCGGCCTTGCGTGGCAATTCTCTGCACAGGCGACGAATTGCGCCAGGTTGCGGACAAGGTCTGGCCACATGAAGTGCGCAACTCCACCGGCCCAACCGTGGAGGCAGCACTGCGGGAGGCGGGCTATGATGTAACCGCCAGTAAAACCATCCCTGACGATGTCGGCAAACTTGTGCGGGCGTTGCGGCGCTGTGCATCGCGTTCTGACGCCATTATAGTAACCGGTGGCGTTTCGGTGGGCAAGTCGGATTATGTGCGCGCCGCGGTCGAACGCGTGGAGGCCACAGTTCGTTTTCACGGTGTGGCCATGAAGCCGGGAAAACCACTCCTTTACGCCACGCTTCCTGGCAATAGGCACGTCTTCGGACTGCCGGGTAACCCGGTGAGTGCATTGACCGGTTTCTACCTGTTCGCCCTGTCCGCCCTGCATCGCCTGGCGGGGTTGCCGTTAACCGCCTGTCGGCCAGTGGTGCATCTGCCGCTCGCAGCGGCGGTCTTCTCCAAGGGGGACCGGCTGCGCTGGCAACTGGTCAGGGTTCAGTGGACGAAGGATCGGCCGAGCCTCATGCCCTTGCGGTCGCAGAGCGTGGCGGATCTGGTGGCTGGCGGTCTAGCCGATGGCGTGGCCGTCGTGCCCGCAAGCAAACGACAGTTGCCGGCGGGCACGGTCGTTGCGTTCCACCCGTGGAGGTCATTGCCGTGAGCAAAACGAGAGGCTGCGGTGAACTCTCGCTACGAATCTCGGTGACCGACCGGTGCCAGTTGCGTTGTCTCTATTGCATGCCCCCGGAAGGGATATTGCGTCTGCCCCGCGAAAACGTCCTGACCTTTGAGGAGATATTGCGTTTCGTGCGCGCGGTCAGAAAACACTTTACCGTTACCAAGGTCCACTTGACGGGGGGCGAACCGCTGATTCGCAGGGGCATTGTAGAACTGGTGAACCACCTCGCAGCGGAGGGTATCGGAGACCTGGCGCTGACCACGAATGGCATCCAGTTGGCTGAGATGGCGGCGGGGCTGAAGCGTGCCGGGCTGCGGCGCATCAACATCAACCTGCCAACGCTGGATGCGCAGTTGTATGCGATGCTCACACGCGGCGGCGCGATTGCGTCAGTCCTGGCTGGCATAGCGGCCGCTCGCGCTGCCGGATTTTACCCGGTGAAACTGAACGTGGTGGTGCTGCGCGGGCTCAACGACGGCGAGGTCACACACTTGGCGCGGTTCGCGCTGGAAAATAGCTGCGTGGTTCGCTTCCTCGAATTGATGCCGCTCGGCTGTGCCCAATCAATATTTGCCGCGCGGTTTGTACCCACCGCCGCGGTGCGCTCCCGTCTGGCCGCAGAGTTCCGGCTCAGGCCATGCCCGACTTTGCCAGGCGGCACCAGCTGCGACTTCGTTGCCGAATCCAAGGACGGATTGCGGGGCGCTATCGGATTTATCTCCTCCTGCTCTAAACCGTTTTGTCGCGGGTGCCGCCGAATCCGGCTGACAAGCACGGGCGAGGTCATAGGTTGTCTGTCTCGTGGGCAGTCGCTTGAGGCACGAGACCTCCTGCGTGCCAATGGGGACGATGCCGCCGCAGCCTTGGCGACATTACTGATGCGCGCACTGGCGGCAAAAGGCCGTCGTCCTGTTTACCAGAGTTCGCGCCTGATGGCGTGCGTGGGAGGCTGACTGCGGGCATTACTTGGGGTTTCCCTCTTACCGCGAGTTGATGACTGAACCGCTGCCGGTAGGTTCAAGGAGGAGGCTGATGGGTGACGTCGGAAAATTGAGCCACCTGGCTGCCAGTGGTGCGGCGCGCATGGTTGATATTTCGGGTAAGCAACCGACGCGGCGCACGGCCCGTGCTGAAGCTTGGGTGCGCGTCGGCGCCTCGGTAGCGGCACGCCTGCGCGCCGGGGATACTCCAAAGGGCAACGCGCTGGAGACAGCGCGACTGGCAGGCATCCTGGCAGCCAAGCGCACGGCCGAGTTGATTCCTCTCTGCCACCCGCTCCCGCTCGAGGTTGTGGAGGTACAGGCCGAACTAGTCGGAACGCAAGTCCACCTAGAAACTCGCGTGTGTGGCGAAGGAAAGACAGGTGTGGAGATGGAGGCGCTTGTGGCTGCCGCCGTCGCTGCGCTCACTGTGTACGACATGTGCAAGTCGGCGGACAAGGGCATTGAGATTGAGCGCGTCCGCCTCCTGGAAAAGTCCGGTGGTAAGTCTGGCACGTGGAGGCGCCAATGTGACTGAGGGTAAGGTTGAGACAATCTGCATCGGCACGAGAACGGGGGAACGCAAGCTTCCCGTGGCAGCGGCCGTGTTCCGCGCCGAGCATGGCATTGAGGGCGACGCCCATGCCGGCCCGGGACACCGCCAAGTGAGCCTCCTGGCGGCTGAGGACATCGCAGTAGTGCGTGCTACGGGCTTGCCAAATATCAGGCCCGGTGATTTTGCGGAAAATCTTGTGATCTCGGGCATTGACCTCGGCAGGCTGGGGCTGGGCTCACGACTGCAGGTGGGCGACAACGTTGTGCTCGCCATCACACAAATCGGCAAGGAGTGTCATACTCCATGCGAAATTGGACGTCTAACCGGAGAATGCATCATGCCGCGCCTCGGCCTCTTTGCACGGGTGGAAACCGGCGGGGAGGTGCACGCCCAAGATGGGGTGAAAGTCATCAAACACATCTCCCGTGAGCGAGTGCAGGCAGTGGTCTTGACGCTCAGCGACCGCTGTTCGCGCGGAGAGGCACAGGATACCGCCGGGCCTACAGTGGCGAAAATGCTTGAAGCAAGCCTGAACGCCCATATCTACCGGCTCCAGGTTCTGCCCGATGAACGCGAACTACTTGTCGCGCGCCTCAAGCATTACTGTGATGGCCATTCCATAGACCTTGTCGTCTGTGTGGGCGGTACGGGCTTCGGCGCCCGCGATATTACTCCCGAGGCTACCCGCGAGGTGGTTGAGCGCCTGACGCCGGGGCTAGACGAGGCGATGCGAGCAGCTTCGTTGCGGCGAACGCCGCGCGCCATGCTTTCACGCGCAGTCTCCGGCATTCGCGGCCGCACGCTGATTATCGGCCTGCCGGGGTCGGAGCGCGGCGCACAGGAAAACCTTGAAGCTGTCCTGCCAGCACTAGGCCATGGGCTGGACGTGCTTCGCGGGCGCAGCTCCGATTGTGGCCGCTCGACGACGGGCGCTGGCCATGCCTCCTGACCTCGCCAGCCTTCCCATCCTCGGCATCTGCGGCTGGAGAGGCTCCGGCAAGACCACACTTATTGCAGGCTTGTCGCGGCCGCTTCAGGAGCGCCGCTTGAGCGTGGCGGTTGTGAAGCACGACGCGCACGGCTTTCACGTGGACACGAGCGGGAAAGACAGCGACCGCATCTTCATCGCAGGGATGGACGTGTCGCTGCAGGGTCCCACCGAGGGGATCTGGCGGCAACACTGCCGCGAGGGCGACGACCCGGCCGCAGTCCTCCTTGCGCTGGCTGCGCAATACGACCTCGTCCTGATTGAAGGCTACAAGCAATTGCCGGCAGCCAAGGTGTGGCTACTGTGCGAAGGCGAGAAGGCTGTGCCCACTGAGGTGGGGCCCGTGCTGGATGTGCTGGCACCGGGCGTTGATCGCGTTGCCAGGCTGATGGCTATCTTGGATGAGTGGCTGCCACGCCAATGGCTGCGCACGCCCGTCTTCGGGTGCGTCTTGATCGGCGGCAAAAGCAGCCGCCTGGGCCAACCGAAGCATCTGCTTGGTCGGTTGGACCGGACGTGGCTAGATACCGCTGTGGATGCCCTCCGGGCAGTCGCGAAACAGGTGGTGATAGTTGGTGCGGGCGAAGTTCCAGAGCGCTTGCGGACCCTTGAGCGGCTGCCAGACGCACCCGACACGGCCGGACCGCTCGCTGGTCTCCTGGCGGCAATGCGATGGGCACCGTGGGCCTCGTGGCTGGTGGCGGCTTGCGACATGCCCCATCTATCGGTTGAGGCCCTGCACTGGCTCCTGGCGACACGAACGCCAGGAAACTGGGCGACCGTGCCGCGTCTGGCACCGGATGCCCCGCTGGAACCTTTGCTGGCGCACTACGACTTTCGCGCGCGATCACTCCTGGAGCGCCAGGCGGCACGCGGCGACTACCGCATCGCTGGAATTGCCACTTGCCCGAAAGTCTCTACCCCACAGGTGCCGGCACCACTGGCCTGCGCCTGGCATGACGTGGATACCCGCGATGATTTGGAGGCCATGGGGCTCTCATCCCCCATACCCTTCAGCGAAGACCGCTAGGCGCCGGTATCGCCCACATCCCTCACCAACACTGCTGCAAGAGCATCACTGCCGCAGTATACGGTCATTGACGAACCGCGCACAAAACCAGCGACGAACATCCGCAATCGCTGTGCGACCTCAACGGCAAGACTGGAAGGCGCGCCCACCGCGGCAACATCCGAAATCCCCGCCCGCGCCGCCTTAGCCACCATCTCGTAGGAAAGGCGGCCGGAAAGCACGAGGAGGTGACCGGCGGGGTTGCGTCCGCTGAGCAGTGCCGTACCCACTGCCTTGTCCAGCGCGTTGTGGCGGCCGAGGTCCTCACGCACGATGATTTCGTCTTCGTCGCACAAGGGTATGGGTGCCAACGCCGCAGCGTGCGTGCCACCAGTACGGGCGAATATTTCCTGCCGGCTGCGCATGACTTCGGCAACGCGAAAGATAGCCGCAGGAGCGAGGCGGGCCAACGGACGGGAAAAAGGCCGGACTGCCGCAATGATGTCATCAATGACCTTAGCCGTGCAGATACCGCACGATGAGCGCACCTCGCGTGGCGGATGCTCTTGCCACCGCTTCTGCACCTCGGGCGTCAGAAGAACGCTCACGTGGTTTCCGCCAGGAGAGGCATCGGCACAGGTCGTCAGGACCGCAATCTCCGCAAACGAACGAATGCAGCCCTCGGTAAGCAGGAATCCCACAGCAAGTTCCCGTTCATCCCCTGGGGTGCACATCAGGGTGGCAAGATGCTGGCCCTGGATACGGATGACCAGGGGCTCCTCGCGCACGAGTTCCCGCTGGCAGGGCAGCAGGCGTCCGTCGGCAAAGGTCAGGAATCGCCCAGGTGCGAACTGCTTTTTGGACTCATGCATTTGGCGTCCTGCATCCGCTGCGGTGCCGCAGGCGGCTACGCCCGTGCGGCTGACTCCACTCGCGCGGCGCAGCATTTGTACTCGGCCGTGCGCGTTACAGTGTCAAAGGCGTCATTGGTAAGGATGTTGGTCGGAGCATCCACGAAGTGGAACGGCATCCATAAAGCACCGGGGCGCACCTTGTCGCCGACCCGTGCGCGTACTATCAGCGAGCCACGCCGCGTGCTCACTCGCACCATGTCACCGTCGGCCACACCCAACCGTTCGGCGTCGCTGGCGTGCATCTCGACGAAGTTCCGCGACTCCTTCTGGACGATGGCCGGGCATTTCAGGGTCATGTTGCCCACGTTGTAGTTGAAAAGCGTGCGGCCAGTAGAAAGGATGAAGGGATAATCCGCGTCCGGCACCTCAGCCGGCGGCCGGAAGCGGATGACGTGGAAGAGTCCGCGCCCGCGGCTGAAGCGCCCCTCGTGGAGAAACCTTGTTCCCGGATGCTCACTCGTTGGGCAGGGCCACTGGAGCCCCACTTTCTCAATGCGCTCATAGGAAATGCCGGCGTAACTCGGCGTCAAGCGGGCCATCTCCTCGAAAATCTCGGCGGGATGTTCATACTTCATCGGGTACCCCATAGCGACTGACACCATGCAGATTATCTGCCAGTCAGGTTTCGCTTCGCCCGGCGGCTCCACCGCCTTACGCACCCGCTGCACCCGACGCTCAGTATTGGTGAACGTGCCGTCCTTCTCGGCGAAACATGCTGCTGGCAGGATGACATGCGCGAGTTTCGCGGTCTCCGACATGAAGATTTCCTGGCAGACGAGAAAATCAAGTCTTTTCAGGCTGTGGATGACGTCAAGCGTATTGGGCTCGCTGAGGACGGGGTCCTCGCCACACACGTAGAAGCCGCGCAGGATACCTGCCCCCGCCTTTTCAATGAAGTCAGTAACGCGGCCACCGACGTTGGTGGGCAACTCCACCCCCCACGCTTGCCGGAACTTCTCCCGGGCAATCGGATCGTTAACCTTCTGATAGCCAGGCAACATGTTGGGCATGGCACCCATGTCACAAGCACCCTGGACGTTGTTCTGACCACGCAGGGGATTAACGCCCGAAGAGGGCTTGCCGATGTGGCCGCAGAGCATGGCGAGGTTCGCCAAATTCTGGACGTTCTCAGTGCCGCAGGTGTGCTCGGTGATACCCAGCGTGTAGAAGATAGCAGCCGGCCTGCCGGCGGCATACATTTCCGCGGCGCAACGGATGAGGTCCGCCTCAATCCCGCAGACCTCGGCGGCGCGCTCCACGGTGTACTCCTTTAGACCATCACGGAAGGCCTCAAAACCTTCGGTGCGCTCGGCAATGAATGCCGCATCGTGCAGGCCGCGTCTCAGGATATGATGCATCATCGCATTGATGAGGAAGTTGTCCGTGCCCGGCTTGTGCTGGATGTGGATATGGGCGCGGCGTGCCAACCAGGTCTTGCGGGGGTCACACACAATCAGGCGCGCGCCGCGACGCAAGGCCTGCTTCATCTCCAGGCCGACAATCGGGTGCGCTTCCGTGGGGTTCGCGCCGATGACGAAGAGCGTGTGTACATCGCGGATTTCGCCGATACTATTGGTCATCGCTCCCGACCCGAAGGCCGCCGCTAGTCCCGCCACCGACGGCGCGTGGCAGGTGGTGGCGCACTGATCAATGTTGTTCGTCCCGCCGGCGGTGCGCGCCAGTTTCTGCATCAGGTAGTTCTCTTCATTGGTGCATCGGGCAGAACTGAGAAAAGCGATGCTGTCGGGACCGTATCGCTCGCGGATGTCACGCAATTTACGGCCCACCAGCGCAATCGCCTCCTCCCAGGAAACCGCGCGGAAGTCGCCATTCTCGCGCACCAGGGGCCGGGTCAGACGCTCCGGCGACGTAACGAACTCAAAACCTAGGCGACCCTTGACGCAGAGGTTGCCGTCGTTCGGAACGCAACCGGGTTCTGCGGTAACGCGCACGATGCGGTTGGTCCTGCGGTTCACCCGCAGGTTCATCTGGCAGCCGACGCCGCAATAGGGGCAGGTGGTGCGAACGGAAACCAGATCTTTGGCCCGGCCCTGACCGCGCGCCCCGCGCTCCCAGAGCGCTCCCGTCGGGCAAGTGCCCACGCATTGGCCGCAGAGTTCGCAGGTCGTCTCGGCGAGCGGCAAATCGTAGGCGGTGCTCACCTGCGTCGCCAGCGCGCGCCCCTTCATCGTGAGCGCCTCTGCCATCACCACCTCGGCGCATATCCGCACACAGCGCTGACAGCGAATGCACTTAGAGGGATCATAGTCAAATGCCTTGCTGCTCGCAGTAAAGTTCGGGATACCCACCGGCAAGGCAACATTGGGAAAGCGGTTCTCGTCCACCTGATAACGATAGGCATAATCCTGAAGGAGACATTCGCCATCGGCGTCGCAGGTAGTGCAGGCAACACGGTGTTCGCTCAGCAGGAGTTCCAGGATGGTCTTGCGTGCGGCGCGGATGGCGTCGGTTTCGGTGCGAACAACCATACCCGGCTCGGCCAGACGCGTACAGGAGGTGTGGAATCCCGGCTGGCCCCCAATCTCCACAACACACAGTCTGCAGGCACCAGTAGGCGCCAGGCGCGGGTCATAGCAGAGGTGCGGGATGTCAATTCCGTGGGCAAGCGCCACTTGCAGGATGGTATCCCCAGCGTTGGCCATTACCTCGCGTCCGTCTATGGTCAGGGTGAACGTGCTCATCCTCCAGCCTCATAGAACAGCACGGGCAGCGCTCGACCTATTACAGCAATTTCTCCAGGTCGCAACGCAGACAGCGCCCGGCCTCAGTGCGGGCACAATCTTCACTCAAGCTACCGACGACTTCGCGGAAACTGCCGAGCCGCTCAGCAATCGGCAGCATAGGCTCCAGCGCGCGCGGCAGCAATCTTTCTATCTCCTCTTCGCTTGGCCGCCGTAGGCTGTAGGTCACGTCGGGCGGCAGGCAGCCGCGACCGCCCAGATACCGGTCTATGGCGCAGGCGGCGCGCTGCCCGTCGGCGATGCCTTCAATCACTGTACCGCCGCCGCTGACGACATCGCCGCCGGCAAAGATACCTGGCACTGAAGTCGCCATGGTGGTGAGATCCACAGACACGGTGCCATCCTTCCGCAATGTGAGGCCGGTCGCAGGAACGCCAGTGGGAATCTGGCCTATCGCCACCAAGACCGTGTCACATGGCAGGGCGAATTCGCTGCCAAGGATGGGTTCCGGGCGACGGCGACCAGTGCCATCGGCAGTCCCAAGCCGCATGCGCACTGCTTTTATGCCAGTGACGCGCCCGCCTCGGCCGCAGATACGCTGGGGCGCGGCCAATTCGTGCAGGGCCACCCCTTCCTTCAATGCCTCCTCGATTTCCTCGGCGTACGCGGGCATCTCTTCACGCGTGCGCCGGTAGAGTATGGTGACATTTTGTGCGCCCAGGCGCAGCGCAGAGCGGGCCGCGTCCACCGCGGCATTGCCGCCGCCGACAACCACTACCTTGGCACCCGGCCGCACGGCGTGCCCCAACGCCCGTGCCCGGAGAAACGCCAAACTGTCAATCACGCCATCAAGGTCTTCTCCCTCGATACCCAGGGGACGTCCCTTCTGCGCCCCCGTGGCCAAGAAGATCGCCCTATAGCCCTGGCGCCGCAGTTCATCCAAGTCCCTTACCGGAGAGTTGGTGTGGAGTGCAACCCCGTGCCGAAGGATAAAGTCTATGTCCTGCCGAAGTATGCTCTTGGGCAAACGGTATTCGGGGATGCCGAGGGCCAGCATCCCGCCGGGGACCGGGGCCCCCTCGAAGACCACGCTTGGCCGGCCCATCAGGGCGAGGAAATAGGCACAACTCAGCCCCGCCGGACCTGAGCCGACGATAGCCACCTCCGCCTTGCCGCCAGCTGGCGGTGCCATGAGCGGGAGGCCCTTGTCGGCGTGGTCGGCGGCGAAGCGCTTCAGGGCGCGGATGGCCAGCGGTTCATCAAGCTCGGCGCGGCGGCAGCGCCGCTCGCAGGGATGGTCACAGACGCGCCCGCAAACGGAGACGAAGGGATTGCGCCGCCGGATGATGTCCACCGCTGCCTCCGGATGCCCCTCGGCTATCAGGGCGAGGTATTGCGGCACATTGACACCAGCTGGGCAGGCGTGCGCGCAGGGCGCGCGCGCCAGCGCCTCGCACGCCGCAGCACGGCAGTACTTGCGCTTGATGTGTTCCTCGTACTCTTCGCGGAAGTAGTGCAACGTCGTCAGGACGGGGTTGGGCGCGGTTTGACCCAGACCGCACAGCGATGAGGCCTTGACGTCGCGGGCCAGTTGTTCAAGCGTTTCAATATCGCCTTCCCGGCCATCGCCCGCGCAAATGCGCGTGAGGATGTCAAGCATGTGGCGCGTGCCCACGCGACAAGGCACACATTTCCCGCACGACTCGGCCTGAACGAATTCCATGAAATAGCGCGCCATATCTACCATGCAGGTAGTCTCATCCATTATGATGAGGCCACCGGAACCCATGATGGCGCCGATTTCCTTGACCGAATCGTAGTCAATGGGCAGGTCAAGGAACTGCGCCGGCACGCACCCCCCCGATGGGCCACCCATCTGCGCCGCCTTGAATCTGCGGTTCCGTGGGATGCCGCCACCGATGTCGAAAACGATTTGCCGCAGGGTGGCGCCCATCGGCACCTCCACCAGTCCGGTGTTGTTGACCTTGCCGGCCAGGGCAAAGATTTTCGTGCCCTTGCTACCCTCGGTGCCGATGGCGCGGTACCAGTCCGCGCCCTTGAGAATAATAAGTGGAACGTTGGCGAGGGTTTCCACGTTATTGATGACGGTGGGTTGGCCGCGGTAGCCCTTCTGCACGGGGAAGGGAGGCCGCGGGCGCGGCATGCCACGATACCCTTCCAGGGAGGCAATCAGCGCGCTTTCCTCGCCGCAGACAAAGGCGCCGGCGCCCATGCGGATTTCGATGTCGAAGGCGAAGCCCGACCCCAGAATATCCGGCCCGAGCAGGCCGCAGGCGCACGCCTGTTCCAGGGCAATGCGGGTGTTCTGTACCGCCAAGGGATACTCGGCCCGCACATAAATGAAACCGTGGCGGGCGCCGATGGCATACGCGGCGATGAGCATGCCTTCAATAATCGCATGTGGCGTACCCTCCAGGAGACTGCGGTCCATGAATGCTCCGGGGTCACCCTCGTCGGCGTTGCAGATGATGTATTTCTCCTCCCCCCGAGCGAGGCGGCACAAATCCCATTTGGTACCGGTAGGAAAGCCTGCGCCACCGCGGCCCCGCAGTCCCGCCTCCTGGATCTCACTGATAACGGCCTCCGGCTTCATTTCCGCCAGAACCTTCACGGCGGCGGAATAACCGTCGTGTGCCACATAGTCTTCTAGGCTCGTCGGGTCGAGAATGCCGTTGAGCCGAAAGACCAGGCGCTGCTGCTTGGCATAGAAGGGCACCGCATCATCGTGCACAATTCTTTGCTTTGTCGCCGGGTCAACATAGAGGAGGCGTTCAATCACCTCACCTTTTACCAATGTCCGCCCGACAATTTCCGGGACATCCTCGACCTGAACGCTGGGGTAAAAGACCTTGTCGGGCAGTATTACGACGACAGGGCCTTTTTCGCAAAAACCGTGGCAGCCAGTAACTTTCACAGGAACTTGCGCCTCCATCCCACGCCGGCGCAATTCCTGGCGAAATGCCTCCCTGAGCGCGGCGGAGCCGAATGCCGCACAGCCTGTTCCGCCGCAAACCGTTATCACTTTTTGCCTGCGCACAGAGAGGGCCTTGAGATTCTGTTGCCACTGACGGAACTCTGCGATGGAGGTGAGGCGTTTCATTAGCTTCGTTCCATCAATCCTGTCAGGATTTGTCGCGCACGCTGAGGCGTCATCTTGCCGTAACAGCGATTGTCAACCACCATCACGGGGGACAAGGCACAAGCCCCGAGACAGGCCACTGTCTCGAAAGAGAATTTCAAGTCCTCGGAGGTCTCGCCGTCCCTGATGCCGAGCAACTCAGATACGGCGCGAATTACCTTTCTGCCGCCGCGAACATGGCAGGCAGTACCACGGCAACAGCGAATCGTGTGTTTGCCATGCGGCGCGAGATAGAACTGGCCATAGAACGTTGCCACACCGAACAACCGACTGGCCGGCAGGCCGGTGCGCGCGGCGACTTCCAAGACTACCTCGCGCGGCAGGTAGCCATAGGCATCCTGCAGGCGCTGCAGCAGAGGAATGATATCCCCCTCCTTTACCGGCGACATCTCCGCGACAATCTTGAGCGCCAACTCCAACCGCGGCGAGCCAGCGTCCCGACCGGCGTTCATGGCTTCCTTCCTCCGCCACAATGGTACATGTCCCCGCCTGCGGTCCCATTCTGCCACGCGACGACACGGCACCAACGGCGCCGGCACAAGGTCCTGCGCCAAGCAACATAACTAAGCAAGATAGCACAGCGCACCTGATGAGGCAAGAAAGTATGAATACGCCCGCCCGTACGAGGATGCCAGTAGTAGGTTAGTGCGCCGCCGCAGAGCGGCTCACCATTCTCCGCCGATAGGCCTATGGGCGTGCGGCACACGCAGGCACTTTGTGGCATCACTCGCAGTCACGATGTGGTATAGTTTACTTGCAGGCATGGGGACAAGCGATGGAGGTATCGGTGCTTCCGATCCTCTGGAGATGAGAAGGAAGCTCCTTGTTTCGGGGAGTCAACGGGAAGGAGGCGAGTCATGGCCGTCGAGGTCAAGCGTGAGGAGGTGTGGGGGGCGGAAATGGAGGACCGGCCAGGCGCGCTGGCGGGGAAACTTCAGGTGCTGGCAGACGCGGGGGCGCAACTGGAGTTTGTCCTCGCCCGGCGCGCGCCGGAAAAACCGGGCACGGGCCTGGTTTTCGTCGCGCCAGTGCGTGGAGCGGCCCAGCGCAACGCCGCCCAGCGGGCAGGGTTCGCAAGGCCAGCCGACCTACATGCTATCCGTGTCGCAGGGCCGGACCGGACCGGCATGGGCGCGAAACTGACGCAGGCGCTGGCAACCAAAGGTATCAACCTGCGCGGGCTGTTCGCAGCGACCATCGGGCGCCGCTTCGTGGCCTATTTCGCGATGGATACTGCCCAGGATGCCGCAAAGGCGGCGCGCATCATCAAGCAGATTCGCTGAGGGCGGCGTCAGATGCCGTTAGGTCCCAAGTTCCCAGACCGCCCAGCGACGGCGGTTGACGTTTGTCACACACAGACAGAGGCAGCAAGCGGTCTGCGGCGTGACGAAACAAGACTTTGCTACATAAACCGCATCAGGGCCAAGGGACGCGGGATTGCCCCTAGCGATTGCGCGCGAGATACTCCTGCCGCACCTTCTCGGTAAGTTGAGGCAAACGGTCCCACAACCGTTTGAGGCGGCGTGGCCTGCGACGCGCCAGTGCATAGTGCGTCAGGATGGGGAGTGCCACCGTTGAGTCAAGGTAGCAGACCACGGCATCTGGCAGTCGGCGCGGGTCCACCTTGCCCCAACTGACGGCCTCGTGCGGCGTCGCACCGGAAAGTCCGCCGGTATCGGGACGCGCGTCTGTGAACTGGATGAAGTAGTCGTGCCCGAATTCTGGGATGCGAAGGACCTCCTGAATCTGCGGCTCAGTTTGCAAGGTGAAGTTTTTGGGTGAGCCGCCGCCCAGAAGGACGACGGCGCTCTGCCACCCGCGCTTCTGGGTATCCAGAACGATAGCAGTGCTCTCGTTGACGTCGCGCGAAGGATTGATGCGCAGTTTGTTTCCCTTCAGTTCAAGACCGGCAATGTTCATGCCAATGGTTGAGTCACCTGGTGAGGGACAGAAGCACGGCACACCAGCGCGATAGGCTGCGGCCAAGACGGAAACATCGCACAGTCCTGTCTGCTGCTCAAACTCGGCGCAATACTTGCCGAGGAGGAAGTGCAGCTCTGCGGTGCCCATCTCCTTCTGGAACTCCGGCTGTGAGAGAATCTTGCGGAGGATATCGTCAGTGGCCATGAGAACCTGGTTGTAGTCAAGGAGGACGTCGTAGATACGAACGACGCCCACCTTGCGCAACTCCGGGTCGCGCACGAAGGGCGACCCACGGTAGAGCGGCAGGTTCATGGCGTGGTGAAGGTCGTGGTAGAGATTGGCGCCCGTGGACACAATCCAGTCCACGAATCCAGCCTTGATGAGCGGGACAATGGCAGCAGCGCCCAGCCCGGCGGGCGTGAGCGCCCCTGCCAGGCTCATCGCCACGGTGACCTTGGCCCCCAGCATCTTCTCGGTGAACAGGCGGCAGGCCTCCTGGAGGCGGGCGGCATTGTAGGCAAGGAAGACGCGGTCAACCAATTGCTCGACGGACTCCCTACCCGTAATCGGAGGGGGCAGGATGCGCTGACCACAGAGGAACTTCTGCTTACCTTTGGCGAACTTGTGTGGATACCTGCTCACGAATCTGCGCGGCAACGTAATCTTGGCCATGATGGCTGCCACTCCTTTCACCGCTGGATCAGGGGTAATAAACAATGGTCGCCGGCGGCATGCCGTTGAAACTGGTGGCGCTGGCTGTGGAATAGGCGCCGATGTTCCTGGCGAAGACCAAGTCGCCCAATTCCAGATCGGGCAACTCTTCAGCCAAAGAAACTGTGTCAAGCGCGTCACAGGTCGGGCCGAATACCGAACAAATCTGCCGTGGTCCCCGCTTGAATGCTTCAATGCGATACTGGCAGTGGTCAAAGACGATCCCGGAGAAGGTTGAGTAGACACCGTCGTTGATGTAGTAGCAGAGTCTGCCGTCGCGCACGGCCTTGCCGATAACCTCGGCAACAAGTGTTGCGGCCGTTGCCACCAGAAAACGCCCCGGTTCGGCTAGAATTTCTATTTCGGGCGGGAAAAGGCGGTCCAGTTCCGCACGAATCTTGCCCGCCAGCGCCGCAAATGAGGGCACCGTCGCGTCGTAAGGTGCAGGGAACCCGCCGCCGATGTCCAGAAGTTTGAGCCGATAACCACGCTGGGCAGCCTCCTCAAAAATTGCCGCCGAGATATGCAGCGCCTGCACGTAGTTCTCGCTGTTGGTGCACTGACTCCCGACATGAAAGCACAGACCCTCCACAACCAGGCCGGCACGGTGTGCCGCCGCGATGAGGTCCACCGCCTCCGCCGGCGGGGCACCGAACTTGGACGAGAGTTCCACTACCGAGCCGGTGTTCGGCACCTTGACACGCAGCATCAGGCCGGCATGCGGCGCAAAGCGCTTGATCTTCGCCACCTCCCATAAATTGTCGTAGGTGACCAGTGGCTTGTAAGGATCCAGCGCCTTCAACGTTCTCGTATCCTTGATGGGATTGGCGTAAACAATCTTGTCCCAGATGAACTGCTGGCGTTCCGCATCCGGAAGATGCTTGATGTTCTCATAGACAATCATGAATTCGGGCATAGAAGCAACGTCAAAACTCGCACCGGCCTCATATAGGGCACGCACAATTGCAGGTGCCGGGTTGGCCTTGACCGCATAGTAAACCTGGACACGGGGCAGGTGGCGGCGAAAGAGTGCATAGTTGCGCCGCAGGACGTTTAGATCAACGACCACCAGCGGTGTCCCGTATTTCCTGGCGAGTCGCGCAAGCGTTCGCAGCCCAGGCATTGCTCAATATCCCCGCAATCACCTCTAATGCAGCGGCGCTAATTATACGGATATCCTGAAGTCGGTCAACGGCTTGCCATCTATGGCGCTGGGGAGCAAACCGCACTGTGATACATAGAACACCCAGAGGTTCCGCTGAAGACGAGGCTGGTTGGCAGGATAATCCGGACGCCCCACCATCATTCAGTTTGATGCCGGGCGGGTCAATTTAGCACCACTTTCGGGGGGCGGGGACTCGGCGCCAAGCGATGTGAGCCGCTGGCCCACCTGAAATCCGGAGCCGCTCAGGATGCGCGCAACCGAGTGGCGTTCGCCAACCTCGGTGACCTCCACTGTGCCTATGAGGTCACGCGAGCGGTAACCCAAGAGGTCACCCGTCACCGGGTCTATCACTGGGTTACCAAGCACGTGCACCGCAAAACGCTGGCCTACTTCAAGCTTATGATTCCTGCCGCCGTTGAGAACAACCTCATCCTCCGAGACGTCCGCGATGTGCGGCTGCCAGGGCTGGCGGGCAACCACATCGCCGATGCGGACGACGGCCTTCTCAATGGCGCGTTGCGTCGCGCGGCCGAGCGGCGTGCGCACGAAGACTTGGCCACCGAAGGCGATGCCCTTGTACTCGCCCGCGCCGCGGAAGCCCTTAGCGTTGACCGCCTCCTCCAGCGCGAAACTGGCAATGATCTCGGCGCTCTCCACTTCCCAGACATTGATGACGATACCGACCACGGCGGCCTCGCGCGAGAAAATCACCAGCCAAGGGTTCCTGAAGAAAGAGAGCGTAGCCGTGGAGACATGGCCGAAATCAGTAACCACGCCTTTTATCTGGTATTGAACGGGCTTGATGCGTCCGGTTTGAATGCGGCCTTCCAGTCGGACGCGCCCGCTCTGCTGGAGTTCCTGTTCCTGGAGGATGGCGCGCAACTCCTGGCGCTCAATGACGCGGAAACGCCCGGATTTCATCAGCGCATTCTGCAGCATCTCGGCCATGCCGTCGCCGAGGCTCCACTGGCCGAAGGCCCCCGCGCGGTTTTGGAAACTCGTCACCGCAATGCTTGGCTTCTCGTAGTCGCCCCCCGGCGTGAACAGGGCAGCACAGCCGCCACAAAACAGCATCGCCAGGCAGAACAGGGCGCGCATCACAGGCTGGCGAAGGTTTATGCCCAAGGCATCCCCTTCCTCTATGACGGCGGGCAGAATGCCGCCTCTGCCAGGGGACTCTAGTGTACTCGCGCGGCGGTGTCAAGCCCCGCAGTTGCCTCGGACTCGTCAGGCAACGTTGGCGCAAGAGGAAGGACTGAGGCCGACCGGCTGGGGCACAGTCCCCCGTGCTCCCGGCCTTGTCGCTCACGGCGCGCCAAGGCCGGAGACGTGCACCGGCGAACATGCGAAGACCTGCATGCAGAGACGGCGGATTTCGCCTCCCGGAACCTGGACACTACGGCTACTCACGGCGTTTTTCCGCTTTAGCGCCAATACTTGACACCGGCACCTTGCTGTTCTATACTCCGGCTTCGTCCAAAGCGGTAATTGCCCGCGCGCTTGTCAGGGGGAATCCCTGCCCTCAACAAATGCCGTGGCTCCCCAGTGGAATCGGGCCGAGGATGGGACTCGAAACTGAAGCAATCCAAGTGCGACCTGCGGCGTCACGGCAGGAACTGGAAATGGCCTACCGACTCGTGTATGCGAACTATGTTCAGCGTGGGTACATTGAGCCGCGTCCTTCCGGGCTGTGGGTGACGCTTTTCAACGCACTACCGGAAGCGCTGACTCTGGTGGGCGTGGTACGCGGGGAGGTGGTGGCTACGGTTACGGTATTCCCCGACAGCCCATTGTTGTTGCCGATGGATGAGATTTACCATGCGGAATTGATGATACTGCGGACAGCAGGCCGCGTACTCGCGGAGGTGGGGATGCTTGCTGACCGGCGACAGCAGGTCCACCGTACGCTTCCTGCGGTGCTTGCGCTCATGAAACTTGTCTTTCACTACGCAATGAGCATTCTGAAGGCCGACGACCTGTGCATCGCCATCAATCCCCGCCACGACCAGTTCTACCGCCGATTTCTTCCCTTTGAGGAATTGGCGGGAGAACGGAGTTATCCGCGCATGCGAGACAACCCGGCGCTGGCACGCCGCCTGTGCCTGGCAGGAGCACGCGAGACATGTGCCGGTAATCCTTTCCTTCTCGAGCACTTCTTCGGGAACCCGCCGAACACGGCAACTTTTCTAAACAGGTACCGACCGACACCGGCTGACTGGCGTTACTTTCTCGTGGAGCGCACAGACGTCTGGCAGCAGGCGACGCCTGAAGCACGGCGACGCCTCCTAGAAAGTGTTCCCGGGCTTGCAATGTTGGGAAAGGAGTAAAGTATACTCCACCACGACCCTGAGAAATTGGCAGAGGAGTACGTGAGCGTAGACTTGGAGGGGGGCATTCGTGACAACATACGACATTCTTTTTAACGAGGCAACGAACCAACACTTGGAGGGGATTGCTGGCTATGAGCAATTTCGCAAACATTTATCAACCAAAATGTCCATTTATTTGGACACATGACTAACTTTCGAGTTGCTTTGCGGCATTGGCCGAGTGGAGTTATTTCTCTAACTCATTGCTTTAAAGCATGTTAAGGATTTATATGCCAAGCAAGACAATTTGCGGCACGGCCTTTGCTCTTTATGTATGGGAGACGCGACGAGATGCGAGTGTCAAGGTGTTATGGACAAACCGGAGAAAAGAACATGAGTGCACACAAGGTTGCTCCGATGATAATGATAGGCGTACTCTTGCTCGCCGGCTGCGCAGCTAGTCCCACAGATATCCAGCGACGGATTCTCACTGGTGAGGAGGTAGCAAAGCGCGACCCGAACGCGCGCTACGTGGTTTACCCACCGGATAAATTGAGGATAGAATCGCCGGCAAACCCGGAGTTGACACGCGAAGTTGTCGTGCGCCAGGACGGCTACGTCACCCTCCCCTTCCTGCAGGACGTGAAGGTGGCGGGGCTAACTCCAGTGCAAATCAAGGAGGAATTGGAGCGCAGTTACGCCAAATTCTATACCGACGCCCGCATCATTGTTACGGTAATGGAGTTCAACAGCAAGCGCGTTTTCGTCTATGGCGAGGTTCCCGGGCGAACCGGCACATTGCCCTACACCGGTTCACAGACAGTGGCTGATGTGATTGGCCAGGTCGGTGGCATTACTCATCGGGCCGCCCCTTCGCGCGTTCGCGTGGTGCGCGGGGATGTTGACTCTCCGGAGGTATTTCGCGTGGACTTGGCTAAACTTTTGTACGAGGGCGACGCCACTCAAAACGTACTCCTAGCGGAAAAGGACGTCATCTATGTGCCGCCCAACTTCCTCGCCTGGCTTGGTTACCAGATTGACAACCTGCTCTTCCCCTTCCGCGGCCTCATCAGTGCGGCGCTGGGCTACGAAACCATTAGGGATACGCGTGAGCGGTGAAGAGTGGAGCGTCAACAATACAGCGATAGCGCCCGCAGTGACGGGATGAAGCAACATGTATCTTGACTTTTTCCATCTACGCAAACGCCCCTTCACAGCAGCACCAGATCCGGCATTTTTCTACCCGAGCGAGAAACACAAAGAGGCGCTTGCGTGTGTCCTATATACGGTGGAGCAACGCAAGGGGTTCGCCCTGATTACTGGTGAAGTAGGCACGGGAAAAACCATAATGTGTCGGGCCGCCCTCGCCCGCCTCGAAGGCCAAGTTGAGAGCGCGGTCATCACCAACACCGCTCTTACCGCCAAACAACTCATTGAGGCTGTCTGCGAGGAGTTTGAACTGGACACCCGTCGTGCCTCCAAGTACCGCCTTATTCAGCGCCTCAACGAGTTCCTCATCCAGCGCTACCGCCAGAATGTCCATGTAGTCCTCGTCATTGACGAGGCGCAGAACCTTGACAAGCGCACCCTAGAGGAAGTGCGGCTCCTCGGCAATCTGGAAAGTGACGAAGATAAACTTCTGCAAATCATTCTCGTCGGTCAACCTGAATTGCGGCGCAAGATCGGTTCGCCCGAACTGCGCCAACTGCATCAGCGCATAGCGGTCAAGTTCCATCTCTATCCGCTTACGGCCGCGGAGGTCAGCGATTATATTGACCACCGCCTCCGCGTAGCCGGCGCGGATGGTGCCGACCTCTTCGCACCCAAGGCCAAGCACGAGGCGTACGCCTATTCTGGTGGCATACCACGCCTCATTAATCTCGTATGTGACCACGCGCTCCTTGAGGCCTATGTCTCAGACCAACACCAAGTTACTGCCGAGGTCATACGCAAGGTGGTGCGCGACATGGAAGGCTATTACATGGATCCACAGCGGGAAGCGCAGCAACCTCTCTTGGATCCAATTCGGTAACGGCCGTGGCAGAAAGGAATTTGCGTGACGGAAAGTAAGGTAACAACTCCACACCCGGAAGCGCGGCCGGCCCTGGCCGTTCGCCGCCCCCCGCACAGCCTGAGGGACTACCTGCGGGTCGCCTTCCGCCGCAAGTGGCTCATCATCGTGCCCGTCCTGATGTCAGTGCTGGCCATTCCCGTGCTTATCCACTTGGTGCCGCCACGCTACGTGGCAACAGCGATGGTGCGACGTAGAGACTTGGCCATAGTTCGCGCCGCCACCCGTGGTGTCGCTGATGTGGCCGAGGCTAACATCTCCGTGCAGACCCTGCGCGACGAGATCCTCAGTTGGCCGCACCTGCGCCGCGTCATCCAGCGCCTAAAGATGGATGTCGATCTCAAGAGCCCCGAGGACTGGTATCGCAAATATGAAGAATTGAGCCGGCGCATTCAGATCCGCGCTGGTGCTCAGGGTCGCGGCGTGCACCATGTTTACATCACTGTGAGAGGAAATAATCCCTCAGAGGTACAGCGCCTGGCGAATGCCATCGGCGATGTCTACGTTGAGGAGAGCAAGGGCGCCAGCCAGGAGGAAATCCAAAAGGCTGTTGAGTTCCTCGAGAAGCAAGTTCGTGACTCCCGTGCCGATCTTGACAAGGCAGAGCGTGCCCTTGAGGAGTTCACACGCAAGGACATGGCTGACATCCCCCAAGTGCGCAAGAACCTGCTGGAACGCATCCTCGCCTTCCAACTGCGCAGGGACACTGACACCCTCGCCTTGGAGTCGGCACGCCACCGCCTACAAACCATCGAGGAACAACTCAAGACCGTCCCCAGGACGGTTGCAACCGATATCGCCAACGAGAAAAACCCGGAATACGACCGTCTGGAGGCTGAAATCCAGCGACTGAAGGAAGAGGAGAGCCGCCTCCTGCTAACGATGAAGCCGGAACACCCCTACGTGCAGGCCAAGCGCGCGGAAATAGCCGCTGCCGAGGCACGCCTCGCCCAGACGCCCCGACAGAATCCTTCAACCCAACGGGAAGTCATCAATCCCCTCTATGGACAACTCCTGCAAGACCGCGTGCGGACGCAACAGGAGGTTACCGCACTGGAGGCCTCTATTCGCCAAGCCGAGGCCAACATCCGCAGTCACGAGGCCATGCTCAAGACGCGCGCCCCCGATGAAAAGCGCTACGAGGAATTGGTGCGCGCCAAGGCCGAATGCGAGCGACTCTTCAACACCTACGCCGAGAGTTACGCACGCATCCAAGAACAACTCAAGACCGAGATTTTGGATTTACGAACTAACGTGGACTTCGTGTACAAAGCCCTGGAGCCCCCCGAACCTGAGGGCCCGGACCCCGTCAAACTCGCTGCCCTTTGTCTGGTGGTTGGAGCAGCTTTGGCCATGGCCCTTGTCTTTGCCGTGGAGTTCTTTGACCATTCATTGCGCGGGCCGGAGGACGCGGTGGAAGTCCTGCAGATACCGGCGCTTGGCAGCATCACCAAAATCGTTACCGCCGACGAGCGTGCCGCCGCCCGGCGCCGGCGCTTCACAGTGGGCGCTTCCCTCGGGGCTTTCCTCGCAGCGGCACTCATGGGTGCGCTGATTATCGGCTATTTCCGGCCCGACAGCGTGCGCGGGGCGTGGGAAAGGCTCGTACGGGTCAGCTACCGAGTGCTCCGGCGTTAGACCGCCCCAGTGCCAAAGACTAATGGAGGGTTCTCCTTGCAATCAGGTTCCGAAGAGCGCCCCAAAGGAATAGGCAAAATACTGCGTGCCTTGCAGAAAGCACGTACCGGTCACGGTGAGGCACCAAGCCTTTCGGCCGCCGAGGCTGCCCCAGGGCCGGCGGTGCCAACCGTCAACCGTGCGGAACCACCCGAACGCATCGCCGACCGCCACCACGACCCAGATCCCCACGTCGTCGCTTTTTGGGAGAAGGGGTCCGAATACGCTGCCCAGTTCCGCGCGTTGCGCACCAAATTACTGGCTCCGAGCAGCAGGCGTATCCCTCGCGTCATCGTCATCACCAGCGGCAGCCGGGGCGAAGGCAAGACCACGACGGCGACAAATTTGGCAGTAACCTTCGCTGAGGGCGAACAGGCCCGCGTCCTTATTGTGGACGCTGACGTTTATCGGCCCGCCGTGCACCGTATGTTGGGCGTGCAGGCGGCAAAAGGCATTAACCATGTCCTGAACCGCGACATGGACCTGCGCGGGGTTCTCTACCGCACCACGATCCCCAACCTTGATGTGTTACCGGCGGCGGCCGACCGCACTGCACCTTGCTCCGAGACTGACTTTGACGCCTACGGTCCGGAGTTGTTCCGCCGCTTGCGGGGATACTACGATTACATCTTCATTGACACGCCCCCCGCGATCAGTACCAGCCACGCCGCCGTAATTGGTCGGCACAGTGACGGGGTTATCCTCGTGGTGCGGGCCGAGCGAACGCCGCGTCAGGTTGTCCAGCGCGCCCTACAGGAACTGAAGGCTGGTGGCGCTGAGGTCATTGGCTGCATCCTCACCCACATGCGCCACCACATACCGCGCTGGCTGTATCGGCTCCTCGGTACTACGCCAGAACACTACTACAGTTACCGCCGCGCGCGCCCGGCAGAAAACCGTAGCCAGGCCGTAAGCCAGAACCGGTAATTAGCGCTTTCCGGACTGGGCGCGATTCGCGGATGCGAACCAACATGTCCAGCGGACGAATACACGGAGGATGCGGCGAGCAGCCTGCGCGGAGGGCGGGCATCCTACCGGCCCTGCCCGACAATGGTCTTATGGCCGACACTCCCGCGACGCCAGAACCAGCACCGCAGTTCTTTTTACGTCACGACTTCACCATGAAATGCTGGCCGGCTGCGGCCCCACGCTTCCTCCGGTTTATACGCGCCGACTACAGGGCACGTTGCACCTGGTATGGCTATCTGCCAGGCTTCCTGGGCATCCTTCGCACAATGATGATGGACGGCAGCCTCGCCACTATCCTCTACCGGCAAATGCGGTGGGCGGCCCGCTGGCGCCTGGTGCCACTCGCCATGATCATTGGCAAGCTGCTCACCCTGCTCTGCCATACAGTTATCGGACGCGGCGCACAATTCGGGCCGGGATTGGTACTGTTGCATCCGGTCGGCGTTGTCATCAATACGAGCGTTATTGCCGGAGCAAACTGTATTATTGAAAGTAACGTCACGCTGGGAGCAGAAAAGGGCGCTTCTCCCCATCTGGGCGATCACGTCTTTATCGGCAGCGGTGCCCGGATTATCGGTGGAATTACGATCGGTTCGCGGGTGCGCGTCGGCGCCAATGCCGTAGTCCTTGACGACGTGCCCGATGACGCGACCGTGGTTGGCGTGCCGGCGCGTGTCGTCCGCCGCCGGGAGGATGGCGCGTGAATATCCTCTACCATCACCGCACGGCCGGCGACCGCGTTGAGCGCGTGCACATCATGGGCATCGTACGGGCGTTCCGTTCGCTGGGCCACACGGTGCTCATCTCATCACCGCCCGGCTGCGACCCGGAGCGCCCCGCCCATCCCTGTGCTAACACAACAACGCCCCCACGCGGCGGTCTACGAGCCCGCCTCAAGAACTTCGCCCGTCGCGCGCCCCCCGTGGCCTTTGAACTAGCCGAACTCGCGTACAACTTTTACGCGCTGGCCGATATGCTGCGACTGTCGCGACAAGCGTGGCCGGACCTCATTTATGAGCGCACGACCGCCAATAGTATCGCTCCTACGCTTCTCGCCCGCATCCTGCGCGTGCCCATTGTTCAGGAGGTGAACGTCACCGCCGACATCGGTCGCCTGCGCCCGCTGGTGCTCTCCCGCCTCACCCACGCCATAGAGCGCTGGGTCCTGCGCCACGCTGCCGCCCAGGTCACGGTTTCCCGGCGCTTCAGGGAGATGCTCATCGCTGCCGGCCTGCCAGGCAGCAATGACGCACTGGTCTCGCCCAATGCAGTGGATGCCGACCTCTTCCGTCCCGATGTGCCATTACCTGAGGGAGCGGAACGCTTTAAACCCGCAGAATCGCTTGTTGTCGGCTACGTCGGCGCCTTTGTGCCCTATCACGGCCTTGAGTTATTGGTTGAGGTCGCGCCACGGCTGACCGACCGGTTTCCACAGTGTCGTTGGCTCCTGGTCGGCGATGGTGTCATGCGTGCGCCCATCAAGGAGATGCTGAAATCGCGCGGCCTCCGTGATGTCTTCATCCTCCCCGGTGCCGTACCCCATGAGCAGGTGCCTAGCTTCCTGCGTCTGATGGATGTGTGCGTGCTTCCGGCCAGCAACCCCCACGGCTCACCCATGAAAATCTTTGAGTTCATGGCTATGGGCCGAGCCGTGCTCGCGCCGCGTCTTGGCCCAATGGAAGAGGTCGTGCAGGATGGCGTCAACGGCCGCCTCTTTGCTCCAGGCGACTTGAACGACTTCGCCGCCAAACTTGCAGAACTTCTCGCTGACGCGGACCTACGCACTCGGCTCGGTGAGCAGGCACGACGCGATGTCCTTGCTCGCCACACCTGGGAAGCCAACGTCCGCGCACTCCTTGCCCACCTAGCGCAGCGTGGGGTCTGCCTGCCACGAGCCGACATGAAGCCTGGCCCGCAGCATGCGCTGGCTGTCAACAGAACGATGAGGGCGCCCGCATGACCGCTTGGATGATTGCAGCGTTGGGATTGGGTCTGCCGGTGTATAGTTACTGTGGCTACCCGGCGCTTCTCTTCCTTCTCGCGTCGGCCGTGCAGGCCTGGCGTGATCTCACCTACCTTTGGCGACGCACCGATCGCCGCTGCCGATGGGAGGGACTCCCGTCGGTCTCTGTCATTATCGCCGCCCACAACGAAGAAGCTGTGATTGAGGCCAAACTGCGCAACACCCTAGTGCTGCGCTACCCACGCGAGCGCCTTGAAATCATCGTCGGCTCTGATGGCTCCGATGACGCTACCGAGGACATTGTCCGCCGGTTCGCTGACCAGGGCGTGCGTCTTCTCGCCTTCCACGAACGACGTGGCAAGTTGAGTGTCCTGAATGACTGCGTACGCGAGGCCAAGGGGGAAATCCTCCTTTTTTCCGACGCCAACACCATGCTAGAGCCCGACGCGCTGACCCGGCTGGTTCGCCATTTCGCTGACCCCGGAGTTGGGGTGGTGTGCGGTGAACTTCGCCTCCAAGGCGAGAGAAGAGAGACCGCCTACTGGCATTTCGAGGTAACGCTCAAGTTTTTGGAGAGCCGCCTTGATTCTGCCCTGGGGGCAAATGGCGCGATCTACGCCATGCGACGCGCGCTCTATCCGTTTCCACCAAAGCACCTTATCACTGATGACTTTGTTATTCCCATGATGGCGCGGATGCGCGGTTACCGCATTCGTTACGATCCGGAGGCCCTGGCACACGAGGAGGTAACGGGCAATGCCGGCCACGAGTTTCGCCGCCGGGTGCGCATCGGTGCCGGGAATTTCCAGGCGCTGTGGTGTTGCCGTTCCCTCCTTCTGCCCTGGAAGGGCTTCGTAAGTTTGTGCTTCTGGTCGCACAAGGTTCTGCGGTGGTTCACGCCGTTCCTCCTGGTGACGGGATTGGTCGCCAGCCTGTGCATGATTCGGACACTGCCGGGCCGGGTGCTGGTCGCGGCACAGGCGGGCTTCTATCTTCTCGCCCTGCTCGGCCATTTGCTGACCCGCGTGGGTCTGCATCTGACCCTCCTGCGGCTGCCGGGCTATTTCCTCCTCATCAACGCTGGCCTGGCCTGCGGCCTGTTTGAGTTGCTCCTGGGACGCCAGAAGGCTGCCTGGGAACGAACAGCACGTAGTGCAGCGGAGGGCATGGCCTGATGGAGAGGAACTTCACTATTGTCGCAGCGGCGCTGGTGGCAGCCATGACCGCACTGGCCATCATGCGAGGGCGGAGTCACCTTCTCATCTGGGTGCCGCGCTACCTCTTGGGCGCGCCGGCACGGCGTGCCCGGCGCCAGCGCGCAAGGGCCGCCGCCACCCGACACCTGATCTTCTGCTTGGCTGACCATTTTGAGCCCGGCTGGGGACAGCCCGGCCTGGCAGTGGAACGCCAGCGCGTGGACGCCTGGCTGGAGCATTACCCCGCCTTGGCCAGTCAGTTCTGCGATGCCTCCGGCCGCCACCCGCAGCACACGTTTTTCTACCCTTGTGAGGAATACCGACCTGAACATCTGGACAAACTTGCACGCATGGTGGCCGACGGATGGGGCGAGGTAGAGATTCATCTGCATCACGACCGCGACACAGCGGTGGGACTCGCGCAAACGCTCGAGGACTTCAAGCGGAAACTGCGCAGTCACGGTTTACTTGGCTCAGCGTGTTGCCCCTTGCCGGGCGAGTCGAGCGAGGCGATACGCTTTGGTTTCATCCACGGCAACTGGGCGCTGGACAATTCGCGGCCCGACGGGCGATGGTGCGGGGTCAACGATGAACTGGGTGTCCTCCGCCGCCTGGGCTGCTACGCCGATTTCACCTTGCCCTCCGCACCGAGTCCGACCCAGACGCGTAAAACCAATAGCATCTACTGGGCAACGGACGACCCCCAGCGTCCCAAGTCACACGACATCGGTCGGGACGCAGTCGTGGGCGAAGCGCCGGTGGGCGACTTGCTGATAATCCAAGGACCGCTGGCATTGGACTGGCGCGCGCGCAAGTGGGGCCTGCTGCCAGCGGTAGAGAATGGGGAGGTTACCGCAGCGCGTCTGCCCTCCCCGCGGCGCGTGCGTCTCTGGGCCGGCCTCGGTATTGGCATCGTCGGCCGGCCGGAGTGGACCTTCGTCAAGGTGTACACGCACGGGTGCGAGGAACGCAACACCGAGGTCCTGTTTGGTGAGCCGGCGTTATTGATGCATCAGACATTGCAGAGGGAGTATAATGACGGTCGGCGCTGGCGGCTACACTACGTCACGGCGCGGGAAATGTACAATATCATTATCGCCGCCTGTGCCGGGCACAGTGGTGATCCAGATGAATACCGCGACTTCGCGGTCTTGCCGCCACCCGTGGCACGGCGCAGGGCCAACGCATACGGGTCGGCGGTGTCACTGACGAGGGAGATACATTGATGATGGGCGACGTCGCCCCCACCCATGGCTGGCTGCGCGCCCACTGGCGCAATTGGCTGGCCATCACCCTCCTCCTGGGGGTAGCCTATGCCTGGACCTTCGGCTGGATGATAGACCGCTGGCAGGCCACCGAGTCATACTACAGTCACGGTTGGCTGATCCCGCCCGTAAGCGCTTTCCTCATCTGGTTGCGCCGGCGCACGCTCGCCCAGTGCCATGTCGTGCCCCGCCGCGGCGGCCTTTACCTCCTCGTTGCCGGCCTGCTGCTCCACATCACAGGCCTGACCGCCAAGACCGGCTCTCTCACCGGCTTCAGCTTCCTCGTCGTACTCCTAGGCCTGGTCCTCGCGCTCTTGGGCACCGCCTTCCTGCGCCAACTCGCCTTCCCCATCGCCTTCCTCGCCTTCATGGTACCCCTGCCACACGTAGTTATTCACAAGATTTCGTTTGAGAGCAAGTTGCTGGCGGCGCGGTTGTCCGCACGCCTGCTTAACGTGCTCGGCTGGTCGTTTTCGCAACGCGGCAGCCGGCTGCGTTGGATAAGTAACGGCCAGATACGCCAAGTTATTGTGGACGACGTCTGCAGCGGGCTGAAATACACGATTGCCCTGATGGCGTTTGGCACCCTTTACGCCTATCTGTCGCGCCTGCGCTGGCAGGGCAAGGTCATCATCGTGGCACTTACCATCCCGCTGGCCCTGGCAGCCAACGTTGTGCGCGTCACCCTCATGGCCATCGCTGCGCGCCAATGGGGCACAGAGATTATCAACAACGACCTCTTCCACTACGGCCTAGGCATAGTTTTGTTCATCACCGCCTTCATGCTGTTCTTCGTAGCGGAATCACTTATGCTCGTGTTCCTGCCACGTGCTCCGGGGGAGGAAGTGACTGCCACAGAGAGACAGCAGGACGCTGAGACCAGTCAAACCCTCTCTGCCGTCCACGCTGCCGTAGCCGCCCCACCGCGGCTGCGGTACCGCGGTGTCGTGCTTGCTGCACTAGCAGTGGCCGCCGCGCTGGCGCTACACCTCACCTGGCCGCGGAAATCCGGACAGGACCTGCACTTGGCGCAGCGTTTTCCGACAACCTTGGGGCGATGGCACGGGCAGGATTTCCGGCTGAGCGACCACGTTCTCAAGATCCTAAGCGCGCGCGAGGTTATGAGCCGTTTCTATGTGGCGGAGGACACGAACGAATCCCTCCGTTTTCTTGTCGTCACTGCAGAACATACCCGCCGCGCCACCCACCCACCGGAAATCTGCCTCCGAGCCGAGGGTTACCGGATGGAGGAGATGACTACGCGCTTCCTCGACCTGGGCAGTTCTTACTCACGTTTCCCGGTACGGGAGTTGGTCGCCACCCGCGGCGAGGAGAGGCTACTCGTGCAGTACACCTTCCGACACGCAGGGTATTACACCGCCAATTACTGGTGGTATGAGACCCGTATCACGCTCGCCAAATTCCTCAGGCCGGAAACCAGCGGCGCCATCGTGCGCGTGGACATCAACCTCCGCCCCGGCGAGGACTTGGAATATGCCCGTCAACAGGCGGCTTCATTCCTCTGCCTCGCTCTCCCGGAGGTGGACCGCGTTCTGCCGGCCCATTGAGCAACACCGACGCACTCCCCATCGTATTGCGGTTGTGTCGCTGGCAATCTACGAATGCACCAGCGGCATACTGCAGTGGCGCAACTACAGCGCTCGCAAGAAACAGGGGCAGATAAGCGCAGCAAGCCTGGAATGATGATGTGAAACACTTACCCGGTAATGATTGTGACGTTGTCCTCTGTGCCGACAAACTAAGTCACCCTTAGCGCTTGTGGCCAATGACGACGTTGACCCACTAATCCTTGGCTTCCTCAAGCCTTAGCCCGACCGGGCCTGGACACCTGTCGTCAGTTGCGACAACGGTTTTCTCACATTCCGCTGACCATACTGCCGCCTGCGTCCGTGCGAAAAAAACAACCGCGAGGTTATTCGTTCCAAGACAAGGACAACGGTGACATCCAAGATTTTACGCGACTCTTTGCGCAATGATCTCGTGGCGCGGGTCCGCGAAATCCTTGGCCAATAGGCCACGGCGACCTCGCTGTCAGGTAGGTCTTGCCCCGAGTCAAGCACGCTCGTGCATGGCCGCTCTGAGAACAGTAACGAAACGCTCATTTTCCGGGCGGGTGCGGATGGTAATGCGGATGTAACTTCCATCCAAGCCGCGGAACCCGGCGCCGTCCCGCACCAGCAGCCCCTTGGCTCGCAAATCCTCCCGCAGATGCTGCACGCCTGGCGCTCCATGCCTCGTGTGTTGAATGAGGAGAAAATTGGCAGCCGTGCGATAGGCACGCAGACCAGGAATCTCGCTCACCGCCCGTACTAGGAAATCGCGTTCTTCCTCAACCACCTGGCGCGTCCGCACTCCATAGGAGTCATCTTCCAACAGCAAGGGCACCGCCGCCGCTGCAAGGCTATGCACCGACCACGGCCTTGCTACCGTCTCCAGCCGCTTCACCATCTCCGCCTGGGCCCCCAGGTAGCCCAACCGCAACCCCGGCACAGCATAGAAGTTAGAGAAGGACCGCAGGACCACAAGGTTAGGTGGCATGCCAGGCGCGAGGAGTGTCCGGTCGGTGTGGTCCCGGAGATACTCAATGTGAACCTCGTCCACCACGAAAACCGTGCGGGGATATGCAAGAGTGAGGTCCAGCATCTCTTGGCGGTCAAGGACTGTGCCAGTTGGGTCATTGGGGCTCGCCAACCATACCAGGTCAACCCCGCTCAATCGCTCGCGCAGCGCGGAGATGTCTGGCGCAAACGCGCGCTCTGCCGAGGCCATCAAACCTTCAACGTCGGCACCAACTTGCTCGGCAGCACGCCAGTAGTGCCGCGGGCACGGCGCCAGAGTCAACGCCCGTCGCGGCCGCAGCGCGCGGGGTAGAAGATAGACAAGGTCAGTCGCGCCTGCGCCCAACAGAATGTTCTCGGCCGCCACCCGGTGCACCTCCGCCAGACGCTGGCGCGCCCGGAGAACCAAGTCGTCAGGATAACGCTGGAGCAGCGACAAGGTGAGCACGCCCAACTCTGCCAAACGTGGCGGCGGCCCTAACGGGTTGACGTTAGTGCTGAAATCAAGCACTTCAGCCCCTGGATCCTCTCCCGTAAGCGGCTTCGCCGAGCACGAGAGAGTACCCACCCCTCCCGCTGGTATGGAGGCCCTCGGCGCCTCCGCCCCCATAGCAGCCACCCCGCTGCCTGATTCTCTCAACTCGCGGTCGGCCTGCGTCACGAAGACCTCACTGCTTGTGTCATGCCTCGCTAGAAGCCATTTACCAAATTCCAACACCATAGTCATTAGTTTCAGGCTATCAGGAAGACCAGCCTAGCGCAATAACCTCCAGAACCTGCGCCAGTCAATAACGCAAGCAACTGCGACGTGTATCCGGGGCAACGCTTCATGCTGCGGGGTGAGACACGTATCAGCCACCCCTGATCTCGCGCAGCAGTTCGTCCGGCACCTCGATGCCCTCGCGCAAGCGGCGACTTCGCTCACGCCACGCGCGCTCGCCAGGCAGGAGGATTTCCCGCACGCCGGAGGCCTTGCGGGCGGCACGAGTAGCCGCGACAAACCGCGACACTTCCGCCATATACGCCTCCCGTTCACCAAACAAGTTTGCCCGCAGCGCCAAGATGAGCATCCCATAGTCGTCCCCGCTCGTGGGTAGTCCACCCGCCAGGGTCAGCGCGCCCGCGAATAACTGCGCCATAACACCGAAGACGTAACCTCGGTGCCCCGCCCAGGGGAGAAGCGCGCCCGCTGTCGCCTTGGCCGCATCTATTGTCGGCCTGCCATCGCTGTCAAGTGCGACGCCCGCTGGCAGCGGCCTCCCCTGCGTCCGGGCAAGCATGACGTCTCCGAACGTAACCGCCGACGTGCCGGTGTCAATCACAATCGGGAACGGCTGCCAGGGGAAAGCTGCGGCAATTGGATTCGTCCCCAGCACGGCCTGCGTTCCTCCGAAAGGCGCCACAAGTGGACGACAATCCGCGAATGCAAGGCCGACGATGTCGCGCTCGGCCAAAAGTCGGACATAGTAGCCCAGCATCCCCATGTGACGCACATTGCGCACTGCGACCACCGCGAGGCCGTGGCGTTGCGCACGTTCGGTGGCCTCCCGCACAGCACGATGGCATACAACGTAGCCAAGACCGCCGCGGCCGTCGAGGCAAGCGGCGGCACCGCGGTCGGTCACCAGCACTGGTGGCCCCCCGCACAACTCGCGGCAGGTGCGCGCTATGCCCGGGAGGCGCGCCAGGCCGTGCGTCGCGCGCCCGCACAATTCAGCCTCCACAAGCGCCTGTGCGACGATCTCCGCATCGTGCGAAGACAACCCAGAACGCGCCAAAGTCTGCACGACTAACGCCTGCGCTGCCTCAGCAGAAAGACGCATTCAATCCCTCCTTTCGCCAATAACTCTGCCGGGAGGAAGGCATACTTATCGTTCCGGCGGATGATTGTGCGCCGTTTACCTGCTATCAGGGTTGCCGTGCTATGGCACCGCATCAGACATTCTCCCACAACGTTATCCTAGAACTCCAGCAGTTGAACTCGCACATCATCCGTGCGTGGCCTAGTGCTTGACCCCTCAGCAATGAGGATGTAGGATGCTGGCCACCAAGAAATGGGTAGTATGTCAGGCTATTGCCAGAGAATGGCAGAAACAGATATGCCGAACGGTGGAGGGGTGAGAGCAACCTCGGCCCTGCCTGGTGGTTGATTGAAAACCATAGTTAGACGCCGCATCACGCCCGCTGAACAATATGCCAACGCTGTGCGCGTCCTCAGGCAGAAGATGGCGTACGACGCCGTCCGCACCGAGGAGACGCAGCGCCTGGTCAGTTTCAGGTTCCTGCGCGGCGACCTGCACATGCACACCACCTGGAGCGACGGCTGGGGCAGCGTTGCGGAGATGGCCGAAGTCGCCGAAGCACGCGGCCTGGACTTCATCTTCGTTACCGACCACAGCACCGTGCGCCAAAAGGTGGAGTGCCGGCGCTTACGCCACGTCTGGTGGGGACAAGAACCGGGCGCTGGCCCGCATCACATTTGCATCCTCGGCCTTGAGCAGAAGTTCAAACCCACCGGCAAGATGATCCGCGACGCTGCGCGGCTCCGCCGGATGGGGGTGTTCTTCTTCTACCCGCACCCGACCGGCTGGTTCCCTACAACGTATTACTCGCCAGAACAGATGGACGCGCTAGCGGCGGTGGGCAGGGAGTTCGCCATTGAGATAATGAATGGCATCTTCCGTGTGGAGGCTTTTCACGACGAGTGGACGGAGGCTAGCGTAGCACTCTGGGACCACTATCTGATGCAGAGGTATCGGGTTATCGGCCTGGGGGCAACGGATGCGCACTTCCCGCTTGGCGTCGGCAACGTCTGGACAGGCGTGCTGGGAGCTCGTCGCACGCAGGCCTCCATCCTCAAGGCGCTGCGCGCCGGCAATGTTTTCGCCTCCGCAGGGCCAGCAATCAACCTAACCTGCGGCCGGACGCCGATGGGCGGGGTGGCGCGCCTGCGCCGCGGACGCGCCAGCGTCGCACTGGAGTGCGCCGACGCCTACGGTCTGGCTTGGGCAGCGCTCATCCAAGATGGGCGCGAAGTCCGGCGCTTTGAACTCCGCGGCCAGCCGCGCCTACACCAGCACACCATCCTGCGCGCACATGCGGGTGGTTATGTCCGTGCCGAGTGCGCTGCCCTTGACGATCGCCGTGCCTACGCTAACCCGGTGTACTTCACACAGTAGAGCCGATGACAGGCATAGCCTACCCCTTGCGCAACCGGCTCTAAATTTCAGCATCATACCACTGGCATACGGCCGGACCACTTCCTATCCAGTTTGCCTCCGGACACCGTTTCCCAAGCGGCACCCCCGTTCCATAGAGCAAAATCACGGGGTGGGAACACAACCACAGTCACGGCCTCTTCCCGCGCAGCCTGTCCGTCAACCGGGCCAGATGATTGAGAACCCTGCGCGCCGCGCGAACATCTGGCGCGGTGGTGGTAATGAAGACGCCGCGCGGGCCGGTGAAGCACAAGAGGTCTTCCAGTTCCTCCTGGCGGCAACTGGTGAAGAGGATTTTCCTGCCGAGGAGCAAGCGGACAGCCTCACGGTGTTCCGGCCGCATCCTCAGGGGATTCTGCACCACCAGCATCCACACCCCCTCCACCTGGGCAAATTCGGGAATCTGATGATTGCCTTCGGCGTGGACTTCCAGGAGCGTCCGGTCGAATGCGCCCGACAGCCGGCGGTCGCGCTCCCTGATGAACCGACGGTAGAGGGCGCGGCTGTACATCACCGAGGCGTCCTCGGTGAAGGCGATGCTGTTCGCAGGCATCCAGATTTGCCAGTCGCTGGCGACGCCGCCGAGAAGGTCCTGGGGCGCAGCGATGTGCTTGTTATTCCAGCGTCCGAACTCAATGAGGATATCGGTGATCCTTTCGGCGAAGGCGTCCACACGCGCCGGGCTTTCATAGTAGTCCAGGCATAGTTGTTCGGTGCCGCGCAGGGCGGCCATGGTGTCAGCGACGCCCTCAACCTCGTAAACAGCGACGCCGCAACGCCCGCGCGCCCATTCAAGCAGTCGCTCGTAGTCAGCCTGCACTCGTCGGCCCCACTCGTTGTCCCAATCAAGGTGCAGTTCCCGGACCTGTGCCCAATCGCGGATAATGGGCACCGACCACACCGTGTGGGATTCGACGCGAATGGGCGAGCCGCACAGGGCGGAGATGAGCGCGTGCCCGTACTGGGGGTGGACGATTGGCAACCACTCATCGGGCACCTGCGCCTGGACGCGAAAGATGGCCTCCTGGTAGGCGAGGTAGTCGTCAACGCGGCCGAAAAACGTGCCGTCGGCGAGTTTTCGCCCCTTTGGATGCGAAGTGGGCACCCGGACGACTGCCGGGATGCGGTCCAGCGGCTCTTGGAGGTTCCACAGTCGCCGCATACGCGCCACTGCCTCGGCGAAGTTCGGTTTGAACTCAAGGGCGAATCTCATGAGACAACGGGGCCCTGACTACCTGACACTGAGACAAGGCAAAGTCCTGCCAACCGAAGAGAGCACTGAGTGCGGCCCATAACGTACCCCGCTCTGCACGAAAACGATGCAGTTATTATCGGGCAGGCGTGCGATGGCGTCAACCACGCTCGCCTTCACATCGGCAATCCTCTCCGCTATGATGAGTTAGCTGCATATTGGTATCACTGGGAAAAGGGAGAGTAACGCATGGCTTTCATTGACATGCCGCTGGACAAACTGCGGGTGTACGTGCCCGAACGACAGGAGGAACCGGATTTTGATGCTTTCTGGCAGGAGACGCTGGCAGAAGCGCGGCGGCATCCGCTGGCCGTGCGTTTTGAAAAAGTGGACAGCGGTCTGCGCCTGCAGGAATCGTACGACGTAACATTCGCGGGCTATGGTGGCCAGCCCATCAAGGGCTGGCTACAATTGCCGCGCCAGCGCCGCGAGCCGCTGCCGTGCGTGGTGGAGTTCATCGGCTACGGCGGCGGGCGCGGTTTCCCGCACGACTGGCTCCTCTGGTCGAGCGTAGGCTACGCGCATTTCATTATGGACACGCGCGGGCAGGGCAGCGCCTCCCGCAAGGGCGATACGCCGGATATTCAGACCGACGGGGCGAACCCTCATTATCCAGGCTTCATGACACTGGGAATCCTCAATCCGAAGACGTATTACTACCGCCGCGTGTTCACTGACGCGGTGCGGGCAGTGGAGGCAGCGCGGAGTCATCCCGCGGTGAACCCAGCACTTGTGGCAGTTACGGGCGGCAGCCAAGGCGGGGGCATCGCGCTGGCGGTAAGTGGGCTGGTGCCAGACTTGGCCGCGGCCATGCCCGACGTGCCCTTCCTATGTCATTATCGTCGCGCTACTGAACTAATTGACACCCTGCCTTACCGGGAGATCAGCAACTTCTGCCAGACGCACCGGGACCAGGTGGACACAGTTTTCCGCACGCTCTCGTATTTTGATGGGGTTAACTTCGCCGCACGTGCCCGGGCGAGGGCGCTCTTCTCCGTCGGCCTGATGGACGACATCTGCCCGCCCTCTACGGTATTCGCCGCCTATAACCACTATGCAGGGCCGAAGGAAATCCGTGTCTGGCGCTATAACCGCCACGAGGGCGGAGAATCGTTTCAGGTGCGCGAGAAAGTGAGGTTTCTTACCAGACTCTGGGAGTGACCTGGTAATGACTCGGACAGCAGGAATGGAGGATGAGGCAATGGTGGGCAAAGGGTTGCTCTGCAAAATGTTCCTTTCGAGCCTCCTACTCGTGCTTGTGCAGGTGGGCTCAACAACGGCGCTGGATTACCTGATCAAGCCTGTACCCCCGGACCTGGTGAAGGATGAGGCCACGACTTTCCTTGCGGACTTCTCGCGCGGCAAGATCGAGGTTGAACACGCGGCGGGACCCAGTCAGGTGAACTGTCCGAATCCGGCGTTCACTGCCGACGGCGGTCTGCGTGGCAACTTTACCTTCGCGCGCGACCGCAACTTCAACCTCACACAATGGACGCTGGAGGTCATCTGCCGCGTGCCAGAGGGGGTGAGCCAGGACCTTCCCCTGGGCACATGGGAGGCGCCGGGCAACTGGCGTGCGAACCTGCAACTGTCGCTGGGAGCAGGAGCCACATTTCGTCTGGACGCGCCGCGCGCACGCGGACGCCAACATCCTTTCCACGCCTCGGCTCACGCTGGAGGCAACGGTTTCTCCATCCAGAAAAGTGCGGCAAACGAGTGGGTGTATCTCGCTTTTGGGCTTGATCTGCGGCGTCAGAAGGTGATGGTTGTGGCGCGTGGCCTGGACGGCCACATCCTGAAGAAGAACGCCAACTTCACCGGGAAAGGCGGGCTGAATACCGACTTTGTCCGCAGCCTGCCTGAGGCCCAACAGGCCGTGGCATTGGCACAGTGCTGGGAGGAAATGCGCCGCACCATCAGCGAGGCAGCACCGGCAGCCATCACGCTGGGCAATTCTAACGTGGAAATCAAGCGGCTGCGCGTGTCCAACCGCTTCCGCGATGAGGTGTTCCTCTTGCAGCCCGATTTTGGCCGGCCCGACGCAGTGGCTGTGTTCAGCCCGGAACAGATAAACGCAGCGCGGAGCAAGACGCGAACGGTAACACGCCGACTCGGGTATCCGGGGTACAACAACTTCGTCACGCCCACAATTGAGGAAAAATTCATTCCTCTGGCAGCGGACAGCCCGCCACTGGAGGTGGCGTTGCCCGAACTGAAGCGAGGCCTCTACTCGTTCTATATTTACGGCACGATCGCCGCGCAGGGGCGCGAGAACTTGCCGCGCGTCTGGCAGCCATGTCCCATGGAGTTCACCTTGCGGGACAAGGACGGCAAAAAATTGACCCAGGGACGCATGCTCCTGAAGCAGGGCCTGACGCCGCGACGAATGCAGGGCTTTCACTTCCACATCCTCAACGACGGGGACTACATCGCCTCTTTCAGCGTCACACCCAAGGCAATGGAAACGGCAGAGATACTTTACGTGCAACTGGTTGACCAACTAGCAAACCTGCCAGACGTGCCCGTGAAGGAGGAACAGAATCTTGCCCAGGGGCGGACAGCACAGTTGAAAACACTGACGGCAGAGCGGCAGCGTCGGGATGATTTCATCTGGGCATCGCTGCCGCCGTTGAACGTGCACCTCCAAGTGCATGGCCAAGTCAAGGAGTTCCGCGAACCACCAGCCGGGGCACCGGTCGGGAAATGGGTGTTGAAGGCATATGATGGTGTGCGCTACCCGCGGGCAAACGAAACCTTCACGCCGCTGGATTTTATCGATCAGGAAACCAAACAAGTCTTCCCGCACGACAAGGTGGTCGCCGGCGAACCGTGGCCAGGTGCCTTGCCGGATGATGGCACCGGCATCTTCCTGCGCAAGGCGGACTATCCTGACCTGCTGCACGATATCTACTACTGCTCACGTGCCGTAGCGCTGGGCCACCGGGTACAGGTCTACCTTGGTCTACTCGGCGTCTGGGACTATCGCGGCCTGAGCCTGCCGCAGCAGTACTTTGAGAAGGGCGACCCCAACGTCGGCCATGATGCCGCCCTTGCTCTGGTTCGCCTCGCCTGGGACTGGCCGGCGCTGGAGATGAACCTTCACGAGATACGCCTGTGCACGCATGCACCCGACTTTGAGTTCAACACCGACTGGAGCCTGCGGCGAAATGGCAAGTACTTTTACGACGGCTGGTCCGGGGATAATTTCGTGGAACTCCTCCGGGCGTATGACCAGGTCTTCCCGTACATCAAGGACAATCAGGTCTTTGCCGATGCCGTGCACCGCTTTATCCCCTGGGTGAAGACGCCACAGGATGTCGTGCGCCTGCTGGACCGTTACCTGGTCTTCGCCGGCGTGCGTGATTTCAACGAGCGCGGCCTCATCCGTGCCGCCCCCGTAGAAGAGATCGCTGCACAGGTGATGGGTGTGCATCCGCTGACTGTGAAGTGGTTCGACCTCACCCGCGCCTACGCCAACATCTATCCAGCCAGGGGCACCTACCAGGAACTCTACGCCACCGCCCTCCCCCGAAACGGGGCCTACTACATCGGCTCGTTCATGGTATATGCCTTCGGCGCCTGTCAGGACACCCTGAAGAAGGCGCACGCCATGGCGGTGGCGAAGCAGAAGGGTGTCAGCCCCATCATGGACTTGAGCGACGTGGGCAGGTATCGCAAGGTGAAGGCGGCGGGGCAATTTCTCCTTGACATTTTCACTGCTGGCGGTTTCCCGCTCACCGTGGGCGATGCCAGCGGCGGGCCACACACAGGCCTGGAGGCGGAAAAGCGTCTCCGCGCCGCAAAGGAAAGTTCCGAAATCGCCTTCCGCCTCTGGGGCGATGCCCGCCATGCCTGGCTCCTCCAGCACCTGCACGGCAACAAATCCCCGGAGGTGGCGCAGGTGGCGGCCGGTGTCAAGAACCCGCTCCTCCACCAGTATTCGCGCGTGGTTCCCAACGAGGCGGCAGTAGTGGAACTGGGTAGCGAGGAAACCGATGTCACCAGAAAGACATCAATGATGCTTCGCCTCGGCGTGGGCCAAGGCCATGCCCACCATGACCAACTTGACCTGAACATTTTCGCCATGGGCCTGCCAATAACAGTTGACTTGGCCTGTCGCAATGAAGGTAATAACTGGTCACGACCGGGCGCGGCTTGGTCATTCCTCCACAACCACGCTATCGCCCACACTGACCTGGATCCGCGCAATGCCGGCAATCGCAGTGGCGAGCCATGGCTGCGCGCTTTCGCGCCGCCGCTCTTGCGCGGCAGTTATGTCAGCGCCGATGGCAAAGAAACGCTTGAGCGCGACGTGATCCTCATGGAAGTGGGCGATTCGGGCACGTATTACGCCTTTGATTTGCAGCGCGTCAAGGGTGGAAACCTGCATACCTGGTGCTTCCATGGCTGCGAAAGTGAATCCGTGGAAGTCAACACGCCCATGGTGGCCGCTGAGGATCACCGCTGGCTCTCGCGCCTACTGGAAGGCACACGCAAGGCCGGCAAGGCCCCGGCCACCCTACATGCCACTTGGACAATGACGCGGAGGCCGCGTCAAGTTAAGCACAACTTCTCCGGCGGTGGGGTTATCAACACCGTAGCCTGCGAGCCGACTGTCCTCGGCAACCGCTACAATCCCAATCTGCCCGAGGTCCGCGTGCGCGCGACGCTTCTGGGGCGGGGCGGGGACGACGTCCTCCAGGGCGATGCCTACTCGCAGGCGTATTCCTACTGCTTCCCATTCCTCTGGGTACAGGCCCAGGCTCAACCGGACAAGGCCACTCTTTATCCGGCGGTTTATGAGTGGTATCGTGGAACCACGCCGGTCGTGGCCAAGGCCGAACTCGTGCGGTCCGAGCCGCTCACCGTACAGGTAATGACTACCACCGGCCAGCAGGACACTTATATTCTCTCCGGTGAGGCATTTATCGCCATATCGCGAGATGCGAAGGGTCTCCGCTGGGCACGGCTCTCTGGCGGCATTGAGCTGGTAAGCGAGGAGCTCCGAATGCGGGCCGCACGTGCGAAATATGCCACGATAGTGACCGAGATGGATTACGTCCGCGGCACGCTGGTTACGCGTGACCCACTTCCGGCTAACCCTCACGCGGTCATCGGCAACCCCGGCCGCTGGAGCAACCTCGCGCTGCGCGGCAGCGGCACTACGTTCACCTTCGACGACGATCTCCTGATTCACGAGGGCGCCATCACGGATATCCGAATCATTGGTGATGACTCTATCAGCGTTGAAACCAACCAGAAGGTACTCTTCGCCGACTTCGGGAACCGTAAACTCAGCGGTCTCACTCAAGCAAATGAGGCAGGGACCTGGCTCTTCCGAGGAGGCAAGGTCATACGGCGTCCCGCCGGAGAGAAACTCACCAAGGGGGCCTTCACCGACGCCAACGGCGACGGCTTTGTGAACCTCAAGACCTACGAGGCCGGGGTGGGTGATGCCGGTGAACTCCTCGCGGACGTAACGGTGCGGCGTACGGCAGCCGGTGACTATGAAGTGCAAACCAATGTGCCCGTGAGCGGCGAGGTGCGCGGCCGCGCATTCAACCTGGAGGCGAAAGAGGGCTGGCAGCGCGTCCAATAGCATGAGGGCAGAGAAGCGACGGAATGGCACGAGGGCAGGAAGGGGCGTGAAGTCGCCCGCGTTGGCCACGCGCACCAAATCACCGCTGAGTTGGCGGCAACGGCTTCTACTCATAGCCTTCGGCCTTGCACTCGTAGGGTTGGCAGAACTGGTTCTGCGGGCAAGTGGTCTCGCGCCGCCGGCCCGACCACGCGACCCGCTACTCCACGGTGGCGTCGGTGAGCGATCCTATGAACTGAGCCAATTGCCCGGCGGCGAACCTGCATACATCTGCCGGTGGATCCGTCCTGGCTATGACTTCAATTTCCAGCCCATCCCATTGCACAAGGCCGTGAACGAGACGCGCCTCTTCGTCTTCGGCGGCTCCAGCGCCGTCGGCTATCCCTACGATGGTCGCCTCGCTTTCTCCCGGTTTCTTGAGGTTGGACTTGCTGCCGCCCTGCCGGACAGGCTGGTTCGGGTCATCAATGTCGCCCAAAACGCGATTCCCACCGGTACCTGCCTCAGAATCATGCGCGAAATGGCGGACTACGCGCCGGACATTTTCATCGTTTACTCCGGCGATAATGAGTATGCCAATGACCACATCTACCGTAGCGTCCGCCGGGCAAGTGAATTGGCGGGACGCCTGCGCAAAACCGCCGGGCACCTCGCACTTTATCGCGGTCTGGAACGGCTCATTCTGCCCGCGAAAATGCGTTTTTACGCCAGCTTCGTGGTCTCCGATGAAGGCGTGCAACCGCCAGCCTACTCCGCCGAGGAACGCCGCCTGATCGCCGACAATTATGCTTACGTCATCCAAGCGATGGCCGACTTCTGTGCCGAGCGACGTATCCGGCTCGTCCTCTGCACGTGCGCCGTGAACGCCGCCGATTGGCCGCCGTATCGCTCCACTTTCTCCACGTCCACTACCCCAGCCCAAGCTGAATCGTGGCTGCAGGAATTCGCGACGGCGTGGCAGGCGTTCCAAGAAGGCGATTACGACAATGCGCTGACTCGTCTGGAGACGCTGGCAAAGATAGATGATACTCGCGCCGACCTGCACTATCTCATGGGGCGTACGCTAGCAGCCAAGCAGCGCTTCGCTGAGGCTTGGGGCGCATTTGAGCGAGCGGTGGACCTGGACAATGTATGCTACCGCGCCCGACCATCCCACAATCAACTTATACGTCAAGTAGCTGAGCGTGCCGCTGTGCCCCTGGTGGACACCGTGGCGCTACTGCGCGCCAAGTCGCCGAATGGCCTCCTCGGTGAGAACTTTTTCTGGGATCACTGTCATCCGCGTCCAGATGCCCATGCGGCTTATGCACTGGCACTCGCACGTACGCTCTTTGCCGCAGGTTGGTTGCCTAGGCCAGGGGCGGATTGGGAGGACAGATTCAGCCAGGCCGTGGCTGCCTGGCGGCAGTCTGTGGCTGAGAGCGCGGACTTCCAGGCGCGCGCTTACCGCAACGTCGCCTCTGGCTGGATGGGACTGTGGACAAGCCATCGCCAGCCGGACGACCTGCTCCGCCACGATTCAACCTATCTTGACCGCGCCCTGGAATATCTTGAAAAGGCGCTGCAGGCCCACCCCAAATGTCCTGGGGCATATTTCTATCGCGGCGTCATTTACGCACAGCGCGGCGACCTTGCCCACGCCCGCTCCGACTGGGAGCGCGAACTCGCCCTGCAGTCAGAAGACGGACCGATGAAGCCGGTTCTCGCCGGACTGCTGAGTGGCGAGATACCTCCCGACCGCGGCTTTGAATCCTGGCTTTTCATCCGCAACGAGATGCTACGGTACTAAAGGCGTTCTGCAACTGGTCGGACCATTGCGGCGGCCACCGGGACACTCGGTGTCTCGCTGTGGGGGCATGCTGTTGACAGGTCGCACCAGGTGGTCTAGAGTGAGAATCAGCGTAAAAATGGGCATGCACACTGATACTCGGGCACAATGGGGGACTAAGGTCGTGAGATTGGCATTATTTTTTGTGTTGGTGCAGGTAGTCTGGCTGCTCGCGGCAGGTGGTGCGGCCGCGGCTTCGGCCGCAGTGGAGAGGTGTCACATTAATGCCACCAAGTTCGTGGACATGCAACTTCCCGACTGCGGCCTCCAGCGGGCCATCAACGCTGCGGCCGAGCAGGGCGGCGGAATAGTGGCCTTGCCCGCAGGCACGTTTCCCCTCCGACGTGGCCTGGTGCTGCGCGACAACGTTGAAATTGTCGGGGCGGGGATGGACAAGACCATTCTCACACCTGCACGCAAGGTAATTCGCCTTGACGTTATCGCCGACAGCCCGAAAGACGGCAAGGTGTTCCTCAAGGAGATTCCTCCAGATCTGGAGGTGGGCAGTGCGGTAGTCGCAGAATCCCAATACCCACCCTCGTGGTATGGGAGCCCAAGGCCGGCGTGGGTTACTGCTGTGGATCGCGAGACCAAGACAGTCACGCTGGAAGCCCCTTACGGCCTGCCGGCGATGAAGGCGGGCATGGGCTACCTGGTTTTTGGTGACACCGCCGCGCTAGAACGCAGCGTTAAGAAGGGCGACACCGAAATTGTCCTGAAAAACGCCAATCTGTTCCGTCCCGGCGACGAACTCGCCATTGGCGAGCCGCCCAACGAATCCATGCTGGCACACGCCTTCGTCCGGGAAGTGCGGGGTAATACCCTTGTTCTGGAAGAGCCGGCGCGCATAGATTTTGAGGCCTGGCCGGACGCCCAAAAGATTGGCAACACCAAGATCAACGCCCTTATCTTCGCACTTTTTCCCATGGTGCACGGGGCAAATGTCAAGAACGCCGCCGTGCGCGACCTCACCGTCCAGGGACACAGTATGGAGCGCATCCGCACCATGCAGTCACGCTATACGCTCAGCGGCGTGCACCTATTCAACGCCATCAATTGCCGCTTGGAGCGTGTCGCTGTGCGCAACTGGCATGCCGACGGCATCAGCATCCAGACCGGCGACCGCTGCACCATCGCCGACTGCGAGGCCACTGGGAATCTCGGCAACGGACTGCACCCCGGCACCGGCCTGACCAACAGCGTCATAGAGCGCTGCCTGTCCTCCGGCAATGGCGCGGGCTGCTATTTCTGCTGGCACAACCGGGGGCACATCCTGCGCGACAATCGCTTTGTCCGCAACCGGGGCGGTGGCATCACCGGCCTCGGCAACCCAGGCGACCGCAATAACACCGTCGAGAACAACCTCATCGCCGAGAACGGCGGGCCGGGCATTGAAATCAACGGGGGGCAGAAGTCAGGTAACATCATCCGCAACAACCTCATTGAGAATAACTCCCAGGCGGCGCCGGGCAAGCATCCCGGCATCGCCCTCTACGCCTCGGTGGAGGACGCCCGCAACTACACCATCACCGGCAACACCATCCGCGACACCCAAGCGAACTCAACTCAGTGGGTTGGCATTGAGGAGAAGAACGGCAAATACCGCGACAAGCCGACCTACGCGGACGAGAACATCATCCGGGGCAACAGGTTTTCCGGCCACAAGACCGCTGATATCGTCATCGCCGGCGCCGCCACGGTGTGCGAGGACAACGGCGAGGCGAAGGTGGTCAAGAACATAACCCCTGAGGCTACGGAAGCGCCAAAGACCGGGCAAAAGTGAGGCGGAAAGAAATTGCGTAAGCAGGACAAGCTGTTCAGGCGTGCAAGATAGGAGATGAGGCGATGAGACGATACGTGTGCCTGACATTATGTGCCCTTAGCGTGTGCCTAGCAGCTGGGCTTGCCGGAGCGGCCTGGCGGGAAACGACGAAGTACCCGCCGGTGGCGCCGGAAAAGTTGGAGCCGATCCCAGGCATGGGACCAGCGACGCTCAGCCCGCTGACACGCGAGGTCATCCGTGACATCCTGCGTTATGGCCGCCTCCACATGCTCCGCGGGGTAGAATCACGTGAGGGTCCCGCCGCGGACGACGTCATCTACAAGGACCTTGGCGTCACGGTTGTTTCGCACAGCGGCTATCACCGCCATTCGCTCTCGTGGAACAACCGCCCCAAGACCGTCGCCTCAATGATTGAAACGGCCACTCGCGACAAAATCAGGGAAAACATCGCCAATACCCACCGCCTCGGCATCATCGTGCTCGCTTACGCCGACTACCAGCGCTGGTTCACCGACACGCACCACAAGGAATGGGCACAGCAGCGGCAGGAGTGGAAACATCTCTGGGGCGAGACGCCCGAGGACGGCACCTCATTTCTGATGCGCGACGTCAAGGGCCTCGTCATGGGTCCGCGGGGCGGCCTCCACACGATGGGCGAGACGAAGGACGAACGGGTCATCCTCTGCCTCAATGCGCCATTCACGCTGGCGCGTGCCAAGGCAGGAATCGCCATTGACGTGGCCAATGGCTGTGACGGGAATTATTTTGACTGCGGCGGGTTCAGCGACCGCACCTGTTTCTGCGACCATTGCCGCGCTGCCTTCAAGGAGTGGCTGGAAAAGAACTTCACTGCCGCGCAGCGCAAAGACCTCTTCGGCGAGGCTGACGCGGCAAAGATTGACCTGCGCACGTTGTCCGGTCGCAGCCCGAACGGCGGCGAAGCCTATGGCCAGCGCCGACGGGTAGCGCCGCTGGAACTCGCCCACGCGCGTTTCAAGATTGACACCACCGCCTGGTTCCGCCGCGAAATCAAGGCCTACGGCTGCAGCCTCAACCCCAACTACCTGATGACATCAACCTGCTGGGGCCACGATAATCGCCCCACCTTCTACAACTCGCAGTATGAGAAATACGTCGGCGACTGGGGTGACGACTTCCTCTTTTGGGAACCGGGCGTCAGTGGCGGGCCAGGACGCGGGCGCACCGAGGAAGAGGCCCGTCAGGAAGCCGCCGCCAAGGCAGCGGGCAAAGACGCCGCGATTGACTACCGCTGGGGGCGGCGCTCTTTCTCCCCAAGTTACAAATATCTCCTCGCCATGGCACGCGAGTGTCCGGCGGTCAGCAAGATCGCGCCCGTAAAGGGTGAGACCCCAGAAACCCAGGAACGCCTCACCGAACTTACCTACGCCGAGTGCTACGCCAACCTCTGTTCCATGCGCTCAGGCATTGGCGGCACCTATAACCGCGACGCCATCCGGCGCATGCATCGCTTCCAGGACCAGTATCGTGATTACTTCGTTGGCTCGCGGCCATATGCCCCTATCGCCGTCCTGGTCTCGCTCAACCAGGCCTTGGCTGGCCGCAAGGATGCCTCACTGCCTTTCATCCGCTTCATGCTGGACCTTGGGCTGGACTGCCAGGTTATCCTGGACGACCAGGTTAGCGAGGAGAACTTGGGGCGATTTGAATGCGTGGTGCTGCCGGCGACTGACATGTTGAGCGAGGCACAGATGACCGCGCTGGAGGCCTACAAGAAAGTCGGACGACTGGTGGTCTTCGGGCCGGCGGGAGCGCGCGATGAATGGGATCGTGACCGTCCCAATGGCCTGCGGCGCTTGGTGGGCGACCTCGCGACGGGCGAGGCTGGCAAAGAGGCACTAGTCTCTGCCGACGGGCGTGTCGCTTTCATTCCTCTCGGCGTCTGCGCGAACTTCCCGCACGACATGTGGTATCGCCGCGGTGGCGATTGCAACATGGCCGAACTCCGCAGGGCATTTGAGGGGGTTCTTGGCAAGGCCTGGCCATATCTGGCTGAGCCGTCGCAAACCCGCGAGATTCATCTGGCACAGATAGAGGAACCGGCACGTACACGCATCACAGCCCACATCGTCAACTACGACACCACAAAGCCATGCGAACCGTTTGTGCTGCACGTGCGCCTGCCCCAGCCGGTGCCACGAGTGCAGGCTACCTGCATCCAGCCAGGGCTTCCAGTCCCCGCAACCGTGCCTGCGGAGGTAGTCTTGCTTCACGGTAGGAACTACGTCCGGCTCAACATCCCGGCGATAACGGTCTATGGGGTGGTGGCGGTGGACTTGCCGAGGCCAGGGGACAGATAAAACCTACATGGGGCCTGCGGGGCATATCCGGAGCGGAGCGGGGAACATGCCGGCCGAGGTACGTGTGCCGGAGCACTCAGTGCCGGTCGCGGCTGAATGCGACGTCCTCGTTTGCGGTGGTGGGCCGGCGGGCATCGCCACGGCCATCAGCGCCGCACGCCACGGCTGCGGCGTTATTCTCCTTGAACGCTGGCCAAGTGTTGGCGGCATGGCCACCAACGCGCTAGTCAACATCTGGCACACCAGTGACCGCGAGAAGCAGGTTATCTACGGGCTGGTGCAGGAGGCCATTGAGCGTGGTGGGCGCTGGGTACATCGCTGGAGCACTTTTCCGAAGAACTTTGAGACCCACTGGTTTGACCCGGAGCGCATGCGCGTCGTTTTTCACCAGATGCTTGCAGAGGCCGGTGTCCGCACATTCTGCAACGTCGTTGCGGGCGAGCCGATTCTGGGCCAGACCCACGAACCGTGCGGGGCTTGCAGCGCGCCCGTGGGCCGGATTCGCGGCGTCTTGGCCGATACCAAAAGGGGACGTCGCGCATTTCTCGCGCGTATCGTCGTTGATGCCACAGGTGATGGCGACGTGGCCGCCAAAGCTGGACTGCCCTTTGATTACGGGCGAGAGAGTGATGGCCGGGTGCAGGGCATGACAATGATGTACCGGCTGTGTGGCGTAGATAACGAACGCCTGAAGGAGTTCACAACCGAGGAGGAAGCTGCGGTGCTGGCCGAGATGCGCGCGTTGCGCGATCACGGCGAGTTCCCTCCCTTCAACGAAGGCAATACGCGGCTCCGGGGGTTCCGCAACCGTTGCATCCCCAATATGTGCCCGGTGGCCGGCAACCCGCTGGATGAGGAGGAACTGACATGGCTGACTGCCCGCGCTCGCGAGCAGGTCTTTCGCTACCTGGAATTCTGGCGGACGCGCATTCCTGCTATGGTCAACGCTGAGGTAGAGCAGACGGGCTTTGCCCTAGGGGTACGCGAGTCGCGGCGCATCCGTGGCCGCAAAACTCTGACGCGCGAGATGGTCGTC
>Ga0272448_1000400_pt1 | contig 67378 bp, 63 predicted proteins | sample YNPCB0191_FD_202220 | JGI IMG/M metagenome (GOLD analysis project Ga0272448, IMG submission 202220) | Hot spring sediment microbial communities from Yellowstone National Park, WY, United States - YNP-CB-019-1 | ecosystem: Environmental > Aquatic > Thermal springs > Hot (42-90C) > Sediment... | reverse complement strand
CGCCACATTTTCAGTAAGCACGGCGGCAAGTTGGGCGAGCAAGGCAGCGTCTCGCGCCTGTTCGAACGCAAGAGCCAGGTCCTCATCGCGCAGGAGAAGATCAGCGAGGACGATCTGATGGCCGTCGTGCTGGATGCGGGCGCCGAGGACATCCGCAACGACGGCGTCAACTGGGAGGTGATTGCGCCGCCGGAGGCCCACGAAGCCGTGGTGAACGCCCTTCAGCAAGCAGGCATCGAAACCGTCTCTGCGGAGGTGGCGATGATTCCCATCACCACCGTGAAACTGGAAGGCAAGGACGCCCAGCAGATGCTGAAGCTCAGCGAGGCGCTGGAAGAGCACGACGACGTGCAAAACGTCTACGCCAATTACGATATTGACGAGAAGGTGATGGAGGCCTTGGCGCAAGCCTGATCGGCCGCGCCGCTCATGCGCATTCTGGGAATTGATTGCGGGGCCGAGCGCACCGGTTACGGGGTGATTGAAAGCGACGGGCGACGGCACCGTATGGTGGCCGCCGGGGTGATCCAGCCTGACCCGGCAACATCGCTTGGCGAGCGGCTGAATTACATCGCTTCGGGGTTGCGGGCTATCATCGCCGCACACCGGCCCGAGTTTGTGGCCATCGAAGAGGTCTTCTACGCCAGGAACGCCCGCACCGCGCTGCGCCTGGCGCATGTGCGGGGCGTTGCGCTGCTGGCTGCATCCGAAGCGGGTTTGCAGATCGGCGAGTACTCGGCGCTGGAAGTCAAGACTGCGGTGGTCGGATACGGAAGGGCCGACAAACACCAGGTGAAGGTCATGATTCGCTCCCTGCTTGAGTTACCCGATCTGCCCGCGTCCGAAGATGCTGCGGACGCCCTGGCAGTAGCCATCTGTCATGCCACCCGGCAACCGGTTTCACAACTCAGGGAGTCCGTATGATGAGCGCGTGGCTGCTGCTGCCGGTCTGTCTGGTCCTGGCTGCGGATCCGCCCGCCAGGATCGTTTACTCGAAATCCTTTCCGGGCAGCACGCCGTCATTTGTCTCGATCGCCTTGGAGGAGACCGGGCGGGCCGAGTATCGCGAGGCGCCGGATGATGACAGCCCGTTGGTCCTTGAACTGTCTGAGGCTGACGCGCGCGAAATCTTCGCCCTGGCCGGCAAACTGGACCACTTCCGCCGCCCTCTGGAGGCCAACCTCAAAGTGGCCTTCACGGGAACCAAGATCTTTCGATACGAACGCGGCAGCCTGCGCCAGGAAGCCAAGTTTAACTACTCGACCGACCCCGACGCGCGCGCTCTGTGGGACTGGTTCGAACGCATCACGGAAACCGCGCAACTGTTCATTCAGCTTGAGAGAGCGGCCAAGCATGATCGCCTGGGCGTCAATCAGGCCGTTCTGCAACTGGAGGTGGCGTACGACCGCAAGCGCCTGGTGGCGGCGCAGCAATTCGTCAGGTTGCTGGAGCGCATCGCTTCCAACGAAGTCTACATGCATATAGCGCGCGAGCGGGCCGCACGACTGGCGGACAGCTTCCGCGCCGGCAGCGGTCCCTGATATGAGGCTCTTCAGCCGGGTCTTCCTTGTGGTCCTGGACAGCCTGGGGATCGGCGAGTTGCCGGACGCCGCACAGTACGGCGACACGGGCAGCGACACCCTGGGTCATCTGGCGCAATACAGGCTTTTGCGGATTCCCAACCTGGTGCGGCTCGGCATCGCCAACATTCGCCCGCTGGAAGGTCTGCGGCCGGAGTCCTTGCCGCAGGCTTGTTACGGGCGCTGCGCCGTCGCCTCGCCTGGCAAGGACACCACTACCGGGCACTGGGAACTGGCCGGCATCGAGCTGGACCGACCATTTCCGGTTTATCCCGACGGTTTTCCCCCGGAGATAATCACGGAGTTCGAGCGTCGCATCGGGCGCCGGACGCTGGGCAACATCGCCGCCTCCGGCACCGAGATCATCCAAAGGCTGGGCAGCGAGCACCTGCGCACCGGCCGGCCTATCGTCTATACTTCCGCAGACAGCGTCTTTCAGGTGGCGGCTCACGAGGATGTAATCCCGCTGCCCGAGCTGTACCGCATCTGCCGGATCGCGCGCGAGCTGCTGCGCGGCCAGCACGAGGTGGGCCGCGTGATCGCCCGGCCGTTCACCGGCCGGCCCGGCGCCTTCGTGCGCGATCAGGAAAACCGCCACGACTACGCCGTGCCGCCGCCGCAAGGAATGCTGCTGGACGTGCTGGCGGACGCCGGCGTGCCGGTTTGCGCCATCGGCAAGATCTGCGACATTTACCTCGGGCGCGGCATCAGCCAGGCGCGCAAGACGCGCAACAATGACCATGCCATGACGGAGATTCTGCGCGCAGCAGGGGAGTTTGAGCGCGGCCTGATCTTCGCCAACCTGGTGGATTTCGACTCCCTTTACGGACATCGCAACGACGTCGAAGGATTCGCGCGCGCTCTGGAAGCGGCGGATGAGTGGCTGGCCGACCTGCTGGCCGCGCTGCGGGAAGACGACCTGCTGATGCTCACCGCCGATCACGGCAACGACCCGACAACGCCCTCCACGGATCACAGCCGGGAGTATACGCCCTTGCTGGTTTGGGGCCCGCGCAGCCGCCGGGGCGTCAACCTCGGCACGCGCAAGAGCCTTGCCGACGTGGGCGAGAGCCTAGCGGAGATTTTTCTGGGGCCCCGGTGCGCAGTGGGCGCCTCCGGCGGCATACTGAAGAAAGGAACCAGTTTTCTGGAAGCGATACTATGAGAACCCCTGTGATGGCGGGCAATTGGAAAATGTACAAGACGCCCGCAGAAACCCGTGCTTTTTTTGAGAAGTTTCGCCCTCTGGTTGAGAACGCGGCGGACCGCGAGATCGTGATCTGCCCGCCTTTCACTAACCTGGCGGCGGCGGTCGAAGCCGCGGCGGGTAGCCGTATCGAAATCGGCGGGCAGGATCTGTACTGGATGAAAGAAGGCGCTTACACCGGCGAAGTTTCCGGGCCGATGCTGGCGGCGGTCGGCTGCCGCTGGGTGATCATCGGGCACAGCGAGCGGCGGCAGTACTTCGGCGAAACCGACCAGACGGTGCTCAAGAAGACCGCGGCGGCTTTGGAGGCCGGTCTGAAGCCCATCGTCTGCGTGGGCGAACGCCTGGAGGAACGCGAAGCCGGCCGCACGGAAGCCGTGCTGGCGCGGCAGTTTCGCGACGGCATAAGCGGCCTGACGCCGGAGCAGTTTGCGGGCATCGTAATCGCTTACGAACCGGTGTGGGCTATCGGCACAGGGCGAACCGCAACTCCTCAGATGGCTGCCGAGGCGCACCGTTTCCTGCGCGCAGAAGCGCGCCAGCGTTACGGTGAGCAGGCTGCTGCCCGGCTGCGCATACTTTACGGCGGCAGCGTAAAGCCGGATAACATCCGGGGCCTGATGGCCGAAGAAGAGATTGACGGCGTACTGGTAGGCGGCGCCAGTCTGGACGCAGCCTCCTTTGCGTCTATAGTGAACTGCTGAGCCGCGACGCCGAAACGGCCAGCCACAGGCTGCCGGATCCGTTTGCATTGCGCCTTCGTGGGGACCCTGTCAAAGAGTTTTTGCAGATCTTTAAAGAGGCGAGCGGCAGCTCTTACCGCGAAAAGCCGCTGGGCGAGCTTCAGGCGCATCAAGTCAGAGCGTTTTATCGCGGGCGTAGCACAGGCTTTCCAGGGGACACTCCGCGCAGCGAGGGCGCCGCGCCGCGCACAGACGCCGGCCGTGGTGGATCAATTGGTGCGAAAAAACGATCCATTTATCTTTGGGAATAGTCTGCATAAGTTCGCGTTCTATCTTTTCCGGCTGCGTCTGGCGGGTCAGGTCCAATCGCCGCGCCACGCGCGCAACGTGCGTGTCCACTACAATGCCGCTGGGAATCCCGTAGGCCGTGCCCAGCACCACATTGGCCGTCTTGCGCGCGCAGCCGGGGATGGTGAGCATTTCCTCCATGGTGCGCGGAACGCGCCCGCTGAAATCGCTGAGTATCTTCTTGGCGGCGCCGATCAACGCGCGCGCCTTGTTGTTGAAGAAGCCTGTGGACCGGATGTCCTGAGCCAGTTCCTCCTGGCTGGCGGCTGCGAAGTCGTGCACGGTGGGATACTTCTGAAACAAGCCGGGTGTGACCTCGTTCACCCGCTTGTCCGTGCACTGTGCGGAGAGGATTGTGGCCACCAGCAACTCCCAGGCGTCGCGGTGATTCAGGGCGCAGGTGGCCTTGGGGTAGTTTTCATCCAGTATGCGGAGTATCTGACGCACCCGCTGGCGCCGCTGCGCAGCGCTGCGGGGCCGTTTTGTCGCCGGGCGTGCCATCCGCCCCTCAGCATAGCACCGGCGCAGCCGCTTGAAATCGCGTCTTAGGGGGCGGGCGAGGTGATCCGGAATTCGGCTCTCAGGAACTGCCAGTCCGGCAGTTCGTAGACGCGCAACTTGGTCTGAACCGGGGTCGTCAGCTCCCGCGATTCATACGGTCCCAGCCCGGCGAGTCTGAATGTGAACGTGCCCACGGCCTCACGCTCCCCTTTGGCGCTGACGGCGACCAGTTGCACCTCTGCCGCCAGCTCGCCTAGATCCGCGCCGGAATGGTTGATTACCAGAAAACGGATGGAAGCCCGCTGCCGGGCATCCTCGTTCAGTCGCAGACCGGTGATCTCGATGTGGCGCGCCAGGGGATGCGGCTTCGCCGGCGTTGTTGCCGCGCCGGGCGTTTCCATAACAATCTGCGGCGGGGGACTGCTCGCCGCTCGCGGTCGCAAGCTGCGATAGCCGAGATAGCCCGCAAGCCCGAGGGCCGCGAATCCGACCGCAAACAGCACGCTCAGCAGCCAGGCGGGCAGGCGCCTTCGCCGCGCGGCGACTGGCCGCGCGGTCTCCGGCGCCGGAGCCTGTACCAGGGGCGGTTGGTTAGCGCAGTACGGGCATTCCGACTCCGAGGGCGGAACCTCGCGCCCGCACTGGGGACAAATCCAGGTGAACATTCCTCTACTACTCTAGCGCGCCCGGGCAAACCCATTGCCCGCTGCGCGCCGATCGCTCCACCGCCTCCAGCACAAGCTGGACGCGGTGGCCGTCGTCGAAGTCCGGCCGGAACCGCTCGCCGCCATCCAGCGCCGCCAGGAAGTCGGCCAGGGCCGCGATGAAAGTGTGTTCGTAGCCGATGATGTGGCCGGGCTTCCAGAAATTGCCCGCGTAAGGATGGTCGGGCCCGGTCACCAGCAGGTTTCGGGGGCCTTGCAAGGAGCCGGCTTCGGATGCGTCCATGAACTGGAGGCGATTCATGTCCTCCAGATTGAAGGCCAGCATGCCTGCCGACCCGTGAATCTCAAACCCGTTTCGATTGCGGCAGCCGGTAGCGAAGCGTGTGGCCTCGAATGATCCCAGGCTGCCGTTTTCAAATCGGGCCAGGAACAAAGCGGCATCCTCCAAATCTCGTCCGGCGACGAACGTGTGAGTCATGGCGCTCAGCTCGCGAATCGGACCGTTGAGCCAGAGGGCCAGGTCAATCAGGTGCGAGGCCAGATCCGCCACCACGCCCGAGCCGGCCTGAGCCCGTTCGAGCTTCCAGGTGGGCGGCAGATCCTGACGCCGTGCCCATTCCTGTAAGTAGAAGGCTCGGTAATGGTAAATCCGCCCCAGCCGGCCCTCTTGGATGAGTTGCCGGGCGAAGGCCACCGCCGGGGCGCGTCGGTAGTTGAACCAAACCATGCTGGGTTTGCCCCGGACCGCCTCCGCCATCCGGCGGCTCTGCTCGGCGGAGATCGCCAGGGGCTTCTCGCACAATACGATCTTGCCCGCCTGGGCGGCCGCCAAGGCCACTTCCGCATGCAGTGCGTTAGGCAAAGCGATATCCACCAGATCCACGTCCGCGCGCTCCAGTACCCTGCGCCAGTCGGTGGCGGTCTCCCGCCAGCCCCAGACGGCGGCCATGCGCCGCAAGCGCTCCGCATCTTGCCCGCAGATCACGCGGAGGTCCAGTTCAAACGGAACATCGAAAAAATGTTTCACTTGGCGGAAGGCGTTCGAGTGGGCCCGGCCCATGAAGCCTTGTCCCAACAAGGCGACGCGCAGCGTCTTGGTGCTCATGTTATCAGCCTGCCACAGGGAACGCGCCTGCGCTATCTATTGGGGGATGACCTTTCTGCGCCGCGCCGCGGGGATCCCTCGGCGGCTGGGCATCCTGGCCGGGGCTTTCAATCCGCCCACCCGCGCCCACCTGGCCTTGGCGCAAGCCGCGCGGCAGAGGGTGGATGAGGTGCTGTTTGCGCTACCCCGCGCCTTCCCGCACAAAGCCTATCACGACGCGGGGCTCGAGCAGCGCCTCCGGATGCTGGATGCGGCGCTGGCCGGTGAGTCCCACTACTCCATAGCCGTAACCGACGGCGGATTGTTCATCGAGATCGCGCGCGAATGCCGCGCCGCGTACCCCCCGGGGGTCGAGCTGTATTTCATTTGCGGGCGGGACGCTGCCGAGCGCATTGTGAACTGGGATTACGGGCGCCCGGGCGCGATCGAAGAGCAACTTTCTGAGTACCAACTGCTGGTGGCGCCTCGCCGGGGCGTCTGGGAGCCGCCTGCCGCCTTGCGCCACCGCATTCACCCTCTGGCGCTGCCGCCCGACTGCGATCAGATCTCGGCTACCGAGGTGCGGGAAAGGATTCGTCAAGGCCGGCCCTGGCGGCAAATGGTGCCCGAGAGCATCGTCAGACTGGTCGAGGAAATCTACGGCGGGCTACAGCAGCGCTAGTCCCGGTGCAGCGAGCTAAGGAAAGGCCGCAGACGGTGGCTTCGGCTGGGATGGCGCAGCTTACGCAGGGCCTTGGCTTCGATCTGACGGACGCGCTCGCGCGTCACCGCGAAGTGCTGACCCACTTCTTCCAGCGTGTGCTCGCTGCCGTCCAGCAGGCCGAAGCGCATTTTGATGACTTTCTCCTCGCGGGGGCTGAGGGTCTTCAACACTTCCGCGGTCTGCTCGCGCAGGTTCAGATTGATCACCGCTTCCGACGGAGATACCACGCGCCGATCCACTATGAAATCCCCCAGATGCGATTCTTCCTCTTCGCCTACCGGCGTCTCCAGCGAGATCGGCTCCTGAGCGATGCGCAGCACCTTGCGCACCTTGGCTTCCGGCAGATCCATGCGGTGCGCCAATTCCTCAGTGGTGGGTTCGCGGCCCAGTTCCTGCTGGAGCTTGCGCTGTGTGCGCACCAGCTTGTTGAGGGTCTCGATCATGTGGACGGGTATGCGGATGGTGCGCGCCTGGTCGGCGATGGCGCGGGTGATGGCCTGCCGCACCCACCAGGTGGCGTAAGTGGAGAACTTGTAGCCTCGCCGGTAGTTGAACTTGTCCACGGCTTTCATCAGGCCGATGTTGCCTTCCTGGATCAGGTCCAGGAACTGGAGGCCGCGGTTCGTGTAACGCTTGGCGATTGAGACGACCAGGCGCAGGTTGGCTTCGATGAGTTGTCGCTTGGCCGCCTCTGCCTCCTGCTCGCCCCTTTCCACGCGCATCAGTGTGCGTCGCAGCTCGGTGGCGCTGGCCCCGAATTCAGCCTCCATTTGTTGTAGGCGCAGGTTGCGCTGCCGCAGTTCCTTGCGCAGTTCCCGCTCAGTCCCTCCCGGATCGTCTAGTTTGCGCTGTATGCGGGCGATCTCGCGCTCCAGGTTTCTGAACTCCTCCACCGCCTTGCGTATCTTCTCGATCAACTGGCGTTGGGCGATGGGATCCAACTGCAATGCCCGCACCTTGCAGGAGATCTGCACGGTCAACCGCGCCAGCCCCAGCCGTAGCCCGCGGTGCTGCTTGGGCTTGGTGCTGCGAGGCACGGCCATGAGCTTCTGCCGCATCTGCTGGGCCTTCAAGTAGAGCCGCTCGATCTCCCCCAGTGCGGTGAGGAACTGCTGTTTGTGCTGCTCCAGCGCATCTTCTTCGACCAGATCCGGCAGCACCAGCACATCCCGGACCGACTTATCACCCGCCGCCACGCTGTCGCCCAGCGCCAACAGCTCCCGTACTACCAGCGGCGAACGTGACAGCGCTTTGCGGATCATGTTCTGTCCGTGCTCGATCCGCCGGGCCAGCTCGATCTCGCCTTCCCGGGTGAGCAACGGAACCGAGCCCATTTCCCGGAGGTACATGCGGACCGGGTCACTGGTCTTGTCGCTGTCCGAGTCCAGTTCCAGCTCCGCGAATTCTTCCTCCTCTGCGAGCCTGGGCTCTTCCAGGATTTCCACGCCGGCGCCGTCCAATTGCGTGAGCAGCTCTTCTAGCTCCGGCCCGCCGGCCACGTCCTCGGGCAGCAAGTCGGTAACCTCGTCGTAAAGCAGGTACCCCTTCTCCTTGCCTGCCTCCATGAGCTGCTTCAGGCGCCCGTCCTTGTCATCGAGTGCCACGGGGAATCCCCTCTTTTCTCAGGCCGAGCCAGTCCACGCCATTGTACAACACTCCCAGGTGCCCCCTATCTTAAGTCCGATCCAGCTCCGCCAGTTCTCCCGCCAGGCGCATTGCCTCGGCCAGATCGCCTGCCCGTTCGGCTTGCTTGACCAAGGCACGCAACTTCGCGCGCCTTGCCTGCTGCTCGGCCGCCTCCAGGCTCTCCAGGCACGCGCACGCCTGCTCCGGTATGTGCTCTTCCTCACTGAGCTCATCGGTCAGAACCACGGACGCCAGCAACTGCCGGTCGTTCTCCTCCAGGCGCGCTTCCAGATCAGCGTAGCTCAGCCGGCCGCCGCTGTCGTGAAGCGCAATCAGAGCTTGGAAGATGCGCTTGGTGGCAAAGCTTTCCAAGGCCGAGGAACCTTTCAAGCGCGGCAGGATTTCACGGCAGATTTCGGCGCTCGCCAACAGGCAGTTCAACAAGATCTTCTCCACCGGCCGCACCGGCTCACGCGCCTCTGCCGGCATCGTCTGACGCCTTTCGGCGGCCTTGCGGAAATGCTCCAGCACCGAGCCGGCCTCGATGCCCAAATAAGCGGCCAGCTCGCTGGCAACTGCCGCGCGCTCCAACTTGTCCGGCACTCGTTGCACCGCGGGAAGCAGAAAACGCAACGCCGCCAGTCGTCCCTCAGTGCTGGCCAGGTCCCAGCGCGCCCGGGCCCGGTCCGCCAGCCAGTGGAAGTAGCCTGGCGCGCGTTCCAGTCGCTCCAGGTACGCCTTCGCTCCACGCTGTCGCACGTACTCATCCGGGTCCAGACCCCCGTCCAGTTCCAGGATCCGGACGCGCACGCTTTCGTCCAGCAGAACCTGAATGGATCGCTCGGCTGCGCTGGAGCCCGCCGCGTCCGGATCGAAATTGACCACCACGTTTTCCGAGTGGCGCCTGAGTGTTCGCACCTGCTGAGCGGTGAGCGCCGTGCCGCAGGTGGCCACCGCGTTTCTCACTCCGGCAGGCCACAGCCCGATGACGTCCATGTAGCCTTCCACCAGCACCGCCTGGTCCTGCTTGCGAATGGCCTCCTTGGCCCGGTGCAGGTTGTAAAGCACGTAGCTCTTGCGGTAAATGGCGGTCTCGGGCGAGTTCAAGTATTTCGGCTCCTCGCCGGGCTCCAGCGCCCGGCCGGCGAAGGCGATTATTTTGCCGGATTCGTTGTGGATAGGAAACATGAGCCGCCCGCGGAACCGGTCGAAGAAGCCGCCCTCGGCTCGCTTCAACAGCAAGCCTGAGGCCTCCAGTTGCTCGTCAGTGAAACCCTCTCGCGCAAGCAACCGGGTCAGCGCCGTGCCGGAGCGTTCGGCGTAACCCAGCTCGAATTCCTCCATCAGGGCGTCGCTCAGGCCGCGCCGCGCCAGATACGCTCGCACCTCCGGGCCGGCCGCTTCGCGCAGAGCCTTGTGAAAAGCCTGGGCGGCCAGCTCGTGCATGCGATAAACCGCCGCGCGCAGCTTGGTCTCGGCGTCCGCGTACTCGCGTTTTGGCAGGGGAATGCCGTGCCTGTCGGCCAGCAGCTTCACTGCCTCCCAGAAGGTCAGTCGCTCGACCTCCATTACGAACCGGATCACGTCGCCGCCGGCGCCGCAGCCGAAGCACTTGAAGAACTGGTGTACGGCGTGTACGGAAAAGGAGGGTGTCTTCTCGCTGTGGAACGGGCAGAGTCCCATCCAGCGGTGGCTGCCGCCTACGCGCTTCAGGCGGACGTACTGGCCTACCACGGCTACGATGTCCACCGAGGATTTCAGATGCTCAATAAACTCCACCGCGTCCTGTGTCTATTATGGCGACAGGCGAAGCCGGTGCGCGAAGCCAGGGCCGGGAAAACTGCGCCAGACCGGCCTAAGCGGGCAAGCCGGCGGACGGCTGCGCGGAGAGGCCCGGCAGGCGCGGGCTGAGCCTGCCGGGTGGCCGGGATCTGCGGCCGCCTCCGGCGCTCCTGCATGCTTTGCTATACTGCCGAATGGCGTAGTTTTCCCTTGAATTCCGAGAAAAAGGGGCGTTTCATATGCTTGGACCTATGAGGTTAGGGCGATTGCTCGTGCTTCTGAGCCTGCTGGCGCTGCTTCCGCCGGCGGGCTACGCGCAAACGGTTTACGGCTCACTCACCGGGACGGTCTACGACCCGTCGGCGGCGGTCATCCCTCGGGCGCAGGTGGTGATCCGCAGCCTGGAAACCGGGCAAACCCGTGAAATACAGGCTGATGATAACGGTTTCTGGCGCATGCCTTCCTTGCCTCCGGGGCAGTATGCAGTTGAGGTCTCCGCCCCGAACTTCGGCAAGCTGGTGCGCGCCCCCATTCTGGTGGAGCCCACGGTAGAGCGCACCGTGGACGTGACGTTGCAGCCGGGAGCGGTGGCCGAAGTGGTGAGCGTGACGGCGGAGGCGCCGCTGATCGAGCAGACCAAGGCGCAGCTCAGCCGTGGCGTGGACTCGCAAACAATCATGATGCTTCCCGGCATGAACACGCTGACCGGGCTGGCCTTATTGCAACCCGGCGCTGCACCGAACGACTTGGGGCGTCCCGGCTCCGGCTTTGTCATCAACGGCGGCAGAACGCGTTCCAATAACTTCATGATAGACGGGGCCAACAACAACGACCAGTCACTTCAGACGCCCAGGCAGAACCTTCCTCCTGAAGTGCTGGGTGAGTTCCGTATCATCACCAACAATTTTTCCGCGGAATACGGGCGTAACTTCGGCTCCGTGGTGTTACAGACCACCAAGGCCGGCACCAACGAATATCACGGGGCTTTGCGGTGGTCCTGGCTGGGCAACGGCTTGGACGCCCTCTCTACTAACCAGCAGCGCACCTTCAATGCGCAAAAGGCCGCGGGCAAGAACGACAAAGACGCACTCCGCGCGGCGCGCGCGGTGATGGTGCGCAACCAGGCGCTGTTCAGCGGCGGCGGGCCAATCAAGAAGGACCACACCTTCTTCTTCACCAGCTACGACTTTGACCGGCGCCGCAGCACCGCCTCGCCGATCGCCACTACCATATCCCCCCAGGGATACCGCACCCTGGAGGCCAACAGGAGTTACTTCGCCAGCGGCGCAGTGGAGTTCCTCAAGCAGATGTATCCTGAGGCCAACGATCCAACCTCGCGGGGAACTTTGACGGTGGCCGTCCCTGGCGGGCCGACTCTTTCCATTCCCCTCCAGCAGTACAATCCCAGCTTGACCGGCGCTCTTCCCTACGCGCGGAATTACCATCGCGGCTTGATGCGGATAGACACCAAGCTGACTTCCAGCGACACGGTCGCCGTTCGTTATGTGATTGACGACGACTTCGATCCTGGCAGCCCGCCGGCTTTGCTTTATAACCGGGTGGGCCAGGCCGGCCGCAATCAGAACGGGGCGATCAATCACGTGCATGTGGTCAGCCCCACGTTGTTGAGCGAGGCCCGGGCGGTCTACGGGCGGCGGTCCTACCATTTCCCGGAGAATCTGCCCCCGCAGCTTGCAATCTCCGGCAGTAGCTTGCCGACCATCGGCAATCAGAATTACCCGCAGTTCCGCACCGACAACCTTTATGAGTTCAACAATAGCTGGTCCTGGACGCGGAGCGGCCACACCGTTCGCTTTGGGGCCAATGTGCTGAGGTACCAGTTGAACTCGTTCTTTGCTCCCTCTTCAAGAGGCGTGGTGACGTATCCCAGCTTTTTGGACTTTCTGCTGGACCGCAACGCGGACTTCACCCAATACGCCGGCACCGGTTTGACTCCGGCCAGGACTACCGAGTTTGCCGGCTTCTTGGGAGACGACTGGCGGGCCACCAGCGAGCTGACCCTCAACATCGGGGCGCGTTATGAGTATACGGGGACACCGTTCGGGTATTTCTCCAACGCCAAGCCGGACATCAATAACTGGTCTCCGCGGTTCGGCTTCGCCTGGTCGCCTCGGCGCACCGGCGGCTGGCTAGGCAAAGCCACGGGCAACGGCAAGCTGGCCATACGCGGCGGCTACGCCATCTCTTACGATCAGGTCTTCCAAAACATCCTTTTGAACAATGCCCGTAACTATCCCAGGGGCGTAACCGTAACCTTGAGCGGTCTGAACGGCATGAAACTTTGGGATCCAAAGAACTTCCCGAGCCCGCCCAAGCCGGAAGACTACAAGGGGGATCCCAATCAACTGCCGGTACGCCTGTTTTCGCCGAACAAGCGCATTGCGCAACCCTACGGCCAACAGTTCTCGCTCGGCTTTGAGCGACAGTTCCTCAACGACTATGCCTTCCGGCTGTTCTACGTGGGCACGCGCGGCGTGAAGCTGGTCCGCGAGGTTGAGCAAAACCTGGGCTTCCAGGCGGCGGCGGTGAACGCCAACCCTAGCGTTTATGCCGGCATACTGCCTTCGCTGAAGCCGATTACCAGCGCCTCCGGGGCCATCACCGCTTACCGGAGGGATCCCAGCCGAGGGTCCATACTGGTCGGAGACGGATACGCGCAGTCGGTTTACCACTCAATGCAGGTGACGGTCGAAAAACGATTCCGCCAAGGCTTACAGTTCCAGGCGAACTACACCTGGAGCTCGTTCATAAACGACTCCGACGATATCCTTGGCGGCTCGGACAACCGCACGCTGCCTGCTTATCCCTTCGCCATCAAGCTGGACCGGGGGCGTTCGGCCTTCGATCAGCCTCATCGCTTTGTGGCCAATTACGTCTACCAGCTCCCCAACGTCCGGGACGGTCGGGGTCTGCTTGGCAGGCTGGCCGGCGGCTTCGCAATCACCGGGGTGACTACTATAAACAAGGGCACGCCTTACACAATCTTTAACTCTTTCAATGCCCTTGGAATTCTCACCGGACAGATAAGCACCATCCATCTGTCCCAGCGCGCCAGCTACAACCCCTCAGGCGAGCCCATGACCGGCACCAACCCGACCGTCTCCAACCCGCGTTATATCGCTAATCCCAATAACTCGGGGATCATCGGGAACCTGGGCGCGAATACGGAGCGCGTCGGTAACACGTTCAACTTCGACTTCGCATTGCTGAAGGACATCAAGACCTGGGCCGAGCGTAACCACGCCATCCAGTTGCGGTGGGAGGTCTTCAATGCATTCAACCATCGCAACTTCAATCAGGTGCCCGCGCGCACGGTGAGCTCAAGCACCGTGCTGAGCACCTTCATGAACCTCGGCTACACCGACGTTGGCGGTCGAGGCATGATTTTCATGGCACGGTACCTGTTCTGATTCAGGGCGGCTGCGACCGCGCGTGTCGAGCGTGCGGTCGCAGTCCTCCGGTTTTGAGGACGGCCGGAGCCCGCGCTGGGGCGCTGCCGCATTTTGGCGGCCTCAGAAACCGCCGCTGCGCACGGCTGGATCCACCGGTCGCTCTGCGCCGGATCCTTTAAGGAAGGTGCCTCGCTTGCCGTTGGGCAGCACGGTGGCGGGGTCCGTGCGGGCGCGAGAAAGCTGTGCAGCCGTCAGGCCGCGGGCGCCTCTGAGGTTTGCACCACGAAAATCGGCCGCCATGAGGTCCGCTTCGTGGAAGCGTGCGTTCTCCAGCGAGGCTCCGGTAAAGTCCGTGCCGCGCAGGCGCGCTTGGCGAAAGTCGCATTCCGCCAATGAGGCTCGCGCGAAACAGCTCAGGCCGAGGTCTGCGTTTGTGAAGTGGGCGCCGATCAACTGAGCGTCACGGAAGTCGCAGCCTTGAAGACGGGCGGATGTGAAGTTGGCCTGGGCCATTTTGGCTTCTCTGAAACGAGCTCCCACCGCACGGGCATGGTAGAGAAGGGCCTTTTCCAGCTCTGCTTCGGCGAAGTCCGTGTTAGTGATGCTGGCGTAATGCAGGCTGGCGCCATTCATTATCACGTGGCCGAAGTCGCATTCTTGGATCACGGCGTCCATCAAGCGGGCCTCACGCAGCACGGTGTGGCTGAAGCGACAGCGTTGCAAGCGCGCCTCATTCAAATTGCACTCCGCCATCAGGCAGAAATCGAAGACCACCGCCTTGAATTCCGCGGCGCTCAGGTCCGCGCCGGGCAGGCTGGCTTGCCGCAGGTCACAGCGAATCACCACCGCCCGACTCAAGTCGGCCCGCGCCAACCTGGCGTCCAGCAGACTCGAACCGCGCAACACGGCGCCGCGCAAGACGGCTCCTTCCAAGAAAGCCTCATTTAGGCTGACTGCTGTCAGGTTGGCGCGGGCCCCCTCGGGCCGCTGCTCGAGCCAATCTAAATGGGCCTTGAGTACCTGCTTGAGGTTCGGCTTGTTGGTTGGGGTCCTGAGTTCCTTGAGATTGCGCACTGCGGCCATGAGCCTGATGAATTTGCGGCCAGCATTCTCAGATCGTCCGGAAAGGCAGAAGCTTTAAGCGGCCATCCTGCTGACGAGATGTCCTGGCTGTGGGTTGCGATACTCTAGCGTTGGCAGTGGTGAATGTGTCTTAATCCTGCTATGCTAATTAAGGCGCGGCCGGCGCGCGGAGAGCGCAAGACGAAGCAGCCCTGGCTCAGGCACTTGCGGTTCTCCGGTTTGTGGTATTTCTGGCTTATGGCGGCGGGCGCCCCCGCTTGCCTGCCGACGCACTAATGGACGGTTGAGGTGCGCGGATGACGATACTCGTAGTAGAAGACGAAAAGCGCATCGCCGAATTGATTGCCCGGGGCTTAGAAAACGCAGGTTACCAAGTTGACTGCGCGGAAGAGGGCGCCAAGGCCTTGGAAATGGCCCTCACCCGGGACTATGACTTGGTGATCCTGGACCTGCTGCTGCCGGACATAGACGGCTTAAAGGTCCTGGAGCGCTTGCGGAATCGGAAGGGCTGTCCGCCGATACTGATTCTCAGCGCGTTGGGCGCCGTGGACGACCGCGTCAAAGGACTGGAACGCGGCGCGGACGACTACCTGGCCAAGCCCTTTTCCTTCAACGAGTTGCTCGCGCGCGTGCGGGCCTTGTTGCGCCGGGGCCAACCGCAGCGGGAACGCTTGCAAGTAGGGGACCTGGTGGTGGACGTTACGCGGCGCAAGGTCACACGGGGCGGACAGCCCATCGAGCTGGCGCCCAAGGAGTTCAGCATCTTGGAGTTCCTGGCCCGTAACGCCGGCAAGCCCTTGACACGCACGGCCATCGTCGAACACGTTTGGGAGATGGACTACGACGGGCTGACCAACATCGTGGACGTCTACATCCGTCACTTGCGCAGCAAGATAGACGATCGCTGGCCTGAAAAGTTGATCCACACGGTGCGCGGCATCGGCTACATGATTGACGCGCGCGAAAAATCGGAGGGCAAGGCCGCTCAAGGCTGAGGCCCTGCGCCCGGCAAGCGGCTCGCTTCTGGCGGAACCCAATCATGAGTCTGGAGATCCGGCAGCGGGAACGGGAAGGCATCGTCATTCTGGATTTGACGGGGCGTATCACCGTGGGTGAGGCGGCCGGCCGCCTCAGGGAGAGTTTGCGGGAGCTGGCCGCGGCGGGCAAGGTCAATGTAATCCTCAACCTGGCCGAGGTGGATTACATTGACAGCACCGGGCTGGGCGCGCTGGTGATGGGCTACACTTCACTGGCTAAAGCAGGCGGAAAACTCAAACTGACGAACCTGAGCCGCCGCAACATTGAGCTGCTGGTGTTCACGAAATTGGAGACCGTCTTCGAGATCTTTGACAGCGAGTTGGACGCCGTCAACAGCTTCTTTCCGGGCCGCTCGGTGCGGCGGTTCGACATCTTGAGCTTCGTGCAGCAGCAGGGCTCACAGTGAGCGGGACCGCCGGGGAGGCGGTCCCGCATCTGGGCGGCGCGCTCAGGCCGACGCGGCTGCGGCGCGCTTGTCCATGGGTACGAAGTCCCGCTTGTCGTATCCCACGTAAAGCTGCCTGGGCCGGGCGATCTTCTGCTCCGGATCGGCCATCAGCTCATCCCACTGCGCGCACCAGCCGGTCATGCGCGGGATGGCGAATAGCACCGTGAAGATCTCGGGCTTGAAGCCCAGGGCCTGGTAGATGATCCCCGAGTAGAAGTCTACGTTGGGATAGAGCTTGCGCGAGATGAAGTACTCATCCGACAGCGCGATGCGCTCCAGCTCCAACGCGATGTCCAGCTTGGGATTGCGCCCGGTGACCTGGAAGACGGCGTCGGCGGTCTGCTTGATGATGCGGGCCCGCGGGTCATAGTTCTTGTAGATCCGGTGGCCGAAGCCCATCAGCAGACGCTTGCGGTTCTTTACGCCGTCTATGTAGGCCGGGATGTTCTCGACCGAGCCGATCTCATCCAGCATCTTGAGCACCTGCTCGTTGGCCCCGCCGTGCAGCGGTCCGAACAGGGCGGCAGTGGCGGCGGCGGCGGAGACGTAGGGGTCGGCCTCCGAGCTGCCCACGCTCCGCATGGCGTTGGCGCTGCAATTCTGCTCGTGGTCGGCGTGCAGGATGAACAGCACGTCCAAGGCCCGCTCCAGCACCGGATTGGGCTCGTACTTGGCCTCCAGGCCCTTCCAGAGCATGTTCATGAAGTTGCCGGCGTAGCTCAGGCTGGGATCCGGCGCTACGTAGGGCAGGCTGCGGCTGTAACGGTAGGCGTAGGCCGCCAGAGTGGGAACCTTGGCGATGAGCCGGATGATCTGCCGGCGCCGATTCTCCGGGTCGCGGACTTTCTTGGCCTCCGGATAGAAGGTGGAGAGCGCCGCCAGCGTGCTCACCAGCACGGCCATCGGGTGGGCGTCGTAGCGGAAGCCTTCGATGATCCGCTTGATGTTTTCCGGCACACCCATCTCGGCCGCCACGTCGGCCTCGAACTGCTTCAATTGCTGAGCGGTAGGCAGCTCACCGTTAAGGATCAAGTAGGCCACTTCCAGGAAGCGGCAGTTCTCGGCCAGTTGCTCGATCGGGTAGCCCCGATAGCGCAGGATACCTCGGTCGCCGTCAATGAAGGTGATCGTGCTGCGGCACGAAGCGGTGTTCATGAACGCCGGATCATAGCTCATCAGCCCGAAATCCTCGGGCCCGGTTTTGATCTGGCGCAAGTCCATCGCTCGGATGGCTCCGTCCTTGATAGCAACGGTGTAAGTGGTATTGGTGCGGTTATCAGTGATTGTGAGAGTATCGTTCCCCATGGCGTTATCTCTTGGCCGCCCCCGGCTCCCGGGCCGAGGCGGGTTGAATGGTTATCGCCGATCCCGCCGCCGCCCACAGGGCGGCCCGGGACAAATCATCGCCGACTGGAAATCAGACGCCGCCGCTTTGCGTCAGGGCGCCGGAATTCCAACCCAAAAGATAATGCACACCGGGGGTAAAGCGCAATAGAGGCTCCGTACTCGGAATTCGGCGGGGCGCGCAGCCTGTAAGGGCCGGCTCAGGAATCCCTCTGAAGAGCCTCCTCCAGCAGCAAGCTGAAGGCCCGGCTTTTCTCATCCACGCGCCGCCTCAGTGCTGCCAGCTCATTTTCGAGCGAGCGCAGCCGATCGGCCAGGTGCAGGCAGGCCAACACGGCTACGCGCAGATTGTCCGCCTGCGGCGAGCGTGCGGCGATCATCGTCATCAGCTCATTGACCGAATCGGCCAGCTCCTGGATGCCGGCCTCCTCGCCGTGGGCCAACAGAGTGTAGGTCTCGCCGAGAATTGTGATCCGCACAGGGCGCTTCTGCGGACCGCCGGCGGCCATGATTCGTTTCTCAAGCCTCGGTCAGCGCGTCAATCTGGCCGAGCAGTCTTTCGATACGCGCGCGAACCTGGCGCCGCTCCTCGCGCAGCGCCTCAAGTTCTTCCGCCAGTCGTTCGGCCCGCTGGCGGCATTGAGCGGCTTCGCGCAGGGCGGCGTCCCGCTCGGTGAGGGCAGTCTGTTTCTCCTGGCGCAGGCGCGCCACCAGCTCGATGGTCTGGCGAATGCGCTCTTCCAGGGCTTCCAAGGAGACCGCTTCCTGCTCGGCGGGGGGAGTCATCAGCCTGCCTTCGTCAGTTGCGCCTTGGCCTTCTCGACCAAAGCGGCAAAAGCACCCTCATCGCGGAGGGCCAGCTCGGCCAGGATCTTGCGGTTCAGCCCGACTCCGGCGGCCTTCAGGGCGCCGATGAACTTGCTATATGAGACGCCGAGCTGCCGGCAGGCGGCATTAATCCGGGTAATCCAAAGGCTGCGAAAATCCCGCTTGCGTTGCTTGCGCCCGACGTAGGCGTAGCGCAAGCCCTTCTGGACCGCCAGCTTCGCGGCCCGATGCAGCTTGCTCTTGCTGAGAAACTGTCCTTTGGCGGCCTTCAGTATCTTGCGCCGGGCCGCCCGGCGCCTGGTGCCTCGTTTGACTCTGGGCACGTTTTCCTCCTTGTTGGCCGGCCCCCTGAAAGGAGACCTGTCTGAGGCGGATCGGGCACGTGCCTCGCGCTCCGTCCGCGCTCGCCGGCAGACTCAGTAGGGAAGCATCCGCTTCAAAGCTGTTTCATTGGCGCCTTCCACCAGCGCCTTCTGGCCCAAGCGGCGCTTGCGCCCCCGGCTCTTGGAGGTCAGAATGTGGCGAGCAAAAGCGTGGCGCCGCACCAGCTTGCCGGAGCCGGTCTTGCGAAAACGCTTGGATGCGCCCTTGTGTGTCTTCAGCTTTGGCATGGATAACTTTCCTGCGGGTCGCAGTGGCGCACAAAAACACTGTGCTATTTGCGAAAACGCCAGTATATCACAACCGGCCGCCGGGTCGCCCGCTCCGGACGGGCTACAATGTTGAGTTTGGTGAATCAAGGGAGGAGTGCGTTGCGCATCGTCGTTTCCGGAGCCGCGGGCTTCATCGGCTCGCACCTTTGCGATCGCCTGGTCGAGGAGGGCCACGAAGTCATCGCGCTAGACAACCTGCTGACCGGCTCGCGGGCCAACCTGGCGCACCTGGAGGGCCGCCCGGGTTTCCGCTTTCTTCTGCACGACGTCTGCCGCCCGCTTGAGCTGGACTCGCCGGTGGACGCGGTGTTGCACTTGGCCTCTCCGGCCAGCCCCAAAGACTACCTCGAGCATCCCATAGAGACGCTGGATGCGGGATCCCGGGGCACGCGTGAAATGCTGGAGCTGGCCAGGCGCTCTAAGGCGCTCTTCCTGCTGGCCTCCACTTCGGAATGCTACGGAGACCCGGAAGTGCACCCACAGCCGGAAACCTACTGGGGTCACGTCAACCCCGTGGGACCGCGCTCCTGCTACGATGAGGCCAAGCGTTTCGCCGAAGCCCTCACGATGGCCTATCACCGGGCCTACGGGGTGCGCACTCGGATCGCGCGCATCTTCAATACCTACGGCCCGCGCATGAAGCTGGAGGACGGGCGCGTCGTGCCGGCATTCCTGGACCAGGCGCTGCGCGGCGCACCCCTGACGGTCTACGGCGACGGGAGCCAAACAAGAAGCTTCTGTTACGTTTCGGACCTCATCGAAGGCCTGCGGCGGCTGATGGACTGCGACGATCCCGGCCCGGTTAACCTGGGCAATCCCCAGGAGATCACCGTTCTGGAATTCGCCCGGCGCATCCTCGAGTTGACCGGATCGCAGTCCGGCATTGAATTCCGCCCATTGCCGCAGGACGACCCCAAGCGCCGCCGGCCGGACATCTCCAAAGCCAGACGGTTGCTCGGCTGGGAGCCGCGCGTGTCCCTGGAGGAAGGACTCCGTTTGACGATCGCTTGGTTCCGGGAGCGTCCTGCGCCGGTGCGTGTATGAGCGGGAGCGTCATGACCGCGGCCGAGTGGTTCATCCAAGGACTTCAGCAGCGCGGCGTGCGTTGGCTGGCGACGCTCTGCGGTCACGGCCTTGATCCGCTGTATCAAGCGGCGCGGCGCGCCGGCCTGCGCCTGGTGGACGTGCGCAACGAGCAGACCGCCGGCTACATGGCGGGATCCGCCGGACGGCTTACGCGCCGGCCGAGCGTAGTCGCGGTCTCCAGCGGCGTGGCGCACGCCAACGCGCTCAGCGGCGTGGTGGACGCCTGGATGGACGGCGCGCCCATGCTGCTGGTCAGCGGCGCGGCGGCCTTGCGCACGCGCGGCATGGGTCACTTTCAAGATTTGGATCAAGTTGCGCTGGCCGCGCCCGTCACTCGTTACGCCCGACTAATAGACCATCCGGAGCGCGTGCTCCAGCTTCTCGACGAGGCCTTCACCGCCGCTGTGGAAGGCCCCGGCCCTGTCCATCTGACCTTTCCCATGGACATCCAGACCGCCGAGGTTTCGGCGGAAGCTCTGGTGCGGCCCAACTGCCGGCCATGCACGCGTGTGCACGGCGGCGATCCCGAGGCCGCGGCCTACGCCCTGGCGTGCGCCTCGCGCCCGCTGATCATCGCCGGCTCGGGCGTTTACTACGCAGGCGAGTCCGAGGCCTTGGCGGAGTTCTGCGAGCGCTTTGCGATACCCTTTCAGATCCCGATCTGGGATCGAGGCTGCGCGGATCGGCCGGCGGAGTCTTTCATGGGCGTGATCGGTGCGGCCACCGGCGGGCCGCGACTACTGGCGGACGCCGACTGCCTGGTCATGGCCGGCGCCGCGCCGGACTACCGCCTGGGCTACCTCCAACCTGGGGCGGTGGCGCAAGGGGCGGCGATCGTGCACCTGACCAGCGGTTGGCGCGAGCTGGCGAGTGCGTACGAGCGAGCGGGCGGCCGCGCTCACCGTGAATGGCTGGCGGTGGCGCGCCGGCGGCGCGACGAATTCCGGCGGGCCGCATGGCGGTCGGGCGAGCATCAGGCTGCCGGGCGCACGCACGCCATCCACATCATCCGGGCGCTGCGTGAGGTGATCGGCGATGAGACCATCTTGCTGATTGACGGCGGCAGCATCGGCCAGTGGGCGCACCAGCTTCTTTGCGACCGTTATCCCGGCCACTGGTTGACCTGCGGCCGCAGCGCGGTGGTCGGCTGGGGCTTGGCCGGAGCTATGGCGGCGCGCCTAGAGCGCCCGGATGCCCCTGTCATCCTGCTGTCGGGCGACGGCGCTTTCACCTTCGCCGTGGCGGAGCTGGAGTGTGCTGTGCGTCAGGGCCTGCACTTCGTGGCGGTAGTGGCTGACGATCAGGGCTGGGGCATCACGCGCGTGGGTCACCTGGAGAAATTCGGCGAGCCGATCGCCAGCTCGCTCGGCCCCATCGCTTTTGATCGCCTGGCGGAGGCGATGGGGGCGCGCGGCCTGCGTGTGGATCAGCCGGAGTCTATCGGCCCGGCCCTCGAGAAGGCGCTCGCCGAGCGGGTTGTCAGTGTGGTTCACGTGCCGATCGCCGGTGGCAACCCGTCGGGGTGCTGAGAGGCTAGGGCTGTAAGGGATAAGTTCCGTAACGGAAGGCGGCCTCGCGCAGGGCGTTGTAATTGGCCAGCGGCACATAGGAGGTGATCGAGTTGCTCGAGCCTACGCAATAGCCGCCGCCCGGCCCCACCGTGCGGATGCGCTCGCGCACCTCAGCCTCTACTTCGGCCGGCGTGCCGCGCGTCAGCGTGTAGCCCAGATCAATGTTGCCGATCAGACAGACGCGATCGCCCACGGTCCGCTTCAGCTCCACAATATCCATAGCCTTGGGTTCAATGGGATGGAGAGCGTTGAAGCCGCAAGCCAGTATGTCGTCCAGCACGCTGCTAAGGCGGCCGTCGGAATGAAACACGCTGGGCAGGCCGCGCTCGCGCACCATGGTGCAGCTCCAGCGGTACCAGGGGAAAACGTATTTGCGCAGGTGCTGCGGCGAAACCATCAGAGCGTCGGAATAAGCCAGATCGTCCGGGTGGGTCACCGCCCCCACGGTGTCGAACTCCAGCACGCGCAGAAGTACGCGGCTTTGGATCCACCAGACGCGGTCATACATGCGGCGGATCAGCTCCGGCTGCTCATAAAGCGCGTAGCAGAACGTTTCCATGCCCATCAGGGTCCACACGGCGGTGAAAGTCCAGCCCATGTAAGCGATCACCTTCATGCCCGGCGGCAGATATTGCCGCACTTCCTCAAACGCCGAGAGATCCATGCGATCGGGATCCGGCCACGGGAAGCGTTCGAATTCTTCCGGAGTGGTGATCACGCCGCGGCCTTCCTCGGCCCAGGTGATCAAACGCTCGTCGGCCGAATAGACGCTGTAGGCGCCGCGACCCTCGCGCTGCCGCGGCGCGGCGACCGCCCGCTCGCCGGCCGAAAGGCCGGGCCGTATGATGCTGCGAATGCCTGTCTGGAGCGGCACGAAATCGTAGCCGGCCGCGGCCCAAAACTCGACTTCATCCCGCAGCGTCCGGACGGGCTTGCCCAAGAAGGCGGCCTTGACGTCGGCGTCCACGCTGAATTCCACGATCGGCACATATTCGGGCTCGCCCTGGCGGAGCAACGTGCGCCGGAGATTGTCGAAGTTTGGCTTCCGCTGCATGTAAGTCCGTGGGGCATTGTGACACAACCGCGCCGTGCGGCGCAGCTTCAGGCGCGCCGCAGGCGGAGCTCGGCGTCGAGCAAGTAGCGGCCCCGCCGCGCGGGCAGCTCAACGCTGCGTTCACGGTAGCGCACTGCGACGGCGCGGCCGAGTTTGGAGACGATTGCGGCGGAGGCGAGCCGCCTTTGCCGCCAGGTGATGGAAACCTGGAATCCGCCGCGCGCGCATAGTCCGCGCACGCTTCCCTCAGGCCACGCCGCGGGCAGCGCCGGCAGCAAGTGCAAATGGCCGGCGTGGCTTTGAAGCAGCATTTCAGCGATGCCCGCGGTAGCGCCGAAGTTCCCGTCGATCTGGAAGGGCGGATGCGAGCAGAACAGATTGGGCAGCAGCCCCGCGCGCGTGTACTTGCCCGGGGCGGCTTTGGCGGGCTGAATCAGATTGCGCAGCAGGCGGTAAGCGCGATCGCCGTCCCTCAGCCGGGCCCAGAGGCTGATTTTCCAGGCGCGCGACCAACCCGAGCCGCCGTCGCCGCGCAGCTCGAGCGTCCGCCGCGCGGCCTGGCACAGCGCCGGCGTCTTCTCGAGCGTGAACTCCGAGCCCGGATGCAGCGGGTAGAGATGTGAAATGTGGCGGTGCTCGGGTTCGGCTTCCTCGAAGTCCTCTGACCATTCCTGCAACTGCCCCCGCGCCCCGATTTGGTACGGCAGCAACTTTTCCAGCTTCTGCGTGAGTTCCTCGCGCAACTGTGTATCGCGACCCAGTATCTCGGAAGCCCGGATCAGGTTGCCGAACAGCTCGCGAATGATGGCCAGATCCATCGTCGGCCCCATGCAGACTCCGGCGGTGCGCAGGCGTCCGTTCGCATCGCGGTAGCGGAAACGATTTTCGGGTGAGACGCCGGCAGGCGTCAGCAGGCGTCCTTGCGAGTCCTCCACCAGCCAGTCCAGGTAGAATTCCGCCGCGCCCCTCATCAGCGGGTAGGCCTCCTCGGCCAGGAAACGCCGGTCGCCGGTGAAGGCGTAATGCTCCCACAGATGCTGGCACAGCCAGCCTGCGGCCATGGGCCAGAAGGAAGGCATGGCGGCGTTGTCCACGGGCTGCGCGCACCGCCAGATGGTGGTGTTGTGATGCGCCACCCAGCCGCGACGCCCGTACATCTGTCGGGCCACGCGGCTGCCGTTGACGGCCAGCTCGCGCGCCAGGCGGAACAGCGGTTCGTGGCACTCGGAAAGATTGGTGACCTCCGCCGGCCAGTAATTCATCTCCAGGTTGATGTTCAGGGTGTAGGCGCCGGCCCAGGGTGGGATCACTTCTCGGTTCCACAGCCCCTGAAGATTCAGCGGCTGCGTGCCGGGACGCGAGCCCGCGATCATCAGATAGCGTCCGAACTGAAACAGCAGGGTGGCCAGCGTCGGGTCTTCGCTGCCGGCGAAGCGCGCGATGCGTTCGTCCGTAGGCATGGCGGTCGCCGCTTTTGGTGCGCCCAGACTCAGCCCGACGCGACCGAACAGCGCGCGGTAATCGGCGACGTGTGCTTTATGGAGTTGGGCGTAGGTCTTGCCGGAGGCTTTCGCAACCTGCGCTTTGGTTCGCAGCGAGGGATCGGCGCCCTGGCGGCTGGGACTGTTATCGAAGCCGTTGAAGCTCGAGGCCGCTGCCAGGACCAGCAGCGCTTGGCGGGCGCCCGAGATGCGCAGATGGTCCGCGCCGGCGGTGATCGAGCCGCCGGCAGCCAGCGCTTTCAGACGGGCCTCGAACCGCATTCCACGGCCCTCGATCTGATCCCCGTAGAGCACCGGCTTAGCGTTCGGCCGCCGCTTGCCGTCCCGGTCCCAAAGCTCGGGGTACTTCCATTGATCGCCGCGCTGCTCGATCCATTCCAGCGTGCGGCGCACCGCCAACCCCGGGACCTGGCCAATGAGAACCAGCTCGTCGCCTTCGGCCCGGAGGCGCGCGGTCGGATGCACCGAGTCCATCCGGATGCGGAAGTTCAGAGCGCCCGGGCGGCCGGCGGCCAGGCGCAGTACGATCACTTGATCAGGGTGGCTGGCGAAGCATTCGCGCGTGTAAGTGACGCCGCTGTGCTCGTAGCGCACGCGGCAAACGGCCTGCTCAAGATCCAGCTCGCGCCGGTAAGCGTTTACCTGCTCGGGGTGATCGAACTCCAGGTAAAGGTCGCCCAGCGGCTGGTAGCAAGGCCAGACGCGCCCGATCCAGTGGCGGTTCATGAACTCTTCGGCCTCGGCGTAGCGGCGGCGGCGTAGCAGTTCGACAACCTGCTCGAAGCTCTTCGTGATATCGAGCGGGAGATCACGCCGGCCGGGTTCATCCGAATACAGCGTGTCTTCGTTTATCTGGAGCTGCTCGCGGGCCGCGCCGCCGAAGACCATGGCGCCCAGGCGGCCGTTGCCGACCGGCAGGGCTTCATTCCAATCCGGCGCGGGCTGGGCGTACCAGAGGAGCAACTGAGGACTGATTCCGGGATTTGCGGCCTTCAGGCGCGCAGCCGCCCCGGCGGCCAGGAACTCTCGGCGTGTCATGGTACTTTGATGCTAATGCCTTACAGCCGGCTCTTGCCGACGCCGGTCTTCAACCCAACTTCTCCCCGATGGCCTTGGCTTGCAGGAACAGCAACAGGTAGTCCGGACCGCCGGCCTTGGAGTCGGTGCCCGACATGTTGAAGCCGCCAAAGGGATGGCAACCGACCATGGCCCCCGTGCACTTGCGGTTGATGTAAAGGTTGCCCACGAAAAATTCCTCGCGCGCCCGCCGGATTTTCTCGCGGTTGGTCGTGTAGACGGACCCCGTGAGGCCGTATTCGGAATCATTAGCCAGGGCCAGGGCCTCATCGAAATCTCGCGCCCGCGTCACCGCCAGCACCGGGCCGAAGATCTCTTCCTGGAAGATGCGGGCCTTGGGGCCGACTTCGGCGAAGATGGTCGGCTGCAAGAAATAGCCGGGGCTGCCGGCGCGCCCGCCGCCGCTAACCAGGCGCCCTTCCTGCTTTCCGATCTCGATGTAACCCAGGATCGAACGCATGGCGCTCTCGTTGATGACCGGGCCCAGGTAGTTATCGGGGTCCTCGGCCGGTCCCACCTTGATGCTCTCGGCCCGAGCCTTGAGGCGCGCCAGGAACTGGTCGTATATCGCCTCGTCCACAATGGCGCGGGAGCACGCCGAGCACTTTTGTCCTTGATAACCGTAGGCCGACACCAGCACGCCCTCCACCGCGCGCTCCAGATCGGCCTCCCGGTCCACAATGATGGCGTCTTTGCCGCCCATTTCGGCGATCACGCGCTTGATCCAGATCTGTCCCGGGGGCGTGCGGGCGGCCAGTTCGTTGATGCGCAAGCCGACCTGCTTTGATCCCGTAAAGCAGACGAAGCGCGTGCGGGGATGCTCGACCAGCAGATCGCCGATCGCGGCGCCGCTGCCGGTGATCAGTGAGAAGCTGCCCTCGGGGAATCCGGCTTCTTCAAGGACTTCGGCAAACTTGGCCGCAATGGTCGGAGTGTCGCTGGAGGGCTTGATCACTACAGTGTTGCCGGTGACCAGTGCGGCCGTGGTCATGCCGACCAGAATTGCCAGCGGGAAATTCCACGGAGCGATGATCACACCCACGCCCAGCGGCAAATACAGCAGCTCGTCGCGCTCGCCGGTAAATTGCACCATGGGATGCGGGCCGGCCAGCCGGAGCATTTCTCGGGCGTAGTATTCGCAGAAATCAATGGCCTCGGAGACGTCGGCTTCGGCCTCCGGCCAGGTCTTTCCGGCCTCGAAGATCAACCACGCGTTGAACTCCATCTTCCGTCGCCTGATTATCGAGGCCGCCTTGAGCAGCATCCGTGCGCGCTGTTCGGCGGGCGTGCGGCTCCAAGTCGGAAAGTGCCGGAAGGCGCTTTCGATCGCCTGGCGCGCCTGCTCGGGCGTTGCGCGCTGGTGCACGCCCACAATCTCATCCGGCGCGGACGGATTACGCGAGATTAGCTTCTCGGCGCTCTTCATCCGGCGGCCGGCGATTATCAGGTCATACTCGCAGGCGAATTCTGCTCGGACTTGCGCCAGGGCCTCCTGCATCGCCCGGCGCTTCTCGGCGACGGAAAAATCAGTGTAGGGCTCGTTCTTAAACGCAGGCAAAGCTTCCAGCATGGCGGCCGGGGTCACGCTCATTATCTTTCTCCTGCGCTATAAAGATCAGCCGCCCACCAGCTTGCGCCCGCGTTCCAGCAACTCGCCTGCGTCCTCGGCGATCTCTACTCCCTTGCGGTAGATCTGCCGCCCGCGCTCGGCGATCTCTTCGCCCAACTCGCGCCCGCGTTCCAGGATCTGCTCGCCGGTCTCAGCCAACGCCTCCCGCGCCGCCCCGGTCTTTTTCGCCAGATAACGGCGCGTCTCTTTGCCGGATTGCGGGGCGTAAAGCAAAGCGACTCCGGCGCCGACCGCCGCCCCGATCAAGAACCACAGCAGCTTCTCAGTGTCCTTGGACATGGAACTTCGCCCTCCTGCTTCGATTGTAGAGTAGCGCAGGCTGCGGCGTGCAGCCTCCGCCGGGCTGCGGCGGGTATAATCCCTTCTTACCCGTGGGAATACTTACTTTGCTCTGCACCGCCTTGGCGCTGGCACAGGCTGCCGGGGTTGTGCGCGGCGTGGTTTTGGACGCTCAGAGCGGCGAGCCGCTGGCCCGTGTGCGGGTGTCGGTGCTGGGCGCCGGATTGCACACTGTTACCGACGATCAGGGGCGCTTCACGCTGTCAGGCGTAAATCCCGGCGAGTACACCTTGCAAGTGGCTACTGTCGGCTACCGGATGATCCGCAAGAACTTCAGCCTGGGCGCCGGCCAGATTCAGGAATTCGAGGTGATTTTAAGCCCGGAGGCCTTTCGCCAGAGCGACGCCATCGAAGTGCGCGCCGACCCCTTCGAACCGGACCGCGCGGGCAGCCCCGCCGAGCTGCGGCTGGAGGGTAACGAGGTAAAGAATCTGGGAAGCGTGCTGGCCGACGATCCGTTGCGCGCCGTACAGGCCCTGCCGGGGGTCAGCTCGAACGACGATTTCGACAGCCGCTTCTCGCTTCGCGGCGCATCTTTCGAGCGCATCGGGCTGTATCTGGACGATGTGCTGCTCCACGTTCCCTTTCACACCTTGCAAGGGGAAGCGGCCACCGGTTCGATGACCCTGTTCAACGGGGACATGGTGGACACGCTGGCGCTGCATGCCGCCGCCCCGCCGGTCCGCTTCCACGATCGCACGGCGGGGGCCTTGGAAGTGCGCACACGCGAGGGCAGCCGCACCGCACCGAGCTTCCGCGTCACCGCCAGCGCCTCGAACGCCGGCGTGATGGCCGAAGGCCCGCTCGGTCGCTCGCGTCGCGGATCGTGGATGGCTAGCGCGCGCAAGAGTTACTTTCAGTACATCATTCGCCGCACGGCCACTTCCGAGCCCACGCTGGCTTTCGGCTTCCAAGACGTGCAAGGCAAACTGACTTACGATCTGGGCCGCGCGCACCAAGTGAGTCTGGGCCTGATCGAAGGCGCCTCAGATTTGGACCGCACGCGCTCGCGGGCCAGGCTAGGCGTTAACTCCGTGATGCTGGCCGACAACCACGTCACCCTGGCCAATTTGGGCTGGCGCTACACGCCGCAGGCGCGCTTTCTAGCCTCCAGCCGCGCCGCCTGGATGCGCGAGCGCTATGAAAACCTCAGCCGGGAAGAGTTGCCGATCGCCGGCGGCTACTACGGCGAGTGGGTTTGGACCGGCAACGCCACCTGGTTCTGGCGCCAGAACGCGCCGCTTGATTTGGGAGGCTCGCTCCGGCGGGTGCGCGCCGACGGCTTCCTCTATCGCTACCAGTTCAATCCGTTCCTGATCCGGCGGCTGGACGAACATCGCGGCAGCGGGCTGCGCAGCGGAGGCTATCTCCAGCAATCGGCCGGCGCACTGGCCGGACGGGTGCAGTTAGTGGCCGGCTTGCGCTGGGACCGCCACAGCGTCACGCGGGCGCAGACAGTTTCGCCCGCCGCCTCACTGGCGCTGCTGCCGAGCCGCTCCACGCGGCTGCACTTCGGCTGGGGCCGGTACGCGCAGTTTCCGGATCTGCACTGGCTGTTTTCGTTTTTGGGCGGACGCCGATTGCTGCCCGAACGCGCGGTCCACTGGGTGGCCGCCCTGGAGCAGCGCCTGGGAGAGCGTTCTCGCTTCCGGCTGGAATTTTACAGTCGCCATGATCGCGACCTGTTGTTCCGTCCGTTCTACGAGCCTCGCATTCTGGGCGGGCGGGTATTCAACGCCCCGGCCGATGCTCCCATCGAGAACTCCTTGCGCGGTTGGGCGCGGGGCTTGGAAGCCTTCTTCCAGCAACGCACCGCCAACCGACTGACCGGCTGGATCGCTTACGCCTACGGCCGCACGCGCATGTGCGACGGCCTGGCAGGCGTCTGCTTTCCGGCCGATTTCGATCAGCGCCACTCGGTGAACGTTTATCTGGGCTATCGCGTTCGGCCTACGGTCAACTTAAGCACGCGGTGGATTTACGGCAGCGGTTTTCCGCTGCCCGGCTTTCTGCGCCGCGACGGCGCGCGGTATTTCCTGGCGGCGGAGCGCAATGCCCTGCGCCTGGGCGCCTATCACCGGGCGGATTTGCGCATTAACAAGGCCTGGGTGTTTGATCGCTGGAAGCTGACCTTATATGGTGAGGTTGTGAACTTGACCAACCACGCCAATTATCGCTTCGACAGTTTCAACGGTTACAACGCGCGCACCGGCCAGGCCTCGATAACTCTGGACAAGATGTTTCCGGTGATTCCCTCCGCCGGGCTGCTGCTAGAGTTCTGAAGGCCGCTATCCACGCCTGGCTGAGTGCGGCGGGTTCAGTATTCGATCTGAATCATGAACTGGATCTGGCGCGCATTCAGGGTCTCAACCGCCCGGTTATATGAATCCAGCCGGCGGTTGGGCGTGGCGAAGTACGGGCTGACGCGCAGCGGGTTGCCGTGATTGGTCAGATTGAAAGCCTCCAGGCCGGTTTGCAGGATGGCGCGTCGCTGTTTCAGCCAGAAGCCCTTCATTATTCGCATGTCCATCGAAAAGGTGGAAGGTGAGAAGAACGGATTGCGAGCCAGTCCCCAGGGCCGGGCGCTGATGGGATAGGCCCCGGTGCGGAAAGCGTCCGTGGTTTGCAAGGCGTTGATGGGCCGACCCCGACCGGCGGTGACAATCGGCGCTACGATGACGTTCGCCAAAGCCCTGCGGAGGCCCGCGGGCAGCCGCGAAAGCTCCTCGGCGGGCAGCTCGAACAGGGCGCTGGCCGCCAGCCGGTGCGGCTGATGCTGGCGGGAATGGGCCCAGTCAGCCGCGGCATCCGAAGGATTCTGCGGTTGCTCGTCGTAATCGGAGGCGTCGTCCAGGGTGCGGCCTTGGTTATAAGCGATCAGGAAAGCCAGTTCCCGGCTCAAGCGCCGTTGAACGGCTAGCGAGGTGCCGCGGTAGGAAGAGCGTGCGGTCTGTTCGAGTTGGTACATGGGAGGCAGCCCGCCGCTGACGTTGCGGATTCGCGGCAGGCGGCGTCCCCGGACCAGCGAATATTCCAGCATCACGGTGGTGTCCGGCCCCAGGCTGCGCTCCAGCCCGAAGACCAGCTTGCCAGCGTATGTGGTTGGGAACCGTGGCGCCGGACGATATACCGAGTGGACGGCGCCGGGAAACGGGCCGGCCGCCGACCCGGCAAGAGTGCGGGCGAAAGCGCGTACAGCATCTTCGCCCACCAGGTACTGCTCAAAGGCCGCCTGTCCGTTCTTCTGGAGCGCCTCATTCAGGAAGGCCAGCGGATAGCGGTCGTAGAACCAGCCCAATCCCGCGCGCACCACGTAAGGGCCGCGACCGCGCGGGCGCCAGGCCACGCCTAGCCGCGGCGCCAGGTTGCCGCCGGATTCCGGAAAGTCTCCGGGGAGCCACTGGCGGTCGTACCGCAAGCCGGCTTCCAGCGTCAGGCCCGCGCCCAACTGGCGGCGCTCCTGTATCCAGGCGCCCAAAGGCAGGGTCCCATAATGCGTCCTGGGATCGCCGAAAGCCCTCAGGTACACGTCCGGGCGAGCTAAGCGCCAATCTTCCAGAGTCGGAAAGATGAACACGCCGGCAAAGCGATTGGCCAACCGCGCATCCAGACGCACCGCGTGGAGGTTCGCGCCCAGGCTGAGCTGATTCGGACCGGCTGCCAGATGCAACGCCTCGCGCAACTCGAAATGATCTTCGGCGCGGTCGCCGTCCAGCCGGTAGGACTGGCCGAAACTCAGCAGGCCGGGGATCTCCATCAGCGGGCCGCGCGCGTTGGGTCTCAGCTCGACGCTGCGCCGGGCGAGCTGAACGCGCAAGTCGCTTACCAAATGCGGGGTGGGAACCCATATCCAGCCCCCGACCAGCGAGTGATCCACCGTGAGGCTGCTGCCGCGCGCCGAGCGCTCGGCGAAATTGTCGGTGTCCTGTACGTCCCCCCTGATGCGGCCGCGCGAGAAAGCGTAGCGGGCCGAAAGGCTGTGCTGCGTGCCGGCCTGATGATCCGCCTTGAAGGAGAACCCCGTTTCAGCGGCCCCGGCCGGGAACAGTCCCCGATAAAGCCCGTGCGCCAGCGGGCTCGCTGACAGCTCTTCGGGCGCCGAAGACCACTCTTCGCTGGATTCCTGCTCGTGTTCCAAGGCCCAAGCGAAGAATGTGCGATCGCGCCGCAGGGGCCCCATCAAGGAGACTCCCGGCTGCCGGCGGCGAAAGCGGGGACGGCGCGAGGTCTCCGCCTCCGGGTTGCGAGCGTTGAGGACCTCGTGTTGCGCAAAGAAAGTGGCGTCGCCATGCCAGATGTTGGTCCCCGAGCGGGTTACAACGTTAAGCACTCCGCCGGCGCCGCCCAGTTCCGCCCCGACGACCGCCGTTGAGACCCGGAATTCGCGCACCATCTCCAGACCGATGGCCACGCGGTTGCCCCCAGTGGTCTCGTCGCGGTTGTCCACGCCGTCAATCGAGAGACTGTTGTTGCGCCCGCGCAGGCCGGCGAAACTGAAGCCGCTGTCGCTCACTGCGCTGCGCAAGCCGGCAAACGAGCGCTGTGCATTGGAACCGCTGGAAGGCGCCACTGCCGGAGCCACCAGCACGAAATTCAGATAATTGCGATTTGCGGCGGGCGCTTCTTCGATGCGCTCGAATCCCAGGGCTACGCCGGCCGTGGTGGCCGCGGTCTCCAGCGCTTCGGGCCGCTCCTTAACCTCTAAGCGCTCGCTGACCGGAGCGGGCTTCAGCTCGATGCGCTGAATCAAGCTCTGCCCGACCGCCAGCGGCAGCGCGGGAATCAGCACCCCGGCGAAGCCTTCCTTTTCGATGCGCAAGTCGTAGTCGCCGGCCGGCAGCGCGGCAAGGCGAAACTGACCGCTTTCGTTGCTCTCGGTGGCCCGCGTGAAGCCCATGCCGGTGTGCGTGGCGCTGATGCGCGCGCCGGCCACCGCGCCGCCGGAGGCATCCAGAACCGTGCCCTGGATGGTCCCGGTCGCCAGAGAGGCCTGCGCCGAGGCGGCGACCGCGCAGCCGAAAAGCAAGATCAGCAGGCGGTGAATTCTGCTCATGACGAGCCTGTCGGGGGCATGAAGCGTGCCAAACTTTCGCGGCTGGTGGTCGGCAACTTAGCCGCCGCCGAGCCGCGCGAGAGGACCGTTTTTCGCACAGTGCCCGTTCGCATTCCGCACAGCCGGGGCTCAATCTTCGGGCGGCAGCGTCACCGGCTTGGCCTTCCGCCAGAGCCGCTCCAACTCGTAATAGGCGCGGGCGGCCTCCGAGAAAATGTGCACCAGAAACTCACCGTAGTCCACCAGGATCCACTCAGCGTGCTCATAGCCCTCAATGCCCAGAGGCTTGCGACCTTGCTGCTCAAGACGTCGCTCGACTTCGTCGGCGATGGCTTGAATCTGGCGCGGGTTCGAGCCGGAACAGATCACGAAGTAGTCGGTGAAGGAAGTCAGGCCTTGCAAATCCAAAATGCGCAAGTCTGATGCCTTCTTGTCCTCGGCGGCGCGGGCGGCTAGGATCCAGGGGGGCGTCTGCGGCCGCGTTTGAGCGGCGGGCGGCGGGGCGTCTTCGGCTTTACGCTTGCGTCGTATGGGCGCCGGCAATCAACTCCTCAGCCATATCGTACTACAATCAAGAGGATGTTTCGTGCGGCATGCCTTTGCCTGCTGGCCGGGATCTGGTGTGCGGCGCAGGCGCCGGCTCCGCGCCAGGCCGTTCAGCCCCAAGCCGACGCGTACCGGATCGGCGAACTGGTCCAGGCGGGCGCTCTGCCCCGTGCCGAGTTGGCCCGGCTCCAGACTGTCGAGGCCGACCGTCAGGACGAGGCCGTGTTGCGGCGCAGCCTCTATGGCACCGTCGGCCTGGAAGGTCTGACCGAGGAACAGGGCAGGGAGATGGTGGCGGCGGCTCAGCGCCGACTTGAACGTCGCCAGCAGCGTCTGGAGGAAGCTAAAAAGCTGGTGGAGGAGGGCGCTCTGCCGCGCATGTCGCTCACCCCGCTGCTGGAAGAATATGACCAGGCCCGCCGTGTGCTGGATCAAGCGCTCACACGCGCGCGCTTACTAGAGGAGCTGGCCGAGATGGCGCGGGCTGAAGTGGCCGTGCTTAGCCCGGCCGAGAGCACTTTGCCCGAGCCGCGGCCGGCGGTAGAGCGCTTCGACGGACAGGCGGCATTCCGCATCGGCCTGCTGCGCGTGATCGCGGCCGACTTCGAAGCCGAATTCGGGCGGGCCTTACCCATAAGCGCCAACGGCGCTACGGCACTCCACCGCGCTCTGGGCTTGGATCATCGCGGGCGTGTGGACGTAGCGCTGGATCCCGATCAACCGGAGGGCGTCTGGCTGCGTAACTACCTTCAGAAGTTGCGCATTCCTTACTACGCCTTTCGTCGCGCCTTGCGTGGTCGCTCAACCGGCCCTCACATTCACATCGGGCCGCCCAGCGAGCCGCTGCGCGCCGGAGGCGGTTGAACGCGGCCATCATGAGCGGCGCCGGCCTCCGCCTGCTGATTCCTGAAGACGCCATCCAGGCGCGCGTGCGCGAGATGGGCGCCCAGATCGCCCGCGACTACCCGGGTCTGGTCCACTTGGTGGCGATCCTCAAGGGCGCCTGCTTTTTCCTGGTAGATCTGGCGCGCGCCATTGACCGCCCGGTGCACATTGATTTCATCGGCATCTCCAGCTACGGGCGCGGCAAGACCAGCTCCGGCGAGGTCAAGCTCACTAAAGATCTGGACAGCTCTATTGAAGGGGCCGACGTGCTGTTGGTCGAAGATATTATTGATACCGGCGTCACCTTGAATTACTTGATGCAGGTGCTGGCGCAGCGCAAACCGCGTTCTTTGCGGATAGCGGCGTTGCTGGACAAGCCCAGCCGGCGTATCCGCCCGGTGGAGGTGGCTTACGTCGGCTTCGAGATCCCCGACCAGTTTGTCGTGGGCTACGGCCTGGATTACGCCGAGCAGTACCGGAACCTGCGGGACATCTGCGTACTGGACGAGATCAGGTGAGCCTCAGCCCGCCGGCGGCAGGTCCCTGGCCTGTGCGGGCGCCCGAAAACCCACGCGCCGGTGCGAGCCGTCGCAGAAGGGCTTGTTTTCCGAATGCCCGCAGCGGCACAGCGAGATGGCCGAACGCCCGCCCAGCCCGTAGGGTTTTCCTTCCGGATCCAGCAGGCTGAAGTCTCCCTCTATTCGCAGTGGTCCGTCATGGGCGACAGTGATTTTCGCGGCTGCCATAACTGGGATGCTAGCACGGGCCGCCCACTATAATGGGTGCAATGTGCGCCGCCTGGCTGCCGGCGCTGTTTTCGACGCTACTGGCCGGCGTAGCTTGGCCAGAGGCCGGGGACTCCCTACTGGAGCAAATCCGTGTGCGGATGGCCGAGACGCTGCGGCACATACCGGATTACACCTGCCTTCAAACCATCGAGCGATGGCGGCAGGGCGATCCCTGCGCGAAGTGCCAGTACCGGGAGCGCCTGCGGCTGGAGGTGGCTGTGATCGGCGGCAAGGAGCGATGGGCTTGGCCGGGCGCCCGTGAGTTCGAAGACAGGGGCCTCGAGCAAATCGTGCCGCCGGGTGCCATCGGCACGGGGGATTTTTCCGGTTTCGCCACCACGATCTTCCGCACGCCGGCGGCCTCCTTCCAGGGGCCGTACCCGGAAGTGCTGGAGGGGCGGGCTGCATGGCGTTATGATTACGCGGTGCCGGTTGAGCGCAGCCGTTACACAGTCCGCGACGGCCGGCACAGCGCCGTCGTAGGCTTTCACGGCGCCTTCTGGGTCAGCCGCGATACCTTGGATTTGTTGCGCCTGGATGTGTCGGCCGACGGGCTGCCGACCCCGCCGCTGGATATCGCCTCCGCAACCACCACCATCTCCTACCAGAGAACGCGGATCGGGGAGTCCAGCTTCTTGTTGCCGCGGCTCTCAGAGCTGAGTCTTAGCTCGCTGTCCGAGCGCGCCAGCCGCAACCGTACCACTTTTACGGATTGCCGGCAGTACGTGGGCCAAGTCACGCTGCGCTTTGACGAGGCCGTTTCGGCAGGCGAGGCCACGGGACCGGCGGTCTCGCAGACGCGCCTGCCGGCGGGTCTGACGCTGGAGCTCAGTCTGGAGACGCCGTTCGATCCGGCGCGCGCGGCGGCCGGGGACGTCATCGAAGCCCGGCTGGTGCGCGACGTCCGGCGCGACGGCCGCCTGCTGGCGCCCAAAGGTGCGCGCGTTCACGGCCGGCTGCGCACCGTGCGGCAATACCTGGTTCCGCGCAGCCTGGGGGTGCTGGAGCTGGAGTTGACCCGGTTGCAAGCCCCGGGCTTGGAAGCCGAACTCCGCGCGCGGCTGGAATGGCTGGGAGGCATCGTGGCCGGCGCCCGGCGCAGAGACGACGTGGTGGTTTCCTCCTCGGACAAAGAAAGCGCCATCCTGTTCAACGGACCGCTGTTGCGGCTGCCGCGCGGATTTCGCATGCAATGGCGAACCTTATAATTGAGAAACACGCATGATTCTGGATTGCACACCAGCACAGCGAAAGCTTTTCCAAGAGACTTTGGGTTTTGCCGCCCGCCAGGTGCGCCGCTTGATCGAACGGCATCCGGATTTTTATCCGATGTACACCCACAAGGGCTGCTGGAAGCACGACTTGCCCGCCTGGACGCATTGGTGCGACGGCTTTTTGCCGGGCATGATGTGGATCTTCTGCCGGCGGGCGGCGGCCGGCAGCGCAGACGCCGCTTTCTGGCGCGCACAGGCGGAACGTTATTCGCGCCCCTTGGAGCCTCGCCAGTACGATCGCGAGGTCCACGACCTGGGATTCATTTTCATGTCCAGTTACTACCGCTGGCACCAGCTTGAGCCCGATGCCGCCCGCGAAGCGGTGCTGGTTCAAGCCGGACGCACCATGGCCCTGCGGTTCAAGGAAAAGGGGCAGTATCTGCGCTCCTTCGTGGCCGAGAACTCCCTGTTCATTGACATCATGATGAACGTGGGAATCATCTTTTACGCCGCCGAGCGCACCGGCGACGCGCATCTTTACGACGTAGCGCTGCGACACTCGCTCACCAGCCGGCGCTACCTGGTGCGCGGCGACGGCTCCACCGCTCACGAGGGCCTGTTCGATCTGGAGACCGGTGAATTCCTACGCCAGAGCACGCACCAGGGCTGGCGCGGAGATTCCTGCTGGTCGCGCGGGCTGAGCTGGGCGCTCTACGGTTTCGGCACGGTTTACGGCTACACGCGCGATCCGCGGTTTTTGAAGACCGCCGAGGCCTGCGCCGACTTCTACCTGAGCCGAACGCCTGCCGACGGCGTGCCGCCTTGGGACTACGACGCCCCGGAGGATAGTCGCGGCCTGGTGGACAGTTCCGCGGCCGCCATCGCAGCATGCGGTCTGCTTCAGCTCGCCGGGTTGCTGGAGGATCCGATCAAGGGCGCCCTGTACGCCGCAGCGGCCAGGCACATCCTGGTGACGCTGTGCGCCAACTATGTGGCCCGTCAGGAGCCGGATTGGGAAGGCATCCTGAAGGGCGGCGTCTACCACATCCACAAGGGGCTGGGAGTGAACGAATCCGTAATGTGGGGTGAGCACTTCCTGGTCGAAGCGCTGGATCGAGCGCTTGGCCCCGAGGCCGCCCCTGGGAGGTGAAAATGGCTCTGAAGCTTGTCATAGGCGCTTTCGCGGAGGGAGGCGCCATTCCGAAATTGCACACCTGCGACGGGGCGGATCTTTCGCCCGCTTTAGAGTGGAGCGGAGAACCGGCCGGCACGCAGAGCTTTGCGCTGATCGTGGACGATCCGGACGCACCGGTCGGCACCTGGAACCACTGGCTGCTGTGGGATATCCCGTCCGGCGTCCATGCCATCGCCCAGGGCTTCAAGCCGGGCCAGCTTGGCGTCAGCGGCACGAACGACTTCGGCAAGCGCGGCTACGGCGGCCCCTGCCCGCCGCGCGGTCATGGCCCGCATCGCTACTTGTTCAAGCTTTACGCCCTGAACGTCGGGTCGCTGAAGTTATCCGAGGGATCCCGCCGCGCCGATCTGGACCGCGCATTGAAGAACCGGGTGCTGGCGGAAGCTCAATACATGGGTCGTTACGAGCGCCGCTAGCAGATGTTAATGGAGGCACAGGAGCTAGCATGAGCACATCACGCCGCAGATTCTTGCAGGCGCCCGCGGCCCTGGCGGTTGCGGCTGCGCCGGCGCCGCTTTTGCCCACCATACGGCTGGGCAAGTATGAGGTCACCCGGTTGATACTGGGCGCCAATCCTTTCTACGGCTTTTCGCACTTCAACCGGCTGTTTGACCAGCACATGCTGGAATGGTGCACGCCGGAGAACGTCTGGAAGACCGTGCGGGCTTGCGAGGAGAACGGGATCAATACCTGGCAGCTTTCCGACGCCAGACGCGGCCTGGAGGATATCCGGCGCTATCGTGAGCAGGGCGGTAAGATCCAGTGGATTCTGCTCAGTTCCCGCCGCATGGAGGAAGACCTCTCGCTGATTCCCAAGATCGCCGCGCTCGGTCCCATCGGCATAGTGCATCATGGCGGGACCACGGACCGCCGCTGGCGGGCGGGCGAGCAAGACAAAATCAAGGAGTTCCTCAAAGCGGTGCGCGACAGCGGCGTGCTGGTCGGCCTTTCGACTCACAACCCGCTGGTGCTCGAAGAAGTCCAGAGCCAGGGCTGGGACGTAGACTTTTTCATGACCTGCGTCTACCGCGTCACCCGCACCGACGCCGAGCTAGTGAACCTGCTCGGGCAGCGCCCGCTGGGGGAGGTCTATCTGCCGCAGGACCCGCCCCGCATGTATCGCGCCGTCCGACAAACGCGCAAGCCGTGCCTGGCCTTCAAGATCCTGGCTGCCGGGCGGCTGACCGACACGCCGCAAGCCATTGATCGCGCCTTCCAGTTGGCTTTCGACAGCATCAAGCCCACAGACGGCGTGATCGTGGGCATGTACCCGCGTTACAGCGATCAGGTGCGAGACAACGCCGAGCGCGTGCGGCGAATTCTGGCGACAACTTGAGTGACCGGGCGGGTGTAACTCCGCTCCGCCCGGCCTGCGGGCTAAAGAGCCTAAAAAGGTGGGCGCCCCGGCTAGGCGCCCCTGGAGGACATTGGGTTTTGCTTATATAGTGGGCGCCGCGGGCGGAGTTCTCAAGGAATCTGACGACAGAGGCACCGCATGCCCTGCGCAGGGGCGCCTTTACAACTCGAAACGAATTCCCTGCGCCAGCGGCAACTCGCCGGACCAATTGATGGTCACGGTCTGGCGGCGCATGTAAGCCTTCCAGGCGTCGCTGCCGGCCTCGCGCCCACCTCCGGTTTCTTTCTCGCCGCCGAAAGCGCCGCCGATTTCGGCCCCGCTGGTGCCGATGTTGACGTTAGCAATGCCGCAATCACTGCCGCGCGCGCTCAGGAAGGTCTCCGCCGCCGTCAGACTGTTTGTGAATATGGCGGAGGAGAGTCCTTGCGGCACGTCATTGTGCCATTCGATGGCCTGCTCCAGATCGTCGAACTCGATCAGGTAGAGCACCGGGGCGAAAAGTTCCTCCCGCAGGACCGCCATCTCATGCCGGGCCCTGACCAGCGCCGGCTCCACATAGCAGCCGCCGGGCAGATCCAGCGGCCGCCCGCCATAAATGACGTCCCCACCCTGACTGCGGGCGCGCTCCAGGCCTTCCATCATGTCCGCGACCGCTTGGCGATTGACCAGCGGCCCCATCAGCGTTGATTCATCCAGTGCGTGACCGATGCGAATCTGCCGGTAGGCGGCGATGAGCGAATCGGTGAAGCGCGCCGCTATGCGGCGGTGGAGAAACAAGCGGCGGATGGTGGTGCAGCGCTGCCCGGCGGTGCCCACCGCACCGAAAACCACGGCGCGCAAGGCCAGGTCCAGGTTGGCGTCCTCCAGAATGATCACGCCGTTGTTGCCGCCGAGCTCCAAGATCGTGCGCCCCAAGCGCCGCCCGACGACCTCAGCCACGCGATATCCCATCTGGCAGGACCCGGTGGCGCTGATCAGCGGCACGCGGCGATCAGCCAGCAGCCGCTCGCCCACCACCGAGCCGCGCCCTACGACCAGATTGAAGACACCCAGCCAGCCGTTGCGCTCCAGCACGCGGTTGACGATCTTCTGGACCGCAATCGCGGTCAACGGCGTCTCCGAGGATGGCTTCCATAACACGCAATCGCCGCAGACCGCGGCGATCAAAGCGTTCCAGGCCCACACCGCCACGGGGAAGTTGAAAGCTGTGATAACGCCCGCCACTCCCAGCGGGTGCCACTGCTCGTACATGCGGTGCGCCGGTCGCTCGCTGGGCATGGTGAGACCGTAAAGCTGCCGGGACAGCCCCACGGCGAAATCCGCCATGTCAATCATCTCCTGGACCTCGCCGCGGCCCTCCGCCAGGATCTTGCCCATCTCCAGGCTGACCAAGGCGCCCAGATCATCTTTGGCCCGGCGCAGCTCCTCGCCTATCTGGCGCACTATCTCCCCTCGCTTTGGCGCGGGCAGCATGCGCCAGCGGTAGAAAACCTCAGCGGCGCCCCCAGCCACCCGTTCATAGTCGTCGGCTCCCGCCATGCGCACCCGGGCGATTTCCGAGCCGTCATTGGGGCTGATCGAAACCAGATCGCCGCCCGATGGCTGGGCGATCCATTCGCCGTGACAAGCGCCGGAATTGACCCCCTCAATCCCCAGGCGCTCCAGGATCTGCTGAATGCGGGAAGCGGTGGGAACCGCCATGCGCACCTCCAGCTTTATCGTATGCGAAGCGCTGGATCCCGCGGGCGGCCGGATGCTCGATGAGCGCCCGCGCCAGTGTACAATGTGGGGTTTGCGCGCGGACCTAAAATGAGCCTGCATTTGTCGCTGCTTCTGGCCGCTTCCAGCCGTATGCTCAGCATGGGCCCGGTGGATCTGCTCATCGTGGTGCTGTACTTCGCCCTAGTGCTGGGCATCGGCTTCTACCTGAAACGCTTCGCCAGCACGGGGGAAGACTTCTTCATGGCCGGACGCGAGATGACCGCTTGGATTGCAGGCCTGAGTTTCATCTCCGCCAACTTGGGATCGCTGGAGATGATGGGCTACGCGGCGGCCACCTACCAGTACGGAATTCTGGTAGGCCACGCTTATTGGATCGCGGCCATCCCGGCCATTCTATTCCTGGCCCTGGTGATGCTGCCGTTCTATTACATCTGCAAGACCCATTCGGTGCCCGGCTATCTGAAACTGCGCTACGGAGAGCAGGCCCGCGGCCTCTCGGCGATCTCCTTCGCGGTGATGACCATCCTGATGAGCGGCATCAACATGTATTCGATGGCCGTCATCATGAAGGTCATCTTGGGATGGAACATTCACTTCTCCATCTGGGTCTCCTCACTCACCGTGGCCTTGTACGTGATGGCGGGCGGTCTGCGTTCCGCCATTTTCAACGAGGTGCTCCAGTTCTTCCTGATCTGGCTGGGCTGCCTGCTCATCCCGGTGGTGGGCTTGATCGAGACCGGAGGCTGGAGCGGCATGGTCCAGCGCATCGCCGAGAATTTTCCGGGGCAGGATTTCACCCACATGTGGAGCGCCACCGGATCGTTCACCGCCAATCCCATGGGCATCCATTGGACCGGCATCGTCTTCGGCTGGGGCCTGGCGATCTCTTTCGGTTACTGGTGCACGGACTTTTTGATCATCCAGCGCGTAATGGCGGCCAGGGATCTGCGTTCGGCTCAACTGGGAACCGTGATCGGGGCGTTCTTCAAGATGATGGTCCCGCTGATCGTGATCCTGCCCGGCCTGCTCGGCCTGGCGGTGCTGCCCTTCAAGCTGGTCAGCGAGCCGGAGGCGGTGGCTACCGGAGCCCACAGCTACAACGAGGTGCTGCCGCTGATGCTGGCGCGTTACTGCGGTCCGGGACTGCTCGGGTTGGGCGTCACGGCGCTGATTGCCGGGTTCATGTCCGGCATGGCGGGCAACGTCAGCGCCTTTGCCACCGTGTGGACCTACGACATATACCGCCCGCTGATCCGCAAGACGGCCAGCGACCGGCATTACGTGCGCATGGGCCGCTGGTGCACCATCCTGGGCGTGTTTATCAGCATTGCCACCGCGTACCTGGTAATGCATTTCTCCAGCATCATTGTTTACGCCCAGGTGGTGTTTGTGATCTTCGTCGTGCCCATGTTCGGCACCGTGGTGCTGGGCATGTTATGGAAGCGCACCACGCCGGCGGCCGGCTTCTGGGGCTTGCTGGCGGGCATGGTGGCTTCGTTCCTGCTGTTCTTGTGGGTCAAGCTGGATCCCAGCGCGGTTCGCTATGTGGCCTTTTCTCCGGACGCCAAGGACATGGCGGACAACATCTACCGGGCGATGTGGACGTTGATCGCCAATGTGGCGGTCACTGTAATTGTGACCCTGTTCACCAAGCCCAAGCCGGAAAGCGAGCTCACCGGCTTGGTTTACGGGTTGACCGAGATTCCCTCCCACGAACGCTTCCCGCTGCTGAAGCGACCCGCCTTCTGGGCCGCGGCGGTGGGGCTGGGCTTTGTGGCCCTCAATATCATCTTCTGGTAGGGAGGCCGGCATGTCTTCCGACAAGCATTTCATTTCCATCTGGTTCTTCATCGGCGCGCTGCTGGCCCTTTACGGCCTGCTGATCCTGGCCGCAGGCGTCTGGGACCTGTTTTATCCTTCCGGACTGCCGCAGGCCATGGGGCACCTGCACGCTGCCATATGGTGGGGCGCGCTGTTAATCGTCCTGGGAGGGATTTACTGTTATCGCTTCTGGCCGGGACGGAACAACCGGAGCTGAGAGGCAAATCCCCGGAGGAGCTTACTTGGTGGCCGCCATGGCCATCTGAGCCAGGGCCAGCAACTTGTCCTCGAAGCTGTAATCTATAGAGCGCCGCGGGTGGTGACGTAAGTACCAGCGGTAGGTCTGCTTCAAACCCTCGGCGAACTCGGTGGGCTTGAAACCCAGTACACGCTGCGCCTTGGTGATGATCATGGTGATCGGCGGCAGATCAAAATACATTCCGAAGTAGTAGGGCGGGCTCATAACGCGCCCACCGGCCTGATGGATGCGTTCGCGGGGCACGCGTACGAGGGTCGCCTTCTTGCCCGCCGCCTCGGCAAAGGCCGCCACCGCTTCGGCCTGCGTGACGGCGCGCGGGCTGGCGATGTTGAAGGCGTGGCCTACGGCCGCGGGCACTTCCAGCACGCGCAGGCAAGCCCATACCAGGTCCCTTACGTAGACGAACTGCATCAGGCGGCGCCCGTCGCCGGGCAGAATGATGGGCCGATTGTCCCGCAGCCGGTCCCAGAAGAACGCCTCCCGGTAGAACGGATTGCCCGGTCCGTAGACGAAAGGCGGCCGCAGGGTGACCACCGGCAAGCCGTTGCGCTGGTGCAGGCGGAACAAGGCCCGCTCGGAAGTGGCCTTGTTGCGCACGTACGGATCGGGATGGTCATCGGGCGCCAGGGCGTCGCCCTCGTGATGGTTCAAGCCGTCCGCATAGGCTGCCACGCTGGACATAAACACGTAGCGGTGCAGCTCGGGATGCGCGGCCGCGCGGGCGCAAGCCTCAACGTGAGCCGCAGTCGTGCCCCGTTCCCAGTCGTAAACATTGTCGAAGACCACTTCGAAACGGTGCTCGGCCAGCACGCGGCGCACGGCCTCGACGTCGTTGCGATCCGCGGTGATGTTTCCGACTCGTCTGCCGAGATCGTGTTCCGGCTTGCGGTGCAGGACCCAAACTTCGTGACCGCCTTTCAGCAGTTCGGCCACGAGCTGGCGGCCGATGAACTGAGTGCCGCCTATGACCAGGACTTTACGGGGCCGGTTAACCCCCGGCTGCTCCTTCTCCATGACGCGGCCCTGATTAGTCGTAATATTCCAGGCCAAGATGAGTGATCAGGTCTTCTCCCCGCATCCAACGCAGCGTGTTTTTCAGCTTCATGAGCTGGATGAAGATGTCGTGCTCCGGGTACAGCCCCGGAGCCGTCATGGGAGACTTGAAGTAAAACGAGAGCCATTCCTGGATCCCGCGCATCCCTGCCCGCTGCGCCAGGTCCAGAAACAACGCCAGATCCAGCACGATGGGCGCCGCCAGGATTGAGTCCCGGCACAGGAAATCAATCTTGATCTGCATGGGATAACCCAGCCAGCCAAATATGTCAATGTTATCCCAGCCTTCCTTGGCGTCCCCGCGCGGCGGATAGTAATTTATTCGCACCGTATGATAGAAGTTGCCGTATAGCTCGGGATATAGCTCCGACTGTAGGATTGTGTGCAAAACCGATAGCTTGCTTTCCTCCTTGGTCTTGAAGGAAGCCGGATCGTCCAAGACCTCCCCGTCCCGGTTGCCCAGAATGTTCGTGGAAAACCAGCCACTCAGACCCAGCATGCGGGCCTTCAGCCCGGGAGCCACCAGGGTCTTCATGAATGTCTGGCCGGTCTTGAAATCCTTGCCCGCGATGGGAACCTGCCGCTGGCGCGCCAGCTCCACCAGGGCCGGGATCTCCACCGTCAGATTGGGAGCCCCGTTGGCGAAGGGCACCCCGCATTTTAAGGCCGCATAAGCGTAAATCTGGCTGGGCGCGATTGCCGGATCGCTGGCAGCCAGACCGCCCTCGAAGGCCTGCAAGTCTTGGTGGACTTCACTGGGCGCCTGCCAGGCTTCCGTCGAAGCACACCAAATCATGACCAGCCGTGAGGCGCCGCTTGAGCGGCGGAAGGCCTCGATGTCCGCCATCAGCATTTCCGCCAGCTCCATTTTCGAGCGTCCCTGCTTCAGGTTGGGTCCCCGAAGCCGGCGCACATAAGCCGGATCGAAAACCGCAGGCATCGGGCGCAGGGCTTCCAGGGTGTCTCGCACCTTCTCGAGCAGGCTCCTCTCCAGAACCCCGGCCTTCAGAGCCGCCTCATAGGCGTTGTCCTCGAAGATGTCCCAGCCGCCGAAGACCAGATCTCCCAGCCCGGCCAGAGGCACGAAATCGCGAATCAAGGGGCAGCGGCCCTCGGTCCGCTTGCCAAGGCGGATGGTAGCCATCTGGGTGAGTGAGCCGAACGGGCGTCCCAGACCCCGCCGTGCCGCCTCCACGCCGGCCACGAACGTCGTAGTCACCGCGCCGATGCCCGGCGTCAGTACTCCCAGTTTGCCCTCCGCCGGCGCTATCTTCACGTTGTCCTTCGCAGGCAACGCCCGACCTCCTTTCGCGCGGCGAGCAGCCGCGCCCAACCCAAAGTGTTATACTAACATCCCGGTGGTGGAAAGCGCGACAGATACGATCACTGCTCTGGTCGTAGATGACGAAAAACCCGCCTGCGACGAACTTATCTACCTGCTGAAGAGCTTTCCCGGCATCCAGATCCTGGGGGCGGCGCAGAACGGTGTGGAGGCCGTCCGACTGATAGAGCAAACCGCTCCGGACCTGGTTTTCCTGGATGTGCAGATGCCGGGCCTGGACGGCTTTGGCGTCATCCGCATGCTTCAGGAAAACAGGATTCCGCTGCCCAAGTTCGTGCTGGCCACGGCCTATGATCAGTACGCCGTGGAAGGCTTCCGCGTGCAGGCCCTGGATTACCTGCTGAAACCCATCGAGCGCGAGAGGTTGGCCCTCACGCTGGAACGCGCTAGGCAGGCCTTAGGAGAAAAGGGCAAAGCCGCCGAACCCGCCCCGCCGCCCCGGCCGGGTGTTCACCGCACTAAGTTGCTGGTGAAGACCGGCAACCGGAACTTCATCGTGGATGCCAGCGAGGTCATTTATGCCACCATCGAAGACGGCCTGATCACCGTCGTCACCAGCCAACTGGAAGGTCAATCGAATTACCGGACTATCGAAGAGCTGCACTCCAATCTGGACCCGGAGATCTTCTGGCGCGTCCACCGCTCTTATCTGGTGAACATCAACCGCATCAAGGAAGTAATACCTTGGTTCAAGTCCACTTACATGCTGCGCATGGACGACAAGAAACAGTCGGAGATCCCCGTAAGCCGGGCCCAGACCAAGCGGTTGCGGGCCTTGCTGCGCCTGTAAGGCGACCCCTTAACTCTGCGCGCGTGTTTCACTCCGGAACTCCGCATTGAAACAGAGTGTTCAGGAATGATCTTCGGGCGCCTGGACCGGCAGGTGCCCGCGGGGAAGGCGGCTGCCGGCGCTCAGGTCTAACCCCCTGAAACATCTAGGGCATTTCGATACCCCGGGGTGGGTGTAACACCCGGTGGCATTTCGCAGCCCTTGGAGGCACGCTTGCTATTGTCTCTGCCCGAATGCGGACTTCGAGACATCAAACACCCAGCAACGGGACCCAGCGGGCAGTTCGCGCCCGGCAGACGCTCTCGCCGGAGGCTCAGCAGCAGCGCGATCGCCTCATCCTTGAGCACCTGCCACTGGTGAAGGCTATCGCGGTGCGGGTCCACGAGAATCTTCCCGTCCATGTTGACTTGGACGATTTGATTCACGCCGGAATTCTCGGTTTGTTTGACGCCGTGGCCAAATACGATCCGGACAAGAAGGTGGCCTTTTCAAGTTACGCCAAACACCGCATTAAGGGGGCGATTCTGGACAGCCTCCGGCAGCTAGACTGGGCTTCCCGCGACATGCGACGCCGCCACAAGCAACTGGAAGCGGCGACGCGCGATCTGGCCGCCATCCTGCACCGCCATCCTACCGAGGCTGAAATCGCGGCGCGCATGGGAGTGGAGGTCGAGCGGTGGCGCCATATGATGGCCGATCTGCAACACGTGGGTCTGGTTTCGGTCTCCTCACGCCGGGATGGCGATGATCTGCCCCCGCCGGAAGTCCCGGCCCGCCCGGACACACAGCCTGACCGGATGTGCGCGCGCAGCGAGCTGCGCCAAGCGCTGGCCCGCGCCATCGAGACCCTGCCGGAACGTTACCGCAAAGTGGTCGTACTGTATTACAGCAACGACCTGACCATGAAGGAGATCGGCGGCTTGTTGGGCATCAACGAGAGCCGTGTCTCGCAGATCCACAAATCCGCCCTGGCAAAGATGGCCATGGCGCTGGAGTCCGCGGGCCTGCACTCCAGCCACTTCCTGACCTCTTAAGACCGCCGGCTTTTGGCCGGGGCGCCAAGAATTTGTCGCCGCCGGCCGAAAATTTGACGGTCGAGCCCGTGCGCGAAGATCAAAAAACTCCGCCTTCCAAAATACGATCCACGCGGCGGCTGACCTCCTTGAGATATTCGGCGTCGCCGCCCGGCAGCTCTACGGTGGCCGGGCCGCGGTAGCCGATCTCGACCAGCGCCTTGTGCACCTCCGGCCAGTTAACGTCGCCTTCGCCCAGAGCCACGAATTCCGCCAGCCGTTTGGCGAAGCGAAAATCCTTGAAATGCAGCCGGACTATGCGCTTGCCCAAAGTGCGTATCCAGTCTTGCGGGAAACCGAACAGCACCACATTGCCCACGTCAAAATAGGCCCGCAGCCAGGGACTCTTGAATTGATCCACATACTGCGCGAACTCAAGCGGGCTAAGCAGGAACTTGTTCCAGACGTTTTCCACCGCGATGATGACTCGGTTCTTCTCGGCCAGAGGTAGAAGCTGGCGAATCTGACGTTCGGAACGCTGCCAGGCGTCGCGGTAGCCGGTCTCCGCGTTGACGACTGCGGGCACCAGCAGCACCACCTCTGCGCCCCAGTAGCGCGCATTCTCCAGGCTGGTTTGCATGCCCTTCATGCTTCGCGCCACCACGTCCGGGTCAGCCGAAGACAGCGGATACTTCCAGTGCGCCTGGTTCATCACCGAGTGGATGCGCAAGCCTGCGGCCTGGGCGGCTTTCTTGATCTGCTCGGCCTCCGCCGGGCTTTCGATGGTTGGGCACTCCAGTTCCTCAAAGCCTGCCTCGCGGGCCAGCCGGCAGCGTTCGGCGTAGTTCATGCTGCGGGGGAGCATGCCGAGCAATACGCCCTTGCTGATGGGCAGCCGGGCCGCCGCTTTCGCTAATGCGCCCGTCGCTGCGAAAAACGTTCGCCGTGTCATGGGATGATTGTACACCGGCGCGCTTGTGGGGCGGCCGGCAAGCGGGCGCGCAGCCGGCCGTGAGCTGCTGGTTGTCAGGCCAGCGCCGGGATCTTGATGATCTTCTTTTGGATCGCGTACTGAACCAACTGGGCCTTGTTGTGGATGTCGAGCTTCCGCATCAGATTGAACTTGTGGGCTTCCACCGTCTTGACGCTCAGATTCAACTGGCAGGCGATCTCTTTGACCGAGTTGCCTTCGGCCAGCAACTTCAGGACTTCTTTTTCCCGGGCCGTCAGTGTGGCGAAGCGCGGCACTCTGGTGGCGGATTTCAGACGCGAGCGAAAGTCGTCCACAAGCTGGGAGAGCATCCGCGGACTAAGGTAACTGCCGCCTCGGCAAACGTCGCGGATGGCTGCCAGACATTGAGGGGCGGGCGTATCCTTGAGCACGTAGCCGCTGGCGCCAACCTCCATGCCCTCGACCAGGTAGTCCTCGTCGTCGTACATGGTCAGCATCAGCACCTTGGTCTCGGGCCGGTTCTTTTTTATCTGGCGCGTAGCCTCGAAACTGGAGAAGCCTGCCATGCCGATGTCCATCAGCACCACGTCGGGACGCAGCTCGGAAGCTTTGCTGATGGCCTCGGCGCCGTCACTCGCTTCGCCGACGACTTCCATGTCGGGCTCCGCCGAGATCAGGGTTTTCATCCCTTGGCGGAAGAGCGTGTGATCGTCCACGAGCAAGATGCGGATTTTAGGCATTTTCGCGTTCACCTTTCCGGTCCCTGGGGGCGCCTGATGCCGGCCGACCTGCGGCAGGCGGCCCATCGCTCGGGTCCCTCTGGCCTGCCGCCTCGCAATCTACCGGAGGGATGGGCAGTTCGATGGCCACAGTGGTTCCTTGCATGGGCCGGCTGAGGATCTGGATGCGACCGCCGAGCAGTGCCACACGTTCTTGCATGCCCGCCAGGCCGAAACCCTTAGCCTCGGTCAGTGTCTTGGGGACCGTGAAACCTACTCCGTCGTCTTTCACACGCAATCTGAGGCAATTATCGTCCGCCCGCAGCAGAATGTTTAGATGGTCGGCCTGCGAATGCCGTCCGGCGTTGTTCAGGCACTCCTGCACCAGCCGGTAGACCACCCGTTCCAACTGCTTGGGAAGCCTGCGCCCAAGCTCCATGCGCAACTGCGTCCGGATGCCATGCAGGCGCCGGAACCGGCTCACCAGCCGCCGCACCGCCGCCGGCAGTCCTAGAGACTCTAGTACGGCGGGACTGAGGTCCGCCACCAGCCGTCGCAAGTCTTCGATGGTCCTTTCCAGCAGGCTGCGTGTTTCCGCCAGGGCTTCGGCCAGCTCGGCATTGGCGGGTGCCGCCTTGCGTTCCAGCATCTCCAGTTGCAGCCGCAAGCACAACAACGACTGGCCCGCCTCGTCGTGCAATTCCTGGCTGATGCGCTGGCGTTCCAATGCTTCCACGTGCACCATTCGCTCGGCAAGGCGCCGGATCTCACCCTCCCGCCTGGCCAGCTCCTCGCTCATGCGCGCCTTTTCCGAAGCTTCCAGGATGCGTTCGCCTGCCGCCATCAGAAGGCGGACCTCGCGGGGAAACCACGGGTAGGGCTTTCGAAAGGCAAGTTGCAGTACGCCCATCAGTCGAGAGCCGCGCAGCAGGGGAACCGACCAGCAGCAGGCCCAGGGCCGCGTCTTTCGCGGCGCCGGCAGCCAGCTCCAGACGGCCTCCGTACAGCGCAAGTAACGCGGGCGTGCCAGCCTGCGCTCGACCTCGCGCGGCAGCTCCAGCCTTCTCCGGCTGCTATGCCCCGGCCAGACGCCGGCCCGAAACCAAGCCCGATGATCCGGCGCTCGCAACAACAGCCAGGCGGCTTCTGCTCGCGACCAGGCCACCAGGGTTTGCAGGCACCTGAGGACCAACTCGGAGTGGCTGTGTGCGGCCAGTTCCGCCTGGAACAAGGCGTGGAAGGCTGCGCTTTCGGCCTCGCGAACCTGGTAAAAGGCGTTGTTCAACGCCAGGGCGGTTGCGAACTCCAGTTGCCGTCGGGCCCAGCTCAGTTGCTCGGCTTCCTCAGGCGAAGACCGCGCCAGCCAGCCGTCCAGCCGGCGCCCCGAACTGCGGAGCTCCCGCAGGATCTGCGTGGGCGTCAAGTCCAGCTTAGCCAGGCGCCGCCCGTTGTAGTCCACCTGCTCGAAGAAAGCAGCCAGCGGACGGCCCGCGGCCAGAATGCGTGCGGCGGCCAGTGAGCTGATGGCCTCTAAGGCCTTCCGCTGGCGGGCGTCGTAGCTGCTCTCGCGCAACCGGCGCGCCAGCTCGGCTTGAAGGCTGCTGAGGTGCGGCTGAAGGCGCCGGGCCAGCCGCCGCAAAGTCGTCTGAAGCGGGCGGCTCAAGATCTCCGCGGCCGCCGCCAGCGTCGGTGAGTTCGCCTGAGCCACTCGCCAGTTCTATCGTGGGTTTCTCACCTCTGCTTTAGGATCCCTGCCGGCCGGTGAGTTTGACACCTCGCGAAGCCCGTATCTATACTGAGAGTTGATCCAAACTGCCGCCCTTGCGCCCGGGCGCAGGGCCGCGCCGGCGGAGACCCCCGAATGCCGAAACGCACCTATCAGCCGAACAATCGCCGAAGAGTCAAGACTCACGGTTTTCGCGCCCGGATGCGCAGCAAGGATGGGCGGGCCGTGTTGGCGCGCCGCCGCGCCAAGGGCCGCTGGAAGCTGACGGTGAGCGATGAGCGAGCCGTCCGGTGGGCGAAGTAAACCTATCCGAGCAGACAAGCGGAGCTTTGCGTTTCCCAAGAGCGCGCGGCTGTTGCGCCGCGCCGACTTCCTGAGAGTGTACGAGAGCGGCGCCCGCCTGAGCACCCCGTACTTTGTCGCCTTCTGTGCCCGCAATCAGCAGGGCCGGCGAGCGCGAGTGGGGCTGACGGCGCCTCGCACGCTGGGCAAGGCAGTTGTGCGCAATCGCATCAGGCGGCGTTTGCGCGAGGCGGTCCGGCGGAATCTCTGGCGCTTGGCGCCGGGTTGGGATGTGGTGATCAACGCCCGCCGTACAGTGGCTGAAGCCCGTTTTGTAGAATTGTTGGATGCGGTGGAGAGGTTGTTTGAGCGATGCGTGAGCTGAGCCGGCAGCCGACCGGCGTAAGCGCCGGTCGGCGAGCGGTGGTGAGCTTGTTGCGCTTTTACAAGCTGGCGGTCTCGCCGTGGCTGCCTGCCGCCTGCCGGTTTCATCCCACCTGCTCGGAATACATGAGCGAGGCCGTACGGCGGTACGGGGTGCGCCGTGGCGTTTGGATGGGCTTGAAGCGCTTGCTGCGCTGCCACCCTTTTCATGAAGGCGGCTTCGATCCTGTTCCATACTAGCCGAGGTCGAATTTGATGGCGGAAGGCGGCCCTAACCAGCAATCGGGTTTGAAGATCGCTCCGGAAGAGCCGCACATGGAGTGGCGGCTGCTGCTGGCTTTCCTGCTCACCGGAGTGGTGATGTTTCTGGCCCCCTACGCCTACCACAAGATATACGGCCCGCCCTCCAACGCGCCCGAGAAGGCCGCCGCGCCCGCCCCGCCCAAGACCCCTGAACCGGTCAAGACGCAGGCGCCGGCTGCCCGGACGCCTAAGGCTGCGGCGCCGCTGGCGGCGGAAAAGGCCGAAGAGCTGAACCTGGAAACGGACCTGTACCGGATCCGCCTGTCGAATCGGGGCGCAGTCGTATTGCGTTGGGAGCTCAAGAAATACAAGGACGCCGCTGGCAAGACCCTGGAGCTGGTCAATGAGGCCGCTGCCGGCAAGGTCGGTTATCCATTTTCCCTGAACTTCAAAGATCGTCGGCCGCAAACCGATGTGAATCAAGTCCTGTACGTGGCCAAGCCCGCGCCCGGCGGCTTGGGAGTGGATTACGAGTTCTCCGACGGCCGCTTGTGGGTCCGCAAGTCATTTCGGTTCGACAGATCGCGTTACTTATGGCGGTTCGTCTCCGAGGCCGGAGATGCCTCCGGTCCCCTGCCGCACCTGGTTGTTTGGCGCGGCGGCTTTGGCGACCCGGCGGTGGCCAGTCCGACCTCCAAGCAGCGCACGTTGCATTTCGATACGGCCAGCGCGAAGCTGATCACACAGGAGGCCAAACAGGCTAAGAACGGTCCCCTCAGCGCCTCGGGGCCCTTTCTGTTCGCGGGCATACAGGACAGCTACTTCGCCGCCGTGTTTTTGCCGCCCGCCGCAACCTCTTTCGAGATTCAGACCTTGAGCGACACGGTTCGCTCCGAGCTGGATCCCAAAGAGCAGCCCCACGTGGGCATGGCGGTGGGCGGAGCCGCGCGCAACGAGTTTCAGGTCTTTATCGGGCCGAAGGACCTGGACGTGCTGCGGCAGGTGGACCACCGCTTGGAGCAGGTGGTGGACTTCGGCAGGTGGTTCGGCTTCATAGCCAAGCCCTTGTTTCTGATCCTCAAGTGGGTGCACCACAACATCGTCGGCAACTACGGCTGGGCGATCGTGCTGGTGACGATCTTTATCAATTTCGCCCTGCTGCCTTTGAAGCTCTCCAGTTTGAAGTCCATGAAGAAGATGCAGGCCCTCCAGCCGCAAATCGCCGCCATAAACGAGAAGTACAAAGGCATCAGCCTGCGCGATCCCCGCAAGCAGCAACAGAACCAGGAGCTGATGGAGCTGTACAAGCGGCACGGCGTCAATCCGATGGGCGGTTGCATGCCCATGCTGCTTCAAATCCCCTTCTTTATTGGCTTCTACAACGTGCTGACGGTGGCCATCGAGCTGCGCGGCGCCTCCTGGTTGTGGGTGACGGACCTCTCGCAACCGGAGAACTTGCCCATCCGGGTGCTGCCGGTGGCCATGATCATCTCTCAGTTCGTGATGCAGAAGATGACGCCCACCACCACCGCCGATCCTGCGCAGCAACGCATGATGCTGCTTATGCCGCTGGTGTTCGGCTTTATGTTCTACCACTTCTCAAGCGGCTTGGTGTTGTACTGGCTGACCAGCAATCTGGTGGGCATCGCACAGCAGGTCTTGATCAACAAGACCATGCCTGTCCCTGCGCTGGTCGCTGCGCCCGCCGCCAAAGCGGGCGCTGTAGAAACCAGGAAAAGGAAGAGGACTGCGCGGTGAAGCCGAGGCGGAAATACACGGTGGCGGAGTTGGTCCCCCGAATCGAGCGATTTCTGGGGCCGATCATCGAAAGGGCACGCTTGCGCCTGTGCTTCCACATCAGCGACGGTGCGGTGAAGGACCGGGACTGGGAGTGCCCGGAGCTGATGGTGACCTTTTCCGGGCCCGACGTGGATCTGCTGTTGGAAAACAAGGCCGAACTGCTGTTGGCGCTCGAGCACTTGGCGGTCCAGATGCTCCGCGTGCCCTCTGAGGATCACGAAAAGATCTGCTTTGACGCCCGTGATTACCGGATGTTGCGCATTGAGGAACTGCGCTTGAGCGCACTGGCTGCCGCAGAACGGGTGCGCCGTAGCGGCAAGCCGTTCCAGTTCAGCCCCATGACCAGCCGGGAACGCCGGATCATCCACCTGGCGTTGCGTGACGAGGCCGGAATCTTGAGCCAAAGCCAGGGCATCGGGCCGGGACGTCACGTCGTGGTCTATCCGGTCTCGGAACGAGCCCGGGCTGTCGGCCCGCCGCCATCGCCCCAGACACCCTCCTCGGCCGCCGAAGGCGCCCCCTAAGGGGCCCGGGCCGCCGCAATGAATCTGCGCGACACAATCGTCGCCATATCAACGCCCCCGGGGAGGGGCGGCCTGGGTATTGTGAGACTTTCCGGGTCCGAATCCCGCGGCGTCGCCCAGCGTTTGGTGCGCTTCCGCAAGCCGCCTGACTGGAGACCTTGGACCCTGACGCTGGGTGAGCTGCTTGATGCGGAAGGCCGCGTCGTTGATCAGGTTCTGGTGAGCTTCTTCGAGGCTCCGCGCTCCTACACCGCCGAGGACGTGGTGGAGATTTCCTGCCACGGCTCACCGGTAGTGCTGCGTTACTGCGTGGAACGGGCTATCGCCTTGGGAGCGCGTCTGGCCGAGCCGGGCGAGTTCACCCTGCGCGCTTTCGTCAACGGACGCATTGACCTGCCGCAAGCCGAAGCCGTGCGAGACCTGATCGAGGCCACCACGCTTTACCAGGCCCGGGTAGCTGCGCAACAGGCGGAAGGCTCGCTGTCCAGACGGCTGCGGCCGATAAAGGAGCAGCTCCTGGAGCTTATCGCCTTGCTGGAGGCGGGCATTGACTTTGCTGAGGACGACGTCCCCGTGGCCGCCAGCGCCGAAATCATCGCCCGCCTGGACCTGATCATTCGGGATGCCGGGCGCCTGGCGGCCAGCTTTGCCTACGGCAGGCTGGTGCACGACGGTCTTACGCTGGCCATCGTCGGCCGGCCCAATGTGGGTAAAAGCAGCTTGTTCAACCGGCTGCTGGAGCAGGATCGGGCGATCGTGACTGACATCCCGGGGACAACCCGCGACTTGGTTTCCGAAGTGGCCTCCTTGGATGGCATACCGGTGAAGTTTCTGGACACGGCCGGAGTGCGTGAAGGCCGGGATCCGGTCGAAAGGTTGGGCGTGGAACGCACGCTGGAGGCTATGGCCGACGCGGACTTAACGCTGGTGGTAGTGGACCTGTCCCGCCAGCTTGAGCCCGAGGATTTATCGCTGATCGCGCGGGCGCGGCGGTTGGGCCGTTGCCTGTTGGTCGGCAACAAGGGCGACTTGGCGCGCCGGGCCCAGCTTGGCGAGCCGCACGTTGTGGTTTCCGCCCTGACCGGTGAGGGGCTGGGTGAGCTGCGCCGGCAAATCCTGGATGCGGTGGCGCCTGGGGGACCTGAGCAGGTTCAGCCCGGTTTCATCACCAATTTGCGGCACAAGCGCTTGCTTGAAGAGGCCGGGTCTCAGCTTGAGAAGGCGCGGGCCGGGGCCGGCGCCATGCCGCATGAGTTGCTGCTGGTGGATCTTTATGGCGCGCTTCAGGCCATTGACGAGCTGACGGGGGTCACTACGGCGGAAGAGATCCTGGACCGGATCTTCAGGGATTTCTGCGTGGGGAAATGATGGGCGAAATGTAGGGCCTTTACATTGCAAGGCGCATATGTGATAATGCGTATAGGCACCTGAGAACATGCAGCCCCACAGGTTATTCAAAGCCCTCTCGGATCCCTCACGGCTCCGCATCCTGAACCTCCTGTTGGAGGAACCCCTCTGCGTATGCGAGCTGGAGGCGATCCTGGAGCTGCCGCAGTCTTTGCTCTCCCGCCATTTGGCTTACTTACGCGGAGCAGGCCTGGTGGTTGACAAGCGGCAAGGTCCCCGGGTTCAGTACTCGCTCTGTACGGCTCAGCCCGCCTTTGAGCTTCTGAAATCCTGTTTGCGGCAGGCTCTGTTTCTGGAGGAGGTGTATCGGAAAGACCTGCGCCGCTGTCAGGAGATCCGCGCGCAATGCTGCCGAGCAGGGAGCGCCGGCTCCCGGGAAACTTACGGAATTCCCACGGAGGTAATGGATCATGAAAATCAAGGTCTTGATGTGTAACTGCAAAGGCCTGTGCGATTCCTTCAAGGACACGGACTTCAACACCCTTCCCTTCCAGGTCGAAAGCGAACTGGATGTGGCTTACGTCGCGTTACACCCGCAGACCTGCGGCCAAGGCGGCAACCAGTGCCTGGCCGACATCATGCGCAACGCCGACAAAGAAATTTACATTCTCAGCGCCGCCTGCGCCCCCAATGCCCAGGACAAGCTCTTTCGCAAGCTCATGCGGCAGACCGGCTTCCCGCCGGAGCGCTTCATCGCCGTGGATATCCGCATGACCAACAATGAGGGCGTGCTGGAGCGCATTCGCGAGGCGGTCGAGAGGCTGCTACAGAAGGATGTCAGCCGGGAGCGCAGCGAGGAGGAAGTGGCGTGCGCTTGCTCCTGCTCGCAGACGCCGGCCGAGACGCAGTGAAACGGCGGCGGCATGAACGCGAAGCTGAAAGTACCGCGCGAAAAGATACCCTGGTTCCCGACCGTCAATTACGACGCCTGCATTCACGATCGGGAATGCATAGAGTTCTGCAAGAACGACGTCTTCGATTGGGACGAGGCCCTGGGGGTGCCGATCGTCAGCCGCCCCAATAACTGCGTGGTGGGCTGCGACGCCTGCGCGAAGATCTGCCCTTCGGAAGCGATCAGTTTCCCGCCCTTGGAAGAGTTCAAGGTCACGCTGCGAAAGCTGATCGCGGAGGCTAATCGGGAGGCTGAGCAGGCTCGCTAACAGTAGGGCCCCCCGGCGGGCGAGTCCTGACTGGTTTTTCAGGAGGCAAAGCAACGACGATGAAGATACGACCGAAGAGCTCATGTGCATGCGGCAGCCTGGCGCCCAATGTTGTGCTTTGCTGCTCGGGCGTCGCCGACACGGCTGAGATCGGCGACCGGGCGGCGCGCCTGCTGAACCGGGAGGGCGCGGCTCGTATGTCCTGTTTGGCGGGCATCGGCGGCGGTGTCCAGTTGATCCTGGACAACGTGAAGAAGGCGCTGTTGCTGCTGGCCATTGATGGTTGCGACTCCGATTGCGCCAAGAAAGTTCTTGAACAGGCGGGGTTCAATGATTTCATCCACCTGCGGGTAACCGACTTGGGGATGATCAAAGGCGAGACGCCCGTGACCGAGGATCGCATCCGCCAGGTGGCCGGCAAGGCGGCGGAACTGCTGGGAGTCGAGGCAGCGCAAGCTTAATCACTGCGCGCCCACGTTGCGGGGCACAGCCAAGTGCCTTTTCCAGCCGCCGGCCGCGGGGGTGGTCTTGGCGATGCCGGCTTGTTCGGCTTGGTCCCGGACCCTTGTTCCGACCATCTCCCTGGCGCTCGAGAAGCATCTGGACGCGGAGTTGCAGCGGTTGGGTCCGGAGATCGCAGACGCAGAGCCCGAGCGAGCGCGCGCCCTGGGGCAGCCTTGCGAGGCATTCCTTTGACCGTGCGAGCGGGGCCGCTCGGCGCCGGGCCAGGGGATGCCGCAGCTACGCAAGAGCCTGCCCGCGGCGCGCTGCTCGGCCGGTACGGGATCTCCCCTCGCTGAAACGCCGGGTAAACATCGAAGGAAAGGAGTATCCTGAGGGTAGGCGAGCATCCCCGGGACTGCCCGCCGCGCAAGCGCCGGAGGCGCATTCATGCAGGACAAACTTAAGATCGCCGTTTTCATCGACTATGACAACATCGAAATCGGCGTGAAATCCACTTTGAAAGGGGAATTCAACGTCGGGGTGGTGCTGGACGCGCTCAAGGAGCGCGGCGACATCGTGGCCAAGTTTGCCTACGCGGACTGGGGCCGCCAGGAGACCGCCAAGCGCCAGATGGCGGAGAATGCTGTGCAGATGGTGCAGCGCGTGATCTCGCCGCGCGGAGACAAGAACGGCGCGGACATCAACCTGGCGCTGGACGCTCTGGAAATGGCCTTCACCCACGACCATATCAACGCCTTCGCCATCGTCAGCGGCGACAGCGATTTCATCCCGCTCGTCAACAAGCTGAAGATGTACGGCAAGACGGTCTTCGTGGTCGGCGGCCGCGCCTTCACCAGCACGATTCTTCAGAAGAACTGCCACGAGTTCATCAGCTTCGAGTCGCTGCTGGACAGTGAACCGGTGCGGGAGCCGCGCGAGAAGAGCTCCGCGCGGCCACACCGTCAGCCGCGCCCGCGGCCTGAGCCGTTGGATCTGGCTCAGGCCATGCCTCTGGTGGAACGCGCCCTGCAAGCTTTGGAACGGCGCGGCGCCAAGCCTCAGCTCGGGCTGCTGAAGTCCACCATGCTCCAGCTAGACCCGGCCTTTAGCGAGAAGGCTTATGGCGCCGGCACATTCACCGACTTCGTCGAGAAACTTCAGGCTGCCGGCTACGTCAACATCAGCGGCGCCGAAGGCCGCTACTTCATCGAACGCAAGCCGGCGCCGCAACCTGAGCGCCCGCCGCTGAAGCCGGAGGAAGCGTTGCCTCTGCTGCGCGACGTGCTCGAGACGCACCGGCTGGAAATGGACAACGGCGTTTTGGCTGAGGATCTGGCGCTTTGGGTGGCCCACGAGCACCCGGACTTCGACTGCAAGCGTTACGGCTTCCAGGAATTCACCGAACTGCTGAACTATGCTCAGGACAAGCTGCTGGTGCGCATTCAGCCGGACGAAGAGAAAGGTCTGATGGTCTATTTAGGGGCTGAGTTCTATCCGCCCGCGGACGCCGAGGTGATTCCTGCCGAGCCGGTCTTGCAGTTCGCCGAAGCCATCGCCTCGGCCAAGCCCGCCCGCAAGACGCGCCGCACGCGCGCCAAAGCGCCCGAGCAGACGACGGCCCGCAAGACCACGCGCACGCGTCGCAAGAAAGCCGACGCAACAGTGGAAGGCTGAGCCTCGGCAAGCCTCGCTGTCTTGCTCGAAGCGGAGGCCGGCGCGGCGCAGACCGCATCCCGGTAGAGTGCCCCCGCGCCGGTGTACAGTGGTCTGGATATGATCCAGCGAATTGCGCCTCCCGGCGCTCCGACGCCTCGTGGCCCCTACTCACCGGCGGTACGCGCCGGCGATTTCATATTTGTCTCGGGCCAGGTCTCGATTGACCCGGCTTCCGATTCTCTGCGCCTGGGCGACATACGCGAGCAGACCCGGCAGGTTCTGGAGAACATCCGGCGGATCCTGGAAGGATGCGGCGCAACCACCGCGGACGTCGTGCAGTGCAGCGTCTTTCTCGAGGACGCCCGTGATTTCCCGGCCATGAACGAGGTCTACGGGCAGTTCTTCGGCGAAACCAAGCCGGCGCGCACCACCGTGGAAGCGAAATTCATGGCGCCGGGAATCAAGATCGAGATTGACTGCGTGGCCTACAAGCCGGCCCGCTCGACAGGCTGAAGGATCGCGGCATTAGCCGCGCCGCTTCAGGGTCGGCCTTTCGTCTTCGTCCTTAGGCTTGTCTTTGCGGTCTTTTTCGTCCCCGGCGTCCACCGGACCGCCGCCGGGACCTTTGCGCAAGCGCGGCCGGTTGGCGTCCTTGTCCTCGGGCTTGCGCCGGTTGGTCATAGCCACCAGGCGAGCCTTGACTTGGTCAAACTCCGAGGTCGTGACCACGTACTCGGGTTTGGCCTTGAGGATTTCCTCGATGTTCTTCTGGGCCTCCTTGATGCGGTCGTCGGTCATGGGGTGGGTGGAGAAGACCTTCGACATGGTGCCCGGCTTGCGTTTCTCCAAGGCTTGGATGCGCTCGAAAAAGTCTACGAAGGCGGTCGGGTCGTAGCCGGTCTTGTAAAGGTACTGAAGCCCCAGCAGATCGGCCTCGCGCTCGAAGCTGCGCGAGAACTGGAGAAACTGCATGGGAATGAGCACGCTGGCCGCCTGCCGCACTCCGTAGCCGGTCCAACCGCCCATGAAGATCAGGGGAATCATGGCGTAGTTGGCGATGGTCGCGCGACTGGCTTGACGCGTCCCGTGACGCGCCGCCACGTGCGCGATTTCATGCGCCATGACGCCGGCCAGCTCGGCCTCGCTCTCGGCTTTCAAAATCAGGCCGGTGTTGACGAAAAAGAAGCCGCCGGGCAGGGCGAAAGCGTTCACCTCATCGCTGTCAATCACCTTGATGGTGAAGGGTACCTTGGCGTCGGAGTTGCGTACCAGGTTCTGGCCCACCCGGTTGACGTATTCGGCGATCACCGGGTCGTCCACGATCTTGGCTTGGCGCTCGACCTCTTGAGCCAGCTCCTTGCCCAAGGCGATTTCCTTCTCCAGCGAGTACAGGTTGATCCCCTTGCCCACGTCGCGCTCGCCGATGGCCTCGGGGTCTTTTTTCTTGTCCTTGGCCCAGCCCCCAGTCGGCCCTATCAAAGCCAGTACCGTGAAGCCTGCCAGCAAGCCCTTCACTAGCCGCCGCATCCTGCACCTCCCGGCGCGCCCCCGCCAGGGACGCAACTCAGTTACATTATACGCCCGCCGCCCGGCGGGACAGCCGCATTCACCGCGCCGTCGGCAGGCCTCACTCACAATAACGTATAGTCTCTCTGATGGGTTGCGAAAAGCTCTCCCCTCAGGAGGCCGCTGGCGAGCAGCCGCTCTGGCAAATGTGGGCCGACCAGTTCCCGGTTTCGGAAAACCTGATTTACCTGAACCATGCCGGTGTGGCCCCTTTGTGCAGGCGTGCGGCCGAGGCTATGAAAAACCTGGTTGAGGATGCCTGCCGCTGGGGATCATACCACTACGCACAGTGGCTGGATGCCTATGAAGGGCTGAGAAAGGCGGCCGCCCGGCTAATCGGCGCCGTCCCGGAGGAAATCGCTATCGTCAAGAACACCTCCGAAGGCATTGCGGCAGCGGCTATGGGCCTGGATTGGCGTAGAGGCGACAAAATAGTTGTCTTCCGGGAGGAATTCCCGGCAAACTACCTGCCTTGGAAGCGGTTGGAGGGGCGCGGCGTCCGGATCGAAGAACTCTCGGTGTTGGATCCGCCGGAGCGGCTCGAGGAGGCTTGCCGGGGCGCCCGCCTGCTGGCGCTGAGCTTCGTGCAATACTTGAGCGGCTACCGCGCCGACATCCAGGCCGTGGGTGAAATCTGCCGGCGTCACGGCTGCCTGTTCTTGCTGGACGCCATTCAGGGCTTGGGCGCCTTCCCGGTGGACGTCGGCCGGGCGCACGTGGACATCCTGGCCGCCGACGGTCACAAGTGGCTGCTGGGCCCTGAAGGTTGCGGCATTCTCTATGTTCGCCGGCAGGCGCAGGACCTCATAGACCCGGTGGAATTCGGCTGGACGAACGCGGCCAATGCTGAGGACTTCGGCAACCGCGATCTGACCCCGCGTCCGGACGCCGCCCGTTACGAGTGCGGCACGCTGAATACGGTGGGCTGTTTCGGCTTGCGAGCGGCCATTGAGTTACTGCTTGAGATCGGAATCCTGCCGATCGCTTCGGCCGTGCAAGCTCTGGGCGACCAGATTGCCGAAGGCGTGGCTCGCAAGGGCTACCAGGTGCTGGGGACGCGAACGCCCTTGACGGGCGCAGGCATCGTGTCGTTCCGCAAGGACGGGCTGGATGCGCGCGCCGTAGTGAACCGGCTCAAGATGAAGGGGATCGTCATGGCCGCCCGCCAGGGCTGGATCCGGGCCTCACCCCATTTCTACATCAGTCCCGAGAAGATCGAGCGGCTGCTGGCGGAGCTGCCCTAAGTCCCCGGCGCCCGCGCCGCAGCTTCATCTGGCGGCGCCTTGCGCTGCTGGAGCCAGCGCCAAAGCGTCATCTGCGGGCCGGAGCCGGCTGCCGACGAAGGCGTGCGCCACAGCAGGGATGCCGCGTAGCCTACTACGCACAGCACCAGGTGTCCCACCGCGCCGATCGTCAGATCGTGCCAGCGAAAATTCAATGGGCCCAGATCCACCAACCTCCGGTTGGTGAGCACCGCCCAAACCGTGCACAGCAGGCTGGCAGCGATGCCGATCGAAGCCCCCCGGGCGTTGGCGCGCCGGGAGAGGAAGGCCAGCAGGAACAAGCCTGCCAGCCCGCCGGAAACGATGGCCGAGACCGCAAACCACATAGAGAGTGCGCCGCCGCGGGTGTGAGCCAGGATCAGCGCTGCAACCGCGCTCAGGGCGCCGACCGTCGCCACCAGCAGCTTGGCCGCTCGCAGGCGCTGGCGGTCCGTAGCCTGCGGGCGCAGCGCGCGGTAATAATCCTCTACGCCCACCACCGCCAGGCAGTTCAAATCGCTGGCCAGCATCGTCATGGCGGCGCCGATCAGAGCAGCCATGAACAGGCCTGCCACGCCGAGCGGCAGGTGCGAGGCGATGAAGTGGGGGAAGACCTGATCAGCCTTGCTGATGTAACCCGGCAGCCGCTCGCCGGTGAGCCTGTAATAAGACCAGGTGCAGGTCCCGATGAGCATGAAAACCGTCCAGACCGGCACGCACAACGCAGCGCCCAGAGCCACGCCCTTCAATGCGGCGCGGTCCGAGCGGGCCACCAGGTAGCGCTGGACCACCGTCTGGTCTGCGGTGTAGCGCTGCAAGTACCAGAAGAAACCGTATAGAATCAGAACCGCCAGGGTGGGGTTGGCCAGATCAAAGCTTGCCTCGCCCAGCCCGAATTTGCCGTTCTCGGCCGCCGTCCTGAGGACCGCCGATGGGCCGCCTGGCGGAAGCAACAGCAAATAGCCCAGCGAGATGAACACGCCCACCCAGGTTATGAAGGCCTGGATGACGTCGGTCCAGATGACGGCCTGCATGCCGCCGATTAAGGTGTAGAAGATCATCACCCCGCCCACCGCCAGGATGACCAGGTCAATGCTCCAGCCCGTGATGCTGTTTATGGTCAGCGCCATCAAGTAAAAAACAAAGGCCATCTTGGAGAAATGGGCCAGGGCGAAGGCTAATGAAGCGTAGATGCGCACCGGCCGGCCGAAGCGCTTCTCGAAATATTCGTAGGCGCTCATGCCCACCACGTGGCGGTAGAACGGGATGATGACGGAGCCTGCCAGAAGCAGCACGCCGAGCACCATGAAGCCCGGCACCAGCAGGGACCAGTCCCCGGCATACGATGATCCGGGATAAGCGACGAAAGTGACGCTGGAAATCAACGTCGCCAGCAGCGACAGGCCCATGGCCCAGGCCGGCACGCTGCGCTTGGCCACGAAGTAGGCTTCCGTCGAGGTCTGGCGGCGCGAGAACCGCAGGCCGATCGAAGCCATGGCGGCCATGTAAAACACGATGACGACAAGGTCTGGCCAGCGCATGACGCCCATCAGGCTTGTTCCCTTTGAAAGGCCTTGATAACGACGCTGTTGTCGGCCGAGCCGTAACCCGCTCGTTCCACCTCTTCCAGCAGAGTGCGATGCAGGCGTGACAGCGGCAGCTTGGCGCCGGAACGCTCGCCGGAAGCCAGAATCAGGCGCACGTCCTTCAAGTGCTGGGAAAGGCGGGCTTCAGGAGTGAAATCGCCGGCCAGCATCTTGGGACCTTTGGTGTCCATGACGCGGGAGTAGGCCGGCCCGGCCTTGAGCACCTCCAGAGCCTGGGCGGGGTCAATGCCGCAGGCCCGCGCGTATTCCAGACCCTCGGCCAGCGCCGCGCGGTTCAGCCCCAGCACCAGATTCAACACCAGCTTCATGCGGGCTCCGCTGCCGCAGGGTCCCACGTGAAACGCCCGCCGGGCGCAAACTGCGAATACGTCGGTGCAGCGTGCGTATGCTGCCGGATCTCCGCCGCAGATGATGATCGCCTCGCCCGCCAGAACCTGGCTGCTGGAGCCTCCCACCGTCGCATCCAGGTAAGCGACGCCGCACTCGGCCAGACGGGCGCCGAACCGGGCCATTTCTTCCGGTTCTCCGGTGGTGGTGTCCATAACGACGGCGCCGGGGTGCAAATGCGGCTTGATCTCATCCAGAACCGCCGCCGCAACCTCGGAAGTGGGCAGGCTGAGCAGGAGGCGCTGGCACTCGGCCGAGACCGCAGCGGCTGATCGGGCCGGGCTGCCCCCCAAGCGGCGGAGCTTGTCTAGTTGTTCCGGCCGAACGTCGTAGCCGACGATGTGGAATCCGTGTGCCAGCAAGCGCTCAGCCAGCGCCGAGCCCAGCAGGCCCAAGCCGATGATGCCCAGTTTTTCGGTCGTCCCCTGCAATGAACGCTCCGGTTCCGCTTTAGCCGGTCCAAGGCATAGTGGTCGAGCCCGATATGCGAAGTATTTTCGCCATCGTCGCGGCCGCTTTCATTACCGGCTCTGCGGTATGGTTTACGAACTCCTCAAGCGAGCAGGTGAACGACGGCGCCGCAGCGCTGAGCGCGGCCCAGGGGTGATTATCCGGGTCGAGGATGGGAGCCGCAATGACGCGGACCCCTAATACCGTGTCCTGATCCGAGAGGGCATAACCCAGCCGCCGGACCCGCTCCAATCGCGTCTCAATCTCGGGAATGGAAACCGGTGTGTGCGGGGTGAGCTTCACGCGCTCGCGGAGGTTCAACACGTGCAGTCGTTGCTCCAGCGGCATGTGCGCCAGGATGGCATGGCCCACGGCGGTCGAGTAGGCGGGCACGCGCGAACCGATGCGCTGGGTGACGCCCAGCCGGCCCAGACCGAGCTGCACGCGTTCCACGTAGACGCAATCGGCGCCGTCCAGCACTGCGATGCTGGCGGCCTCATTGACCGGTCCCACCAGCGAGCGCAGTATGGGGCGGGCCACGCTGTGCAGGTCCATCCTGCCGATGGCGTTGAAACCGAGGTCAAGGACCTTTAGACCTAGCCGATACCGTTTGCCGCCGGCGTCCTGGCGCAAGTATCCGAGCATGACGAGGGTCTTTACCAGCCGGAACGTGGTTCCGACGTCCAGGCCTGCTCGCTGCGCGATCTGCGACAGGGTCAACTCCGGCTCGTGCGCATCGAAGATCTCAAGCACGCGGAATCCCTTGGCCAGTGAAAGGACCACGCTCTTAGTGGCGCGGAGTGAAAGTTGCGGTTGCGGACTGTTAGGGGCGAGTTGCTCGGCTATGGTGCGGCCTCCATCGGAATGCGAAATAGATTACGATTTATGATCCTATCACGCGCCGACATCATGGTCAATTAGATGCCTTGGTCCGCGAGCTAGCTTGACGCCGATGATGTGCTGTGATAAGATACGGTGTGCGAAACCGGAGATCTCTTCGGATGCCGAAGAAAACGCCCGCGGCTTGCGCCTGCCTCCTCTGCCTGCCTCTGGCCACCGCGCAGGTTGGCTTCCAAACTGCGCCAGACAAAATCGGCGTCAGCATCGCCGGCCGGCCATTCTCGAACCTCTACTACGGGCCGCAGTGGTCTAAGCCTTTCCTGCATCCGCTGCGCGCTGCCTCCGGTCTCACCCTCACGCGCGGCTATCCGCTTGAGACCATCCCGGGCGAAAGCCAGGACCACGCCTGGCATCACGGTTTATGGTATGCCCACGGTGATATTAACGGCGTGGATTTCTGGCGCGACAAAGGGCCGCAGGCCAGTGGGCGGATCGTGGCAAACTCGCCGCCTGTCACTGAAGGCCGCGAGCTTTGCGGAGACTTTTTGCTGGTGGCGCCCGGCAGGCAACTGCTGGGCTCGATCCGGGAGGTGTTCCGCTTCGCCGCCGTCGGTGCGACCCGCCTGGTGGACGTCGAGGTGACCATCCGCGCCGATCGGGGAGTGGCTTTGAAGATGGGTGACACCGAGGAAGGTTCGCTCGGGTTACGGCTGCGTGATGAGTTCCGGGAGGACCGCGGTGCGGTGCTCAGAAACTCCCAGGGCCTGGTTGGCAGCAGGAACATCTGGGGCAAGCGCGCCCGTTGGGTGGATTACTCGACCACTATCGAAGCTGAGGCCGTCGGGGTAACCATCATAGATCACCCTGATAATCCGAAGTATCCCACTTACTGGCACGCAAGGGGTTACGGATTGTGCGCCGCCAATCCATTCGGCGAGCATGACTTCCTTAAAGATCCCGCGCGAGACGGATCACTCACCCTGGCCGCGGGAGCGAGTCTCCGATTCCGCTACCGTGTCGTGATTCATCCCGGCATCTTGCGACCGGCGGACGCCGACAAGTGGGCGGATGACTTCGCCAAGGAGGACTGAGATGAACCGGCGTTACTTTCTTCGATCCGTGGCGGCCGCCGGCACCGCCCGGGCGGCTCGCTCGGCAGCCAACCGCGTGAACCTCGCCATCATCGGCGTGCGCGGCCGGGGCCGAGCGCTGGCCGGCGTATTTGCCGCGCTGCCGGACACCGGCATCGAGTACCTGGTGGAGGTGGATGAGCGCGTCGTCGGTCCCGCCCTCGAGGTCGTGGAGAAGAAAACCGGCCGGCGCCCCAAGGTAGTCACCGACATGCGGCGCGCCTTCGATGACCCTGCGGTTGACGCCGTGGTCATCGCCACGCCCGACCACTGGCACGCTCCGGCGACGCTGCTGGCGTGCCAGGCCGGCAAGGACGTCTACGTGGAGAAGCCGTGCTCGCACAACCTCCGTGAAGGCCGCATGATGGTGGAGGCCGCGCGCCGGGCCGGGCGAATCGTGCAGCACGGCACGCAGGCGCGCAGCCGTCCTTCCACCCGGTGCGCTATCGAGTACGTGCGTTCCGGCAAGATCGGTCAGGTCCTCATGGCGAAGGCCTGGAACGTGCAGCGCCGCAGGGACATCGGACGCAAACCCGACAGCTCAGTGCCGCCCGGCGTGGACTACGACACTTGGGTCGGACCGGCGCCCTGGCTGCCCTTCAACGAAAATCGCTTTCACTACAACTGGCACTGGCACTGGAATTTCGGCACCGGCGACATGGGCAATGACGGCGCGCACCAGATTGACCAAGCTCGCTGGGCGCTGGGCGTGGACTATCCGCTGGAGGTCTCCGGCGTCGCGCGCAAGCTCTATTTTCAGGACGACCAACAGACGCCCGACACCATGACCATCACTTTCAGCTACCCTGACCGGCTCATGGTTTTCGAAATGCGCCTCTGGAGTCCTTACCGGATGGAAGGGGTGAACAACGGCGTCGCTATCTACGGCTCGGAAGGTATGGTGCAAATCGGGCGCTGGGCCGACGGCGCCGGCTTCAAGGTCTTTGATTCCGAAGGCAAGCTGATATCGTTCGATCGCGAAGATCGCGGCGACTCGCACGCGGCGGATTTTCTTGATTGCGTGCGGACCCGCCGCAAGCCCAATGCCGACATCGAAACCGGTTACCTCTCAACGCTGCACTGCCATCTGGGCAACATCGTCGCCCGCACCGGGCGGGCCTTGAGGTTCGACCCAAAAACCGAAACTATCGTCGGCGACGCCGAGGCCAACCGCCTGCTCGGCCGCGACTATCGCCGTCACTGGGGTACGCCGAAAGGCGTCTGAGGAACTTATCAGGAGGATGAGGCATGTTTGGATTCAGTAGTCGGCTTTTTCCGGCGGCCGTGTTGTTGCTTGGCGCTCCCGCACTAATCCTGGCGCAGGTCAATACGGCCACGATTTACGGGACTGTTACGGATCCCTCCGGCGCCGGCGTGGGAGGAGCCAGCGTCACCGCCACCAACGAACAGACCGGCGGCGCGTGGACGACCGCCGCCGACGCCGGCGGCGAATTCACCCTCACTTTTCTTCCGCCGGGCCGCTATACGGTTCTCATCCGCGCGGCCGGTTTCAAGGAACGCCGCGCCACGGGCCTGGAGCTGGAGGCCGGCAAGCAGATGCGACTCCAGTTTCCGCTGGAGTTGGGAGCGCTTACCGAGAGCGTCACGGTGACCGCCGAGACGCCTCTGGTCAACACCGCCAACGCCCAACAGGAATACTCGGTTTCCACGGTTCGCGCCCTGGAGCTGCCTTCGGCCAACCGTGACTGGAGCAGCTTGCTGAACCTCAACCCAGGCATCACGGTCAGCGGCGCGGCGGTGGCCATCAACGGCTTGCCTCCCGACGGTTTCCGTTTCACGGTGGATGGCGCCAGCGGCAGTGGGAGTGGCGAGTCGGAGTCCATGACGTCGCTCGGCTACATCAAGGCGGTCAGCCTGGAGGCGATCCGCGAAGTGGCACTGATCGGCGGCATCGCGCCCGCTGAGACGGGCCCCACGATGTCAGGCAACGTCAACGTGATCACTAAGAGCGGCACCAATGAGTTTCACGGCTCGCTGTTTGAAAACAACCGCCTGGAGGACTTCAGCGCGCGCAACCAGTTCTTGACTACCCGCGCTCCCCTTACTTTCAATCAGTACGGGGGATCCCTGGGCGGGCCCATTATCCGCAACAAGCTGTTCTTCTTCGGCGTCTTTGAGGGCTACCGATCCCGGGCTTTCACGCCGGTGGGCGGAAACGTTCCCACCAAGGAGTTCCGCAACATGGTCGTGGCCGCCCAGCCGGCCATGAAGACCTTTTTCGAGACCTTCCCTTTGCCCAACAGCTCATACGCTCCCGGCGCGGTGACGGGTTATTACCAGAGCGCCGCGTCCGGCAAGGAAGACAGCGATCACTTCAGCGTCCGCGGGGATTATCACATCACCGACACCAATATGCTCTCGCTACGCTACACGCAGGATTATCCCTTTCAGTTCACTCCCCGCGTCTCCCCGGCCAATCACCGCACATTTGACGTAAGCACCAAGAAAGGCGTGGCGAGTTTCATTCATTTCGCCCCATCCTGGAGCGCAGAAAGCAGGGTTGGTTATAATCGT